>Ga0256407_10006164_pt1 | contig 18695 bp, 17 predicted proteins | sample RumenRJG_04DNA_FD_193489 | JGI IMG/M metagenome (GOLD analysis project Ga0256407, IMG submission 193489) | Bovine rumen microbial communities from Lethbridge, Alberta, Canada - RJG_04 | ecosystem: Host-associated > Mammals > Digestive system > Stomach > Rumen | place: Canada: Alberta...
CAATCCCCAATCCCCAATCCCCATTTTGAAACTTATTTTAATCTTTAAAAAATATTATTTGAAAAACAATATATATAAATTATTATTATAACCAATAAAAATATAATATGAAATAATAAAGTATAACAAAAAAAATTCATCCAATCAAAAATAACAATCCAAAAATCCAATATTGAAACTTAGCATAAAAACAATTTCCAGTCAAAACTCCATAATCAGAGCATTGAATATCAATATTAGAAAAAACTTTTTGTTCAATTAAATTATCCATATATTGTTGTTCTTTTCCCATATAATAAGGTACACAAGAATAACTTTCTCCATTTACAGAAATTCCATTTACTTTCCCATTTCCTTTTGTTTTTATATAACAACAAACATCTCCTTTTTCATTTGAATCAAGAATTCTTTTGTAACAATCTTGAAAAGATGATATTGTTTCTCCTGATTGAAGGGTACATGTTTGAGATGAAAATGTTATTATTGAAATTATTAATATTAATTTTAATGTTGAATTCATTTTTTATTTAATTATTTTTTTTTATTTTTTTTATATAAATCTTAGGTTTTTAAATATGATAGATAAGAAAAATAATGATGATAGTGATGAAGAATATGAAGAAATTGAAGAAAAAATTACTAAAACTACAAAAACTAATACTTCAAAGAAAAAAAAAGTTCAGGTTGAACCTAAATATAAAGAAAATGATGTTAAAAAAGAAATAATTAATGATGAAACTATTAATAAACCAATAAAAGAAATTGTAAAAGAAGAAAACAAAGAAATTATTAAAAATGAAGAACCAATTTATATTGAAAAAAAAGAAGAAGAAAAAAAAGAAAATATAGAAGAAGAGATATCAACAAATATCAATCAAAAAAAAGAGGTAATAAGAAAAGAAGTACCAGATCCGCAAGATATAACATCAATGACAAGAAGAAGAAGAGAAAGAGGAAGAAGAAGAGGAAATATGAATTATGGAAGAAATTTTAATAGAAATAATTATAATAATAATTATTACAATAATAATAATTATATAAATAATAACAATTATAATAATTATAATAATAGAAATGTTTCAAGAAGAGGAAATTATAGACAATTTAATCAAAGAAAAAGGAATAATTATTATAATAATAATAATTATAGAAATAATAATAATTATTTTGATAATAAAAGGAAATATAATAGGCCTGGAACTGTTATTAATTTTATTAATATAAATAAAAGGCCTATTATTGTAAAACCACATAATTCTGAACCATATGTTTTTTTTAAAGGAAATAATAGGGTTAGAGTAAGATATTATAACTAAGAAAAAAATTTATATTTTTTATTATTTAATATAAAAAAATTATAAAAATAAGAATTTTTTAAATTAAATTTATTCATTATTAATTCTCTTTATATTATAAACAAATATATTATTTTTATATTAAATTGAACTTAATTTAATATATTTTTACTAGTTAAATTATATTTTATAAATGTCAAAAATAATTTTTCAAGAAAAATTAAATATGAAACCTGAAATGAAAACGATAATGTTAAAAATACAAAGTGAAATTAAAGATATTGTAATTACAAAATATTTATCTTTGATTATGTTACAAGATAAAGAAATATCTTTTTTGAAAAACCAATGTGAAGATTTCTTAAAATTAACAACAAAAATATTAAAAAAAAATATAATAACTGAAACAAAAGATTTAAATTCATATTCTAAAAATAATAAAGTTGAAAGAATTCATTCTTCAAAAAAATCAACTTTAAATTCATCAAATGAGAATTTAAATAATAATTCAAAATTAAATTTTCAAAATAACTATAATGAAATATCAAAAAATAATAGAATTAGATCAGAAAAAAAGTTAAATTCAACTAAACAAAATTTAAATTTATTTGAAAAAGTTAAGAATAAAATTTTTAATAATTTTTCTCCTTTACAAAGAAGTGAATCATCAACAGAATTAACATTAGAAAAAAAAAAGAACTTGAATTCATCAAATTTAAATAATAATATAATTTCTTGTTTTTCTGAAAGTTCAAGAAAACAAACATTTAATATTTTAAATGAAAATAATAGTTTAACAAAATCATTTTCTAATTTTAATAATAATTATAAAAGTTGTATATTAAATAAATATAATGAAGATAATAAAAATAATAAAAATAATAAAAATAATAATAATACAAGAAATAAAATTTTAAATGATTCTTATTCTAAAAAAAAATTATCTAGTAATTCTCCAAGTATTTTTGATAATAAACATTGCAGAATAATTCAAAAGAAAATTCAATATAATAAAGCTTTTTCTAGTACTTCATTCATTTCACATATAAATAATTTTATTCAAGATAAGGAAAAATTAAAAGTTAATACTTCAAAATCAATATTAAATAATTCAAATATTAAAAATACTAATTTATCCTTTTTAATGACTATGAATAATATAAATAATAATAATCTTCCTGAAAAAAATATAAATATTACTGAAAAGAATTCTGAAAATAAAAATGGAAAATTAGGAAATTCAAGATTAAATTCTTATTTGTTTAGACTTGGAAATTAAAACATTTAATTTTAATATGTAAATAATATTTATATTAAAAAATTTAATATATCATTTGTTAATCTATAAAAATTTTTTTTGAATTTGGAATAAAAAATTATTATTGTTTATTCATAATTCTTAGAATTCCCCATTAAATTAAGAAGTTTGATATTTAAATGATTATAATTATTAATATAAAATAAATATTTTTATTTTATTTTTATTTTTTATGGTAAGAAATTTTATTTTTTTATTTTTTCTCGAATCAATCATTTTATGTTATAAAAATGAAGAAGAATTGGAACTTTCTGACTTTTTATTTTCAGTTAATAAATCAGTTTCAAATTTATTTTCTACAGTTAGTCAAAATTTAGCTAATAAAACATCAAATATGTGTTCAATTGAAATTGAAAATAATTTTAAAACTTCTGATTTTTACACTAAATTTATATTAGATTCATCAAAAAATAAAAACGACTTAATGTCATTTTTTTATTGTATTCATACAAATTCAACAAATAACAATAAAACTAATTTAGATTCAATATATATATTAGTTAAAAATTATCAATTTTTACATGATAATTATTTAGAAAAAATGATATACCCAACTAACTATTTAATTGGTTTATGTTTACCAAAAAATAAAAAAATAAATTGTACAGAAAATGAATATAAAGAAATAGTAAGAGAAATATTTGATTTAAGATATGAATTATTTCAAGTTAATATTTCTAATAATAAATTAGAAACAATTATAATTAATAAAAATGAAAAAATTTGGCCAGAAAATATATTGCATATTTTTTTTTTTCCAAAAATTTTAAATTTCATTCCATTTTTATTAATAATCATACAAATTATTTTTTGTATATTTCCATCAATCCCAAAAAAATTAATTCGTTTTATTAAATTTTATGTATTTTGTAATAAAAAAAGACAAAATTTAAATTATTCAAATTTATTTGCTCAAATTAAAAAACATTTCAATATTTCAGAAAATATAGATGAATTATATGGAGCATCAAAAATAAATAATGACAGTGGATTAAAATATATAATTGGAATAAAAGGAATAAATATAATAATGATGATAATTGGAACAGTATTTCAAATATTAATTAATTCACCAACTCATATTTATTCATATACATATTTTGAAAATTTAATGAAAAATCCTTTTTATGGTTTTATTTTTTATGGAGTAAGATATGCACCAAGAATTCTTTTATCTTGTAGTGGATTTATTTTATCTTTTAAATTATTAAATTTTTTTGATGATAAAGTTGATGAAATTAAAGAAGGAAAAAATTCAGAAAGTAAAAATAATTCATTAGAAATTAATAGTAATAATTCATTTGTTGAAAAAGATAAATCAAAAGAAGAAATAACTCTTTCATTATATTATCCTTTAAGATTTATTACTTATCAATTACATAAATATTTTATTTATATTTTTATTATTATTTTCACAAAATATTCTATGTATTATTTACAAAATTCTGTAACTCCAATTTGGAAATATTTATATAATACTATATTATTAAAAACAACATATTTACATTTAATTTTTCAATTTACTTTAATAAGACCATTTTTATTTGGATTTTCATATCCTTTAAAAAATGAAAGTAATAGTCAAAATATAATTTATGATAATATTATAAATTCTATTTTTTTAGATTATTATTGGATTATTTCGAATGAAATTATATTATTTATTATAGGTGTTTTTTATGTTTATTTCTTTGTTAAATGTAAAAAATATTCACTTAATTACTCAATATATTTTATAATTTTTTTTTTTATAGCATTAAAAAATTTGATTTGGTTTTTAGGTTTTAGTACAAATGAATATTTATCCTATTTTGGTTATGGTAAAATGTTTATTAATCCTTTATTTAATTTATCATATTATTTATTTGGAATTTATTTTGGAATGGTTCATTATTTATTTGAAAAAAGATTAAGCATTGAAAAAATAGAAAAACAAAATAAAATGTATTTAAAAAATCCTTTTTATAAATTAGATACTTTTCAAAAAACAAAAAATAAATTTTTATATAAAATTATTCCAATTGTTTATATTATAATTATAATTTTTTCCTTATCTCAAATAATAACATACAATTTTATGCAAAAAAATGAAGAAGAATCTCTTTTATTAAAAGTATTTTATTTATTTGATATAGAACTATTAATTTATTGGATTTTTCATGTAACAATGTTTCATTTTATAAGAGGATATTCAATAATTTATTCAATTTTAACATTTAATTTTTGGATAAGATTTCATAAATTATATTTTTCTTATCTTTTAATTTTACCAACAATTTCAGTTTATTTTTTATATCAAAGTGAATCTAGAATTACTCTTTCTTTTAGTAATATTCTTTTCTATAGTGTTATTATTTGGATTATTACTGAAATTTTTGCTTCTTTAGTTTTTATATTTACAGAAATGCCTTATAAAAAAGTAATCAAATTATTATTTGTTATTAGAGATAAAGAATTAGAAAAAGAAAAGAATGAAATTGAAGAAGAAAAAGAACAAATTCCTTTATAAAAATATATTTAATTTATTAATTATATTTTAAAAATAAAATATATTTATTAAATAAAATTAAATTTATTTTAATTTTTTATTTATTTAAATTAATATAAATAATCCAAATCTAATTTAAACAATTATATTATTTTATTGATTCATAGCATTATATTTATTAAATTCTTTATTATAATCTTTAACTAATTTCATATAATTAGATTCATACAATCTTAAATCATTTAAAGTTTTTTGATAAGAATCAATATCACAATTAATATCTTTTAATTTATTATTAGAATTATCAATCATAGGAACTAAAGGATTATAAATATTAAGAATAGTATTTTTAACTTGTTCTTTTTCAGAAGCTTTTTTAAATCCATTATAAAAATTTTTTAATTCTGTAAAAGCATTTTCTTTTTGTTCTAATAAACTAACAACTTGATTTTTACTATTACACTCACCTAAAATTTTTTGACTTTTCTCAGTAACATTATTTAATTGATCATATAATTCACCAAATCTTTTTTGATATTGAATTACTTCTAATTTTGAAGGATATAATTGAATTTTTCTAGTTAACATATTTATTACTTTATTTTGATTAAATAAATCTTTTTTCTTTGCTAAATTTGCTTCTAATTCATTATTATAATTTGTATCTATTTCATTAAAAACTTGTTCATTTTCTGTATTATTTAATTTATCAATTTTCTTTTGATAATTTTCTAATTGTGAATCATAATAATTTTTTTCAGTCATACATTCTTTTTTAAATTTACTAATTGCACTTTTTAATTCATCTTTTTGTTTATTTTTCTCAGATAAAAATTGCATTTTTTCTTCACTTAATTTTTCTTCTTTTACTTTATTAATAATTTTATCTTTATTTTCTAAATTTATTTTTCTATTCATTTCTAATTGTTCAATTTCTTTTCTTAAATTATTAATTTCATCTTTTTCTTCATTACTACTAATAATCATATTATTATATTCATTTTGAAATTCATTTAATTGAGCAGAAATATTAGCTTTACTTTTTTCTAATCTTTCCTTTTCTTTGGCATATAATTTAATTTTATCAATTCCTTCATCCCCTTTTGCATTATCAAAATTTTCAATTTCTTTTGCAATAGTACTCATATTTTCATTAAAAATTGCTTCAATAATTGAAGCATTTACTTTTTGCTTTTCTTGATTTTGAATTTCTTCAATATTAGTTTCAATAATATCATTTAAAGTTTTCATTTCATCTTTTGTTAATTTATTACTATCATTTGAAGTATTTTTTTCTTTTATATTTGGATTTTTTTTTTCATTATTATCAGATATTATATTTTTTTTCTTTAATAACTCAATTAATTGTCTTTGAAAAGCAATATCTTTATTCATTCCATATTCAATCATACTAAAAAATACTCTTAATTCATCATTGTATTCAAAAGCTAATTTATTTTTTGGTTTATATTTCCTATTTTGTTTTAATAAAGAATATTTAGCATTTAAAATTTCATTATTATCAATTTTAATATCAGAATTTTTATTATTTAATTTACTTTCAATAGAATTAATAGAAAATTTTTTATTCATTTGATTTCTTTCATCTCTTGTTTCTCTTAATTTCTTAACTAACCATTGTAAACATTCATAAACTGGTTTTAAATCAAATCTAGTAATTTGAACTGGATTTAATAAAAAAGGACAATTTATACTTTTTAATCCAGCTGTAATTTTTTCACTAACCCTTATTTTTTCTGCTAAATTCATATCATCTTTAAAATCAATATCAATATCATAAAAACATCCTGTTAATGTCCATGCCATTCCTCCTAATAATTTATCGAATGGTTCTAAATTTTGTATTCTTGCTCTAAAGTATCCTGCTGCTATGAAAAGTTCTACTATTTTGTTGTATAGTTCTAATTTGTCTGGATCATTTTCAAATATTTCTGCTACTGTTTTACGCTTTTTTACAAAAGTATGTTGGCTGTTCATTTTTTTTTATATATATAATTTTTAAATATTTTTATTTTAAAATTTTTTTATTTTGTGGAATTTTTATTTTATTTATTTTTAATATTAATTTTTTTATTTTTATTTTTAAGTTTTTTTTGAATTTTATTTCTGAATTTTTGAAAATTTTTTTAATTGTAATTATTTTTTCTGTCTATAAATTGTTAATTTAAAATATAATAATTTATTCTATTTTGGACTTTGAATTTAGATAAGGTAAATTTGTTTTATCTTTAAATGAATTATTATTAGGTTTATCATTAATTCTTTTATTATAATAATCATAATTACTTATATTAGGATTTTTACTATAAGAAAGTGGAATTTTTACAGATTCAATAGTTGAAAGTGTATTTCCTTTATAAAAATTATTATTTGAAATTAAAAAAGTATTATTTAAAGTAGTTGAATAATTCTTAAAATTTGAATATAAATTTTTACTAAAATATGTTTTATTAAATATAGGATAACTCAAAGTTGCTTTTTGAATTCTTGTTTTTTTTGATATATCATTTCCATAAATATCAGAATCTTTGAATAAATGTTCCATTTTTTTTCTTTTACTATCTTTTGCTTTTGATAATGAATATAAAGAAGAATTTCGTTTTTCATTAATTTTATTATTATTAGACATTTTAAATAATTTTAAATTATTAGAATTATTATTTTGTTCATTTTCTTTTAATTTTTTATTTTGAAAAATAGATCTTCTAGTAGTACTATTTTCCTTATTATCTTCATCATAAGTTAAAGTATTATATAATTTTCTTTCATTATAATATTTTTCAATAGGAAATAATGAAGTTTTACAAAAAGTATTTCTTAATTTTGATAATCCTCTTAAAGGTTTTTTCTTTCTTTTATTAATATCAACAACAGATCCTAATTCTTTTCCATTAATAAGTAAATTATTTTGAATATTATGTAATTGATTTAAATAAATATCCTTTTTTTGATTTAAAATATTATTAAATATAGGAATAATACCTTCAATATCATTACAAATTCGTAAAAAATCACCTATATAAATAGAAAAAAATTCTCCTTTTTCAGTACATAATTTAATAGAAAAAACAAATTTATTATGTACAATATAATTAAAAAACCCAAAAAAATCTCCTTTACCTAATTTTGCTAATTTAACTTCTTTTTTTTCATTTAAAATTTTATCTTTTCTAGAATTTAATCTAACATTAAATTTATCTTCATATTCTTCATCAATTAACTCATCTTTTTTTTTATATAAATTTTGAATTAAATCATCAATTTCAGATAAAGATTTATATCCATAAACTTCAAAAAAACCACTTTTAATAAAATAAACATTATCTGCATTATCCCCATCATTAATAATATTAGTTCCATTAATAATTTTTTTTTCTTTTGTATTATAATAAGTAAATTTCTCATAAAAATATTTATCAAAATTTTCTTTAAGTATCATATTAAAAATTGGTAATCCTTGTAAAAAATGAACATGTTCTCTTCTAATTTGAAGTAATCTAAATTTTTTTTCATATTCTTCTTTATATGATTCTGGAACAATTGAAGCATAACTATTTTGAGTTATTATATAAATATAATTTGTAATATGACTTTTTTTAAATTGAATTTTATCACCAAAATTAAATGTTTTTCCTAATTGAAAAAAAAAAGTATGATATGTTCTAATTTGTGATGGATTATTTCCTTTAAAAATTTCAATATTTAATTTTTTAATTATAGTTTGTGTACTTGTAAAATTTGGTAAGGTTATTTTTTCTGGTTTATAAAATTGAAAATTATTTTTTTCTAATAATGTATCAACTAAAGAATATTCTTTAAAAGAATATAAAATATTAATATAATCTTTAAATTGATTTTCTAATAAACCTGTATTTGGATTTTCTTTTACTTTTATTGTGTCAATGCATCCTTCTACTATGTATGTATCTATTGATTTTTCTATACATTCTCCATAATGAAATAATATTTTATTTTCATATTCTTTTGTTGTTATTGTTTTTATATTTTTTGTAAATAAATTACTATTTCTTCTTTGTTTTTTATTTACTAATATACTTTGTTTTCTTATATCATTTATCATTTTTTTTTCTTTTTTTTAAAATTAAATTTTTTTTATTTTATTAAAAATTAATTTATAACTGATTAAAAATTGGAATAAATTTATTTATATGTTTTATAAAATTAAAAACAAGATTTTAATTATTTAAAGTATTATATCTTTCATTTTCTTCCTTTTCAATATAATTATATTGACCATCTTTTTGATTATTTAAATTACTATCAATTAAATGATCTTGATTTGAAAGTGAAACATTAATAACCATATCTTTATAATGTGAAACATTAGTTTTTTTTTTTGTTAATAATTCAGCAAAACCTAAAATAACATCTGGAGAATCAGAATAAATTATCAATAAATTCCATTTATTAATAGTTTGATATTTCACATCATAATGTCTAATTCTTAAAAATCTTTCTAATTCTTTAAATAAATCATATCTTGAAGGAAAATTTTCAATTTTTAATTCACATTTATATTTAATTGTACTCATAATTAATAAAAAATAATAAATAATAAATAAAATAATGTAAAAAATTATTTTATATATAAAAATATAAATAATATAACTAATATGGTTTAATAATATTATAATTTTTAACTCTTTCTTTAGGAATAATATTTTCAGTTGAATAATGAAGTGCATTATATTGTTTAATTTGTGGTAATTTATTCATTGCAATTTGTCTTGCATTTAATTGATTCTCTTGAGAATTAATAAATTTATCATAAAAATATTTTTTTTGATAATATCTTTTATCATTATTTATTTTAATAGGAGAAAATAAAATTCTTTTATTATTTTCTCTAAAACTATTATTAGGAATATTTATTGAATGATTTGAGTTTAAAAAATGAGTAGAATCATTTATATAATTCATTAAATCATTTAAATGAGATAATGATTTTTCTTTATTTTCTCTTCCTAAATTAACTGGTCCTTTAAATAATCCTTTATTTTTATAAAAATTTACTTTCTTTGATAAATCTATTGGTTTATTTTTTAATAAATTTGCTAAAGAACTATATTCTCTTCTCATATTTCTCATTATAATTGGAAAATAATATTTACCTAAATTTTCTTTATTATTATCATTTGATGTTTTTAATATTTTTTGAGATTCACTTTTTAATTTTATTATGTTTTCTAATTCTTTATTTTCATTTATTATATCTGTTCCTGTTATAAATGTTGAAACTTTTTCTTTTTTTCCTTGGTTATCTATCAATATTTGAATTTGATTTTCTTTATTTTTTGTTATATTTCTTCCTTTTATTTCTTCTATTTGAGGTAATAAAACAACTTCATTTTTTTCTTTTGAATAATTCATATTTTGTATTTTTAAATCATCAATTCTTATTTTATTAATAATTTTATTATTTTCCGTATTATTTTTTTTTAATTATTTTTTAATTTTAATTTTTTTTTTTAATTTAAAAATAAAAATGAAAAAAAATAACAATGGAATTAAATTACCAAAATATTTTTCTGAAAATATCATTGAACTAGAAAATTCTTATTTTAGAAAACCAAATTTAAGAGATTTAAAATATTTAATTCTTCTTTATAAAAAAGCAATTGAATATTATGCTTTTCAAAATAATATGAAATTATTTCTAATATATCACTATAAATTAATAAGATTAACAAAATCAACAACAGCTTTAAATTTATTTAATAATCTTAATTGTGAAGAAAATAAAATAGAGGAAGTTAATTTATTAAATTTATTAGATAAGTTAAAATTAAAAATTAAAGTTGATTCTCAAGAAATAATAGAAAATAATCTTTTAAAAATAAATAACGAATTTAAACAACAAGAAATTAATACAGAAAAAATAATTAATAATTCTTTAATACAACAAACAAATAATTTCAAAGAGAAATTAAAAAATAAAAAAAAAAGAAATAAAAATGAAAATAAAGAAAATGAAAATATTAATTATCATATTTCATCAAATCAAACAAATCAAAATATAGAAAATATAATTATAGAAAATTTAGAAAAAATAAATAAAGAATGTTTAAAATTATATAATGAAAGAATAGAAAAAATCTTATCATTATATAATCAATTATATAATGATAAAATAGAAAATTCAAATAAATATATTGAAGTTTTATCTGAATTAAATTTAATGTTATCAGAACCACAAGATAATAATTCTAAAATTGAAATTGAAAAATTAATTAATTCAGCCGAAGAAAGAAATAAAGAAAAAATGAATGAAATAATTAATAAATTAAAGATTGAAATCTTAAAAAATATTGAAAAAATTAATTCTAATGAATTATTTGATAATGATAATATTAATGATATTTCAAAACAATTACTTGAAAAAATAGTAAATACAATTAATAAATAATTTATTTATTTTTAATTATATAATAATTATTTATAAAATTATAATTAATATTTATTATTTATGAACCAAAACATTGCTTTTATTGATAAGGCGTTTTTATCTATATAATATTTAGGAAGTCTTTATTGCTTCTTTTTTAATCAAAAACTTTGAATGTATTTTTATTATTATTTAAAAGTCTTTTATCTTAAATAACATATCTAATATAATTATTAATAGTTATATTATTATCATTATTTGAAATTTTCATTCTTTTATTTTTACTGATAAATAATTGTTTAATACAATTTGATAATTCATCATATGAATTATTAATTAATTATCTATATTTTCTTGTTTATAATTATTTTTTATTAATCTCATTTTTCATTTCTATATCATCAATAGAATTATACATTTCTTTAAAAACTTATTATATTTCTTTAATAATTAAATTAATGAAATAAATTAATTTTAATAAATATCAAAATTTGACATAAAAAAATAATTTTAAAAAAAGAAAAAAAGCTCATAAAAAAATAAATGATTACTAACTCAAATAGTTTATCAACATTAACAAGTGAAAAAAATGATAAAATATTAGATTATATGTCAATAATATCAAAAATGTTTAATGAAATAGAGTTAGATCTTATAAAACAAAAATCATTAGAAAATAATTCAATTTGTAAGAATTTTATATAAATATTTAAAGTAAAAAAAATTTTATCTTTTATTATGAATATTCAAACCTCAGAATTGACTTTAATATTTCAATTAATACAAATTATATATAATCCTGATGATGAATTAAATTATAAAATTCATTTTATAAATAATTTAATAAAAACAAATAAAGAAATTTTAATTAAAAAAATTTCAAATATATTTGATTTAATAAATGAAAATTTAATAACTTCTAATTTAAATTTAAAAGAAAATATTAATGATAGTTTTGAAAATAAATTTAAAAAAGAAATTGAAGGAAATACAAAAGTATTATATGATGATAATGATTGTTCAACAAATTTTGAAATACCTTTTAATTTAAAAAGAGATAATTCTCTTATTACATTTAAAATTGAAAGTACATTAAATGATGAAGAAAATTGTAATTCAAATCAATTAAAAGATTATGAAAAATTCTTTAATGATGAAATTAAAAATGAAATCAATTCAACAAAAAAAAAAAATTATACTATACAAGTTGAGAAAAAAATTAATTCTAATTCAGTTGAAAAAAAAAATGAACAAACATTACAACCAAAAATAAGAGGAAAAAATTTTTATAAAAATAAAATTTATGATATATATATTAAAAATAAAGTAAAAAAAACACCAATTAAAAAAAAGAAGATAAATTCTTCTTCTTTAGAAACTAAAACAATAAATAATGACAATAGTAGAAATAAATTAAGTAATTTATGTCCAAATTCAAGTTGTAAAAGAATGAATAGTAAAATAAATATTAGTTTTCAAACTTTTGTATCAAAAGATAAAAAAACTATCAAAAAAAAAAATAATAAAAGTTTAGATAGTAATAGTATTAATCATAATAAAAATTTTTCTTTTAATGCAAAAGGATTTTATAATAATAAATATAAAAAGAAAAATAATGAATCAATCTCCCCAAAAAGTAAAAAATAAAAATTAAAATAAAACAATAATATTCTTTTTATGTATATTTTTCATTAAAACAACTTTTAATTAATTATCAAATATTACAATTATAAAATTAATTAAACAAAATATAATTTTTTTTTCCTAATAAATAAATAATTAAAAAAGTTAATTCTAAAATATAAAAATTTTTTAAGATTTTTTAAATATTATTTCAACTTTAAACTAAATTTATATTAGTATTTTCATCATCAGAAAATTTACTATTTTCAATCATAGCATTAAATAACCATTCCAAACTTTCTTTTAATTTCAAACATTTCAAAGCACTAATATCTTTAACAATAAAAGCTTTTTTTTCTAAAACAGGATAATTAATTGAATTATAAATAGACTTTAATCTACTATTATCTAATTCAAATAAGTCAATTTTATTAATAAGAATCATAATAGGAATTTCAGTCTTTAAAATTAAAGAAGAATTCAAAACATTATCTAAAAAAAATTAAATATTTTTTTACTTAAAATTTCAATTGATTTTTGTAAATGTTTAGAATTACAATCAATCATATAAATCATTCCATCAATATCATCATAATATTTTTCCCATAATTTTCTTAAAGATTCTTTTCCTGATAAATCCCAAAATTGTAATTCAATATTATTATACTAAATAATTTTTTTTAAATTTTTTTTTAATTAAAAATAAATTGATTTACTTTAAATTTACTCACTTACTATTTATTTATAAAATAATTTATACAATTTAATCCTGAAGTAGGAAGAATATATTCTAAAGGAGTTGCATGACCTGTATATAAAAATTTTAATTGTTCTAAATAAGTCTATTTATTTAAAAGTATTTTATTTTATTTTTTTACTGTTTTTCCTGAACTTTCTTCTCCTATTATAAGAACTTTAAAAGTTGGTTTTTGAAAATACCAATTCATAAAACCTGATATGAGAGAAAACATTTTTCTAAATAAAATAAAATTAATATAATATATTTTATTTAATTATTTATTCATCATTAAAATTTAAATTAAAAAATAAAATATAAATTTAATATTTTTTAAATATAAAAAACTAATTAAAAAAAAAAACAAATGAATCCTTTATCAAGTAAAACAAGAAAATTTTATCATGTAAAAAATTATAATATAATTATAATATAGGATAAAGAAAAAAAAATAATAGATGAATTAAGAAATACACAATCATCAATAGGTTCAAATAATTCAAATTCAAATTTAATGATGAGATTAGAAATAAAAACTCCCTTACCTCCAGTTATTAAAAAAAACGAAATGGGAAAACATACAAAAAATTCTTTTAATACAACACAAAATAAAAAAAAAGAAAAAAAAGATTTAAATCAACAAATTCCAATATTAAAAAATTCAGTTCCATTAAGAAAATCAGCAAAAAAAGATCATTTTACAATAGATGCAAAATTAAATCAATTAATAGAAACAGATAATAATAATAATAATAATAATAATAAATCAAATAATAATAATAATAATAAAAATAATTCTAAAAATAATAATAATAATAAAAAGGAAAAAAATAAATTATCAAAAAGTTTAAATGTAAGTAAATCATTATCTTTATTTAACTTTGATAATGATGAAAATGAAGAAGCAGAAATATCATTTGATAAAATAGTACAAAGAGAAAAAAATTTCCAATATCATGACATAAAAGAATTTTTAGACAATACAAACTTACCAGAATTATTTAACACATTTGTAAAATATAAAATATACACAAAATCACAAATTGAAAATTTAACAAAAAGAGATTTAATAAATATGTCAATAAATGAAAAAAATAGAAATATAATTTTAGAAAGAATAGAAGAAATAAAAAATAGACCAATTTCCTTAGAAGAATTTAATGGAGAATTTGGAACACAATGTGATAATAATATAATAAATAATGATCCAGAAACTTTTGATATAGAAGAAAATGAAAGAATTCAAAGTGAATTATTTAAAAAAGCAGTTGAAGAATTTAGAAATGCAGGAAAAAAAAAAGATGATAATAATGAAAATAATATTGATATAAATAATAATAATAATGATATTAATACTGATAAATCTATTAAATCAATTACTACAAATAATACTGAAAATAGTATAATTAATCCTAAAAAATTTTTATTTGAAATTGGAGGAAGTGATTTTTTAAATTTAAATAATTTTTCACTTTTCTCAGATCAAGCAAATGATTTTAAAGATGATGAAGAATATTTACCTGAATTAGCTATTGGAAGAGCTTGTTGGAATTGCTTTAAAAGATTAGAAAAAGCTTATCCTATTAATTATGAACAAAAATATTTTTGTAGTGAAAAATGTTTAAATAGTTATAAAGAAAAAAATATGATTAAATGTAATTTTTGTAATAAAAGTTTTTTAAAAAGTAATGCTGTTTTAAAAGGAAATAAAAAGTTTTGTTCTGTTGATTGTTTTAAAAAAGATCAAAATAAAATTGAAGAAAAAGATGAAGAAGATGAAGATGATGAAAATAATAATAATAATAAAAAAGAAATATATAAAGTTCCTGATTTTATTACTAATCCTAAAAAGAATGATCAATCTTTTGAAATGGTTGATATTTTAGATATATAAATAATTATAAAAAATAATATTTCTATACTCATTTAGTTTTTAAACTATTAATATAAATTTAAAAAAAACAATATTTATTCTCAAAATACGTAAGAATAATATTTATATTTTTTATTTACTTTTGTTTTGTTTTCAAAAATACAATTTTTGAATAACATGATATATTGACATTTTTACAAAAAGAGAATGATTATTATTTATATAAAAATTTTTCATTTAATAATTATATTTTTCAATTAATTCTTGAACATCTTCAAGTCTTAAATAAGAGGAAGGAGTTTTTTTGAGAAAAGATTTAATCAAAATCTCAAAAAGTTCATTTTTATCTTCCTTTTCGTTAATATTTAATTTTTTAAAAGTAGAATTTTTTAATTTAATCAAAACAGAAATCAAATGATTTAATTTTTTTTTAATTATTGCTTTAACTTTAATAGAATAATCACTAAATAAATAATATTCCTTAATTAATCTTAATCTTAATTCTTCAAATTTCGAATATTTTTTTGGATCAATTTCAGGATGTTTTATAATATAATTTAATATATCAAAAAAAGCTTTATTAGGAAATTTGATATTTTTATAAAAAATCGAAACATTCTAAAATATTATATAACAATATATAAAAAAAAAAAATAAAAAAATAGAAAAAAAGGATAAAAATAAATATTAAAAAAAACGGGAAAAATATATCTTACTTTATAATCATTTGTAAAATTTGGTATATGATTATGAATTAAATTTTTTGTAGTTTTAAAACTAAAATAATTTCCTTCAAAATTGAATTTAAATTTAATTCGAAAAGTACAAGCATCAACATTCAATCTTTTAATTTTTCTTTTCTTAACAAAATTAAAAACATTTATTTCATTTTCATTATTATTATAAAAAATATCATTATCAGAAAATTTCATACTTGCTAAATTACTATCTGATTTTTTCCTATTTTTTTTCTTTATTAAAGGTACTTTTCTAGAAGCACAAGAACAACAAAAAGTAATTAAATCCTTTCTATTACTATTAATTCTTTTTAAATTATATTTTGAGACTAAAATAAAATTTTGTATTGTTTCACATACTTCTTTTGCAGAAGAGAATTTCTTTTCTAATAAACTAAAAAATTGTAAAATTAATTTTATAAATATTAAATTACATTTTAATGTAATCATAAATTTTTTCTAAATCATCTTTTGAGTATAAATTTTTGTTATCAATAAAATTTGAATAAAATTTATTAAAAGATGAATTGTCATTTATATATTCTTCTGAAATTGGTCCTTCTGTGGTTATATTTTCTATTTGATATGACATACAAAAAATAATAAATTTGAATTATGATATTTTGGTTAAATTTTTATTTTTTATTTTTTTTTTAAATTTCCATCGATTTTTTGAAAAGTTAATTTTAATCATCTTTTTTCCTGATTTTTTATTGTTAAAAGTGATAAAAAAGTATTTATAATATCAATTAATTTTAATAGTAAAAAATTTGGAAATTAATTGGTGAAAAAATTAGAGAACAAAAAAAAGAAAATAATTAGAATATCGTCTATAAATCATTATAAGCCTTTTTATAAAGAAATTTTTAATTTATAAATATAATGTTTAAACTTTTTAAAAAATTTTTTTTATGTAATGATTAATAAAAAATTTTTTTGTTCTTTTTTTATGTTTTAAGAATATTAATTTTTTCTTCTGTAACTGATATTTTTTTTATATTCTTATATAATGATAATAGTTTAAATCAGATAAAAAAATTTAAATATTATCCCATACACTTAACTATAATAATTAAAAAGAGGATAATTTTTATTTTTTTTCTTTTTATTTTAAATATTTTTATTATTTAAAAAAGGCTTTTTTAATTTTTTTAAAACATTTAAATAAAGACTGTATTTTGGAATAGTTAAAAAAAAAAAGATATTAATACTTCTTAATAAGTTATTTTCAGTTAAATACATTTAAAAATATATATATATTGAATAAAAAATAAATAATAATAATTATTCCTATTTAAATAAATTATTATTCTAATACTTTTTTTTAATTCTTTATTATTTTGAGATTTTTTTATTTAAATATTAGTTAGTTTTAGAATTTTTATTACTTATATTGAACATAAATCTTTTTTTTATAATGTATTCACATATAAATTTCATTTGAATTTTCTATTATTTATTTACTTTATCATTTCTATATTTTTATAATCTTCTCAACAATTTAAGAATAAATTTATAAAATAATGATAAATAATTGAATAATTAAATACACATTAATATAGTTTAAATATTCTATTTACTTATTACAATTAAATATATGTAACAAATATTAAATCATTAATTCAAAAAATATAAGATAATGTTTTCCAATTGATTAAATTTTTAATTCATAATTCTTTATAATATTATTATTTTTTTTATATTTTTAATAAAGATAAAATTTTAAATTATAAAAAAATTCTTTCTTTATGAAAAAAATAATTTTATAAATGGGTAATGAGATTTCATCTTTTTGTAATTGTACTGAAATGAGAGGAGGAAATATTAACGAAAAAGTAGGTAATAAATATTATTAAATTATAATTTATTTATAGTCTTTAATGCAAAAACCTACATATATTTTAAATGAAACAAGAGTAGAACAATATAAAATAAGTCCAAAAAAAAAAATAATTACTATAAACCAAATAAAAACAAATGATAACATAACAAAAAATACAAATAATATAAATAATAATCAAAATAATATAAATTTAAAAACTGAATTAACAAATACAATAAACCCATATAACAATTTTCATAATGATTTAAATAATAACAATAATTCAAATAATAATTATAATAAAAATAACTCAATATATTCAAATGAAATAAACACAAATTTTCCAAATTCTAAAATTTCATTTTCAAAAAATGAT
>Ga0256407_10006165_pt1 | contig 18693 bp, 20 predicted proteins | sample RumenRJG_04DNA_FD_193489 | JGI IMG/M metagenome (GOLD analysis project Ga0256407, IMG submission 193489) | Bovine rumen microbial communities from Lethbridge, Alberta, Canada - RJG_04 | ecosystem: Host-associated > Mammals > Digestive system > Stomach > Rumen | place: Canada: Alberta...
AGCCATCGACCGCGCCGGCGCCAAGAGCGGCAACAAGGGCTACGACTGCGCCCTCAGCGCGATCGAGATGGTCAACGTGATGGAACAGATTTGAGTTTATTGAGCCGCCCGATTGTGGGCGGCGTTTCTTTTGCGCGCGAAAATTGCGCAAAACGAGAAAAATGTGGTATAGTAAAGACTACGATTGTCCGCAAGGAGGACTTGATTGATGCTTGGAACGAACACTTTAGAAAAGATTGACACTGCCGCCGAAGTAACAAACATTTCCCCCTTTGGTTTTTGGCTCCTTGCAGGCGGAAAAGAATATTTTGTAAATTACAAAGATTACGCTGTTTTTGAAAGCGCCTCAATAAGGGACATTGCAAATGTTGTTGAAGACGCAGAAGGAAATTTGCATTGGCCTGCATTGGACGCTGACATAGAATTGAAAGCGTTGGAAAGTCCGCAAGACTACCCGCTTTCTTATAAATAACTATTCCTTTAAAATCTTGTCCAGCACTTTAGTCATGGCGCGGCGAACGTCATCAACAACTTCTTCGGTTATTTGCGCGCGAATCCGCTCATTTTTGGGCGTTTCTTCTATGACAATTGGCTTTGTGTCGTGGGGAACGAAAAGCTGGTAAACTTCAACGCCTAGGGCGGCGGCAAGCTTGGAAAGTGATTTTTTGCTGACCCACTTTCTGCGCCCTTCGATGCCGTTCACCAACTGAACGGAAACTCCCGCCTTCTCCGCCAAGGCCTCTTGCGTCATTTTTCCGCGATATTTCTTAATATTTGAGGAAAGAACGTTTGCCAACTCAATTTCTGTCATACCTACTTATAGTGGAATTTTATTAATATATACACTTGCTTTTAGGATAAATACGCGCTATTATACTAATAGTGGAATTTTATTTTTCACACTTAGTGGAGGAAGTAAATGAGCGCAATGAGCGATGTTGAAAAAAGCGTAAAGGACTACAACACAAAAACAGCGCAACTGTGGAAAATCGAGTCCGTAAAATTGATTAGCCAATACAAAGGCAGCAAAAAGGATTTTGAAAAAGTCCTTCATGACGTTGTCGGAAAAGGCAGCGGCGTCTTAAGAAACATCAAGACAGAGGACTTTTCGAATTTTTCAGAATATGTCAGAAGCAATATTTCTAAAATAGAAGCCGGAAAATACGACATCTTTTCCGTAAAAGAATTTTCCGGAAAAAAACCGACATCGTTCATCTCAAAAATTTGCCACATCGTAAATCCAAAAGACTACCCCCTAATCTGGGACGCGAACGTAAAAAAAGCTTTAAAAATAGGCGAAAGCAAAACGAAGTGGGATGAAAAAATTTCTGAATTACAGAAACAGCAAAAAGGCAAAAAAACTGCAGAGTTATATGAGTACGATTCAAAACTTTGGTCTGAAGAGACCATCTAAATAGTTATTCAGGAGGTAATTATATGAAGAAACTTATTTTTGGTTTGGTTGGTCTTGTAGTAATTCTTGCGTCTTGCTCAAATCCTGCTAGTTCAGTGGGTTCAGGAATTCAGAAGAATTTCATCTATCAGGAAGACAATTCTGGAACTCACAAAGTTGATTTTTCAAGTCAAGTTAACCTTACAGGTTATCACGAAATTCCGAAAGATCCGCAATATGGCGTCAACTGGGTTTACATCAGTAAGTCAACTTTTGAGAAGAGTCTTACTGAAGTTGATATTGTTAAGTATCTTCCTGTTAGATGGTTTGAACATAATTATTCTAATGTCTTAGGTTATAAACTTAGCTGTGAGTCAGAAACATCAGATAATTGTGAGAGTTTTTATAAGTGCATTCCGTATGTCAAGAATGGGCTTGATTATAGAGTTTTTGCAAATAGTGAATCAATATGGGTCCTTAATTCTCAGATGAGTGAGAAACTTGGAACTGCAAGTATAGGTTATAGAATATATCCAAAAACAGAAAGTTCTAGTGAAAGAACAGAACATAACGGTGGTGATTTCTGGTGCGACAAATACTTTCCAGAATACAAGTACTTGGAACACTAATTGAAGTCATAATAAAACACCCTGTGAGCCTTTCAAATCATTGGTTTACAGGGTGTTTTTATGTTATCGGCAAAATCCCTCCATACAAACAACAAGCGCTCCGCCAACTCTCCCCTAAAAATTCCTTACGATTTTTCCAAAAAAAAGCTAGAAAATGCATAAAAATTCCTACCTTATAGTTAAGAAAAAATAAAAAAGGAGGCTCGCCGTGAGCGAAATTCAAAAAGAGCAAACGCTCGAAGAAAAGTGGGAAAACGCCACAATTGCAAATAACTTTATCTTTTATAAAGTCATGCGCAACAATCCAGCCGTTTGCAAAGAGCTGTTGGAAATTCTTTTGCAATTTAAAATAGAAAGCGTCCAAATGTCGCAAGAGGAAGAAATAGGCATCGACTTTGGCAGCAAGGGAATAAGAATGGACGTTTACGTAAAAGACGGCGACGGTCAAAAAGTTTACAACATTGAGCTTCAAACGACAAACACAGGGGAGCTGGCGGAACGCGCGCGCTACTACCAGGGCGTTATAGACGTTGATCTCTTAAAATCTGGACAAAAATACAAGGACTTAAAAACCTCGTTCATCATTTTTATTTGCATAGACGACATATTCAAACAGGGGCTGGCAAAATACACTTTTGAACATTTGTGTCTTGAAGACAAGAAAACAAAATTGGGAGACAGGGCGCAAAAACTCTTTTTTATTTCCAAGAATTGTGATAAACTGTTGGACGAAAAGCAAAAGGCGTTCTTGCGCTTATTGACCAGCAACTCAAGCTCAAACGATTTTACGGAAAAAATCACAAAGCTTGTCGCCGACGCAAAACGCAACACGCAATGGAGAAAACAGTATATGGAATGGGAACGCGAAAAAGTTTACGAATATGACAGGGGCCGCGAGGAAGGCTCAAAGCAGACCGCCATTGAGAACGCAAAAAACCTTTACGCCAACGGCGTCTCCGTTGAAATAATCGCAAAGTCGCTCGGCATGACGGAAGAGCAAGTAAAAGAAATTGTGAGCGCCGAAGCGACCGCATAAAGCCACCGCCCTACACCCTCATAAAGACAAAGGCCGCCCGAAAACCGGACGGCCTTATCGTTTCACTCCCCTACCGGACAGCCGCAGCCGGGATGCTCGGCTTCCCATGCGGCGGCGATACGCAAAATCTTTGCTTCGCTGAACATGGGGCCGGCGAACTGGATTCCTACCGGCATTGAGTCGCTGTCTCCGCGCTTGGCAGCCGCCGCGAATTCTCCGTCAAAGCCTTTGGTGATTCCGGCCTCGACGCCTGTTCCGCTTGTGTGGCCGGCGGGAACGCTTAGCGACGGAATGCGCGCCAAGTTTACAAATGTCGTGAACAAGTCGCTTAGGTACATCTCCAGCGGGTCGTCGACCTTTTGGCCCAACTTAAAGGCGGGAGTCGGGCAGGTCGGGCAAAGAACCAAATCGTAGCTCTTGAAAAGTTCCGCCATCTCGCGCTGGATCCTGGCGCGCACGGTCATTCCTTTTTTGTAAGTGTCGCCGGAAAACTGTTCCGACAAAACATAATTTCCGATAACAATACGGCGCTTGACTTCCGGGCCAAAGCCCTCGCTGCGGGTGTCAACGTAAAGCTCGTCGTAGCCGTTTCCCTTGTCGACGCGCGCTCCGTAGCGGATTCCGTCAAAGCGGCTAAGGTTGGACGCCGCTTCCGACAAAGCGATGACGTAATAGCTTGCGATTGACGCGTCCAAAATCGGAAGGTCAACCACTTCAATCTTGGCGCCTTTTTCCTCAAACCATTTTCTTGTCTGCTCAAAGACAACGCCAACGTCGGGCAAAAGGCCCTTGCTTTCCAAAAACTGTTTTGGAATCGCGATTTTCAATTTTGAAAATTCGTCCGCGGTGAACGGAGCCAAATTCTTCAGCTCGTCTTTTTGCGGAAGGTCGGCCGAAGTGTCGTCGTAAAAATCAGCTCCGGCCAAAACGCTCAAAGCTTGCGCGATGTCGCTTGGCGTGTGCGCGATGATTCCAACTTGGTCAAGCGAGCTTCCGTAGGCCACGACGCCCCAGCGGCTCAAAACGCCGTAGGTCGGCTTAAGGCCGTAGACTCCGCAGTAGGAAGCGGGAAGGCGCACCGAGCCGCCTGTTTCCGTTCCCAAGCCAAAGAGCGCTTGGTTTGCGGCGACTGCGGCTGTCGAGCCTCCCGAAGATCCGCCCGAAACGTACTGGCGGTTTATAGGATTGCGGGTCGGTCCGTAAGAAGAATATTCGGTAGAAGAGCCCATCGCAAATTCGTCCTGGTTGCAGCGGCCAAGGGGAATCGCTCCCGCGGCCCTAAGACGGGCTGTCACTGTCGCGTCGTAGGGGGCGACATAGCCGTTCAATATTTTTGAAGCGCAAGTGAGGCGCTTTCCTTTGACAGAGATGTTGTCCTTTACGGCGAAGGGAATTCCCAAAAGGGGCTTTTTCTCAAAGAGCGCGTCAAGCGTTCCGGCGCTGCGGGCGGCCGCGATTTCCTTGTCGGCCTCCTTTGCAAGCTCCACAGCGTCGTCGTAAATTTCCAAAAAGGCGTTTAGGGGCAAGGCGGAATTTTTGTCCGCCTCAAAAGCCGCCGCCGATTTTTGGACCAGCGCCTCAGAACTGACGCTTCCGTTTTTTAGCGCTTCCCGCACCTGATTTATGCTAGTCATATTACGCTCCCTCGCCAAGGACTTTTGGTACCTGGAAGTAGCCGTCCATAAAGTTTTCGGTGACTTTTTTTACGTCGGGAATGTCAAGGCCGGCGACCACGCTGTCTTCGCGCAAGGCCTCGGCCTGGGTGGAAGGATAAGCGTCATAGGGATTTTCGCTGTCGTCGTATTTAGAAAGAATCTCAAAGTAGCCGACGATGTCGTCAACTTGCTTTTTGAGCGTGGTCAAGTCGGTGCTCTCCGGCGAAAGGCGCGAAAGGTAAAGCAACTTTTCAAGCGTGTCGCCGTCAACTGTTTTTTTGTTTTCCATAGAAGAGTATTTTAGCGAATTTTGCCGCGCGGTTCAAGCGGTGGCAATGGGGGAGCCGCAAGCCGCTCCCCCCAAAAGGCGCTTTTACATCACAAGAACGATTTCCGTCTTTGCCGCGAGGGCCGACGCGGGAATGAAATTTCCTTCCATCTTCTTTCCATTAACAGTAAGCTCCTTGCAGCCAGACTGAACGTGGTCGGGATTCTTTACCGTAATGTTAAGCTTGCAGCCCCTAAAGTCTTTTTGCGCGGTAAAGCCGTCCCACGAAGAAGGAATCGAAGGAGCCAGCCTAAGGCCTTCTAGGTTCGGCCTCATGCCAAGGATTCCTTCGACGCAGCCGACCATAACGGTTGACGCGGTTCCCGTCAGCCAGTGAACGTGCGAGCGTCCAAAGTGGGGGCTTGCCTTTCCTTCGGTGAACTGGCCGTAACAATACGGCTCAAGCTTTCTGATTTCAGCCTTGTCGTTTTGGGCGGACGGAGCGTTTTCCATAAAGTACTGGAACGCCCTGTCTCCGTGCCCGCGAAGCGCTTCGGCAAGAATAATCCAGCCCTGGGACTGGGAGAAGATTCCGGCGTTTTCCTTGGCACCCTGATTGTAGATTACCGCGAGCGCTCCTTCAAAGGCGTGCTTTTGGTAGGGCGGGTCCATGAGGACAAGGCCAAAATCTGTGTTCAATTGTTTGTTAACGTTTTCAAGCGCGGCGTCAGCCTGCTCAGCGGAAGCCAGGCCTGAAATGACGGCCCAGCTTTGTGGGTTGAGCCACATGTTCGCTTCGGGATCGTTTCGGCTTCCGATGACTTCTCCGCGCTCGGTGAAGCCGCGGATAAAGCGGTCCTCGTTCCAGCAAAGCTTTTGGATTTTTTCGCCAAGTTCTTTCTGCGCTTTGTTAAGGAAGGCGACATACTCTGCGTCCTTTTTGTTTTGGGCGAACTCGCGCAAAATCGTCATCGCGTAGTAATACTGGAGCGCGACAAAAGAAGATTCGCCGTTGGCGCCAAGGCGCAAGCAGTCGTTCCAGTCAGCGTAGAGGCCGGCGGGAATTCCGTGGGGGCCAAGATGCTTCATGGAAAAATCGACGGCCCGCTTCAAGTGCTCGTAAACCGTTCCTTCATCTTTATTTGCAAAGGGAATGACCTCGTCAAGGAAGGCGGCGTTTCCGGATTCCGCAATATACTTGTAGACAGTCGGGAAAAGCCAGAGCGCGTCGTCGGCCCTGTAGGCCGGGTGGCCAGTCTCGCGGACGTAAGACTCGTCGTCGGGCGTGTCCTCATGGCCAGCGTTGTGCGTGAACTTTACAAGCGGAAGGCCGCCGCCGTTGTCAACCTGCGCCGAAAGCATAAAGCGAATTTTTTCCGCGGCCATTTCCGGCTCAAGATGGATTACGCCCTGAATGTCCTGAACCGTGTCGCGGTAGCCGTATCCGTTCCTTAGTCCGCAGTAAATGTAAGAGGCCGCGCGCGACCAAGTGAAAGTCATGAAACAGTTGTAAGCGTTCCACGTGTTGATCATCGTGTTGAAGTGCTCGTTGGGAGTCTTGACCTGGAAATGCTCAAAGCGGCCGTGCCATTGCTTGACAAGCGCGTCGTATTCTTTTGCGCAAGTCTTAGACAAATCGGCGTAGCCAGAAAGAATTTTTTGGACCGCGTCGTTTTGCTGCATCGTAAGGATAAAGGCGATTTCCTTTGTCTCGCCGGCTTCAAGCTCGATCACCGTGGACAAGGCGCCGCAAGAGTTTTCGTTGTAGCTTGCGATGTTTCCAAGGTCGCCGCTAGAAACGCCGACGGGGTCCTTGTAGCTGTGGTATAGGCCAAGGAATTCCTCTTTGTCGCCGCACCAAGAGGAAACTTTTGAACCGACAAGGGCGAAGGCTCTTTCGGTCGCGGTCTTGTGGTCAACCTCGTGCGGAAGGCCCTCAAGGTTTCCGTGAACGGTATGGACAACTCTGTTGTCAACAAATTTCGTGCGTCCGATGTAAAGCGAGTACTGCAAGTTCACTTGGTCCATTTCATAATTGCTGTTGTTCGTGAATTCGGCAAAGCCTGTCACAGTTAGGCTTCTCTTTTTTCCTGAGTTGTTCGTCAGCTTTAAATTCCAAACTTCATGCTCAGAGTCAAGCGGAACGTAGTAAAGCGCTTGCGAATGGATTCCCGAATAGTCCGCCATGATTTTTGTGTAGGCCGTTCCGTGGCGGCATTCGCTTTTGTATTCGTTGAGGTCCTTTCCGACAGGCTGCCACGACGCGGACCAATAATCTTTTGTGTCGTTGTCCCTGATGTAAATGTACCTTCCTGGCTGGTCAAAATTGTTGAACACATAGCGCAAGATTCTTCCGTTGGCGCCTGACTTGGCAAAGCTGTAGCCGCCCGCGTTGTTGGAAATAAGAGCGCCGTAAAGCGGCGAGCCCAAATAGTTTACCCAAGGTCGAGGAGTCGCGGGATTTGTAATCACATACTCTCTTTTTTCATCGTCAAAATAACCGTATTTCACTTTTTGCTCCTTTGCTGAAAATTATACTAAACATTCCCCTTTTAGTCACTAGTTGAAAAAATGGCTCAAGCCCATTAAAATGCAAGACATGAAATTTTCCTTCAATCAATTTATCGTTCCAAACTTCGCAAAGCGGCTTGCCTTTATGCTGCCCGCGGTAATATTGATGGGCGTTTTTGTTTCGGTCTTGGTAGAAATCGGCTGGGGAACCGACCCGGCAAGCTTCATGAACTTGAACATCGCCAGCGCGCTGGGCTGGGGCTTGGGAAACACGCAGGTCCTTGTCTATGGAATCATGCTCGTTTTCACGTTCGCGTTCGGCGCGCAAATGATAGGCTTTGGCACATTGGCCAACATGTTTTTGATTGGCTACGTCGTGGACTTTTGCCGCTGGCTTTGGCGGAACATAGGCTTCGCGCAATTCATTCAAGAGGGAACCTTCGCGACGCGCCTTGCGATATTCTCCGTATGCCTTTTGCTCTTTGTGACCGTAGCCGCGATTTACATGAACGCGCGCATGGGCGTGGCCCCCTACGACGCGACGCCGGCAATCATAAGCGGCTGGATTCCAAAGATTCCCTTTTTTGTCGTAAGAATTATTTTTGACTTGTCGGCGGTTTTGGCCGGCGTCATCGCGGGCATCCTTTGCGGCGGAATCCGCGGCTCCATCGTCGGCTCTATCGCCATGTCCTTTTTGCTAGGCCCAGCCATTTCCCTAGTCGGCAAGCCGCTGGAGCGGATGCTGTAAGGCAGGGAGAGCGCTACCGTCTCCCCCCTTCCCACAAAAAAAGCCGCCCCGCGATTTGCAGGACGGCCCGCTTGCGGCCAATTTTGGCCAGCGCTCAATTAACTTTCCAACTTAACCAGCAATTTCTTGCGCCTTGGGAGCTGACTTGATTTCCAAGTAGGCGTAGCTGTAAAGGATTTCGGCGACGTCGTTCAAGGGCTTTCGGACGCTTACGCCCATGTTGCGGGCAAAGGCCGAGGCGGCAAGGTTGGCCTTGGGATTCCAGAGCTTGGCGTTTTCCAAGTTGACGTAAACGCACTTTTCGCTGGCGGCCAAAGCCTTGATGTGGCTGTTGAGGGAATCGACGACCTTGTCGTTCTTGGGATTGGCAACGTTGACAATGGCGATGCGGCACTTTTTGTTGGCGGCCTTTATCGCTCCGATCAAGGCAAGGTAATTTTTGTCAAAAGTTTCCGCGCTGTTTTGGAAGGCGGAAATGTCGTTGTCGCCAAGGTGGAGGATAATTCCTTCCGGCTTAAGGCCAGAAACGTTCTCTTCAAAATAAGCCTTGGCTTCTTTTACGCTAAGGGCCGTGGCGCTGCGGTTGTACAACTCAAAGTTGAAAGAGAAAGCCTGGGCAAGCTCCGTAACCGGGATTTCCTTGTCCATAGTTCCGCCCATAAGAACCACCTGGTTCTTTTTTGAAAGTCCGTTCAATTCCTTAAAGTTCATGTTATCCTCCTTTGAAACTTTAATAGCTTTGTTTGCGTTGATTTTAATTTTTAGCTCCGCGATTTTTTGCCTTGCGGCGTCGGAAGCCTTTTTATTGTCAAGCGACTTGTTCCTGGCGTAGACGACCACGTTGCAGAACACAATCGCTAGGTTCAAGAAATAAACTGCGAGAACATAATTGAACTGAGCGTTAATTATCTTCGCCGCAATTCCAGCCAAGTAGCCCGTTATAATCAAAGTGATGAAGGCAAGGCTTGTTCCCTTTGCGGTTCTTGCCTTGTACGCCTTGATTACGTTGAGCGGCCACGAAAAGCCAAAACACAAGAGCATGCAACATTCAAAGATGTGAGCCATTTCCATTTTTATTCCACCTCGTTTTTGTTTATGGCTGAATAATAACGCGCCTTTGCCGGCCTTGCAATTTTTTGAAAGTTTAAAAAATGAAAAAAAAATCGACCGCGCTTTTTTTACTTACAAAAGGTTTTCTAAAGTTCCTTTTTTCTATATAATACAAAGCATGCCGTACGAAAAAGCGCCGCAAAACCTGAACAAAATCCGCCACGAAATGCAATGGAGCCACTTGGCGCTAATCATTTTAGTCACAGTCTTTTTGTCCGCGGGCGGCGCCTGGCTCAACATTCAAGCCAACGAAAAAACTTTTGACCAAACCCTGCAAGACACGGCGCGGCTTATTTCAAGCCAATACGAATTCACAAAAGAGCTCCCGCCCGACGAGCAAGTGATTTTCCTTGACTTGATTACCCAAAGCCTTTCGGACATCGACAGAATTTCTATCGTAGGCGACGACCTTACAAGAATCTACCACACAAACCATTCTTTAATCGGAAAAAAATATTCGGGAAAGGTTCCTGTTTTTGAGGCGGGAGCGGACGGCTTTTACACCGAAGACACTACCGGTCCTTCCGGCCCCCAGCGCCGCGCGTACTCCGAGCTTTACGATTCCGACGGAAAGCATTGCGGCTTTATCATAACGATTATGCTGCGAAAATCGATCGAGTCGGTGACCCACCGCGCGGCGCTGCTTTTTGTCTTGGTGACGCTCGCGGCAATCGCGATAGAACTGGCGCTGGCCAAGACTCTTTCGCTCCACATAAAGAAACAGTTTTTGGCGTTCGCCGAAGATTTGGAAGGCACGAAATTTTTGGTGGACTCGATGCGCGCCAACAACCACGACTTTACCAACAAGCTTCACGTGATTCTTGGCCTCTTGCAAATCGGCGAATACCAAAAGGCCCAGGGCTACATAGAAAACATTTCGATAATCCAACGGCAAACGGTAAGCTCGGTCATGAACGCGATAGAAAACCCTTCGTTCGCCGCGCTCCTTATCGGAAAAATCGCGCGCGCCTGCGAATGCAACGTCCGCTTTATCTTGGACCAAAACACGCATTTTGTTTCAAAGGACATTTACGTTCCGTCGGAAGCGCTTGTCACGATTACAGGAAACTTGATTGACAACGCGCTTGACGCGATGAACGCTCCGGCAGAAATTTCCGACAGTCCAAGGGAACTTCACTTTTGCGTGATGACCACTCCCGGAAAAATGCTGATCACCGTAAAAGACACAGGCCCAGGAATTCCAGAAGAAATTGGCGAGCGGATTTTTGAAAACGGCTTTTCCACAAAAGGAAGCGGACGCGGCGTCGGCCTCTACCACACAAAGCAGTTGGTGGAAAGTTTGGGCGGATCGATCAGCTTTGAGTCGCAAGTCGGAAGCGGAACTTGTTTTATGGTGACGCTCGAAAGCAAAAATGGAGCGTTGTGAGGCGGACGAGATGAGCTACAAGGTTTTGATAATCGAAGACGACCCGATGGTCGCGATGATAAACGAGCAGTACGCGACAAAAAATCCCAACTTCGTTTCCGCGGGAATTTGCAGGAACGGAAAGGACGCGCTGGAATTTTTGTCCAAGAACAAAGTGGACCTTGTGGTTCTGGACGTTTACATGCCCTACATGGACGGCGTGGAAACCCTAAAAAAAATCCGCGAGCAAAACATCCAGACCGAAGTGATTATGGTCACCGCCGCCAACGACACCGCGACGCTCGAAAAGACGATGAACCTTGGCGTGGTCGATTATCTTGTAAAGCCCTTTGCGATGGAACGCTTCCAAGTCGCGCTTGAAAAATTCGCGGCAAAGGCCGAAGCCCTTAGCGGAAAGAAGGGCGGCTCCCTCGACCAAAGCAGCATCGACACAATACTCTCAGGAACTGCCGCAAGCCAAAAAAGCGCGGCCGCCTCTGGCAATCCAGCGGACGACTCTCTTGCCCGCCCCGCCTACCCCAAGGGCATTCAAAAGCAAACGCTTGAAAACATAAAAGCATGGTTTGACAAAAACCCAAAATGGCAGCGGGGCGACATCGTGGCGCAAAAACTGGGTCTCTCCGTCGTAACCGTCCGCCACTACCTAAACTACTTGGTCCAAATCCACGCGCTGACTGAAACAATCGACTACGAGACCGGCGGCCGCCCCAGCATGCTCTACAAAAAAAACTGACGCTTGCGCAAACGCCACTTTTCATCTATAATAATTCATCATTTTTTTAGAAGGAACTGCTATGTCTTTGGAATGTGGTATCGTTGGACTTCCGAACGTTGGAAAGTCCACTATTTTTTCGGCGCTTACAGCCGCTCCCGCCGCGGCGGAAAATTTTCCCTTTTGCACAATCGACCCCAACATCGGAATCGTAGACTTGCCCGACGAGCGCTTGGACTTTATCGCCAGCGTTTTCCAGCCCAAAAAGAAAACTCCGGCCACTGTAAAATTCGTTGACATCGCCGGCCTCATAAAAGGAGCCAGCCAGGGTGAAGGCCTTGGAAACCAGTTCCTTGCCAACATCCGCGAGACAAGCGTAATCGCGCACGTAGTCCGCTGCTTTGACGATCCCGACATCATGCACGTCCGCGACGACGCCAAGGTTGAAGCGGCCGTCGATCCCGAAAGCGACATTCTCACAATCAACATGGAGCTTGCCTTGGCCGACTTGGACACAATCGCCAAGCGCCAGGAAAAAGTCACAAAGTCAATCCGCGCCCTCGGAAAAGAGGAAGAAAAAAAGCTCGCGCCCTGGACAAGCGGCGTGGCGAAAATCAAGCCTCTCTTGCAGAACGGAACTCCGGCCCGCGTGGCCGACCTTAGCGACGACGAAAAGCTAGCCCTCTACGACATGCACCTTTTGACGCTAAAGCCCACGCTTTACGTTTGCAACGTTGACGAAGACTCTATCGCCGAAGGAACAAACAAGTACGTCGAAGTCGTAAAGAAAATCGCGGCCGACGAAGGAAGCCAAGTCGTCGTAATCTGCGGAAAGTTTGAAGCCGAGCTTAGCGACATAAAGGAAGAAGCCGACCGCAAGGAATTCATGGACGCCGTCGGCCTAAAGGAATCGGGACTCAACGTTTTGGCGCGCCAGACCTACAAGCTTATGGGCTTGGCCACCTTCTTTACCGGAGGCCCCGACGAGTGCCGCGCCTGGACAATTCACGCTGGCGACACCGCTCCCAAGGCGGCCGGCGTAATCCACACCGACTTTGAAAAAGGCTTCATCAAGGCCGAGGCCTACACGATTGACGACCTCCGCCAATACGGAACCGAAGCGAAAATCAAGGAAGCCGGAAAGTACCGCCAGGAAGGAAAAGACTACGTCGTTCAAGACGGAGACGTTTTGTTCTTTAAGTTCAACGTTTAAGTTGAACGGAACGCGGGCGCAAAAAATGGCGGAATCGTTTTTTAAAAAATTCTTGAACAAAATCAAAGCCTCCAAAAGCTCCTCGCCCGAAAGCCTTAAGGCCGCAGAGGAGTCGATGCTGAACATTATCAACGCCTTTGGAGCGCTTGACCAAAAAGCAAAGAACTTGGAAGAAAAATTTCCCGAACAGGAAAAATTGATCCACCAATATTTTTCCGACGCCAAAAAAATCGAGCCAAGCGTTTCAGTCCGCGCCGGAAAATTCGAGCAGGCGCTGCAATTGCAAATAACGAAAGTAAGCTCTTGCATCGACAAAATTTTAGTGGACGGCGACGCACGCAAATTGAACGAAGAGCTAAAACTGCTTGCCCGTTACGTTCGCGTCCGAACAAACGCCGACTCGGAAGAAGGCGATGAGTAACGACTTTGCGCTTTGCCCGGAATGCGGCTCAAAAAAAATTCAATTCGTTCAAGACAAAAAATGGACTTGCCCTGACTGCGGCTTTGACCTTTACTGCAACGTCGCCGCGGCCGTCGGCCTAATCATTTGCTCGCCAGCCGGAGACGTTTTGTTCGAAACGCGCGCAAAAGAGCCGCGAAAAGGCTTTTTGGCCTTGCCCGGCGGCTTTTGCAACCCGGACGAGTCGGCGGAATCGGCGGCCAAGCGCGAATGTTTTGAAGAAATCGGCTTCAATGTCGACGGCGCGCGGATAAAATACGTGGCTAGCTTTCCAAACACTTACCCTTACAAAAACTTTGTTTACAAAACCTGCGACTTGTTCTTTGAGGCGCGCCTTTCGCAAAAAGAAGCGGACGGCCTTCTTCAAAGCTTGGCCGCCGACGCAAAGGAAGTGAGCGGCGTTTGCCTAAAAAAAGTCGCAAGCCAAGCGAACATCGACAGTTTGCCGCTGGCCTTTGACTCGGCAAAAAAAGCGCTAAAAACTTGGATAGAACAAAAGGAGTAATATATGGAAACAAAAACAATCGTTCAGTTGGCCTGCCTCGCGGCGACGACAGCCTTTTATTCAATCATGCTTTTCACCCAAAAAGCGCGCCGCGCGAAGGTTTTGCAAAAGGCCGGCGACCTTCTTTACGAACTTACAAAGCCCGCCAAGTCCAAGGCGATGATGACGCTTTTTGCAATCCCTTGCGTGTTGGCCTTTGCCTTTTTGGTTGACTACGGAGCCTACTTTTTTATTTTGGTTTGCGCGATTTGCGCCTTGGCCGTTTTTATCGTTTGCAAGGAAGACGCTTGCGCCGTCAACACAGGCATTTACAAAAACGCGCTAATCGCCGGCGGTTCCTACATCGAGTGGAGCAAAATCAAGGAAATAAAAGAGAGCCAGTATTTGGAAATCGCCCTTGTTGACGGAAAGAAAATCACAATCCAAACCGCCAGCCCCGAAGAAAACAAGCAAGTATTGGAAGCCCTTGACAAAGCGCGCCAAAACTGATATAGTACAAGAACATTATGGAGTCTTACCCAAGTGGTAAGGGACAGGTCTGCAAAACCTCTATGCAGCGGTTCGATTCCGCTAGACTCCTTTAAGGCTTGCCGAAAGGCAAGCCTTTTTTTCTCGGAGCGTCTTGGCAAAGCCGGCTCCGTTTTAAATATATGCCGCTAAAGAGTTCGCTTTTTAGCGGCGACTTTTTTACTCCCCCTTCAACAAGCCCATAATGCAAAGGTTGTAAACATTGCCGTCCTTTACAAAGCCGTTCAACTTTTTTCCTTCGCGCTTAAAGCCGATTTTTTCCATAACGCGGCCGGAGGCGGCGTTTGGCTCGCAGTAGAGTCCTGTGATTCGGATTATGTCCAACTGTTCAAAGGCAAGCTCGCAAATAAGGCGGGCGGCTTGAGTCATGATTCCCTTGGACCAAAAATCAGTCGCAAGAAAATAGCCGATCTCGGCGTCGCCCCGATACTTTTGGTCTTTTTCGACGGAAACTTGGCCGACTAATTTTCCGTCGGCGTAAACCGCGCGCCACACGCCTTCCATTCCGTCGTTCTTGGAAAGCATGTCAATCCACCAGTCCGCGTCTTTTTCTGTGTAGGGATGCGGAAGGCGGTCGGACAAATATTTTCTGTCAACGGAATTGCAGAGCGCGACAAAGTCCGCCTTGTTTTCTTGCGTGATTTTTTTGAGTTCTACTTTCATATATTTGTTCGGAACTTAATCAATGCCCAAGACTTTGTAGTCTTGCGCCTCTACGGCAGCTTTGAGCGCGTCGTCTCTAACGTCGGCGGAAAGCTCGACTACGGCCTGGCCTTTTTCGTGGTCGGCGTTTGCCGAGGCTACTCCGGGAACGGCTTCCAGCGCCTTCTTGACGCGCGCGTCGCAATGACCGCACATCAAGCCTTCGATTTTGATTGTCTTTGTCATATTTTTCTCCTTGCCGGCATTGCGGCTATTTTTCGCTCTAAAAAAATTGAGGCGCAGCGCGTTGGTCACCACGCAAAAGCTTGAAAGGCTCATCGCCGCCGCGCCGAACATCGGGTTCATCTTCCAGCCCAATAGCCAAATCCAAGCGCCGGCCGCCAGTGGAATTCCAAGCGCGTTGTAAAAAAAGGCCCAGAACAAATTTTGCTTTATGTTGCGCAAGGCGGCGCGGCTTAGACGGATTGCGGTCGCCACGTCGCTCAAAGAATTTTTTGCAAGAACGATGTCCGCCGCATCGATCGCGACGTCCGTGCCCGCGCCGATCGCAACGCCGATGTCGGCGGCGGTAAGGGCGACAGCGTCGTTTATGCCGTCGCCAACCATCGCGACCTTGCCTTCTTTTTTAAGGCTTTCAATCGCCGCCGCCTTTTGGTCGGGAAGCAAGCCCGCGAGCGTTTGGTCCACGCCGGCAAGCCCTGCGATAAAGGACGCGGTCTTTTTGTTGTCGCCGGTAAGCATTACGGTTTTCATTCCAAGCGAACGCAAGTCGCGGATGGCGGCGGCTGAGTCTTCTTTTATCGTGTCGGAAACGGCGATTACGCCAAGCATTTTTTTTCCGCGCGCAAATGCAAGCGGCGTTTTTCCTTGCGCCGAAAATTCTTGGGCGGCATCTAAGGCGGCGGCGATGTTTTGGGCTTGCAAAAGTTCCGCGATAAAATCTACGCTTCCGGCAAGCAACTCTTGGCCGTCCGTTCCAAGGGCTTTGACGCCGTGACCAGCCAGCGCCGCAAAATTTGTGACAGGCCGCGCGGCTAGTCCCGACTCTTTTGCGCAAGCCAAAATCGCCTTAGAAAGAGGATGCTCGCTGTTTTGCTCAACGTCAAGCGCGGCCTCGAGCAATTCGCGCTCGCCAACGCCTTGGGCGCAAAAGATGTCAGTCACGCGCGGATGTCCTTGGGTTATCGTTCCGGTCTTGTCTAAAGCGGCGACTTTAATCTTTCCGGCTTCTTCCAAAGCGGCGGCGGTTTTGAACAGTATTCCGTTTTTTGCCGCGACTCCGTTGGCCACCATAATGGCGACCGGCGTGGCCAAGCCCAGCGCGCAAGGGCAGCTGATTACCAAAACGCTAATCGCGCGCGCAAGCGCGAATCCAAAATCTTTTCCCGCAAAAAGCCACGCCGCAAAAGTTACCGCCGCAATCGCGATTACCGCAGGAACAAACACGCCCGAAACTTTGTCGGCGATTTTTTGCGCCGGAGCCTTTGTCGCCGCCGCGCCTTCGACCATTTTTATTATTTGGCTTATCGTCGTGTTCTGGCCTACCCTAGTCGCCCGGCACTTTAAAAAGCCCGCTTGGTTCAAGGTTCCGCCAGTGACTTTGTCGCCCGCCTTTTTGTCAACAGCAAGGCTTTCGCCGGTCAAGGCCGACTCGTCAACCGCTCCGCTTCCTTCCAAAACGATTCCGTCAACTGGAAAACTCTGCCCGGGGCGGACGACAAAAATATCTCCGGCTTTGACTTCTTCTATTGGAACGGCAATTTCCGTTCCGTCGCGAACGAGCGTGGCGACCTTTGGCGAAAGTTTCATCAACGCCTTTAGCGCGTTTGTCGTCTTTCCTTTGGAACGGGCCTCAAGCAGCTTTCCGACCGTTATCAAGGCAAGAATCATCGCGGCGCCTTCAAAGTAAAGGTCATGCAAATACGCGTGGGCGGCATGCGAGTCTGCGCCGGTCATCTTAAAAAGAACGGCGGCGCTGTAAACAAAACTGGCTCCGCTTCCCAACGCGACAAGGCTGTCCATGTTGGGGCCGCCGCGCAAAAGCGAGCCAATTCCATTTGTAAAAAATTTTTGGTTTATCACAAGAACGGCCGCGGACAAAAAAGCTTGCGCAAGTCCGACAGCAAGCGGATTTTGCTCCAAAAATTTTGGGAGCGGAAAGCCCAGCATCGCGCGGCCCATCGAAAGATACATTAACGGAAGCAAAAAGGCGAGCGAAAAACAAAGGCGCCTTAAAAGCGCGGGGCTTTGCGTGTCGACAAGGTCGTCCGTTTCGGACGCGCCGCTTCTTTGGCTTGCAAACGATTTTTGTTCGTCCGCGCCGCCCGTGGAGGAAGCCGTTCCGCCTTTTAACTCCGCGCCGTAGCCTGCGTCAACGACGGCTTGAATTATTTTTTGCGGAGAAGCGCTTCCTTCTACGCCAAGAGAATTTGTCAAAAGATTTACCGAACAAGAAGAAACGCCGTCAACCTTGCCCACGGCTTTTTCGACGCGGGCGGCGCAAGCGGCGCAAGACATTCCTATAACGCGATACTGTTCCATACTTACAACTATAAATATAGTGAAAAAAATGGTTAGCGTCTACTAACCGCCGCGTTCTTGGCCTTACGACAAGTAACTGCTTGGTCTTGCTTTGCGCAAACTAGCGCGCTAAAATCAAGCCAATGGAATTTATTTTTTTGTTAGCCGGAATCGCAATTCTCATCGCGGCGCTTTCTTACTTTGCCTTCTCAAAGCGGAACAAACAAAGGCCCGCGGCGCAAACCCAAAAGCCCGCCTTGGTCAACTGCCCGATGTGCGGCTCCGGCCTGCAAAAAGGCCAGAACATGTACAGCAAAGTTTTTAGGCCGATGAACGTTCCCGACCAGCGCTGCGTAATTTCAGGCTGCCCGCACTGCTATCCGGTCTGCGAGATTGGAGTCAAGCGCGTTTGCCCCGTGTGCGGAAAATCCGTTCCGCCCGATGGACACTTGGTGGCGCGCCTCTTTAACAAGACGCAAGGAAAAAAGCACGTGATGATCGTCGGCTGTTCCTCTTGCCTAAAGAACGAGCAAATATAAGGAGTTGTCATATGGACATAAAATTGCTTTTGGAAATCATCGGCTACATCGGCTCCGCCTTGATTGTCATCTCAATGATGATGACTTCTGTCTTAAGACTTAGGCTTGTCAATATTTTGGGAAGCGGAATTTCAATTTGCTACGCGATCGCGGTCAAAGCATATCCGGTCGCTTTTTTGAACGCGTTTTTAATCATAGTGAACGTTGCAAAAACCGTTCAACTGTTCCGACTGGAAAAATCATACCGCATGATTGTCTCAAAGGGAGCGGACGGTTTGCCCCAATACCTTGTTCAAAAATACAACAAAGACATTTTGAATTTCTTTCCAGACTTTAAGGAACTGTCGAACGACGACGACGTTTTTATTTTGATGAACGGAGACATCGCCACGGGAATCACGGCCGGAAAAATAGACGAAAACAAGAACTTTAACGTCAAGATTGACTACACCACTCCGGCCTACCGCGACAATTCCGCCGGCCTTTATCTTTTCAAAGAAATCGGAAAACTCGGCTGCAAAAAGGTCGTCTTTGAAACTTCTTCAAAAAACCACGAAGCCTACATGTACAAAATCGGTTTTGTAAAAATCAGCCGCGGAAAATACGTAAAGGAATTGATGCAAAACATTTAGAAGGCCCTTATGTATTCCAAAAATTCTTTCGTGTAGTCGCGCCCTTCGTACATAATCAAAGGCGGCTCAAACTTCAACTCTTTGGCGCGGTTTTTGCGCGCTTCCAGCAAAACCATTTCGGGCGCTTTGTCAGCGGCGGGATAGACCAGCCGCGCGCGGCAGGCCGTCAATTTACAGGCGGCAA
>Ga0256407_10006168_pt1 | contig 18687 bp, 12 predicted proteins | sample RumenRJG_04DNA_FD_193489 | JGI IMG/M metagenome (GOLD analysis project Ga0256407, IMG submission 193489) | Bovine rumen microbial communities from Lethbridge, Alberta, Canada - RJG_04 | ecosystem: Host-associated > Mammals > Digestive system > Stomach > Rumen | place: Canada: Alberta...
GAACCGAAATACCGCTCAAAATCCTGCTTCTTGCCACGCTCAAAGATCACCTCCTTGGGCTGGAAGTTGCCCATGAGCTTCTCCACATAGTCGTAAGTGCCCTCACCGCAAAGGAACTCGCCCGTCGAGATGTCGAGAAAGCTGACACCGCAGGCAGCCTTTCCGAAGCAGACCGAGGCCAGAAAGTTGTTCTCCTTGTAGTTCAGCACGTTGTCGCCCATGGCCACGCCGGGCGTCACCAGCTCGGTGATGCCGCGCTTCACGAGCTTCTTCGTCAGCTTCGGGTCTTCCAACTGGTCGCAGATGGCCACGCGCTTGCCGGCACGGATGAGCTTGGGCAGGTAGGTATCGAGGGCATGATGCGGGAATCCCGCCATCTCGTCGCCCTTGTTGTAGCCGTTGTTGCGCTTGGTCAGGGTAATGCCGAGAATGCGCGAGGCAATAACGGCGTCTTCGCAATAGGTCTCGTAGAAGTCGCCGCAACGGAAGAGCAGCACCGCGTCGGGGTGCTTTGCCTTCAGGTCGAAGAATTGCTGCATCATGGGCGTCAGGCCGCCATCTTTCTTTGCCATTGTCGTTGATTCATTTTTTTATTTAGGTTGCAAAGTTACCTTTTTTCGTCGAGACGGCAAAACATATCGAGAAAAAGATGTGGTTTGAAAACGCAAAATCACCGCCACGCGCTGTCAACGAGGCATCCGTTGCGTCGCCAACAGCCCCCCGTCAGACATGCAAACAGGGGCTCTCAGACATGCAAACAGCCCCTGTCAGAAGGGCAAACAGGGGCTCTCTGACATGCAAACAGGGCTTGGAACGTCGCGTTCCAAGCCCTGTTGTGGGGTAGGGTAGTGCTTGATGAGGCACTAAGGAATTATTTACTTCACCACGAACTTGCGTCCGTTCTGGATGTAGAGACCCTTCACGACCTTCTCCACACGCTGTCCAGCGAGGTTGTAGAGGGCACTGTCGGCCTTATCGGCAGCCATGACAGCGATGCCGTCGCTATACTTCTGTCCGTCGAGGATAAAGTCGCTGACGTTCTTCAGTCCAGTTTTGCCCATGTACTTCAGCAGATAGCCGCAAATGGCCACATCCTTGCCTACGTTGGCAGGATTGTCGAGCACGTTCAGTGCATCGCGCACAGAACCGGTGGCGAGCTGAACGGGAACCATATTCTTGCCGTCGGTCTCGTTGGCCGTCTCGGCCAGAGCGATGTTGCTGGCAGCGATGTTCTCGCCCTCAAGCAGGGCGTTGCCCGACGAGTTAAGGCTGCCTGCGATGATGCCCTTCACCCACACCAGGGCCTGGCCCTCAGCGGGATTCGAGTCAGCAGGAACCTCCATGTGCTTCACGTCGGCCACGGTGTAGGGGTTCTGTTGCGAACCGTCGCCCACCATTTCGTAAGGCGTTCCGGTGTGCTCAATTTCGAGTACGGTGACATCGACCAGCTCTACGGTCTCACCGTAGGTCTTCTTCGCTCCCTGCACAGTGACGATGTCGCCCTCAATGATGCCCAGGCTTGCAAAGTTTTTCGAGTTGCCCTCAGCATCAAGCGTGCCATAGATAGTGATTTCGCCAGTAGCATCCTCCATGATCCAGTTGCCATAGGTTGAGTTGGTGATGCTCTTCACCGTACCCTTCACCTTGAAGAAGGTGCCATCGGCACCGGCAATCACGTCTGCGCAAGTACCTTCAACAATGTTAGAAAGATCCATAACAGTGAGCTGGTACTTTACAGTCTGGGCCTCGTAGGTATCGTTACCGTCGAAGGTGGCAGTGATATCGGTTGTTCCGGCAGCAAGGATGGTGATGACACCCTGTGCGTCGATGGTTGCCACGGTTTGCTCAGAGCTGCCATAGGCAACAGGCAGGTTGTTGGGATTATCCAGCAGGGGGAACACGTTGTCATTAGCACCGATGGTAACAGTAGCCGATGTCTTGCCCCACGACAGTCCTGCGGGCTGCTTCACGTTGGCACCCTTGCCATAGATCTTGATGGTAGTAATCTGGGTATTGTGAGCGCTCGTCACCTTCAGCACATAGATGGTGCCGGCAGCCTGCTTGTTCTCGGCAATCATGTAGGTGTTGGTCACATCCTTTGCACCAGTTGTCTCGGTGCTCACGGCCTCATCGCCCACGAAGATATTCTGCTTCACTGAAGCACTGGCAGAGCTTGTTCCCACAATGTCAATGCGCTCAACGTCAAAGTCGAAGGCAGGCAGCTCGAGCGTGGCGCCCTGCTTGCCCAGCAAGATATTTCCAGAAGTGTACCAACGGAAATAGTTTCCCTCAGAAGGAGTCAGCTTAATGGTCATACCATTGTAGGTATACGACTGTGCTTCAGTCACCTTTTCAGTACCCATTCCCCAGTTGTCTGTATCACCAGAGAAATCGATTACTGCATCCTGTGCTGATGCATTCATACCCAGCATGACCAGCATACTCAAAAATAAAAAGCGTAAATTTTTCATCATAAGTTGTTAGTTTAAGTTAATAATATCAGTGAATTTGTCGGCAAAATTACATAATTTAATTGGAATGACAATGGGAAATAAAAAAAAATTTGTAACTTTGCAACCTAAAAATAAAGAAAAAACAACAAGATCATGGAATACAATTTCAGAGAAATCGAGAAAAAATGGCAGAAACGGTGGGTAGAAAACGGCACCTACCGCGTAGTGGAAGACGAGAAAAAGAAGAAGTTCTACGTGCTGAACATGTTCCCTTATCCTAGCGGAGCAGGCCTGCATGTGGGCCATCCTTTAGGCTATATTGCCTCTGACATCTACGCCCGCTACAAGCGGCTCTGCGGCTACAACGTGCTGAACCCCATGGGCTACGATGCCTACGGACTGCCTGCCGAACAGTATGCCATACAGACGGGACAGCACCCCGCCATCACCACCGAGCAGAACATCAACCGCTATCGCGAGCAGTTAGACAAGATAGGTTTTTCCTTTGACTGGAGCCGCGAGGTGCGCACCTGCGACCCCGGCTACTATCATTGGACACAGTGGGCCTTCCAGCGCATGTTCAAGTCGTACTACAGCACGTCGTCGAACAAGGTGCAGCCCACCATCAAGCTTATCGAGCACTTCGAGCTGATGGGCACGGAAAACTGCGGCGCCCTCGGCACCGAGGAGCTGCACTTCACCGCCTCTGACTGGGCTTCGTTCTCGGAGAAGAAGAAGCAGGAGGTGCTGATGAACTACCGCATAGCCTATCTGGCCGAGACGATGGTAAACTGGTGTCCGGCCTTAGGCACGGTGCTGGCCAACGACGAGGTGATCAACGGTGTCTCGGAGCGCGGCGGCTATCCCGTGGAGCAGAAGAAGATGCGGCAGTGGTGCCTGCGTGTCTCGGCCTTCTCACAGCGTCTTCTCGACGGACTGGAGGAAATCGACTGGACCGACTCGCTGAAAGAGGCACAGCGCAACTGGATAGGCCGCTCGGAAGGAACGGAGATGGAATTCTCCGTAAGCAGCAGTTGTGCTGCTGCCCCCAAGAGCTTCACCATCTTCACCACCCGCGCCGACACCATCTTCGGTGTCACCTTCATGGTGCTCGCCCCTGAGAGCGAACTTGTGAAGAAGCTCACCACCCCCGACCAGCAGCAGGCCGTCGACGAATACCTTGCATACGTAAAGAAGCGCACTGAGCGCGAGCGTCAGATGGACCACGCCGTGACGGGCGTCTTCTCCGGCTCCTATGCCATCAATCCCTTCACTGGCGAAAAGATTCCCATCTGGATTGCCGAGTACGTGCTGGCCGGCTATGGCACAGGCGCCATCATGGCCGTGCCTGCCCATGACTCGCGCGACTATGCCTTTGCCAAGCACTTCAACCTGCCCATCATCCCGCTTATCGAGGGTGCCGATGTCTCTGAAGAGAGCTTCGACGCCAAGGAAGGCATCGTGATGAACAGTCCAAGGGTTCGCCCGGAAAATCCGGAAAATCCGGAGAATCCGGAAAATCCAGGATATCCGGAATTCTCGCTCAACGGCCTCACGGTGAAGGAAGCCATCGCCGCCACGAAGAAGTTCGTCACCGAAAAGGGAATTGGACGCGTAAAGGTGAACTATCGTCTGCGCGACGCCATCTTTTCGCGTCAGCGCTACTGGGGAGAGCCGTTCCCCGTATACTATAAGGACGACATGCCCTACATGATTCCGAAGGAGTGCCTGCCACTGCAGCTGCCCGAGGTGAAGGAGTACAAGCCCACGGAGACCGGCGAGCCGCCTCTGGGCCACGCCACAAAATGGGCCTGGGACACCAAAACCGATAGTGTGGTCGATGTTTCTGACATCGACAACAAAACCGTCTTCCCCCTCGAACTGAACACCATGCCTGGCTTTGCTGGCTCCAGCGCCTACTACCTGCGCTATATGGATCCCTACAACGACAAGGCGCTCGTCAGCCGCGAAGCCGACGAGTACTGGCGCTCGGTCGACCTCTACGTGGGCGGCTCAGAGCATGCCACCGGCCACCTTATCTACTCCCGCTTCTGGAACAAGTTCCTCTACGACAGCGGTTACTCGTGCGAGGACGAGCCGTTCAAGAAACTCGTGAACCAGGGCATGATACAGGGACGCTCGAACTTCGTCTATCGCATCAACGAGGACGGTGCCGACCATCCCACCTTCGTCAGCCTCGGCCTGAAGGACCAGTACGAGGTAACGCCCATCCACGTCGACGTGAACATTGTGCAGAACGACGTGCTCGACATCGACGCCTTCCGCAACTGGCGCCCCGAATACCAGAACGCCGAGTTCATCCTCGAGGACGGCAAATATATCTGCGGCTGGGCCGTGGAGAAGATGTCGAAGTCGATGTACAACGTCGTGAACCCCGACACCATCATCGAGCGCTACGGTGCCGACACGCTGCGCCTCTTCGAGATGTTCCTCGGTCCGGTGGAACAGTCGAAGCCCTGGGACACCAACAACATCGAGGGCAGCCACCGATTCCTGAAGAAGTTCTGGAACCTCGTCACCAGTTCAGTATGTTGCGACTCAGTCGCAACAAACGGAACAGCAACTCCCGAAGAGCTGAAGGCCCTCCACAAGCTCATCAAGAAGGTAACGCAGGACATTGAGCAGTTCTCCTACAACACCTCGATCTCGGCCTTCATGATTGCCACCAACGAGCTCTCGCAGCTGAAGTCGAAGAACCCCGAGGTGATGAAGACCATGGTCATCCTCATCGCTCCCTTCGCTCCGCATATCGCCGAGGAACTCTGGGAGATGCTTGGCGGAGAGGGCAGCGTCTGCGATGCCCAGTGGCCCGCATGGAACGAGGAATACCTTGTGGAGAGCCAAGTAAAGATGGGCGTGGCCTTCAACGGCAAAGCCCGCTTCGAGATGCAGTTTGCCGCCGATGCTGATAACCAGACCATCGAGCAGGCCGTGCGCAGCGACGAGCGCACTGGCCGCTATACCGAGGGCAAGCAAATCGTGAAGGTAATCATTGTACCGAAACGTATGGTGAACATCGTATGTAAATAAATGACTATTGATCACAAACTTATACTGAAGGAGGTTCAGGATTATGTGTTCATAACCCTGGGTCTCCTTTTATATTCGTTCGGCTTCACCGTCTTCCTCATGCCCTACGAGATTGTTACGGGCGGTGTGGCCGGTATCTCGGCCATCGTGTTCTATGCCACGAAGTTCCCGATAGAGTACACCTATTTCGGAATTAACGTGATTCTGGGCGCACTGGCCTTGCGCATCCTCGGACTGAAGTTCCTGACAAAGACCATCTATGCCTTCTCGATGCTTTCGTTCCTGTTAGGCCTGTTCCATTCGCTCATGCCGGTCGACGAAGCAGGTAATACGGTGAAGATCCTGGGCGAAGGACAGAACTTCATGTCGCTACTCTTAGGTTGTACGATGACCGGTTCATCATTGGCCATCGTCTTTCTGAACAACGGCTCGACGGGCGGCACCGACATTATTGCCGCCTCGGTAAACAAATACCGCGACGTTTCGCTCGGCATGGTGCTTACGTTCCTCGACCTGTTTATCATCGGCTCCTGCCTGTTCATACCGCAGTTTGGCGACATGCTGCAGCGTGCCCACATGGTGGTGTTCGGACTCTGTACGATGGTGGTTGAGAACTTCATGCTCGACTTCCTGATGAACCGTCAACGTCAGTCGGTACAGTTCATGATCTTCTCTGAGAAATGGCAGGAGATAGCCAACGCCATCGGCACCCACATGGAACACGGCGTGACCATCCTCGATGCTCACGGCTGGTATACGGGAAAGAAGAAGAAGGTGCTCTGCATACTCGCCAAGAAAAGCGAGAGTACTGCCATCTTCCGCCTTATCAAGATGATTGATCCGAAAGCCTTTGTATCGCAGAGTGCCGTCATCGGTGTCTTCGGCGAGGGTTTCGACGAGATGAAGGTAAAAGTGAAAAGTGAAAAGGGAAAAGTGAAAAGTGAAAAGTGAAAAATGAAAAGGGAAAAGTGAAAAGTGAAAAGTGAAAAGTGAAAAATGAAAATAGTCTTTGCCACCAACAATCAGCATAAGCTGGAAGAAGTCCGCCAGATTCTGGGCGATAGCGTAGAGGTACTGTCACTAAACGACATCGGCTGCGATGTTGACATTCCTGAGACGGGAACCACCCTCAAGGAGAACGCACTGCAGAAAGCTCAGTACGTCTATGATCATTACCATATAGACTGCTTTGCCGACGACACCGGCCTCGAGGTCGATGCCCTCGGCGGTGCCCCAGGCGTCTTCAGCGCCCGTTACGCAAGCCTGGAGGACATAGAACCCATGAGTCCCATGAGTCCCATTAGTCCCATTAGTCCCATGAGTCCCATAAGTCCCAAAAGCCACGACAGCGAGGCCAACATGGAGCGCCTGCTTAGGGAATTAGGAGAAAATAACAATCGCCGCGCACGATTCCGCACCGTTATTGCGTTAATACAGAAAGTAGGCAATCTCAACTGTGTGGAGCGCATCAACTTCTTTGAGGGTATCGTCGAAGGCGAGATAACTCGCGAAAGGAGTGGGGTAGGGGGCTTCGGCTACGATCCCATCTTCCGTCCCGACGGCTACGACAAGACCTTTGCCGAACTGGGCAATGAGATAAAGAACCAGATAAGCCACCGTGCACGAGCCACCGCAAAGCTTTGCGCATACCTGTTAAAGAAATGAACAACGACAAGAATGAAGAATATGAGTAGAGTAGAAACAAGACGCAAATATCAATGGATGATGGCCTTACTCCTCATTCATTGCATGTTAATGATCGGTGTAGCACCGCTCATGGCGCAGACAGGCTCATGGCGCACCTATATGGCCTATTACGAGCCGCAGCAGATTATGAAGCTCGACAACCAGCTCTTCGTTCGTGCATCCAATGGTCTTTACAGCTACAATCTGAACGACGAGTCCATCACGACTTACGACAAGATGAAGCAGCTGAACGACACCCACATCACGATGATTGCGAAGAACGAGGAAACGAAGAAGCTGATGGTCATCTACCAGAACCAGAACATCGACGTCATCGACAGCAATGGCGAGGTAGACAACATCAGTGCGCTCTACCTGAAGTCGATGACCGGCGACAAAACCATCAACAGCGTCTTCATGCACGGGCGATTCGCCTACCTTGCCACTGGCTTCGGTGTGATGAAGGTGAACATGAAGAAGGTCGAGGTGGCCGACTCCTATATCCTTAACTTCAATGTGCTGGCAGTAGGTATCAGCGGAGACAATATCTATCTGAAGACATCCGACAACAAGATTCTTACCGCTACGCTTAGCAGTGAGCTCAAGGACACACGCAACTGGACGGAGACCACCGATGCGCCTGCAGGTCTTTTCGACCAAGACCTGACCGACTGGAACCAGTACCACATACTTGTCAGTATGCTGAAACCCGGCGGACCCAAGTACAACTACTTCCAGTTCATGCGCATCAAGCACAACCGCCTCTACACCTGTGGCGGTGGATATAACGTCGGTCTCAGAGACCTGGAACATCCGGGAACCGTACAGATACTGAAGGACGGAGAATGGTTTTTTACCAATGAAGAAGGACTGACAGAAAAAACAGGAGTGCCCTTCGTCGACACTGAGATTATAGAAGCCGACAATAACAACCCCGACCACTACTGGGCAGGTGGTCGTACTGGTCTCTATGAATTCAACGGAGAAGAACTCGTCAATCATTATTCCATTGACAACAGTCCGCTGAGAAACTCTACATCAAGCAAGAAGTATGTGCTGGTCACCGCCATGACCACTGACAATAACAACAACCTGTGGGTGCTCAACAGTATGGGTAGCCAACCGCTGCAGAACCTGCTTGAACTGAATACCAGTCAGGAATGGGTCTCGCATTATAAGGACGAGCTGGTGAGCAGCGGTCTGAGCCTTCTCGACATGCGTTCGCTCATTCAGGACAGCCGAGGCTATCTGTGGTTTGTCAACGAGAACTATCTCCTGCCTTCCATCTATTGCTACGACCCGACAACAGACCGCATTATACATAACATACAGACCATTACCAACCAGGATGGACTGACATACGAAGACTATGCCCCGACATGCATAGCCGAGGATCTTGAAGGAAATATATGGATAGCCACGACCGTAGGTCCCTTTGTCATTGAAAGCAATTCCATTGGCACTGCCAGTCCCTCGCTTATCCAGGTCAAGGTTCCCCGTAACGACGGCACCGACTATGCCGACTACTTAATGGCCTCGGCACATATCAATACGATGGTCATCGACGGCGCAGGTCGTAAATGGTTCGGAACGCTCGACAATGGTATCTACCTCATCAGCGCCGACAATATGGAGGAACTCGAGCATTTTACCATCGACAACAGTCCGCTGCTCTCAAACGGTGTGAACTCATTGGCCATCAACAACGAAACAGGCGAACTGTTCATCGGCACCGACGCAGGTCTCTGTTCCTATATGACCGACGCTACGACAGCCGTCAACGAGATAACAAAAGACAATGTCTATGCCTTCCCCAATCCCGTAGTGGCAGGTTATGAAGGTCTTATCACCGTTCGTGGATTCGCTCTGGATAGCGATGTAAAGATTCTCTCGACCAGTGGAAAGCTCATTGCACAGGGACGGTCGAACGGCGGCACCTTCACCTGGGACGGTCGTGACCAGAGCGGCCGACGCGTGGCCAGCGGCGTCTATATGGTTGCTGCAGCCACCAGCGACGGCAAGAAAGGAACAGTATGCAAAATAGCCATCATACAATAATCAATAAGCACAGCACCATCTATCTGCTAACAGCCGTCTATCTTGTATGGCTGTTAGCAGTATTGCTTTTCTTTGGCTATACACCCACTAACGACGGTGTGGGCTACATTGAACTGGCGCAACAGTGCCTGACAGAGCATCAGCCGTATCCCACCGTTACTATCTTCACTCAGGAGCCATTTATTTGGAACATCGGTATCATCAACCTGACCGAACTCGTCATCTGGCTCACGGGCTCCATCATGCCGCTCTTGGTGCTGCTCTGTGTGATGAAGGCGGCAACAGCTCTTTTTCTCTCACTTACTGCAGAACGACTCTTTTCTACCCCCGTGGCCATCGTCGCATTGGTGCTCTTCATTATCTATCCCAACAACTGGGGACAGAGCACGATGGTCTCCAGTGAGATACCATCGACCTGTCTCAGCATGACTGCTGTTTACCTGGTTGCTAAGGGGTATAGGGCCAATAAGACCTATGGGGCTAATGGGGCTAATGAGGCCAATGGGGCCAATGGGGCCAATGAGGCCAATGGGGCCAATGGGGCCAATAGGGCCAATGGGGCCAATAGGGCTTATGGGACATTATTCTTTGCAGGATTATTGCTGGCCCTGGCAAATTGGTTCCGACCTACGGCAACCATTTTCCTGCTCTGCATCATACTCTTCTTGATTGTTTTTAAGCGGAAGAAATCCATACGGCCCATAGCAGAATTCTTAACGGGCTATGTAATTTTCATAGCAGTAGTTGGCACATCGACCTACTGCCGCACGGGTCGTTTCCTCTATCAGGCACGCAGTTACTGGTTCTCAATGGTCGACGAATGCTATGACGAGGCCACCGTAGCGCCCCACTGGGGCCAACCTATCTGGCCCGAAGGCACACCCCGCTATATCGCCAATCGTACTGACATGGACTGTTTCGACTATGAGCAAATATGGAAAGAGCGCAGCATCAGCTATCTGAAAGACCATAAGCTGGCCTATCTGAAAAAGCTGCCGGGCCGTTTCTACTATATGTACCAGAACGACTACGATAACATGTCGGCTTTCCTTAGTGAGAAGTCACGACCGGAGAACAACTTTATCACCATTCCCTTCCGTCATCTCACAAACGAGGCACCCAGTCTCAGCATGGCACAATGGATGTCGCTTATGTGCATGTTATGTTACGTTGCCATTCTGTTGATGGCTATTCTGGGCACCATCGTCATGCTTCGGCACCATCGTTGGCAGCCGTTATTACTTCCGCTGAGCATCGTAGTGCTCGGAACCCTTATGCTTATCTTCCTCATGCACGGCGAAACCCGCTTCAAAGACCCGCTCATGCCCTCGCTGTTCATGCTTGCTGCTACCTGCACAACCGGGCGTATGCGATACGCCCCTACCAGTTTGCCCATAAACAGTGAGCGCCATGAATAGAGTACTATGGATTGACCAGCTACGAGGATTCTGCATGATGGCTATTCTCTGGTTCCACACAGAGATGTATTATGCAGGCAGCGACGTCACGCCCTACGCCCTCTACGTGGGCGATGTGCTGGCTACCTTCTTCTTTCTATCGGGCTATCTCTTCCTTAGTGGCAAGTCTTTCAGCGCACGTAGCAAGATGATGACTATCGTCCGCCGACTCATCATTCCCTATTTTTTCTTCACCTTGCTTTTCGTGCTGCCCAAAGCCATTGTTCACGACGAGATGAACGAGTTGTCGACGATGATTATCAAGATATTCTTAGGACAGTCGTCTTGGTTCTTGTCGGCACTGATTGTAGGCGAACTGCTCTTCGTACTATTGATACAGTTAACAAAAGGCAAAGACCTCTACATCGGTCTTTTTGCCATTCTATGCCTTGTAATGGCCGGTATCATAGGCAATCACTACTCACCCTGGCTCAACCCCTATAACTATTGGCATATCAACGAAGCCATACTGGCCTGTTTCCTGATGTCAGCAGGATTTCTTTTCCAAAAGCATGAACGCCGCATCAGGGCGTATGCGATACGAATACAGGCGTATGCGATAAGGGCGTATGCGATACGCCCCTACATTATACTCCTGTTGATCTTCCTTTTACTAAAGCTGGTCATCATCAGAAACGGAATGGAAATGGTATTAGGCTCAATCCATGCATCCAACTATCCCGTCTTCATAGCCGACTTACTTGTAAGTATTCTCCTGATGATCAGTATCTTCAGATATATCCCGAAAATATCCTTCATGCAGTGGACAGGCCAGCGCAGTCTGGTCTACTACTTCATTTGCGGTGGTGTACCACTCATCGTGGCCATGTCGTTCAATAAGTTTGGCTGGCCGTATAGTGGCTATCTGAGTCTGCTCATGGCATTCATTGTCGTCTACCTCCTGTCATCACTACTCACTTTCGCTATCTATAAATACTTACCATTCATTATCGGCAAATAGACATCATTCACTCGTTATGAACAAGCGGCGCAGCAACATCATCGACATAGCCAAGTGCCTGGGCATTGTGCTCATGGTCATTGGCCATTCGTGCTGTCCGCAGTGGCTTCACGACTTCATCTATGTGTTCCACATGCCGCTGTTCTTCTTTCTCAGCGGCTACTGTTTCAACGAGAAATATGTCAACGACCGCATCACGTTCATCCGTCACCGCATCAAAGGTCTCTACATTCCGTTTGTAAAATACAACCTGCTTTTTCTCTGTCTTCACAACCTTTTCTATCGCCTTCACTTCATCGATGCACCCATATCCACTATCAGCGAGTTTGCCTACAAGGCGGGTGGCACGCTGCTGATGGGAAAGCTTGAGGAGCTGGTAGGTCCCTACTGGTTCCTGCGCTACTTGTTTATTGCGTCCATTTTCTTCCTATTCCTATTCATATTGTTACGTCGTCGTCAGAGAATACTCATGTTCATAGTGTTCTCAATGCCATTTGTAGCTACCGTATTGAGTTACTATCACGTGAGACATTTCCTTACCGACGTGGCAACGCTATCCATCTTTTTCTTCGCATGTGGCTATCTGGCCCAGCGTCTCAGTCTCAATCGGCAGCCCGTTTTCCGCATCCTGCTGAGTATTACGGTAGTGGCCATCGCCTCACAGTTCCTGCACAGCGAGATTGTGCTGATGCATTATCAGGACTGCATAGCCTACTGTGTCTGTGCCCTCGTCGGCATCTATGCCGTCATGTCGGTCTCGTCTTATATCAACGACTATAGCAGTCGCCTACAGTCAATAGCTCTCTATGTCGGCAAACACACAATGGTCATCCTCACATGGCATGTATTGCTGTTCAAGTTCATCAATCATTTCTATATCACCCTATGGCATTTGCCGTCCGACCTATACTACGAGACGGCTATCCAGCATGCCGACCATGCATGGCTATGGGTTACATACGCTATTGTGGGAGTCGTCGTTCCCCTTCTTTTCTCACACCTTTTCCTTCAGCTGAAGAACAACATTAAACAACATTACCATGAGCATCAACAGGACTGAACATATCGTCATAGCGCTGCTGACGCTCATCATTGCCGTGGCAGGCCTGCAAACAGGAATCTTCTGGGACAACCTGGTGTTCATCACCAATATGGGCGATGCCCTGCAGATGAATGGGTTGCTGGCATGGGGTAGTCTTCCTATCCCAGCCGATCCAGGCCATCCGTTACTTCCCGCCACCCTCGTAGCTGCTGCATGGAACCTTTTCGGACGCTCGCTCCTCGTGTCGCATATAGTGATGTGGCCATTTATCTATGGTGTGCTGTGGCAGGTTTGCCGTTTCTGTCGTTTCTTCCTACACAATGACCGTCATACGTTAGCAGCTTTCCTACTCTTGATGGCCGATCCCACCTTGCTTTCACAACTCACGCTTGTCTCACCCGAGGTATTGTTGCTTTTCTTCGCCTTATTAGCACTCAACGCCATACTATACCAGCAACATCTTCTGAAAACCGTTGCACTGGCTTTTCTCGGCTTGGTATCGCTACGTGGAATGATGGTTTGTGGCGGATTATTCCTCATCGACCTATGGTTCAACCACCGCCAGTTCCTTAACCGACGCAACCTGTTCAGCTATGCAATAGGAGCCCTGCCCGCCGTGAGTTTCGTTGTATGGCGTCTGATAGCAAAAGGCTGGATTATCGACAATCCCATGAACACGTGGGGCGACGCCACAGGCTATGATTCACCTATCCATTTCCTTCGCAACGTCGGCTTCAACTGCATCGTACTGGCTCACCGCTTCCTCGACTTCGGACGCATCGTTCCCATGCTGTTCGTCGTGACGATGCTCATTGCCTGCCGACCGAAGGACAGACGCATCAGCCAGCTCGTGGCCATCGCCATCCTCTCGACCATCGTGGTCAGTCTGTCCAGCATCTGTATCATTAACACCATGGGCCATCGCTACTACATCCTTTCCTATCTTTCCATTCACCTGACGGCCTTCATATTACTGTTACGTCTTCACCACCGGCGTACATGGTATGCAATACTCATTGGCAGTCTTGTCGCAGGCAACTTCATCATTTATCCGGATAAGACGGCACAGGGATGGGATTCGTCGTTGGCACAGCTGAACTATTGGCATCCGCGTCGACAGATGTTGCAATATATCGACGAAAACCACATTTCCGTGGCCCATACGGCGACTTTCTTCCCCAACTGGGGAATTATCGACATGACCGACCTAAACGGCGACACACGCAGTTTTATTGACTTTACGGGCAACGAGCCATACGTATTCTATTCCAACGTTTTCAACCTGAGTGACGAAGACTATGAACTACTTCACCGCAACTACGTGCTTGTACAGTCATACAGTCAACTAGGCGTACGTGTAGAACTCTATTCGAAAACAAGTCATACTGGCAATGAGAAGTAACAGACGAATAATATCCACGCTCTGTTGCCTGTTGCTTTCTATATTGAAGACCAGTGCACAGATGATGATCGACGGCCGTCCTGCAGCTTTCGACACCATCACGAATACCATGCTGGCTACTATCCCGCAGAATTACTTCAACCAGAACCTGTTACTCACCGTACAACTCACCAATGACTGGACCCATCTGACCATCGACTCGCAACCTGTCGTTGGCGACTATCTTTTCAATAACGTCAGTGCCGGACAAGTCTATCGCTTTACAGCCAGACAATCAGACGGTCAGGAAATCAGCGGCTGTATTACCTTCACCTATCTGCCATTGATTCAACTTTCAGGAACATTCAATACCGAATACAGCGACGGCACTTTTATGCTCTGCGATCCCGAATCGAACGAAACCCCTTCACTGTCGGCTCGCATCAAATGGCGCGGTGGAACCACCAACGGACCACAACGCCACAAGCACAACTACAAGGTGAAATTTGCCGACGATTATTCCTTCCTCGGACTGCGCAGCGATAACAACTGGATCCTCGATGCCGGACAGGCTGACCTGTTCCGCCTCCGCAACCGCATAGCCACCGAAACATGGAACGATTTTGCCACGAAGCCTTACTATGCCGACCAGAAGCCCAAAGCCATGTCGGGTGTTCGCGGCCGTGTGGTTGAAGTTTTCCTTAACCATGAATACCAAGGCATCTATGCACTCACCGAATGTATAGACCGCAAGCAGATGAAGCTATGCAAGGCCGACACCGTCAACAAGGAAATTCATGGACTACTATGGAAAGCAGTAGAATACGGCTACTCTACGATGTACAATAATCCTATTCAACCCTACGACAATACGTCGGAAGTATGGAATGCTTTTGAGACCAAATATCCAGATCTTGAAGATACAGACACCCTCGACTGGTCGTTGCTCAAGGAAGCCATACAACTCGTAGCCAAAGGCACCAATAGTTCCTTCAAATCACTTGTCGACGACTATTTCGACCTGCCAGTAATGACAGACCTTCAACTCTTTATCGAAGTCATGGGTGCCCTTGACAACCGTGGCAAGAATACCTATTTCGCCATCTACGACAAGGCTCAGTCGCGTAAAATAACCTTCGCTGTGTGGGATCTCGACCTCACCATGGGCAACCGTATACTGGAGTACTATTCACCCGGCTATTCTGCTTCCGACTACGAGATAGGATTTGTCAACAAGCTCACACAACGGCTCAGCAATATCAACTATGACGACTTCAACACTGAACTGAACAATCGCTATGCCGAACTACGCACAGGAGCCTTCGCCGTAGACAGTCTCTATCGTCGGTATCAGCATTACTACCATCTGTTACACGACAGTGGAGCCGACCGTCGTGAGGAAAACCGATGGAGCGGCGACAGCGACGTCTATGGCTCGACCATCGATTTTGCCGACGAACTGGAGTATATCCGTAACTGGATCATACAGCGCATGGCCTATCTTGACAATAAATATATGTATGACGACGCGATAAGAACACCTGTATTCACTCCAAACCATCATGTCTACAACATACAGGGACAGCGCATGGAAAATACCCAGCAAAAGCGGCCAGGCATTTATATTCGCAACGGACATAAGTACGTTGTAGGGGCGTATCGCATACGCCCGTAATTGTATACGCCCGTAATCGTAGGGGCGTATCGCATACGCCCGTAATCGTATACGCCCGTAATCGTATACGCCCGTAATCGTATACGCCCGTAATCGTAGGGGCGTATCGCATACGCCCGTATCAATCAACTCAGCTCCAGCATCCTTTCTATAGGCTTTACGGCGTCCTTAGCTATTGCCGGGTCAACCTCAATCTGCGGCCACTCGTATTTCAGCGTGTTGTAGATCTTCAGCAGCGTATTCATCTTCATATACTGGCACTCGTTGCAGTGGCAGCCCACCTGCCCCTCGGTAACCTCTGGCGGCACAGGAATGAATTCCTTGTCAGGACACGTACGCTGCAGCTCATGCAGTATCCCTGCCTCGGTCGCCACGATAAACTGTGTGGCAGGGTTTTGCCCTGCATATCGCAGCATATCTGCCGTAGAACCCTTCACATCGGCTAAGGCAAGCACAGGTCCCTTGCATTCGAGATGAGCCATCACAACGGCTTCTGGATACCTTTTTTTCAATTCTACGATACCTTCTACCGAGAACCGTTCGTGCACATGGCATCCACCTTCCCAAAGCAACATCTCGCGACCTGTCACACTGTTGATATACGACCCTAAGTTATAGTCAGGCCCAAAGATAATCTTTTCGTCTTTCGGCAGCTGGTCGATGACTTTCTTCGCGTTTCCGCTGGTCACCACTACGTCGGTCAGCGCCTTTACCGCTGCCGTCGTGTTCACATAACTCACCACCTGATAGCCTGGATGCTCTTCCTTGAACTTCTTCAAGTCCTCGGCCTTACAACTGTCGGCCAATGAACAACCAGCGTTCAGGTCCGGACAGAGTACCATCTTCTCTGGCGAGAGCAGCTTACAGGTTTCGGCCATGAAGTGCACACCGCACATCACCATCACCTGCGCATCGGTCTCGGCAGCCTTTCGTGCCAGGGCGAGCGAGTCGCCCACGAAGTCGGCCACCTCTTGAATGTCGCCCGTTGTATAGTAATGAGCCAGAATCACGGCATTCTTCTCTTCGCACAGTCGGCGTATTTCGGCCTTCAGGTCGGTGCCTTCGGCCACGGGCTCGTCGATAAAGCCCTGTTCGTTCCATTGGGTTTTCAACATTTCTATTATATTTTTATTTTTTCTTTTTTTCTTTTTTAAAAATGAATGGTAAATATAATGGTGCGTGGATATGTGAAAAACTTTTTGCCCTATTTCTTGCAAAATAAGATATTCACCCGTGGTAATGATGTAATCAACATGGGTTGTTTATCCTTATTGGTTGAAAATGAGCATCAAAGCTATTTTATCCACAATTCGCTAATTCGGTGCAAATATACGAAGTTTATTATTTTTTCATGCAAAAAATCGTGGAAAAATGACGAAAAACCGTTGAATAAACCCGTTGATATCCTTATCTCGAATCCTGAGGTGTATAAATAAATAGTTATTAACAGCGTTATTCACTAAGTTTTCCACAATATTTCGTAACTTTGGATTCGCCGAAGTTACTGGCACTCGGAAAAACTCAAATAAATTTGGCTTTTCTCTCGACTTTTCGTAACTTTGTAAGAATTCTCAGCTTTTCTTTGTATAAAGGCAGTCTGGAGGATTGAGAAAAAACTGGGTTACGAATTGGCAACTGTACTCAATTCCACATTCTGCTATAAACTGCATCAAAGAACACCCGACACTAGGCCAGCAGCCATTTTATGACCCAATGTCGAATGCAAAGGTACACAGAATATATGAGGCAACAAAACTTTTGAAGGATTTTTCACTCTTTCTTCTTTCGTCTCATGTTTTTGTGCTACCTTTGCACACATATATTTATAATAGCACTACCCTATGGCAAAGATAACGGTTCAGAACACGGAAATAACAGTCTTGTCTTATAACGACAAAGACTACATATCACTTACAGATATGGCTAACGGCAAACAAAGTGAAAGCCGTGCTGCCGACATCATCAAGAATTGGATACGCACTCGCTATACCATAGAGTTTCTGGGAACTTGGGAGATGATACACAATCCCAATTTTAAAGTGGTCGAATTTGACCACTTTAGAATGCAAGCGGGTTTACCGAGTTTCGTCATGAGCGTGAGTGAATGGATTGAGAAGACAAATGCCATTGGCATCATTGTGAAGAAAGGTCGTTATGGCGGCACATACGCTTTCAAGGATATTGCTTTTGAGTTTGGAACCGCCATAAGTGTTACTTTCAAACTCTACTTGATTGACGAGTTCCAAAGGCTGAAAGAGGAAGAACAGAAGCAATTAGGATGGACTGCCAAAAGAGAACTCTCTAAGATTAACTACCGCATTCATACGGATGCCATCAAAAGCCATCTGGTTCCCGAAAAAGTCACCTCTGCACAGGCTAGCATTATCTATGCAGAGGAGGCCGATGTTCTAAATGTGGCTATGTTCGGCATGACAGCCAAACAGTGGCGGGAGGCTAATCCCGACCTAAAAGGCAATATCCGTGATTATGCCACTATCAATGAACTGATATGCCTTTCAAATATGGAGAATATCAATGCCGTGCTTATCAATGAGGGTATTACGCAGGGCGAAAGGCTTGTAAAACTGAATCAGATTGCTATTCAGCAGATGCAAGTGTTGGAGGGGAATGGCAACAGGAATCTGCTCAAGAAACCCACCTTCAAATAGGATATTCACAATCGCATAATAGTTCTTCTATTGTGCGAGGCTTCTGATTGCTCATTGCTATGTTAAAAAAAGGTGACCCGCCAGCAGATTTACGGGATGCCGACGGGTTCTGTTATTGTTTGATTAGATAATCTGCTTTCGCTCGGTCATTTGAAAGTAGGGTGTTCAATTTGATGTACCCTGATTCTGTGTCATTCTCGTCAAGGTTTTCCTTCTCCTAACCAAGGGGTTCGGTCTGAGGTTATGCCTTTTCC
>Ga0256407_10006169_pt1 | contig 18685 bp, 11 predicted proteins | sample RumenRJG_04DNA_FD_193489 | JGI IMG/M metagenome (GOLD analysis project Ga0256407, IMG submission 193489) | Bovine rumen microbial communities from Lethbridge, Alberta, Canada - RJG_04 | ecosystem: Host-associated > Mammals > Digestive system > Stomach > Rumen | place: Canada: Alberta...
CCCCAAATAAAATTGATTTTTTTTATATTTGTTAAATTAAAAAAAATAAAAATAGTTTATTTTAATTAATGATAATTATTATATATAAATATTTATAGATACTAATTTAATATATAAATTAAATTAATTTAAGATACATATAAAATAGATTATAAAAACAATAACAAATCAAAAATAAAATAAAATAATTTTATTTTAACAAATGTTCAATTATATTTATAGAAATTATAATTTATTTATGTTTGATTAATAATCATTTATATTATAATTACACTCAAAATTTATTATTTAAAATACATTTTTTTAATATTCACAAAGTTATATTAAAATAATAAAAATAATTTAGCTTTAAAGAAAATTCCTATTAATTTTAAAGAAAATATTATTGATAATAATAAAAAAATGAAAGAAAAAGAAAATGATGATTCCTTAGGAGATATAAATAAAGAAAAATCAGAAATATTAAAAAATCAAAAATCTTTAATAATAAATAATTATCCACAATTAACTAAAATAAAAGAAAATGAACGATCATTAATCTTTATAGATGAAAATGAAAGATTAAATTTGGAGAGAAAATTGGAGAAAAAGATAAATGAAAAAAAAAAAAAAGAATTACTTCAAAAAATGACAGAATATGAATTAAGAAAAGAAAAATACAAAAACAAATTTGAAGAAAATCAATTTAGTATTGCAAACAGTTTAATAAGTTATCAAAATTGGATTAATATAAGATTGAAAAGTATTGAATCTGAAGGTAATCATAATATTGATTTTGATGATGATGATATTGTAATTAAATTATCAGATGAAAGAATAGAAAAAATTTTAAATAATGAATGTTCTCTTTGTTTCTTTTTTATTATTATAGGCTTTTTATTTATCATTATTCATTTTATGGGAATTCAAGAAATTATTATTATATTAAATTCAACTTTAGATGAAATTACTGAAGAATTAAAAATAATTTTAAATTCTAATCAAAAAAGAAAAAATAATTTTTATCAAATTTTTAAAATTAATAATTTAAGAAAATTTCCTCAAATTGATGTAGCATTAGTGTTTTCTTTTTTAGGGAATTGTATATTTAATTGTGCAGGATATTTTTTAACTAGTTTCATTTTTCAAATTATTTCTGTTTTTATTTTATATATTTATTTTTTTTTTTTTAAATTTCATATTACTCAAGAAGAATTATCAAATCATTATTTTTATTCTGAATTTTTTTTATTAATTGGAATTTATTTTTCTCTTTTAATAAGTGTTGGTGCAGTAACTTCTATATCTTATGATATTTTTTATCGATATTTAAGAATTGCTTATCCTAAAACAAATGTAATTAAATTTGGTGAAAGAATAATTTATAGTATATTTTCTGTTTTATCTTTTACAATTGTTTTTTTCATTAATAAGAGTTTTCTTCAAAAATATAATGAAGATAAATATAAAAAATTATTAAAAAATATTTTTTTTTTTTATACGATTACATTTGTTTTATCACTTATTTTTTATTTTATATATCAAATTCCAATTAAAAATATTAAAATAAAAACAAATAAAAAAATAGATTTGAATATTAAAAAAGAAGAAAATAAAGAAGAGGAAAAAGAAGAAGAAAATGAAAATGATAATTTAATTATATCAACTTGTACATGTTTAGGATATTTATATTATTCAGAATCTATAACACAAAATGAAGAAACAAAAAAAATTTCTTTATTATATAAATTTCAAGGTATATGTCAGTGGTTTATTGAAATACTAAAAAAAATAGAATTTCATTTTATTGTTTTAATTTTTTCTGTTTGTCGTTTACAATGTATAGGTAATAAATTATTTATTGAATATCAATATGAAAAAAAATATTCTGATTTATATTGTTTAAAAGGAATAGGAGGTTATTTACTATTTTCTACAATTTTATATATTTTAGTATTATATTTTCTCATTATTGTTTATTTTCATAATTTATATAAAAATTCCCCTAAAAGTACACAATATTTTCTTATTATTATATATATTTCATTATTACAATCAATTTTTTCTTTAATAAATTCTATTTTAAAGATAATAAAAATAGAAATAATAGATTTAATGATACTTTCTCTAATCTTTTTTAAATTGGTTGATTTCATGATATTAGGGTTTTTTGGTAAATTACATAATGATGATCTAATAAAAAGTTCAAATGGAGTTACTCTTGTAAGATTGATATGGAATATTATTGATTCAATATTAAAATCTTTTAATGTACAAAATAAACAGATACTATTTATAATTCAATTAATTGCTTCAATTTTCGGTATTTCATATTTTATTTGGAGAAAAATAAAAGCAAAATATTCTAATACTCCTGATTTTCAAGTATTTATAAATTTAGATGAAGAAAAAAAAGAAGAAATATAAATTTATTATTTAATATTAATTTTTATATTAAGAAATATGAATTAATTTTTTTATTAAAAAAATAAATTATGGAACAAAGAAATAATGAATTAATGACTTTAAATACGAAAGAAGAAACAAAAAAAGAAGATAATGATTCTCCATTAAAAGAAGGACAATTAAAATATATAAATATATTTGAAAATTTCACAGAAGAACAAAGAAAAAAAATAAGGGAACATTATGAATCTAGAAATAATACTTTAGAAGCTTTTAATAAAAATGATAAAAAATACAAAGAAAATTTAGATAAAAGTTTAATTGAATTATGTTATAATATTTCAGAAATAAAAAGTTGGGATGAAATTATGGAATTAGTAGATAATGATGAGAATGAAGGATATAACAAAAAAATAGTAAATTGTACAAACAATAAAAATTGGTTATTTTTCAATTTTATTATTTTAGGAAATTTATTTGTTATATTTCATTTAATTGGAATTCAAGAAATGATTAAAGTAATGAATGCAATTTTAAATGAATTAATTCAAGAAGGAAAATTAAAATTTTTACAAACTAAAAGAACAAATACTTTTTATGAAGAAATTAGATTTTCTACTTTTAGAAATATTCCTGATATTGATGTTGCTTTATTCTTTAATTTTTTAGGTGAAACTATTTTCAAATGTTTTGGTTATTTTTTTACTAATTTATTATTTGAAGGTATTAATTTATTTTTTATAATTTTGTTTTTTTATGGTTTTCATTTTCATGTTGAAGATGAATTAAATGAAAATTATTTTAAATCTGAAATTATTATTTTAATTTTATCATATCTTGTTATTTTTGTTTGTATTGGTTCAGTATCAATGTTATCTTTACAAGAATATTTTAGAGATATTAATTTTTATTTTGAATTCAAAGAAAACAATAATAATAATAAAGATAATGAAAATAATGAATCGAATGATGATGATAAAAGTGATGATTTAAATCAAAGTTGGTTATTTTGTTTATTATGTGGAATTTCTTTAATTTTAGATATTTTATTGAATAAATTAATGATAAAAATATTTAAAAATGATATTAATAGAAGAAGATATCTTCTTGGAATAACAATATTATATATTCTTAGTTTTATATTATCATCATTATTTTATTTATTATATCAAATTGTTTTTGGTTTTGAGAATTATTGTAAAAGTGAAAAAAAAAAAAATAAAAATAATAAAGTTTATAATCAAGATGAAGTAGAATTAGTTAAATCAAATATAAATGAAAAAATAAAGCAATCAACATATACACTTTGTGGATATATATGTTATAGAAAAGAGAATAAAAATGATATAATTTGTACATTTTATTCATTTCAAAGTTGGAATGAATGGTTAAAAGATAATTTTGGTAAAGAATATACTATTTATGCAATAATTATGACTTTATTATTTAAATCACAAATTTTAGGATTTAAACCTAAAATTGAAGATAATTTTAATGAAGATTTTACTGAAAAAAAATCTATGAATTATATTTTAATATATATTGGAAGTTTTATTATTATTTATTTACTTATTGTCAATTTAATTTGGAAAAAAGTTAATAAAAAATTTACTTCTTTAGTATATTTAACTTCCTCTATTTTTGGTTTCATTGGGTCTATTATTGTTATAATTATATCCTTTTTAGCTTTAAATAATTTGAAAGAAAATATTTTTGATATATGGTTAGAAATTATTATGATTTTTTATTCATTACTTGATTTTTTATTCTTAAATTTATTTGATCTTTTTGGAAATAATAATGATATTTTAAACACATCACTTTTTATTACTTTTTTTAGATTTATTTGGGATATAATTAGTTCAATTTTAGAATCTAAAGGTATAACAGATAAAAAAGTTATTTATAAAGTACAAATAAGTATTTCAATTTTTACAATTATTATTTTGGTATTATTTTTGATTCAAAAAAGAAAAAAATTATAATATAATCTATTAATTATAATTTAATTATTAATTTTTTATAAATAAGTTTTCATAATTATATAAAAAAAAATTATGTCAAACAATAATGAAATTCCAACTATATATATTGGTATTCATGGTGGAAAAAACGTTGGAAAATCTGCTTTTATAAATCAATTAGTTTATAATAAATTTGAAACAAAAAAAACAAAAACATTAAATTATGCGACAATAAATTATTATCATAATAAAAAAAAATATGAAATTCATATAAGAGAATGTAATTCAGATCCTAAATTTAATTCAATAAATAAAAATTTTGTTGAAAAAAAGTGTGAAATCCCAATTTTATTTTTTGATTTAACAAATTATGATTCTTATCATTTTGTATTAGGTGAATATTTGAAATTAAATATAGATTATTTGTTTGATATGAAAACAATAATTCTAGTTGGAACTAAAAATGATTTAAAATGTGATTCTTTGTTTAACAATGTAGAAGAATCATTAAAAAAAGGAAATGAACCTTTTAAAGAATATTTAAAATTTGAATATTTTGGAATTTCTAATAAAAGCAATGAAAATGTGAAAAAAGTTATTAATTATATTATTGATGATTATACAGGCAAATATGGTATAAATGATAAAATTAAAGCTATTGTATCTATTGAGAAAAAAAATGTTACAATTAAAAGAGAAAATAGGAATTTTTACAATTTCTGTTGCTTCGCTCAAAAAATTGATTTTATTTATTTTCATGGATATGATTATAAAATTGATGAAGTCAATAGAAACTATGCAAATGAAAATTTATTATTATCAGATGATTTTTAATTTTTTATGGTAATAAATTATGAATAAAAAAACTTGCTTTTTCTTTCTTTTGAATATTTTTTTTTATTTATATATTCATTTATTCGATAGAATTTGTTATTTAAAGAATAAAAAGAAGTAATTATTTTATTTAAAAAAGTTGGATAAATATTATTTTATATTAAGTGAAAGAAAAATTAGATATTTCTATATTTATAAAAAAGATGAAAAAAATTTATTTATTTAAAAAAGAAGAAAAAGGTAATTTTTTTAATTTAAAGAATGAGATAAAAATATATTATGAATTAAATGAGAAGAATAAAAAAGTTTTTTAAATTAGAAAAAATTATTGTTTTTAATTAATAAAAATAACAATTAATTTTTTATTTCCATTTGGGGATTGGGGATTGGGGATTGGGGATTGGGGATTGGGGATTGGGGATTGGGCCCAATCCCCAATCCCCAATCCCCAATCCCCAATCCCCAATCCCCAATCCCCATATTTTTCTTTTAAAAATTGTCAAAATTTAAGTAAACAAATATTAAATTATATTATATATATAATTAGTAATTTAACAAAATTGAAAATTCTAGATTTAGAATCAAATAGATTAAATAATGAACAAATTAATATATTATCAAATGGTTTAAAAGAAAAAAAACAATAACAGGATTAATATTATCAAATAATAAAAATTCTCAATTTGAAAAATCAAATTTTTAATTTGAATTGTGGTGTCTTAATGAAACAATATCAAATAAAAGAAAAAAAAATATTCCTCTTGAAATAAAAGGAAAAAATAAATATATTATTAAAAAAATTATTTAAAATATTTATGAAAAAATATTATATATTAAAATAAAATATTTAAATATATTATTATTTGTTTATTATTGATTTATCAAGAATTAACATATATCCATTATCAATTTTATTTTCTCTATATATATTTAATTCTTTTGAATTAATTGAAGTTAAATTTATTAGATTTTCTTTTTTTATTTTTTTATCTAATTGTGAATAATCAGAATCAAAACAAATAATACTTTCATTACATTGATTTATTTTTCCTTCAAAAAATAAAATATCATCACAATAAATTTGAATATTTTTTGTATTTTGTGAAAGTTTTTCTTTTTTATTTATAAGTTTAATATATTTAACTTGAACCAATTCTTCAAAACAAATAAAAAGTAAATTATTACAAATTGAATTTTCATTTTTTTTGTAATCTAAAAATTGATATGAATAAATAATATTATCTTCATTACTAAAAGAAATTTTAGTAAATTTAACTTCATTATTTAAATTAGTATTATTTTTATCATAAAAAATAATATTTTTTAAAGAAATATAATCTTTATCACCATAATTATCAATAAAAATTACTTTAAAAACAAATCCAATTGGATAAATTTTAATATTATAATCAATAGTATGTTTTTTTTCTTTTTCAATATCCAAATCTAAAAAATTAATTTTTTGATATAAATCATAATAATCAATTCCTAATCCTTTCCAAAGAAGAACATTATAACTTTTTTCATCATCAATTATAATTTCAATTTCTTTAACTCCTTTATCTAAAGAAAAAGGTTCATTATAATTCCAAAAATCAATTCTACTTAAATTCATTTCATTTTCAAAAACAATTTCTAAAAAAGGTTTTGGATTTTTTACAGTTAACCACATACAATTTTCATCAATAGTATTATTTATATTTGAAAATGTATTTTCAAAAATTCTAAAATCATTTTCATTATTATAAATAGTTCTTAAATCTTTTGGTAAAGCACCAATTGAATTTGCTTCTTCAATATTAATAATATTATCATCTTTATCAATTAAGTTTAATCCAGTTAATCCAATAAAAAAATGATGACCATAATTTGATAATAATTGAATTCTTATTTTATGAAAAGTTATATGATATTTTTCATATCTGTGACTTGTTATTTGATTTTTTGAATCATTAAAATCACTTTGACTAAAACTTAATTTAGTTGTTAATTTATTTTGTTTTAATAATGATAAATAAAAATTTCTTTTATGATATGAATTATTTGTTAATGTATCACTCATATTAACATCTCTTTCATTTAAATGAATTTTATATGAGTAATCATTTTTAATATTAAATTCTCCTTTTGGAATTATCCCTTTCCAACATTTAATATTTTTTTTCATAATTTCAATTTCTTTTATTCCTTTATTTAAATCTCTTCCATTATAATTCCAAATAAGAATTGAATCAATTTTATCTATTGAATTATATTTATTATTTAATATATACATTTCAATTTTTATTTTTTTATCTGATTTATTATTATATGTAGAAATCCACATATCTCTTTCATTTAAAGTATGATATTTATTATTATGTATTTTATAAATATTTTCTTCATTTCCATTAAAAACATGACATTCAGAAATTGGAATTTTTCTTTTTTTAATATCAAATAATTGTATTTCAGTAATACCAACTTTATTTAAATCACCCCAATTAGAATTTATAATTAAAGATAATGCACTATAATTATTAAATTTATTTTTTTTTGAATTATTTGATGAAATATCAGTATTTAAATAATTAGTATAATTATTATTTGTAATTGATTTTGTTGTTGAAGAAAAAAATTTTTGTTTTATTGCTGAAAAAGATACAATTGGACATTTATAATGTTTATTTAATGAACTTGATGAATTTGTTGATGATAAAGTTGAAACTGAACTTTTTATTCTTGAACTTAATGTTGCATAATTATAATGATGAATATTTGGAGAATTTATTTTATTTAATAATTTATTTTCTTTTCTTAATGATACATTTTTTTCATTTTTTCTCTTTGTACAAAAACCATTTTGTGGATTATGGAAATTTATATTATTTGATATACTACTATTTTTTGTTTTATTTCTTATATTTTTTTTACTTAATGAATTTGATTCTTTTTTCTTTTGAATATTTACTTTTTTTGTTTTTTGATTTTGACTTATACTAAATGATTTTATTTCTGAATTATGTGATTTGGAATCTTTATTATTATTAAATTTAATTTTTTGTTTATTTTTAATTGAAATTTGATTACTGAAATTTTTATCTTTTTTATTTTTAAAACTACTATTAAAATTAATACATGAATTAAATAATTTATTATGTAAAGAATTATTTCTTTGATTTTTATTTTTAATATTATCATTATTTTTATTACCAGAAAATAAAATAATTTTCATTTTATCATTTATTTTACTACTACTTAAACTTGTTGAATGTCTTAAATTTTTATTTGAGTTATTATTATTCATTTTTTGAATATTTTGATTTGAATTAAAATTTCCAGTTTCTTGAATTTTTACATTTATAATTTTATTATTTATTTTCGGAGTTTCAAGATTTGAAATAGTATTAACTAATTTAATATGAATTGGAGAATTCTCATTTTCATTTCCTTCTGTTTTAATATATGAATTTTTAGAAAAAGAATTTTTTTTATCTTCATCATTTTTTTGTGAATTTTTATTTTGATTTTCCTTTTTAACTCTAGAAGATGATTTATTATAATCATTTATATTATTATAATGTTTTTTATTAGATTTTATTATTGTTGTATAAAGACCTTTAATTCTATTTTCTTTAGAAATTTCTTTTTCTTGATTATTATTTTGAAAATGGTTTTGGAATTTATAATTTTTTTTTTCCATTTATTGTTTTATTTTTAATCTGATTAAATTATTTGAAATTTAAAAAATTAAATCTAAGCAAATATAAATAAATTCAATATATAATATAAGAAAATACTTAAATCAATTATTCTAAATAAATTACAAAATTATAACCAAAATATGATTATAAAAGCATAATATAAAAATATTATATATCAACCTTAATTCTTTTTAAATTTTATTAATTTTAATTGCATTTAAATAATTTAAATATTAATTAAAAAAAAAATATTAAAACAGAAATTTTTTTTATATTTTAATAAAAAAAATAATCAAATAAAGAATTTATTTATGCCAATTTTTAATAATTCCAGAAACAACATCATTTCCAGAATCACCTTTAAAATTATTTTGAACACTCATTCTCCCATCATAATCAATTAACTTACCATCTTTATCAAAAATTAAAAGAGCAGGAATACCTTTGATAGAAAAATCTTTAGCAAAAACTTCTTTTTTTTCACTTTTAAAAGGAAATGATAACCAAGGCATAGAATCATAATATTCTTTATAACTTTTTTCATCTCTATCAAATGATATGAAAATAATTTCAATTTGTTTTTCTTTTTCATTTGCAAGTTTATAAAATTTTGATAATAAAGGTGTAAAAGCTTTACATGGGGGACACCAATGTGCTGAAAAATATACTCCTATTAATGGTGAATTTTTTATATCTGAAAGTTTTGTTTTTCCATTTTTTCCATCAACTTCTTCTGGGATATAGTCATAAACGTTTTTATTTTGCATATTTTTTTAATATATATTTTTTTTTTAAGGTTTGTATTTTTATTTAAATTATTTTTTTTTTTATTCATTGTATTATTATTATTTAATTTTTTAAAGTTTATTATGATTGATTTATTAATTTATATAAAATTAAATATTCATTTTTTAAGTTTTAAATATTTTCATATTTTTGGGAAATTGTTTTGATATTTGAAATAAGAAAAATAAATACATTGTATTTATTATATTATTCATTTAAAAATTCATAAAATATAATATCAAAATTTATACAAAGATTATTTTTTCAAAAGGTAAAAATAATTTCAAATAGAAAGAATATAAAAATGGGATGTGTAGGGAATAAAAGTAATAATAAAATTAATTCATTATAGGACAAATAAATGTAAATAATATAAATGATTTAAATAAAATTGAGAAAAATCTAATAAATATTGAAAACTCAAAAATACATTCTTCATTATCACCAATGAAAATCAAAAATACAAATTTAAGTGTCCAACCAAATTCAAAATATAAAAATAGATATTCAATAATAAAAAAAATTGGCTCAAAAGAAGAAGCAACTTCAATTCAAAAAAAAAAAAATGAAAAAAAATTAAGTTCAAATGATAGAGAACAAATAAAATCATCATTAACAACACATTATTTATTTAAAGACAAAGGTTCAAATATAATATATTCATTATTAAGAAAAATAGAATTAATAGCATTTGATAAAAATACAATAATTTTTTCAGAAGGAGGAACAGGAGATTATTTTTATATAATAAAAGAAGGATCAGTAGAAATTTATTGTAGTAATTCAGAAGGAAAAAAAATATTAAGAAAAGGAGATACTTTTGGAGAATTGGCTTTATTAGAAATGAAAAAAAGAACTGAAACTGTTAAAACACTTGAATTTACAATTTTATATGAATTAGATGGGAAAACTTTTCGTGATATTGTTAAAACTATTAATAAAAAAGAATTAAATGATAGATTAAAATTTATTTCTTTAGTTCCTATTTTTTCATATTTAGAAAATATACAATTAAATTCTTTAGCTTCTTCAATGTTTAAATGTACTTTTGATATTGGAGAATATGTTTTTTATGAAGGTGATATTGGAGATTCTGTTTATATTATTAAAGATGGGGAATTAGAATGTGAAAAAAATAAAGAAATTATTAGAATATTAAAACAAGGAGAATATTTTGGTGAATATGCAATTTTATTTGATATTCCTAGAACACTTAGTTGTAAGGCAAAAAATAAATTAACTGTTTTTAAAATTACTAATTCTTTACTTGAAGATACTTTTGGTACTGAATATAAAGATTTGTTATTAAAATCTATTACTAAAGAAGCTTTTATTCATAGTCATAATTTAAATATTTTTAGTGAAGATTGTTATATTGAAGAAATTTATCCTAATACTTCTATTAAATTATATGAAGATAATGAAATTGTTGTATCTAAAGATGAATTTAATAAAAGTGATGTTCAAGAAAGATATTTATATGTTATTATATGTGGGAATTTAATTAGAAAAAAAGGAAATGAAATTGAAATAATTGGTAAAAGAGGGCAATTATTTGGAGAATTATATATAAGAAAAAAATGTATTTTAGAATATGATATTTATTCTCAAGGTGAAGTAAGATTAATTTTAATTCAATGGTGTTCAATTGAAAAAATTTCTCATTTTAAATCAACAATTAAAAAAACAAATAATACTTTATCATTTTTTTCTCAATTACAATATATGAAAAAAACACAAATATTTAGAAATACATCAGATAATAAATTAATAAAAATATGTCATTTAATGAATAAAGAAAAATATAATGATGGAGATATAATATTAAAAGAAGGAGAAATTGGAGATAAATTTTATATAATTAAAAAAGGTAAAGTTAAAGTATATAAAGACAATAAATATATTAGAGTTTTAGAAGTTGGAAATTGTTTTGGTGAAACTTCATTATTAATTCATAAACCAAGAACTGCAACAATTATTGCAGTAGATAAATGTTCTTTTTATGTTTTAACTAAAAAAGTTTTTGATGAAGTTATGGATAAAAATATGTTAGATTATTTAAAAAAGAAAATTGCTTTACAAGATAATTTTTCAATGACTTTAAATGATTTATATTATTGTAAAAATTTAGGACAAGGAAAATTTGGTATTGTTACTTTAGTACATAATAAAAATCATTTTTATGCTATAAAAGCAGTTAATAAAAAATTAGCAGAAAGACAAAATATTTTAATAAAATATTTTTTAGAAGAAAAAAAAGTTCTTTTACAATTAGACCATCCATTTATAATGAAATTAGTAAGAACATTTAAAAATGAAGAAAACATATTTTATTTATTAGAATATATTCATGGAAAATCATTATCAAAATACTTATCATCAAGATATCCAGAGCAATTAAAAAATAAAATAGAAACAAGATTCTACATATCATTTCTTTTAATAATATTAAATTACTTAAATTCAAAAAATATAATCCATAGAGATTTAAAACCAGATAATATAATGATAGATAGTAATGGATATTTAAAATTAATTGATTTTGGAACTGCAGTTTGTATTCAAAATTTTACTTCTACAATGACTGGGACACCACATTATATTAGTCCTGAAGTTTTATTAGGAAAAGGTTATTCTTTTTCATGTGATTATTGGAGTGTTGGTATTATTACTCATGAAATTTATTATAATTTTTATCCTTTTGGTGATAATTCTACTGATCCTATTGAAGTTTATAAAGAAATTTTAAAAAAAGAAATTAATTTACCTTTAACTGGTGAACAAAGTGTTAATTCTTTTATTAAATGTCTTTTAAAGAAAGTTGTTTCTAAAAGAATTTGTTCTTTTGAAGGATTGAGAAAACATTCTTTTTTTAAAGGATTTAATTGGGGTGATTTAATTGATTTTCAAATGGTTCCTCCATATTTACCTTATTTAGAACAATTAAGTGATTTTAAAAAATATAATATTAAATATTTAACTTTTTTAGAAAATGATTCTAAAAAAAATAGTAAAATATTAAATTCATTAAAACCATATGATGAAGATGATAATATTAAATTTGAAATAAATTGGGATGATGAATTTTAATTATTTATCTTTTTAGATATTTTTCTAAAAAGATTATCATAAATAATTAATGTATATAATATTATTAAGTCCAATAAATTGTAATTTGTGATATTGATGTAAATAATTTATAGAAAAATATAAAATATAATTTTCTAATTTTTTTCTAAATTATAAATTTTTTTTTTATTAAATTTTATGAATAAACAAATTGAAAATGAATTAACTTTGAATGAAAAAAAAAAATTGTTAAATATGAAAAATAAAATTAAGAAATTGATAAAAGAAGGAAAATATGATGATGCACTTATTACATGTGAACAATGTTATTATATAGATTCAAAAAAAGGAAGTGAAAAATATAATTATCATTTAAAACATGAAATAGTAAAATTATATAATAATTACATTGTATATTTATTAAATTCAAATATGAAATTAGATATAAAAAAATATTTTAAAAATTGTAATGAATATATAGGAAATAATATTTTTTCATATTTAATTACTCAAAATAATTATTCTTGTTTTTTATCTCAAAATAATAATAATAAACAAGCAAAAATAACAATGAATAAAATATTAAAAGTAGATATTATAAATCATTTATCAGGAATTGTTGATGAAGATGATGAAAATACTTTAAGTAATATTGATAAAGATTATTCAAGTTTATCATCAATTGAAAATAATTTAAAAAATTATGAAAATTCATTAATTATAGGAATGGAAAGTTTAGCATTAAAACAATTTCAAACTTTATTTTGTGATAATAAAAAAGATAGTCAATTATATTTAGGATATTATTTAATTGGAACACAACAAGAATTTTTAAAAAGAAAAAATGATGCTGAAATTTCTTTTCTTTCTGCTAAAAATTATTTAAAAGAAAGTAAATTAAATAATTCTGAAAAAAAAAATTTTGAATTTATAAATCAATTAAAAACTTATAATTCAAAAAGTAATCAAATAAATTTTATAGATGGATTTAATAATTTATATGGTTATTTGAAAAGTAAATAATAAATATATAATTTTAAAATTTATGAATAATTTTTTATTTTTTTATATACTTTTATAATAATGAATTACTCTTGTAAATATTATAAAATTTTTTTAAATTTTGAATAAAAAATACTTTAGATTATTGATTTACTCCTGTTAAAATTTTTTAAAAACTTTTAGGTAATAATAATTAATTTTAAAAGAATAAAAAAAATGAAAAAACAAAGTTTTAGTTCTACAAAAAATTTGACACTTAATTTAGATGAAATAAAACCTTTAAAATTAGGAAGATCTTTGTCTTTAATTGGTCGTCCAAATATATCACAAAAATTTAATAAAATAATAAATTCAGATTCTCAAATACAAAAAACAAATGGAAAAAAATTAATAATAAATAAAAGTATAAAATTAAAACAAATTTTTCAAAAAAGAAAATTTACTCCTTTTTCTCCTATATTTAAAAGAATAAATCAATCAAAAAAAGAAATTGATAATTTAATCTCAATAGGTAAAAAATTATGTTTTTCACATAAAAAAAATAAATCAAATGAATTATTTTTAACATCAAGAAATATAACAACTCAAAAAACTAATTCAAAAAATTTATTAACTATTTCATCAACATCAAATAATAATATTCGTCAATTAACAACAAATAAAAGTAGTAAAATAATTACTGAATTAAATCCAATTAAAAATATTTTTAAACCAATTGAAACTCAAAATTTTACAATTCATAATTCAAAAAAATCTTTATCACAATCATCATCAACTTTATCTACATTAACAATTAAAAAAGGAAGAGAAAAGACTTTTGTTATAAATTATATTCCAAATTGGTATATTGAAAATAATATGATACAAATGAGTTTGTCAAAAGAAATTATTAAAAATTCAAGTTTACAAAAACAAATAATAACAGATGAAATAAATGTTTTATTAGATGATATTAAAATATTCAAAATAAATTATATGAATAAAAAAAATTTATATGAATATATACAAAAAGTTTCTTTGAATATTCAAAGAAAAACAAATCAAAAATTAGAAGAATTAATTGGATTAATTATTGAAATTTCATATATTCTTTTAAAAGATTATGGAAATGAGATTGAAAATTTTATTAGAAAACCTGAATCAAAACCATCAATTTATGATAATAAAATGGTAGAGTATGAAGATATTGAATTTAAAATTAATATTCAAAAATTTAAAGAAGTTGTTTTATTTTTAAATGTTTGTTTTGAATGTTATGAAATTATATTTCAAAAAGAAAATAATTTTTTATTGAATTCTGATATATTTATAAAATTAATTCAATTTTTAAAAAGAGCAAGATTAAATATATCTTTTTTAATTTTTATTTCTAAAAATATTATTGAAATAGTAGAAAAAGATTCAATAATAGTTGATAAATTTTTAAATGAAATGAAAAGATATGAATTTAATAAATTAAATTCAAAAAAAATACAAAATGAAAAAAAAGTATTTTTTGAAGGTGGTATTAATCCATATAAATTTAAAGTCAATAAAGAAGAAAAAATTTCTGATGAACAGAAAAAAAAAAAAAGATTAGAAAATTTATTAAATCCAAAAGAAATTAATTTAAATATTACTTATAGATTTCATAAATTTAATATAAATTCAAAATTAATAGATAATATTTTAAAATATTCAACTGAAAAATTTAAAAACCAAATTTTAAGTGAAAGAATTATTCAAATTTATAAAAATAAAGAACAAAAGGAATCAAAAGAAAATATTGATTTATAGAAACAATAATATAAAATATAATATTTTTTTTTATTCTTTTTTATTTTTTTATTATTGTTTTTTTTATAATCACAAATTTTAAATAACTTAATATTTATATATCTTCTTTATTATTATCATTTTTTCTTTTATGATTTACTATTTTTTATTCATTATATTACACAGATTTTTTTTTATTATTTTATTTCTTTTTTTTATTTAATAGTCTATTATCTTATTTATTTATTTAAATAATGGATGAAAAAGAGGATAATAATTCAGATCATACTATATCCAATAATGTTAGCAATTATCAAACAAAGGGAAGAAATGATTCAATGGAAAAAGATGATATTAAAAATGATAGTGAAAAAAAAGATTCTTCTAATAATCATGATACAAATAGCAATAATGAAAATCCTAATATGAATAATCCTTTTGGTGAAAATAATAATATCATGAATAATTATAATACTCCTCAAAATAATAATAATATTAATAATAATTTATATGAAAAAGAGAATTTACAAAAAAAAAGAAAAAAAGATCCTTTAGATAATAAAGAACCAATAAAAACAGATAAAACATTGATTAAGAATAATAATTCATTTGAATTGAATGAAAATAATGAAAATTTAAATTTAGAAAATAGTAATTTGATTGAAAATAATGATAAAATTGATATAAGGAGAAATTCAGAAATTGTACCATTAAATTTTGATTCAAAAAATTATTCTTTTAATATATATAAAGATTTAAATAATATAGAAATAGTATATATAAGTAGAGAAGTAGATATTTTTAGAATATATCATTCTTATGACTGTTTACCATATGCCTTTAAAATATATCATATAGAAAATGAATCAGTAAATGTTTTATTTACAGTTAATGAAAATTTTATTTTAGGAAAATGTTGTCAAGATGTATATTGTAATAGTTTATGTTCTTTTTTCTTTTTTACTTATTTATGTAATAAATTAATATATTTCCAATTAAATTATACAAAAAATGGAAAACCATTTTTAACACAAGGCATAAATTATGAAGAAGGATGTTATTGTTGTTTATTACCTTTAGGATGTAAATTATGTAATGTTCTAAATACATTACATTTAAGAATAAATAAAAATCCTGATAATCCATCTAAAAATATTGGTATAAATATAGGTAAAACAGTAGGAAAAAAAGGATGTTGTATGCAAAAAAATTGTACATGTTGTTATTGTTGTTTTTATAATGTTGAAATTTATGATGAAAATAATAATTTAAGATGGAGTATAGGATTAAAAAAAAAATATTTAAAAGGAGAAAATAAATGTAAATGTTTTGGTTGTGATTGTGGTTGTTGTTTTAGTTGTTGTGGTGAATGTTATTCAGATTTTATTTTAGGAATTTTTAATAAATATGGAAAAATAGCTGGTAAAGTTATAATACCTTATGGATGTTGTTCTAGAAAACTTGAGAAGAATTGTTGTTGTAAATGTTGTTGTGGTGGATGTTGTTCAATTGAAAAGACTTTTTCTTATTATCAAATTGAATTTCCAAAGAATATATCTTCTTTAGATAAATTTTATATTATTAATGGAGTCATTATGTATGAATTAATTTCAAAAATTATTAATAGTTTTACTTAATATTTAATTATACTATCATTTATTTTTTTATTAGAAAAAAATATGTTATGGAATAAATAATTTAAAATATTTATTAAACTCTAATTATTTATAATTGATAAAATATCTTTAAGTAAAGGTCTTTTTTTATAATTATTATGTAAACATGAAAAAATAATATCTTTTAAAGAATTTAATAAATCATTTTCATTTTCATTAATATCAAAAGCACATTTCTGAGGAATTATTAATTGATTATAATTAACCTTATTTTTTAATTCAATAATATTTGAATCTCTTCTACCAAAAGGCATATTTTGAAATAATAAAATATATATTAATGAACCAATTTGCCATGTATCAACTTTTAAATTATAAAATTCACCATTTGATTCTTCAGGTGGAAATTCTGGACTATGATATCTTTCTGGATTATTTGGACTACTCTTTAATAATTGTTTTCTAAATATAAATTTCATATTTTCAAATGTTATTATTTTTCCTACATATTTATTTTCTTCTTTAAATACAAATATTGAATTTAATATAACATCATCATAAAAAAAACCAAATCGATGAAATTGAAATAAACTTTTTAATATTATTATTAAAAAATATTTTATATTTGCTAATTTGTTTTCTTCTATTTTTTGTAAAAAAAAAAGTAATTGTCCTTCAGTTGGATATTCAAAAATAAAATATAAATGAGATGAATCTTCTATTTTCATAATTGGAGTTAATAAATTTTCATCTTTAATATTTAAAAGAAAATCAAAGATATCACATTCATTTCTAATTTGTAAAATATTTTCATTAACTATACTATTTTTTGATATTATTTTTATTATATATGGAATTAAATTTTTTTTATTATAACATTTATAATAAATTCCTGTTTGACCATTTATTAAATCATTATTCAAATCAAATAATTCTTTTATTGGCTTTTGTTTATTTATCAATTGAGCTATAACATTATAAAATTCAATAAGATGTTCTTTATTTTCACAATAATATTCAACAAAAGGTGAAACATTAATATTTGAATTTTTTGAATAAACCTTTAAATAATTTACATATAATTTTAAAACAAAATATTTTTTATTATTATAAATCTCAGTATCTAAAGAAGGATATACATTTTTAATATTTATAATTTTATGAAATGAAATTAAATTATTTTGAAATATTGTAGGGTAATAAAAAACAAAAATATCATCATTCATAATATATAAAGTTACTTTAGTTTCTTCATCTTCATCATTAATTTTTGATGGAAAAATGAAACAATCTAATTTTTTATTATTTAAAAAAAAAGTAGGAACACTAGAAACTCCTTTTTCAACTACTGATGATTTAATTTTCATTTTTTTTCTAAATTGTTTTGTATTTAATATTGTTGTTTTAAATTGTTTTTTCCTTCTTTCAAATTTTGTCTCAGTTTTATTATTATTTTTATTCTCCAAATCATTATCTAAATTGAATGATTTTTTCCCAATAACAAATGAATTTTTCAATTTTTTATTTACCTTTTTTCCTCCTTCTTCAGCTAAATTAATAAATTTTTTTATCTTTTCATTTTCAAATTCAT
>Ga0256407_10006171_pt1 | contig 18680 bp, 15 predicted proteins | sample RumenRJG_04DNA_FD_193489 | JGI IMG/M metagenome (GOLD analysis project Ga0256407, IMG submission 193489) | Bovine rumen microbial communities from Lethbridge, Alberta, Canada - RJG_04 | ecosystem: Host-associated > Mammals > Digestive system > Stomach > Rumen | place: Canada: Alberta...
GGCGGGCTTGCTGGGCGTTGGGTGTCTCGTCGGCAATGACACTCGTCGAGGCACAGCAACCAAGCAGCAACATCAAAAGCATCAGCCGACGCATGGGCTGGAGGCGGTTTTTGTGGCGACAGGTCTTCTTGGCGCTGTTGGTGCCCAAAACCGTAGAGAAATGTTGGAAAAGTTCACAATCCTTTGTCATCATAATGTATGGCTATTGAAAATGATTGCAAAATTACAAATTAATCACCAAATAAAGCAAAAATCATGCAAATCATTTTGCATGTTGGGCGTTTTTGACTATCTTCGCCTCAAATCTACATCATTATTTATTATCATCCCAAATTGTTTGTCATGACACTATATATTATTATCATTTTGGTTACCGTCCTGATCCTTGGAATCCTATTTGGAAGGAAACGCTCTGACGAGAAATCCGATTATCAGCCTGAGCAATTCAGGCATAGCGGACACGATTGGGTCTTCAATGGTATTCTCGACATCGACCATCCCCCACATGACGACTCACCGTTCCACGATTACGACCAGCCCATACAGTTGATGGTGAAGAAAGGATACGTGCATTGCGATATCACTATAGATGATACTGTAGGAGAGCGCGACCTTGGCCTTTTCCGTGCCGTGGCTGTGGCATCCGACGATTCCGCCATCTCCATCCTCCGCAAGGGAAGGGTAGTGGCTTATGTCTCAAGCCAAGCCGACGCTCTGCGCAATGCCATTATCGCCAATGGCGGACAGGCAGAAGCCTATGGCTTTATTGCGGCTAAAGGCCAGCCTATGAGGTTGTTTGGCGAAGTGTGCATAGCCCGGCCCTGAGCCGTGACCAAGGTCTCCAGAAAGGAAGTCTCTTTACCCCCATTGGCTTTTTTGATGTGCTGTTGTAGTTTATCTCGCCCATTTATTCGCTTTTTTCATCCTTTTTTCGTAATTTTGCTGCCAAATTGTAATTCACGGCGACGGCCGTAATATTTTTTCGCAAAATCATGACTATTCAGAATATCTTCAAGGGACTGGGCATAGCATTGGTGACACCATTCAAGACCGACGGAAGTGTAGATTACGAGGCACTGACGAGGTTGATAGACTATCAGCTTGACAATGGCGCTGATTTCCTTTGCATCCTGGCTACCACGGGTGAGACTCCTTGCCTCACTGCCGAAGAGAAACTCACCATCAAGAACCTCATTGTCAATCAGGTTAAAGGCCGCGTCCCCATCCTTATGGGATGCGGGGGAAACAACACCGCCGCTGTGGTGGAGGAGCTGCGCAATGGTGACTTCAAGGGGGTCGATGGTATTCTCAGCGTTTGTCCCTATTACAACAAACCCTCTCAGGAGGGACTCTATCAGCACTTCAAGGCCATAGCCGCCGCCACATCACTTCCCGTTGTGCTCTACAACGTTCCTGGGCGTACGGGTATTTTGATGAGGGCTGAGACCACTTGCCGTCTTGCACGCGACTGCGAGAATATCGTGGCTATCAAGGAGGCCAGCGGCAGTCTGGAACTTGTAGACGAGATTCTCAAGAACAAACCCGATGATTTCGATATCCTCAGTGGCGACGACTCGCTTACCTATCCTATGGTGGCTTGTGGCGCGGTAGGTGTCATCTCGGTCATTGGCAACGCGCTGCCCAAGGAGTTCTCGCGCATGATTCGCCTGGAGTTCAACAACGAATATGCTGCCGCAAGGAAGATTCACCACAAATTCACCGACCTTTACAGCCTGCTGTTCGTCGATGGCAACCCGGCCGGAGTCAAGGCCTTGCTGCATGAGATGGGATTCATTGAGAATGTGCTGCGCCTGCCGCTTGTTCCAACGAGGGTGGCCACGCTGCAGAAAATGAGCGAGATTCTCAAAAGTTTGAAACTCTGATTCCCGTAACGTTTATTCCAGAACTGTCTTTTGGGGTTCATCACCTCTAGAATAACACACGCAACCAATGGAAGAGAGGAAAATTATTCATGAGATTACACCTTTGATGGGAAAGGATGTGCTCTATATTGCCGACCGAAGGAAGAAAGAGTTCACCTATCCCATCCATAACCATGAGGTTTTTGAACTCAATTTCGTGGAGCATGCTCCTGGTGTGAGGCGCATCGTGGGCGACAGCAGCGAGGTGATAGGCGAGTACGACCTGGTGCTCATCACCAGCCCCGACTTGGAGCATGTGTGGGAGCAAAACACTTGCACGAGTGAGGAGATCCGGGAGATTACCGTGCAGTTCGATTTCCGTATGACAGAGGAGTCGCTCTTTGCCCGTACACCGTTCCTCTCTATGCGGAAAATGATGAACGAGGCACAAAAGGGACTCAGTTTCCCGCTCAATGCCATCATGAAGGTCTATGGCTTGCTCGACTCGCTGAGCAGCATCAAGGAGGGCTTCTATGCGGTCACTCAGTTCATCACCATTCTCTATGAACTTTCCAAATGTCCTGGTGCCAAACCCTTGGCTTCCTCCAGTTTTGCCAAAATCGCTGTCGAGGACGACAGCCGCAGGATACTCAAGGTGAAGAACTTCATCAGTAAGAACTACCAGGACGAGATACGCTTGCCACAACTGTCCGACATCGCCGGGATGAGTCCCAGCGCCTTCAGCCGGTTCTTCAAACTCCACACTGGCCGTAATCTCACGGAGTACATCATCGACATCCGCCTGGGGGCCGCCTCACGTATGCTTGTCGACACGGCCCAAAGTGTGTCGGAAATCAGTTTCAAGTGCGGTTTCAACAACCTCAGCAACTTCAACCGCATCTTCAAGAAAAAGAAGGGATGTAGCCCAACGGAATTTCGTGAGAATTACCATAAAACGCGCATCATCATCTGATATTTGTGCTTTTTTGAGGGCTTTCTGCATCTTTACACACATATTTTTCACGGCAAGAGGTGAGTATTTCGTTTTTTTTGTGTAAGTTTGCACAAATTTGGAAAATCAAACTAATCATATCAAAAAAATGAGTCCAATTCAAACTACTAAAATGACCAACTATCGTTGGATTATTTGCTCGATGTTGTTCTTCGCTACCACGGTCAACTATATGGACCGTCAGGTGCTCTCACTCACGTGGAAGGACTTCATTGCCCCTGAGTTCCACTGGACTGATGGCGACTATGGCACCATCACAGCGGTTTTCTCCATTCTCTATGCGGTGTTCTGCCTCTTTGCAGGTAAGTTCATCGATTGGATGGGTACGAAGAAAGGATACCTCTGGGCCATCTTCGTGTGGTCGCTTGGCGCATGCCTCCATGCTGCATGTGGATGGGTCACCATGGAATATGTGGGCCTTGAGAGCGTTACCGCGCTCCGTGCTGTTAAGGCTGGTTCCGACTTGGCTGTGAGCATCGCCACCGTCAGTGTTTATCTGTTCCTCTTCTGCCGCGCCGTCCTGGCGTTGGGTGAGAGTGGAAACTTCCCTGCTGCCATCAAGGTGACGGCAGAGTATTTCCCAAAGAAAGACCGTGCCTTCGCCACTTCCATTTTCAATGCCGGCGCATCGGTAGGTGCTCTTGCCGCTCCTATCAGTATTCCGCCATTGGCCGAGGCTTTCGGTTGGGAGATGGCTTTCATCATCATTGGTGGACTCGGATTCATTTGGATGGCATTGTGGGTGTTTGTTTACGACAAGCCCAATAAGAGCAAGCATGTGAACGCTGCCGAGCTTACTTATATCAATCAGGACGCCGAGACCGAGGAAGACCCGAAAGAAGCCAACGACGAAGGACCGGCTATCGGTTTCGCCAAATGTTTCACCTTCAAGCAGACTTGGTCGTTCATCGTGGGTAAATTCATGACCGATGGTGTTTGGTGGTTCTACCTCTTCTGGGCACCTGCATATTTCTCCGACCAGTTCGGTTACAAGTCGAGTTCCACAATGGGACAGCTGCTCATCTTCACGCTTTATCTGATCGTTACCGTCATTTCCATCTTCGGCGGATACCTTCCCAAATTGTTTGTCGAGAAGCGCGGTATGAATCCTTATGCCGGCCGTATGCTGGCTATGCTTATCTTCGCCTTCTTCCCACTTTTCGCACTCTTCGCACAGCCTCTGGCCATGTGGGAGGGCAGCCCAATCGACCCAGCATGGTGGCCTGCCATCATCATCGGTCTGGCTGGTGCTGGACATCAGGCCTGGTCGGCCAACATCTTCTCGACCGTGGGCGACATGTTCCCCAAATCCACCATTGCCACCATCACTGGTATCGGTGCCATGGCAGGTGGCTTGGGCTCGATGCTCATCAACAAAATCTCTGGCAACCTGTTTGATTATGCCGAGGGCCAGGGCTCTGCATTCACATTCTTAGGATTTGAGGGCAAACCTGCTGCCTATATGATTGTCTTCTGCTTCTGCGCTGTGGCCTATCTCATCGGTTGGATCGTGATGAAGACTCTGGTGCCCAAATACAAGCCAGTGGTAGTTGAGGACTAATTCGTGACATCCTTTTTCACTTATATAGTTCAAGGGCAGGCCTGAAGCGGCTTGCCCTTGTCTTTTACTCCTGTATATGGCGTAATAGTGTTAAAAAACGCCCATCCATTTCTCCATCAAGGCAAAAATTGCTAATTTTGCAATTCAATTGTTTGTCTTGTGTAGTATGAAAGGTTTTCTTCACCCTATATCATTATCCAACAGATGGGCTGTTAGGCTCTCGTTCTTGATTCTTTCGGTGGTTTGTGTCTCTCTTGGAGCACATGCGCAGCGGTGGGACAACTATCCTCCTGCCAACAAGTACGTGCGTCTCACGCAGACCAATCTTCCTATCGTCTTCATCAACGTCAATACAACGATGATTTTGCGTGAGGAGCGCATCACGGCCAGAATGAAGATCATCGATAATGGCGAGGGCGAACTCAATTATGCCGACACGGTGAACCACCCGGGCCAACGTATTGATTACGATGGGTATGCCGCCATCAAGTACAGGGGAAACTCCTCCTTCGACGCATCCGATAAAAAACCGTATTCCATCAAACTTATCGACAAACCGCTCGAGGAGGGAGGAGAGAAACTCAAGGCCAAACTCTTGGGAATGGGAAAGGACAACGACTGGGTGCTCCTGGCTCCTTATTCCGACAAGAGCATGATACGCGACGTGCTCTCGTTCGACCTGGCCCGCCGCTATTTCGATTTCGTTCCCCATGCCCGTTTCTGCGAACTCTTTCTCGATGGCACATATTATGGTGTCTATATCCTCAGTGAGCGGGTGCGGAAAGGCAAGCATAGGCTTCCGCTGAACGACCCCGGCGAGGATAATGGCGACCTTACAGGCGACTATCATTTCGAGATCGATCGCCCCGACGAGCCTCATGTCTACTATTCCAAGCAGCGGCCCGTTTTCAACAACGGCACCCGCATCAATTGGCGCTCCATTTGCTTCCAGTACAAATCGCCTGAGTATGAGGATTTTACCACTCTTCCTGGGGGAACCCGACTGGCCATGATCAACGAACTCGACAAGATGGAAACGGCCTTGGCTTCCAACAATTATACGGATCCTGACTTGGGTTATGCCAAATACATCGATGTCACGTCGTTCATCGACTATCAACTATCCACGGAGTTCGCTTTCAATATCGACGGTTACCGATTGAGTACCAATATCTACAAGATGAGCAAGACCCATGCTGAGAATGAGGGACTTGACCACCGTTGGAAGATGTCGCTCTGGGACATGAATATTGCTTTCGGCAATGCCAACTATTATGAGGGCAACCGCACCGACAAGTGGCAGTATGAGTTCAACGACAGGCATGCCTATGAGGATGGCAATGTGGTGCCGTTCTGGTGGCAGCGGCTGATGAGCGACCCGGAGTATGTGAGACAGTTGAAAACACGGTGGACGCAGTATCGGCAGGAGGATTATTCTGATGAGCACATCGAGTTTGTCATCGACTCTTTGGTAACGAAACTGACCTGTGAGGGGGCTGTAGACCGCAACCAGCAGGCTTGGAGGATAATAGGCAAGAATGTGTGGCCCAATTATTTCGTGGGGCAGACATATGGCGAGGAAATCGATTACCTCAAGGATTGGATACAGAAACGGGTGGCTTTCCTCGACAAGAATTGGTATGATGAGCAGCTCGACATTCCTCAGCTCACCAATGGCGACGAGGGACGCTCCACATTGCCGTCACGTGTCTACACCATCGACGGACAGCGTGTCAATGCGCCACGAAAGGGAATCAATATTATCAGGCGGGCCGACGGCTCCACTTATAAAATAGGTATAAGGTAAGTGGCCAAAAATACCTTGGCGTGCGTTATTTCACGATGCTCTTGCCGTCGACTTGGTGGAGTATTTCCAGGCAGTTCTTGCTGAAGGCGTTGCCATAGGCGTTGAAGGTGCTGCAGGCAAAGAGCAGGTCGGTGATGCCCTGCTGCTCGATGTACTTTTTCAAGTTGAGGTGGAAATAACGGTTGTCGATGACATAAATGTCTTCGAAAGAATAGAAAAGATAGCCGGGGATGGTGTTGCCAAAACTGTCTTTGATAATCAGCACTTTCCTGCCGTTTCCCACCGATGTGCTCACGTGGGTCACGCGCTGGTCGCTGCCCATGAATGTGCTGTAGGCTCCCGACCCACCATCCTTGAAACGATAGAAGAAGCGCTCGGTGGTAGGACCAGACACTTTCGTGATTTTGTAGTCCTTGTTGGTGGTATAGGTCAGGTAGGTGGTGGTGTACTCGATATCCTTCGGCACATAGTATACGAAATCCTCAGGGGCTTCCTTGATGGAGATGTCTTTCGAATAGCCATACATCGTGCCGACGAAACGTTTCACCTCCTTGCGCTCGTAGCTGTCAAGGTCTTTGAAGTCGACACCGGCCGACTTGGCAAACTCCGCGGCTGCATAATAGCCACCAAGGGGTGCCCAATGGTGGTCGGTGCGCAGGAAGATGGGTTCGTCGGCGTGGTTGCCAAGGGTGTTGTACACATTCACGAAGGTGACGTCGGGTGAGAGTTGCTCCTGAATGCTCTTCAGGGTGGCCAGTTGTGATTTGGAGCGTTTTTTCCAACTCTCGGGCAGGTAGTACTCCGCGGCGTTGGGTATCACCATAGCGTAAATCCTCACCCTTTCTCCAATTTCTTCTTCGTAGGTGTTGGCCATCTTGGCGAATTTGCCTCCTCCATTCACTCCTCCATAGGCCATCAGCGCACGCACATTGCTGCCACTACCCACGATGATGATGCCTGCATGGGCCATCTTGGCCTTACCCTCGGTCGACACATTGTTGGAGTATTTGCCCAGTTCCTCTTCTTCCTCCACCGCCTCTTCCATCTCACCTTCTTCCATCATGTCGTCGGCGGCATGAAAGGTCACGTTGTCGTCGGAGAGCACCAACCGCTCGAGGTCCTTGATCTTCATGCTCAGGGTCATGAGGCGCTCACGGTAGGGCTCACTGTCGCTGAACCACGACGATACCTCACTGGTCCATGTGCCTTGGGCCAACTTGCTCACACTCCATTCTGGGAATTGGGCCAGGTCGCGCTTCTCCACCTCAGAGTATTTGGGGCGGGGAAACGTGGTGAGGATGATGGTGGCGGCTATGAAGACCACGCTCATCACGGTGATGTAGATCTTGTTGTGCATGGCTGGAGTGGCAGACGTTTTGGGGGCTGTGTTTAGCGGTTGAGCATGCGTTGTATGCCTTGGCCGGTCTTGGCCGAGTAGGCGAGCGAGATGCAATGGGCGAAGAGCAGGTCGGTGATGCCGTTGCTGTTGATGTATTTCACCACATTGCCGGGGAAGTAGCGGAAGTCGATGACATGGATCTCCTCGAACGAGTAGAACAGGTAGCCGGGAAGGGCATTGCCGTAGCTGTCTTTGATGATGAGGAGCCGGCGGCCGTTTTTGGTCGATGTCACTACCTTGGTGGTGTTGGAGTCTCCGCCCATGAAGGTGCTGTAGGCGGTGTGGCTGCCATCTTTGTATTCCCTGAAGAAGTTCACTTCTTTCGGCCCGTTCTGACCAGTCACCGCCCTGTTCTTTCCCAGACTATAGGTAATGGCGGTGGTGGAGTATTCCACGTCGAGTGGCATGTAGTATACAAAGTCTTCAGGGGCTCTTCCCACTGCAGGGTCCTTGGTGTAGACGGTATACATGGTGCCTAGGAACTGATGAACGGCACGCTCCTCATAATGACTCAGGTGGTAGAACGGCACATCGGCGGCCTTGGCGAAGGCCTCTGCGGCATAATATGCGCCAAGGGGAGCCCAGTGGTGGTCGGTGCGCAGGTAGATGGGCTCTCTCACATGCCAGGCCAGGGCAGTGAAAGCGTCGACTCCCGTCACGCCGTCCATCCGGTTGTACATCGCATCGATGGTGGCCTTCTGGTCGCGGGTGTACTGCAGTCCGGCATCAGGGGTGTAGTAGGCCGAGGCGATGGGAAGGATCATACTGTAGATACGCACGTTGTTGCCCAATCGTCTGCGGTACTCGTTCACGGCATCGGTATAGGCCGTACCGCCTTCTGGTGTGCCCATGAAAGCGCTGGTTACCCGGATGTCGGGGCCCGACCCGATGATGAAGATGCCACTCTTGGGCTGTCGGAAACTGGCGTCAGGGCATACGCGGTTGACGTATCTTCCGTCAACGAAGGTGGCGGTATCGGTGACGGCCTCATTGTTGCCCGATGTCGGCTCTTGTGCGCAGAGGCTTGATGGCACGAGGGCCATCATGGCGATGTATGTCAGGATGATTGTCTTTTTTCTTTTCATTGAGTATGGTGGTTCTAGAATCTTGTATAGATGAATGCATTGTTGGTGGCGCCTACCAGAAGTGCGGTGCAAAGCACCAGGATGACAACCGATGCGGCAAGTCGGGCCAGCATGCCCACGTAGCGGTTGATAACAGGCACGCCACTGGTACACTGGTCGAAATACTGTGCTACTTGTTGGCGTACTGGCATGCACAGCACGATGGCGGCCACCCATAGCCAGAAGTGGTCGAGAATGGCGGCTTTCGACACTCCGTCGAAAATCGTGGCGGCTCCTCCACAGAGGACATGGAAGAAGGAGGTCATGCGGGCGAAGTCGTCGTAGTAGAATATACCGAAACTCACCACCACGACAAACATGCAGTAGAAGTGGAGTAGGGCGGAGGGCACCTTGCCGGGATTCTTCAGCAGGGTGTATTTCTCCACCATGACGATGATGCCGAAGAGCACACCCCAGATGATGAAGTTCCAGCTGGCACCATGCCACATGCCGGTGAGGAACCACACCACAAGGATGTTGAGGGCCTGATGCCGGCGGTTGCCTCCCAATGGGATGTAGAGGTAGTCGCGGAAGAAACTTCCCAGCGAGATGTGCCAGCGGCGCCAGAATTCGGTGATTGATTTGCTGCAGTAGGGATGGTCGAAGTTCTCGTTGAACCGGAATCCCATGCAGCGGCCCAGGCCGATGGCCATATCAGAGTAGCCCGAGAAGTCGAAGTAGATCTGCAGGGTGAAGGCGATGATGCCTATCCATGCGCTGCCCATGCTCAACTCGTCGAATTTTCCATCTAGGAATTGGTGTGAGATCTCGTAGAGTTGGTTGGCGAGAATCACTTTCTTGGCCAGACCGCGGAGGAAACGGTAGATGCCGTCGGCCACGTCGTCGGCGGTCACGTGGCGGTCGGTGATACGGTTGGCCACAGTCTGGTATCTGACGATAGGACCGGCGATAAGTTGCGGGAACATGGAGATGTAGAGCAACAGGTCGACAAACCGCTTCTGTGAGTGGGAGTCGCGGCGGTAGACGTCTACCAGATAGGAGATCGACTGGAAGATATAGAAACTGATTCCTATCGGGAGAGAGATATGGGGCGTGGGAACGGAGATGCCTAATGCCTGCAGTTGGTTGGCGAAGAATCCGGCATACTTGAAGATTCCGAGGATGCATAGGTTACAAGCCACGCCAAGTGCCAGCATCGCCTTGCGGTACTTGTCCTGGTGGTCGATACTTCTACCGATGAAGAAATTGATGATGACGCAGACCAACATCAGGAAAACGTAAACAGGCTCTCCCCAAGCGTAGAAGATGAAAGAGAAGGCCACGAGCACGGCATTCCTCGCCCTGCACGACAACTGGCCGCCTTTTGCGGCCGACTTGTCTATCCATGTGCCCAGCAGGTAGAGCAGGGCAAAGGATGGCAGGAACACGTACAGAAAGAAGAGGTCTGAGAATACCATACGGTTTTGTTAGTTAGACTGGTGGAGTAATTCGCTGATTCGTTTCGCCAGGTAGGTGCCGTTGATCCGGGCTCCTTCTTCCGAGGTGTGGGCACCGTCGGTGGTGTATCGCTTCGATTTCATCTCATCGGCACGCCTCACGCAGCATTCCCTGTCTTGGCGCACCACGCCCAACCCCATTTTTCTGCCACATTGCTCAATGATGTCGCTGGCTTTCTTGAGGTTGGCAGTGGTGGCTTGGACGGCCTGAAGGGGGGTGAGCAATATGATTTGCGCCTGCGGGAACCGCTGTGCAAGCAACTCGCAGCCATATCTCACCGACTCGGCAAGAGTAAGCACCTGACTGGGCTTTCTCATGGTCATCGGACGCTTGTCGGCAAAGGCCTGGTCGGCAGACTTGGCGAATACCCGGGGCCTTTTCTTCACAAACCAGGCATCGTTGGTGCCGGCTGCTATGATGATCAGTTGGGGGGTGGGCTGAATGCCTTGGTCGCACGCGGCCAGGAGCCTCACGATTTGGTTGTAGATGACATTGTCGTTGCCCAATACGGCAATGTCCTCATCGGGGTTCTTGCGTGTCTGGATGGTGTTGGTCCATGTGGCGCCACTGCGGGCGTAACTCTTGCACGACAAGGGTTGGAAGACATCCGCAAACCATTTGTTCCAACCTCTGGGCTTGTCGCAGTCGTCGCCGCCAATCCAGGTGTTGGAGTCGCCAAGTATCACCACATGCATCGGATGACCGCTGTTTGCAGCGGTCGTAGACGTGGTGGACTCCTGTGCAAGGGAAACCGGCGATGCCACCCAACTGATGGCAAAACATACAAATAGGGCTATGTAATACCTCATGGTCAATTCATCAATCTATGCAACCATTCTGACTTTTCCATCACGGAAGTCAGGTGCCTGATGCTAATCCGCTACAAAATTACTTAAAATCTTTGATATAATGCGAGGTGATTGGAGAAATGTGTATATTTGTAGGCAGAATCGCATAGTTTGGGAGAAAATGACGGAAAAAACATTGTCGTTTGATAGTTTGCACATTCATGAAGAGGATGTCTTCAGGCAGATGGGCTATGATGCCGTGTCGCCTCCCGCTGCTGTGGCCGAACTGACAGCAACCATGCTCAATCGGCTGGGTGGGGTGGCAAGTCCCTGTTTCGGATATGTCACTGCCTATGGCTCACTGGGTGCCAGCACCCTTGAGGTGGGCGGCGTGACGTTGCATGTGGGCAAGACGATTGCCCGGCAACTGCAGGGCGCTGAGGCCTTCGCTTTTTTCGTGGCCACGGCGGGCCGCGAGGTGGAGACCTTGCAGAAACAGCACTTTGCCGAGGGCGACATGCTCGGTTCATATATAGCCGATGCTATTGGCAGCGTGATGGCGGAGCATTGTGCCGACCAGATGGAGCATCTTCTCCAGGACAATATCGACAAGTTGGGGTGGCACCATACCAATCGGTTCTCTCCGGGCTATTGCCAATGGCCGGTGAGCGACCAGTCTTCGCTTTTCCGCTTGTTGGGGGATGACACCTGCGGTGTGACCCTCAACGCCCAATACGTCATGTCGCCACTGAAAACGGTTAGTGGGGTGATTGGGTTGGGCACGGAGGTGCGCCGTTTGGATTATGCTTGCGCATTGTGCAAGATGCCGCAGTGCAAGTTACGTAAGCGATGAGTTATTTGCCCATGAGTCGTCTGGCTTCTTCCACGGCCGCGTTGGCATTGCTCCCATAACCGTCGGCACCTATCTCGTCGGCAAACTTCTGGCTCACGGGAGCACCACCGATGATGATTTTCACCTGGTCGCGAAGTCCGGCAGCCTCCAGGGCTCCAATCACTTCTCTCATATAACCCATGGTGGTGGTGAGAAGGGCGCTCAGACACAGGATTTGCGGATGGTGCACACGCACGGCTTCCACAAATTGGCTGGCCGATACGTCGATGCCGATATTCACCACCTCAAACCCACACCCCTCAAGCATCGAGGCCACCAGGTTCTTGCCAATGTCGTGCAGGTCGCCTTTCACGGTGCCTATCAGCACTTTGCCTCGTGTCGTCAGGGTGGCTGAGGCCATGGCGGGACGCACTACCTTCAATGCTTCTTTCATCGCACGGCCGGCCATGAGCAGTTGGGGCACGAAGACCTTACCTTCCTCAAACTGCTTGCCCAGGTCGCTCATCGCCCTGATCATCTCGTCGTTGACAAGTTCCTCGGCATTGTTGCCTTCGGCTATGGCTTCCTGTGCAGCCTGCGAGGCGTCTGCCTCCACACCTTCGAGAATGGCATGGTAGAGGCGTTGTCTTGGGGTGGATGGCGTCGATGGGGCTGGGGAAGACGATGGTTGGCCGGAAATGCCGATACGACGGTAGTGACGGACTTCTTTCCCTTTCCTGGGGCGATGGGGCGAGACGAAGATGCCAGGCAGGGGATGGGTCAGCGTCTCGAAAGCGCTGATAATAGCGTCGGTAGTGCCGCAGCATCCACCGAGGATGTTCAGGTGATGTCCCTCAACCAAAGGCCATACAAGGCATTGCATCTCCTCTGGTGTCACGTTATAATGGCCCTCGTCGTCGGGCATTCCGGCATTGGGATAGAACGAGATGAGCTTGGGGAACCGCTCGCCTAGTTCTTTGACCAAGGGGGTGAATGCCTTGATGTCGGCCAGACAGTTGATGCCTATCGAGAACACCTGGCCGATGGGAATAGTGGAGAGAAACTCCGTTACCGACTGTCCGAGCATGTTGTGTCCATCGGGGGTGGAAACGCTGAAACTCAACATGATGGGCACTTCGCGGCCCTCTTTCTTCATGGCCTCTGTCGCAGCGTCTATGGCGATGCGGGCATTGAGGGTGTCGAATATGGTCTCGATGAGGACGGCGTCGACACCTCCCTCAAGCAGGGCTTCCATCTGCTCAATATAGGCATCGTGTAGCAGATGGGTGCTGAGGGCGGGCGAACCACCTGTGGCCATGGAGCATACTTTGCTGGTAGGTCCTACCGACCCCAGCACATAACGAGGCTTCTCACTGGTGGAAAAACGGTCGGCCATCTCGCGGGCTATGCGGCAAGCCGCCAGGTTGATTTCGCGCACTTCGCTTTCCAGGCCATAGTCGGCCAATGAGATACGCTGGGCGTTGAAGGTGTTGGTCTCTATCAGGTCGGCGCCTGCCTCAAGGTATTTCTGGTGTATCCCTCCTATCACGTCGGGACGGGTAAGCGACAGCAGGTCGTTGCATCCTTTTAGCGAGACGGGGTGATGGGCGAACTGTTCACCACGGAAGTCTTCTTCCTGCAGTCCGTGGCGTTGTACCATCGTGCCCATGCCTCCATCGAGAATGAGTATCCGTTTCTCGGCGACCTCAGCCAACGAGGGCTTGCTGCTCTTCAACCGGATGGTGTCACTCGGTTCCTTCTCCTTGCGATGGTCGCTTGTTTGGTACTCCTCAACGATGCGAAGGGCTTGTTCCACTTCCCGCTCGTTATGGAAGTCCATCTCGATGTGCACCCCCTCGCCGCCAATATGGTCGAGCAATGGGCGCAACTCGTCGAGCGTTACCCAACAGGCCATCACGCTCTTTCCGCCTTCCAGAATCTGGCGATAGAGGGAATACCATTTCGAAGAACCGCCTTGTGGCTGCCCAACTCCTGGGGTCCATTGTATGGCATCAAGTTCTTCTATCTCAAGGAGAGCGGGGAGGTGATGCATGGCACCCACACCGTCAAGGTGGTAAAGGGTGTAGTCGATGCGCTGGCACTGCTGCCTGATGTAGGGCTGCACGAACCGGAGGAAATCATCGGTGCTCAGCATGGTCGAGATGTCGCTCTGCAGTTTCGACATCTTACCAGGTGCCCACGATGAGAAATAGCAGAAGGCCATCTCGTCGCCCTCGCGAATGATATCGTAGAGTTCGTCGAATACCTTGAAATAGATGTCGTTGACAGCCTGAAGCTGGTTCTCAAGAAGTTCGGGGCGCATCACCGTGTCGAGCAGCACATTGTCGGTGCCGCGAAGGGCGGCCAGCACATCCAGACCTTCCATCAGGTCGGGCATGCCCACATAGTAATGACCTTGTGCCCTTTGCTTACATGCAGTGAGCAATTCCTTGTGCAGCAACCAGTTGGGGTGACGTGGGTCGAAACGGATGTCGTCGGTGGGGGTGGGCGATGGGTGGATCCAGATGGTGTCCTCGCCTCCCTCAAGCACACCTCCGAGAATGGCGGCCAGCGAACCGGGGCCCAATTGGGTGTTGGCTACGGGCAGCATGTCGGCTTTCAGCGAACTGTGTGCCACATACCAGTCGAGGTATTGTGCCCGCCATTCAGGGTCGAACCATTTTTGGTTGAGGTCGACGGGGGATGGTGGAGCAGGCACGTCGGCATGGGGCCGCACTCCTTCTTGAAAGTGTTCCCACATGTTCAGAACGATGCCTTTATGGTTCCACCAGTCAATATAATGCTGTTTGGTCTCTTCTAGATTCTTTTTCCAAGTATTCATTTTGCAAAGGTAGTGCAAGGTGAGTGAAAAACAAAATATTTTTTGTTTTTCTGAACCGAAGCCTACCTTCGATTGAAAATCAAAGTAGTGCAAGGTGAGTGAAAAACAAAATATTTTTTGTTTTTCTGACTAGCCCATTGCTCAAAGTATGTTGGCTGTGGTAATGTCTGAACTCCTGAACTTCTTTAACTTCTGAACTCCTTTCAACTGCGAAAGTTGAGTCAAAGTAGTTAAATAAAGCAAAAAAAACAAATAATTAAAAAAAATAGTCTATCTTTGCATTACATTACTACATATGGCGCTTGGGAAAACCTTAAACCCACAGATTCAAAACTACGGCCATTTGCCACGAAAGGTTCACTGATTGATAGGATTATGAAAAGAATTTGCTTCGTTGTGATTTGCTGTCTCGCAGCAACACTCACCGCTTTGGCACAACATGTAAGATGGAACGCTGATTACCAGGCCTACATCGACAGGTATAAAGATATCGCCATCGAGGAGATGGCCGTGTATCACATACCTGCTTCCATCACGTTGGCCCAGGGCTTGTTGGAGAGTGGTGCAGGGAAGAGTTATCTTTCCACTCACGGAAACAACCATTTTGGTATCAAGAGCCATGGTTGGACGGGCCGTACGCTGAGGCATGATGATGACCGGAAGCAAGAGAGTTTCAGGGCTTACGACTCGGCAAGGGAGAGTTTTCAGGACCACAGCAAGTTCCTCGCAGGCAGAGAACGCTACCAACGCCTTTTCTCACTCAGTATTACCGATTACAAAGGCTGGGCCCGTGGACTGAAAGAATGCGGATACGCCACTAATCCTTCTTATGCCCAACGACTTATCAGCATCATAGAGACCTACAAACTTTATGAATATGACAGGGTGAAGGCTCCCAAAAGAGTTGAGCAACCTATTCATACTGTAGTGAACAACAGAGCCGTGGCGGTTGTGCATCCTCCTCATTCAGTGATGCAATACAATCACAATTATTTTGTGTATTCGCATAATGGCGACTCTTTCGAATCGTTGGGCAAGGAACTGGGTGTAGCACCTGCCAAGTTGGCCAAATACAACGAGCGAAGGTTGGGCGAGCCGCTGCATGATGGCGATGTGATTTATTTGAAGAAAAAACAGAAAAGAGCCGATTCCAGGTTCAAGAATCAATGTCATGTGGTGCAGGCAGGCGAGAGCATGTATCTGATCTCACAGAAATATGGTATCCGCCTCAGTTCGCTCTACAAGATGAACAACCTCAGTCCTGATTATAGCATCAAACCTGGACATCGTCTGAGAATCTACTAACTTCGTCTTTCTCTCTTTCAGGCAAAATGCTGCGGCCTTCGTGGCATTATCTATGTCGTTTCTTGTGGTGGTTGCCACAAGAAGAGTCCTTCGGATGCCGACAGAGCGTGCAATAATTGCAGCATCTTGGGTGACGGGTGGTAAACGGTCAGATAGAGGTCGTCGCCGCTGAAGGTGATCATGGCTTGCCATTCTTCAAACAGGAAGTAGAGGAATTGTTTCTCTTGCGTGCTCTCTACAAACCATTCCATGATTTTCTCTGGAGAGGGATTGAGTGTGGTTCCGTCAATGGGGTGTACCACCTCCATATCGTCGTAGCAGTTGAGCTTCATGAGGATATGGGCGAATTTCCTGCACAAGATGTCCATCTGTGAGGCTTGTAGGAAATATTGCTCTATCTTGAAATATTGTCCGCGGCTATTTGCCGGAACTTGTTCGGGCAAGAGGTCTATTACCCAATAGGGCTTGTTGAGGTAATCGTCGATCTTCTCTTCCTGATTCATGATGTAGGTGTTGTGCTTTCAATATAATGCTTCATGGCTGTCTGGATGAGTTCTTTGTCGGCCATGAACGACTTGTAGGCCGTCTTTACCAGTTCCCAGTTCCTTGTCAGGACGAATATGCCCACGCATTTCTTCAGTGTGGGCAGAAAAGCGCTGCGGTTGGTGCGCATGTAGTCTTTCACAATCTCCTTGTCGCTCACTCCATACGACCTGAGCAAGGCCATGCTTAGGATGCCGGTCCTGTCTTTTCCGGCGGTGCAGTGGAATAGTGTGCAGACTCCTTTCCTCGCATTTTCCTTGAGCACCATCACCGCTTTGTCCAACTGCTCGCGGCTGAAAGAGTCGGTCACGATTTCCCTGTAGAGGGTTTTGAAATCGGGCACCATCTCTTTCAGCCGTTGAGGATTCTTGCGCAGTTGGCGAATGATTGTCATAGGGTCGGAGCCTGTCTCATGGGTAATGCCCACGGTGGAGTCGTGCAGCAAGGGTATTTGCAAGTAGGTGATATCCTTGGGCAATGGGTCGGGAAACTCAGCCGACTCGAGGGGAGTGCGGAGGTCGATGACACAACCCACATGGTGCCTGACACAGAGACGGGCACACTCATCGGAAGTCAGCACACTGAGTTTGCCGCTTCGTAGGAAAAGGCCTCGTGGAACGACCCCACCGATGCCCCCTAGGTCTCGCAGGTTCAAACTACTCTTGCCCATACCTTAAAGGTCCGACCATATCAATCAGATAATTGGAGTTCAGGAGTTGCAGGAGTTCAGGAATTGCAGGAGTGCAGACAATAGCCCGAATTCACCTCGCTCAGAACTCCTTTCAACTCGCTCAAGTTGATCTGTCTTATTTCTGTTCGAGGCCTTTGGCCGACATCAGCATGTCGACAAGGGGCTTGTCCTTGAAGTCGTGCTTCTTCTGGTCCCAGAATCCGAAGTCGGCATCATAGCACCAGGTGGTCCAGGCAATGTTGAACTCATCGAAGACAGTGAGCATATCTTTAGTCCACTTGTATGCGAGCTCCCTGTCCACGGGCTCGTAGACACCCCATTCGCCACAGAACAGCTGCAGGTTGTATTTTTTGGCGGCAGAGATGGCGTCCTTGAAGTCCTCGCGAATCTTGTCGATGTTCCACTCCTCCTTGGTGAAGGGTTCCAACATGGGTTTGATCGAGTCGGGCGCTGCCTCAAAGTCTTCTTTCGAGACGAGAATGCCGGGATAGTTCACCTTTCCCTGGTACTTGCCAAGTGGTGTCCACCATGCGCCGTAGTGGGTGAGGAGCATCGGGTTGTAATAGTGGAACGAGAGGACGATGTTCTTGTCGCCTTCTGGCACTTTCAGGTATTGTATGGTCTGGTAGCCCTGCCAGAGGTTGCTGCCGATGACCAGGGTGCGCTGCGGTTCGCGCTCGCGAAGTGCCTTGTGTACTTTGGCAATCAACTGGTTCCACTGCTCGTGGTCGTCGGCCACTGGCTCGTTCATGAACTCATAGGCCACGGAGTCGACACTGTAGCCTTTCAGCACATCCGAGAGCTCATACCACATGTTGATAAGCTGCTGCTGGGCCTCTTCCGACGTGAAGAGGGTGTTGGCGCTGGCTCCGCCTTCATTGGCGGCATTGAAGTAGTGCGAACGGATGATGTGCAGGTCGACGATGGTGCGCAAATGGTGCTTCTCGGCCCAATTGATGGCGTTGGTCATCAGTTCCCAAGCCTCGGGCAGCTGGTTGCCTTCCTCGTCCCAGAACTGCACCTCGTCGATGGGTAGGCGGACAAAGTCGAAGCCCAGCGAATCCAAACGTGCAAAGTCGTCTTCCTGGATGTGCAGGCGCCTTGCCTCTCCACGCTCTTCGGATTGCGACAGCCAATGGCTGATGTTGGTGCCTCGCTTGATGCGGAAATTGTTCACGTCGTTCTCTTCGGTGGCCTTGTTCGTACATGCCATCATAGCCAACATGGCAATGGCCAGGAGGCTAAGGAATCGTAGGTTTTTTCTCATAGTGGTGTAATTGTGATTGAATAAGGAGGAGGCCCGTGAAGGGGCCTCCTCCCGTTATTAGGAAAAAAGTGATTTACAGTTGTTTCTTTGTCGTGCACTCGTTCACCAGATATACAATACTCATGTAGGGTATGCCGGTGTTGGTCTGCAGACCAATCTCGCAGGTGCGGCTGTTGGAATAGCACACCA
>Ga0256407_10006176_pt1 | contig 18666 bp, 2 predicted proteins | sample RumenRJG_04DNA_FD_193489 | JGI IMG/M metagenome (GOLD analysis project Ga0256407, IMG submission 193489) | Bovine rumen microbial communities from Lethbridge, Alberta, Canada - RJG_04 | ecosystem: Host-associated > Mammals > Digestive system > Stomach > Rumen | place: Canada: Alberta | collected...
GAAAATGATAAAAAAAAAAAAAAAAAAGAAGAAAAAGTAGAAATAAAAGAAAATGATGGAATTGAAGAAAAAAAAGAAGAGAAAGAAGAAATAAATTTAGATAATAAAAACAAAGAAAATAAAGAAAATGAAGAGAAAGTAGAAATAAATTTAGGTAACAAAATTGAAGAAAATAAAGAAAAAAAATTAGATAATAAAATTGAAGAAAATATAGAAGGAATATTAGAAAATAAAATTGAAGAAAAAAAACAAAATGATAAAGTTCAAGAAAAAGTTGAAGTAAAATTAAATAATAAAGTAGAAGAAATTAAAGAAAATGATAAAATTGAAGATAATAAAATAATAAATCCAAATATAGAAATTTCTACTGTTCAAAAAAATATAAGAAATATAGATAACAATAATACAATCCAACAAATATATTATCCAACTCAAGAAAATCCTTTAGAAAATATGACATTATTAAATAAAGATAATAATCAAGTTCAATATGAATTACAAAATAAATTAAGCTATCCAGATTTAGATAATATCAATCCTAATTTTCAAAATCAATATTTATCTCAAGGAAATGAAAATAATAATTTAAATCAAATATCAAATCCTCAATATCAAAATAATGAAAATGAAAAAACAAATAATGAATATTCTGATAGTAAAATACAAAATGTTTTTAATCCTTATCCTTCATTAGATAATATACCATCTTTTATAAATATTGAAAATAATAATAATAATAAATTAATTGAACAAAATATTCAACCACAAACTAAAAATATTCAGAAAAATGTCAAAAAAAAAACTATTGAAAGTTCAGAATCAAAAAATAAAATTTATTTTGTTATTTGTTTGCCTACAAACATTTATAAAAAATATAATTTTCAAATTTCAAATAATTCTGAATTATCTTCTTGTGAATTAATTCATGAAAAATTATTTCCAAACGACAAACAATATACAAGGGTTTTATATTGTGGAAAAATAAATGGAAATTATAAATTGACAATGTTAAAAGATAATAATTATAAATTTGATTGTAAAAATAAAGATGGAAAAGCAACAAATAAACCTATTACACTTTCTTTTGAAAATTATCAATTTATGAATTCTCGTTGGTTCTCATCTTTTAGGGAAAATCCACCTGAAATAAAGTCTTTATCTTTTAATCAAATATTTGTTGTTTATTATTATTATAATTTAAAAATAAATGATATGGTTTTTACAAATGCATTATATATATCTGGATATAATCATATATCTTCTTTAAAATCAGAGAATAAATTTTGTAAATTTAGTTTTTTTATGAAAGTTTTATCTTTGAATATTAAATTATATAAAGAATATTCTAAAATTGCTGATATACTTAAAATTTTTGATATTAAAATGTTTGAAGAAACTGATTGTAGGGATGAAGAAAAAAAAATAATTGAAAAATTATTTAATGATAGGGAAAAGATACTTGGAAAAAATAGTATAGAAATTGATTTAAATTTTGAAATATTATTAATTATTTGTCAGATGTCCATTAATAAAATAGATAATGCTATTCTATTATTAGAAAAATTTAATAATAAACAAATAATTGTTGACACTATTTGTTCTTTTTTAAATATTTTCTCTCAAGAAATTTTTAGGAAAGATTTATTAAATATTTTTTTAAAATATTGTTCTAATAATCAAATACCAAATCATATTATTTCAAAAATAAAATGTTTTAGTGATTATATTGATATTGTAGATGCAAATATTGCATTATATGAAAAAGATGAATTTATTATTTCGACTAAACAATTTTATCAAGAACAATTTGGCAAGCCAGAAATAATAATTCCTAAATTAATAAATATTTTATCAAAATGTAAATTTTCTAAATTAGATAGTTATTCTATTCTAGAGAAATGTAAAAATATTAGTTCTTTTTTAACTTTTGAGCAAAGAGTTGAATTATATAATTTATTAAATGAAATCAATGATCCAATAAAAATACAATTAGGAAAAATATTAATAAATGAAGCAAATTCAAATGAAGAAATAATATATAAAATTAGAGATTTTACTTTATGGAAATATCCAGATATGTATTCAAATGTAATTGAATCTATTAAAAAATTAGATTTTAATTTGATATCAAATGAATTATTTAATGATTTTGTGAAAATTTTTAAAAACTTTAATTTCTATCAAAATGAAAAAAGAAATCAATTAAATAAAAAATATAATTATGATAAAAAAGCATTTTTTGTAATATTAGATAAAATAGATAAAATAATATATTTTCCAAATATATTTTGGAAGTTATTTAAAAATGATATAAAATATGATTTTAAAGATAATGAAATAGGTAAATTTGCAAATATTTTTTGGAAATTATTTAAAAGATGTGATAAAAAAATTATTGATGAACATTTATCTAATATATTACAAGATACATTTTTATGGTTTTCAATAAATACTGATGACCCTTGTTATTCATTAATAAATCTTGAACAATTTTATCAAAGTGAAATACCAGAAGAATCATTAAGAATTAAAGAAAATATTGTTAATACTTATGTTATTATTGCTGAAATATTATCAAATAATTACAATATTCATAATTATGATGATTATTTTCTTGACAATTTTATAAGAGATTTGAATTTATTAAGAGATGATTCATTAAAAATTTTATTTAATGGGAAGGGGATTTCAAAAAAAATGATAAAAAAATTAAATCTTTATACTGTGAAAAATGATGATTTTTTTATTAAAAATTCAATTAACATAAAATTATTTAAAAAATTACAAGTTTTTCAAAATTTAAGTGAACTTTCAAATTCAAAATATTATTTAGAATCAATTAGTATTATTAGTAATTTTTATGAATATATAGATAAATTTAAATGTTCATTTGATGAATTAGAAAGATTGACTAGTTTATCGGATGAAGAATTATCAAAAAAAATTGATATTCTTCCAATTGAAGAAAATGCAAAAATAAATTTAATAGTAAAAATTAAAAACAAAAGAAAAGATTTAATGGATTTAAAAAATAATTTTTTAATAAGTTTAAATTATATGAAGACATTAAATATTACAGATAATAAAGATAAATCATTTGTTCAAAAACTTCAAACAATATCAAACATTTTTGAAAAAGATAAACACAAACCATTAGAAAAAATAACTCAAATAATAGATAATGAATTTATGAAGAAATTAAATTCAATAATAGAAAGAGCAAAAAAATTTAATAAAATTTCTTTTTTTAAATGTTTAAATTTATATTTAGGTAAAATTCAATTAAAAATTGAAAAAGAAGAAAAAAAATTTGAGGATTTATTAAAAGATATAAATGAATTTAGAAATTTATTTGATTTAGAAACAATTGAAAAAATAAATGAAATAGAAAGAAAAAATTTCTTCAATTTATTTTCATCAGAAGAAGAATTATTTGATGAATTAAAAAAATTAAAAGACTTTTTTGAAATATATGAAGAAAATGAAAATTTAAATGCTTATCTAAAATTTTGTTTTACAAAAGAATTAACAAAAACAATTGTTGCCGCTTATATGAAAACAATAAAATTATTAAAATTAAATGAAGATATATATGAAAGTTTTGAAGATATAAGAGAAAAAATATCAGATTTAGAATATGATATAAATGAAATAAAAATAGAAGAATTAGGAAAAAATACTGAAGAAATAAATTCTATAATTGAAGAAATTGAAGATATTGGCTCAGAAATTAATTTAAAAATTAGACCATTAGATCCAATTTCAATAATAATTAAAAATTTATGTGATAATGATATGTTTGGATTTTTATTTGATCTTACAAATAATGATATTAGAGATTTAAATAATTCATTAACTGGAAGTTCTGTAGATATTAATGATATAAATAATTATTTAACTGTTAATCATTTTATTATATTATTAAAGAAAAATGCAAATTTCCCTATTGGTGAACAAGATGATTTAAATGATATTGATAATAGAATAAGTTATCATTCTACAAATTTTGAAGGAATGGATTTCTTTAAAAAAATTCCAGAATGTGTTGAAAAGATGAAAAAAGATTTAAATATTAATGATATAAATGAGATTATTAAAAATGCTTCTAATAAAAAAAATCAAATAAGTGAACTTTTAAAAAATAAAAAAGGTTTTGAAGTACATAGAGAAGAAATAAATCAAATAATGGATAAATCAAAAATTGAAATTTTCTATATTGAAAATTTAGAGCGTCAAATAAATGATAAAAATTTAATTAAAGGTTATAATTGTAAAATAATATTTTCAGATAATAGTAAAGTTAAATATTATCAAGATATAATTGAAATGCAACAAATTGCTTCTTTGAGTCAAAATAAAAATCAAGAAAATGAAAAATTAAATAAATTTATTGAATTAAGTGATAAATTAAAAGATTTAATAAATAATTGTACTATTTTAACTGGAAAAGGTTTTCCTGATTATTTTAATTTTGAAATTTTATTAGATAAAGATAATGAAAATGAAATATTATATGATAAAGTTAATAATAAACAAAAAACTTTAGATCAACAAAATAAAGAGATTAAAAATATAATGAAAAAAATTGATAAATTACAAATGGAAGCATATAATAATTATCATTATTTAAAATTTTTCTCAGGGCAACAATTATTTAAAATAAATAATTATCTTAAAAATAAAAATGAAATAAAATATAATCCAATTAAACATTTATTACTTCATATTATGGGAAATCAATTTAAAGAAAGTAAAATTAACTTTTTATATAAATCAATGTCATTATCATTAGATGAAAATAATATAAATAATGAAAATGAAATAAATACAAATTCAAATAATTTAATATTAAGATCAAACAGAATGGAATTAAATAATAATATAAATTTAAATGATGAGGATGAAAATATTAAAAAAATAAATGAAATGTTTTTAAATATAGAAGAATATTTAAAACAAATAGTTGAAGCAAATGGATTAAATATATCAAAAATATTTGAAGATTCTATAATTAAAAATAAAGATTATAAAAATAAAAAAGGAATTTTTATTTCAGAAAATAAAAAAATATATCAACAAGCATTAAATTTTTATAAAGAAATAGTAGGAAAAGAACCTCCAAGATATTCTATTTTATTATGTAATGAAGAAACTACATCTGAAGAATTATTAGCATTTTTATATTTAGCTACAATGTGTAAATTTCATTCTCTTTTCTTAATTTTAAAACCAGAAAGATTAAATTTAGTTTTAAGAGTTGAATTACAAGATAAATTAGAAAAAATATTTGAAGAAAATAAAGAAATTAATTCCTTAATAATATTCTTATTTTATGATATTGGAAAAAGTGATATTGGAAAAGAATTTTTAGATATGAGAGAAATTAAAAAAATTGATGAACCAAAAGATAATATAACATTCAGAAATGATATTGAAATTGTTTCTTCTTCCTTAGCTGGATATGGTAAAAGTACTTATATTAAAAGTGAATTTTTAAATAATAATTTAAAATATATTATTTTTCCATTAGGAGGAGAAGTTAAAAGAAGTATTATAATGAGAAGATTAAAAGAATTAAATATGAAACCTAATATTGAATATGGTTTACATATTGATTTATCTGAAACAAAACAAATTGAATTATTTGAAGATTTTTTATTTTCATTTCTTGTACAAAAAGAATATACTCAAAATGAAGATATTTATTGTTATCAAAATAATATTAAAATTAAAATTGAAATACCTAAAGGTTTTTATAATTTTATGGATAAATTTCCTATATTGAAAATATTCAAACAAAAGGAAATTACATCACTTCCTCCTTTCAAAATTCTAAATGATATTGATAAACATTTTAATGATGATGAAGATATTAAAAAAGATAAAGAAATTTATAATAATTTACCATTTACATCAAGAAGTAATATATTATCTTCAGATAAAATATCATCTGATATTTTAGTCTTAAGAAAGAGTCATAGATATTTATATCAATCAGATGTTCAAATTGTATGTAATTATTTAAATTTATATGATTCAGATCAATCAAATTTAAAAAATAAAAATTTATTCTTTTATGGATTAAATGAACTAGATTATGAATCAGAAAGATCATTATATTATTATTATGCAAAATTCTTAGATGAAAAAAAATGTGATGAATTAATAAAAAAATATTTTAATAAACCAAATAGTTCATATCATCAAATAAATATATTTATTAAAGTATTAGCACATCAATTAAAATTATTTTCAAATAATTATTATTTAATGATTGAATCAATAAAAGCAGGAAATTTATCAGGTGAAATTAGAATAGATTTAATAAATGAAATATTACAATTAACTAAATTTTTCACAGTAGGAGCATTTGATGAAATTGTAACAGAACAAGGAGGAGCAATTTTTGATTTTAATGAAGATAGAGCAATGGAAGAAGCAACAAAGGCTTTATCAACAAAAGAAAAAGTAGTTAATTTTGATAATTTAAAAGATAAAAGTTTAGTTTGTATTGATGAAGATAGTCAAGGACTTACAATTATTACAAATTCACCAAGTTCAAGTCAAGAATATATTAAAATGGAAAATTTATTAAATATGTTTAATAAAGGAAAAAGAGTTAAATTAACTGATTTTAATACAAATATTGATGAAAATATAGAAAATGAAGAAGAAAGAGGAATTCCTAATGCTAAATTTTTAAGAGTTATTAAAAAATATTTAGATTTAAAAAATAAAAGTATAAGAGAATTAAAAAATATTATTGGTTCATATACTTTTACATCAGATAATTTTTTTAAAATGATTCAAATTTTAATTAGATTAAAATCTCAAATTTCTGTTATTTTAATGGGAGAAACTGGATGTGGTAAAACTAGTTTAGTTAATACAATTTGTGAATTATGTGAATATAAAATGATTACTAAAAATATTAATGCTTCTGTTACTGATAATGATATAGTAGCTTTTATTGTTAAACATAATTTATTAGAAGAAGGTGAAAAAATAGGTTATGATGAAGTTGAAGATGAAATTGAAAATGAAAATGAATTATCAAGAACACAAATATTAAATAGAACAATTACTAGTATTGAAAAAGAAATTGAAAAAGAAAAATCTGAAAAAGAAGAAAAAGAAAAAATGATTATTGTATTTCTTGATGAATTTAATACATGTAATTCTCAAGGTTTAATTACTGAAATAATGTGTGAACATAGAGTTCAAGGTAAAAAAATTAAAAGCAATGTTGCTTTTATTGGTGCTTGTAATCCATATAGAAAAAAAACAACAGAACAAGAAACAAATGCTTTAATTAAAACGCAATCTAAATTCTCAGGTTTAGTTTATACTGTTAATCCCTTAACACATTCTCAATTATATTTAGTATTAAATTTTGGTGTTTTAAGTCAAGATGATGAGAAAAAATATATTGAGAGTATTGCAGAATATGAATTAAAAAATATCATTGAAAATAATAATGTATTTAAAAATGTTCATCCAATAATGGTAGAAGCATTTTTAAAATCACAAGAAATAATAAGAAATAAAAATGGTAAAGAATCAGTTAGTTTAAGAGAAGTAAGGAAATTTTTAACAATATATAAATTTATGTATAAAGATTTCATAAGAAAACAAAAATTAAATAACTCAATTGATAATGATGATGAATCAAAATTAATAATGGATTTCGATTTTTATAGAACAATAAAAAATGAAGAAATGATACATAAATATGCAATTTCAGTTGGAATTTTCATATGCTTTTATATAAGATTAAAAGTAGAAGATAGACCATATTTCGAATCAGAATTATTAAACATATTAAAATTCCCATTATTAGATTATCCAGAAAAATTACAAGAAGAATTAATTAAAAATATAGAATTTGAAAGAGGAATTGCAGCAAATAAAATATTAAAATTAAACTTATTTATAACATTTATAGGAATTTTAACAAGAATAGCAGTTTTCTTAGTTGGACCACCAGGTTGTTCAAAAACATTATGTATGAATTTAATTAAAAAATCAATGCAAGGTTTAAATTCTTCTTCTCAATTTTGGAAACAATATCCACAATTAATAGTAACTTCATTCCAAGGTTCCTTAACTTGTACATCAATTGCAATTAAAAAAAGTTTTGATCATGCTTTACAAACTTTAGAAAAATGGAAAAAAAAAAATCCAATAGATAAAAATAAAGAAATGAATGGTAATGATATTATTTCATTAGTTTTTATTGATGAAATTGGATTATGTGAACTTTCACCATCAAATCCATTAAAAGTTCTTCATTCTTTTTTAGAATTGGATTATAAAGATAAAAATGATAGAGATAAAATTACTTTTGTTGGTATTTCTAATTGGAAATTAGATGCTTCGAAAATGAATAGAGGTATTTATTTAAATGTTTCTAGTCCTGAAAGTAATGAAAAGGATATGATTGAAACTGCAAATGAACTTAGTAGAATTTATAATAAAACTTTTATTATAGATGAAAACAATTCGAAATTAATTAATAATTTGTCTAAAGTTGTTTATAGATATAAAAAAAAGTTAAATGATATTAAAGACCCTAATAGGTATTTCCATGGGACTAGAGATTTTTATAATATGATTAAGACTGTTGTTAGGAATATTATAAAGAAAAATGATAAAAATTTAAATCCTAATATTTTACAAGAAGCATTTTTCTCTGTTGAATGTAATTATAATGGTTTAATAATTAATAATGAATCATCAAGTTCAAAATCTATAGAAAATGAATTGATTAAATTATATCCTTTAGAAAAAAATTTGAAAGTAAATCAATTTAATATTATGGATTGTATTATAAATAATATAAATGATTTTGAAAGTAGATTCTTATTATTAATAACTCAAGCTTCATTAAGTCAATATTTAGTTATGCAAATTATTAAAAAAGAAGAAGAAGAAAGAGATTATTTTTATTATTTAGGTAGTTTATTTGAACAAGATAAATTTAATGAAACATACTCAGCAAAAGCAATAAATAAAATAAGATTTTATTTAGAACAACCTATAATTTTAATATTAAAGAATTTATCAACTACATATGCATCATTATATGATTTATTAAACCAAAGATATACTTATACATTAGGGAAAAAATATGCAGAAATTTCAATAAGAGATATAAGAACTCAAACTTTTGTACATGATAATATTAGAATTATAGTTCTTATTACAAAAGAAGCATTAGCTTTACAAGATCCACCTTTCTTAAATAGATTTGAAAAATATGTTATTTCTTTTGAATCATTATTAGATTCTAATCAAAAAGAAGAAGCAAAGAAATTTATGAATTACAAAAATTTATTCAAAAAAGTAGAAGGAATAAAAATTAATCCTGAATTTGAATTAATTAATTTTTATGAAGAAGAAATTAAAGGTATAATATTTGATGCTAAAAATGTAAGTCAAATTGAAAATTTTTGTTATGAAGATTATATCTTTTCTAAATTAGCTAAAACTTTTCCTCAAGAATTAATTGCATTTTTAAATATATATAAATATGAAAAATATAAAGATTTAGTTGATAAAATTAATTTTTATTATCAAAAAGGATTCCATTCTAATTTAAAAAATTTTCTTTCAAATACTGAAAATTCAAAAAATATTGTTTATACATTTACATCAATTATAAAATTAAAATTTAATTTTGAAATAAATCATAGTAAATTTGGTTTAATTAAAGGAAATAATTTTAAACATGTTTTAATAAATGTAATCCAATCAGAACGTCAATTAGAATTAATATTAGATGATTTTTATTCATCAAATGATCAAAATTTATTAATGTTTCATTTTGAAAATAATGATTTAGAAAATTTAGAATTTGTTTCAAATTATATAGAAAGAATTGATAAAGAAAAACAAGAAGCAAATCAAAATTTAAATAAAATATATTTTCTAATAATTCATTTAAAGAGATCAAATAATGAACCATTTAATCAAATATTTATGTCTAATTTAAGTTCATTTTCTCAAATATTTATTGATAATCTATTTGGTAGAGATGAAGAAATTAATGAATTTCTTAATAAAAACCAATTAGAATTATATAATTCAAGTTTAATTAATGTTGATGAAGAATTCAAAAAAAATATTTATCCTGCATTTATTTCTATTAAATATACTTTTGATGATTTAGATATTACAATTGATGAATATAGAGATAGGATTATTAATTCAATATTAAATGATAATAATTTATTAAAAGAAATAATTGGTAAAATATTAGATAAAATAAATAAAAAAGAAAAAATAATTGAGCGAATATTCAAATTTTATAATTTTGAACAAGAATCAGATTTCTTATCAATGATAATAAAAGAATTAAAAAATCAATTTTCAAGATATACATTTAAATTTATAGTAAATTCAGAAAAAAGAGGAATATTACAATTTTATTCAAAAAATTTAACAGGGTTAGCAAGAGATATTTGGTATCAATATTTAATAGGATTTGACTTTACAGAAGGTGAAATTCAATATAATCCAGAAGCAAATAGAATAAATATTAAATCATCATATAACTTACCATCAGTGACTTCAATTAAAAATATTAGAAAATTTATTGAATTAAGAAAAAATGAATTTAAAGAACAAGAAGATAAATTAAGAACTTTTTCACAAGCATCAGATTTATTATATGAAAAATTTGATGAAGATGAATATGAAAATGAAGAATTTTTAAATAAAATGGATTTAATTGATGAATATTTTAATAATCGTGATTATAATAATCAATTAAGATATGAATCTATTATAGAATATATTAAAGAATATTTTTATTTCCCAAAAGATAATTTAATTCAAAGTTTATTAAATGTTATTAAACAAGAAGAAATATTTAAATTGTTTCCTCCAGCTCATGTTAATGAAGGTATTATTTTATTATTTGATGATTATTATAGACAATATTCAAATGAATTAGTTAATAAAGAAAAAAATGAATTTGTTAGTTTTATCCAATTTTTAACTAAATTAAGATTTGAAAAAAAAGATCCTAATATTTTAATTGATTATATAAAATGTATTTTGTGGTTAGAAATTTATAAAGAAGAAATGACTTATGTATTAAATATTATTAAAGATATTTTAGAAATTATACCAAATATAATTGAATTAATGAAACAAAAAATACAATCTAAAGATGTAGAATATATTATTTCTCCTCATCATCCTTCATTCAAAAAAGAAATAAATTATCCATTTTTAATTTTCCTTGATTCTGTATGTTTAATTCTTTTAGAAAATATTTTAAAAAGTAATATAGTAAGCTTAAAGAGAAATATAACAATATATTCAAATATAAACAAAAATGCAGAAATATTAAATTCATCATTGAGATTAATGTCAAAAGATTTTTATAGATTTAAATTTACATATATAATAAGTAATATGGTAATTAAAAAAAATTCAAATTCAAAAGAAATAATAGAACGTTATATAACATCAGAAATAAATGAAAGAAAATATATAAAAAATAACCAAATTAAACAAGCATCACAAGAATTTAGTAATCAATATCAAATTCTTCAACAAAATTTCAGTGAAGAAGAAGGATTTGATAAATTAATAATTTCATTAATAGTTTCAAAATATAAAGAAATAAGAGATGAAGAATTTAGAGCAGATTTATGTAAAATAATAAAAAATAATGAAAATCTTCTTAAAAATGCAACTGAATTTTTTGTTCTTGTATTTAATAGATTTTTTGTTACTCCTAATCATTTAGAACCAAATAATGATGAACCAAATAATCCATTTACTTTTGTAAATAGAAATAATATTTTATTACAAGAAATTAATTGTAATAATAATCAAATGCCTATACAATTAAAAATTATATTAAGAACTATTTTTAAATTTAATATTAATGACTATTTCGAAACATATATTAATGAAATTGAAAAAAGTGATCAAAATAATGATGAGAAAAAAAGAGCAGAATTAGATATTTTAATTGGAGAAAATTCATTTTCATATTTTAATTATGCTTATCAAACATTAAGAAATATTCAATATAATAATATTGATGAAATATATAATAAAAATATAAAAGAACAATTTTGTATAGTTTATTGTAATGTATACTTAGAAAATTTAGTCAAATTTATTATTAAAGAAAATACTTATTCTTCAGCAATGAGAACTAGATTTTTAGAATTTTTAAATGTTGATATAATTCCTTTGAAAAATACAATGAAAATGATTGTTTTAAAATTAATAAAAAATAATTATATTACTGATAAAATAGAATTTTTACAAATGAAAAATTGGAGTTCAAAATATCATTTAGAAAGTCTAGTCGAAGGTTATCATGTAAATACTGAAGACAGTATCTTTAATTTATTTTATAATGGTCAAAACAATGAAGTATTTAAACAACTTATAGATAAAAAAATATCACTTGATATTCATGGTGGGAATTTAGATATAAAAAATGAACAATTTTTTGATTTCTTAAATTGTTTCTTCAATGAGAATTTCAGTAATTTAAAAAAGAAAAAAAATACAGATTCATTAAAAATGAAATCAATAATATCTTTTAAAAATTACGTATCAAATAAATTAAAAAATCAAACAACAACAAATTTAATAAATTTATTTTTTGATGAATATACATACAATTCCAAAATGAAAAATTTCATAGACAATTCATCAACAGAAGAATTTGAAATATTATTATATGCATATAAATTATGTTTATCATGTTCATTATCAAATTCAAAATCAGTTTATTCAAAAATATCATCAAAAAATATAATAAGTGAATTAAAAAAATATTATATTCCAGGAGCAGATTTATATTCAGATTTATGGGTTGAATCATATTATTCAATAAATAAATATATTCAATCATCAAATAAAGGAGGAATGGGTGAAGGATTTTATGTTTGTAATTGTGGTGAATGGTATTATAATCAATGGTGTGGTGTCCCTGTAAATATTTCAAATTGTGTTAATTGTGGTAAAGAAATTGGTGGTTTAGATGAAAAATTAACAAAAAGAGGAAAGTCTACTTATACTAAGGAAATTATTAGAATTTATTATGATCAAACAAATAAAAATGCAGTTGAATCAAGATCTGATTTAAAATCTAGATATGGAACTGCATGGTATGATTCTTTACTTTTATCTGATTTTAAAACTGAAACTGAAAAAAAAATGAATAATGATTATAAAGGTATATTATTGACTAATTATATTTTATTTTGCAATGAAAATAAAAATATAAGAAATTTAACACAAATTTCTTATAGATTATTATCATTTATTATTTATTCAAATATATTCTTTGAATTTATGGATGGTAATATTAAAGAAGCTGATTTAAAAGATATTGTTCCTTTTGTTGAAGAAAGTTATACAGGAAATTTTACTGGTGGAAGTAGTTCTAAAGATGATTCTGCTGGTAATTGGCAATCTTATAGAATACCAATTTTATACCAAAGAAAAGAAGGTAAGAGAACTGGTAAAGATATATTAAATATACTCAAAAAAAATTGGGAATTTTTAAAAAAAAGTTTAAATAATTTGCATATTGATAATATTTATTGTTTTATGAATATTATTTTTGAACCTTTGAATGATTTAATAAAGAATTCTAATTCAATGGATAAAGTAAAAGAAAGAACATCTTTTGAGAATAATGTTAATAACTTAATTAAAAATATAACTGTCAATTATACTTATTTAAAAAAAAATTATTTAGATATGAAAAATGGAATAAAAGATATATATAAAGAGCCAATATTAGGAAATGATCCAAACGTAAATTCAAAATATCCTTATTTCACTGATTTACTTTCAATAAATACAGTATCAAAAAGCCATTTAATAGAAATATTAAATTCAATGGAAAATACATCAGAATTATATCCAGCATTAATAAGTTATTTAGAAACTGATGAAAAAAATATTGAATATTTACAAAATATTACATTAATGAATGAATTTGTATTATTTACAATAGAAAATTATTCATATCAAATAACACGAGAAGAAGCAAATTCTAAAAAAATGTCTAGTGAAGTAAGAAATAATAAAATTCCAGCAAAACCATTTGAAAACTTTAAAAAAGCATTTAATGATCATAATATTTATTTAAATTCAATACAATATGATTGTAAAAATTTACCAGAGAAAGGATTAGTATTAAAAAAATTAGATGAAAAAAAAGATGATTCTTTAGTATTATCATCATTTTTAATAGATAATGGAGCATGTAATCATGGAATGCAAATTGCAGCAGCATATCAAGATTTTATTAAAATTCAAAATACATTTTTAAATAATATAAAATCTAGAATAGAAAATATTGAATCATTAAAATATTTAGTAAATAAAATGGAACATAAAATTCCACCTCAAAAAGCAAAAAAATGTAATATAGTATCATTTAAAATAAATACTGAAAATTATTCATCATTTTTACAAATGTTACTTCTTTATTCATATAAAGATTTGGATGGAAATATTAAATATGATTTAAATACAATTGAAAGTGAATTAGAGAATATTTTATTACCAGAAAAAAAAATATTAGATACAAATCAAATGTTTGTTATTTATCAATATGAAGCATTTAGAGCAAATAATTCATCAGTTATACCTCAATTTTGTGAAAAATTCCAACAAAGAGAGTTAACTGATAATGAAAAATTAAAACTTTATGATTTTAAAAAGCAAATTAATAATAATGAAGTATATAATAGAATTTTATTCTCTATTCAATTATTAATTTTCTATCTTAAAGAAAGAAATAAAGAAGAATTTGAAGAAGAAGTTAAAGTGAGTACATTAATAAATGATAAAATTTTACCTAATTATATTCATTTATCAGAAGAAACTATTAGATTATTTAATGAAAATAATTTTACAATCTTTCATATTTTTACAGTTTATGAATATTTTGAATTATTATGTTATGAAGATTTTAAAAGTAATACAGATAATGATTATAAACAAAAAATGACAGAGGATAAAAAAAAGAAAATATTAGATTACTTTAAAAAAAAAGATGAAACAAAAAAAGGTTATTTAATAACAAAATTAATATTAAGTGGAGCAGTTAGAAAATTTATTTCAAGAGTTTTAACAGGACAAAGAGATGATAGGGAAATAAATCCTAATTTTGAAATATTTGGTTTCATGGAATATAAAGAAGATATTTGGAAAAATGAAGTATTTAATAATGCAAATTTTTCAGAAGAATTAAATGAATTATCTGAATTTGATATTCATATTGAAAATGCAGTTGATTTATATGATATTTTAGGTGGAATTAAAGCTGAAATTGGTTCATTAATTGATGTTGTAATTGATGTTGAAGTTAAACCTACAAATCCTAGACCAAGTAAACCCATTAGAGTAAAGAGAACAATATTTTAAATATATTATTTTTAACATATATTTTATTTAATATTATTTATTCATTTATTGTTTTTTAAAATTTTTGAAATAATTTTTTATAATAGTCTTGTTTTTTTATTTTTTTTTAAAATTTTTACTTTAAAATATAACTAAACAAGAAAAAAAAATTTTAATTAAAATGAGAATTCATTTTAAAAAAAACTCAGATAAAAATTTATTAGGAAAAAAAAGAGAAAATAATAAATCAGATTTAAATGAATCATTCACAACGACATCAACATTAGATGATAATATAATGGATGAAATAAATCCTTTATTAAAAAAAAGTCAATTAGATGAAAAAGAAAAGAAAACATTATATAAATTTTTAAAAACAATTCCTAAAAATATAAAACAAAAAGAAAATGAATCAGACAAATTAAATTTAGTATTAGATCTTGATCATACAATAATTTTTTCATGTCAATTTCCAGAAATACAAAATAATAGATATATAAAAGACATTTATTATAAAATATTATTTAAATCATTAGATTTAGAAATTGTAAGATTACCTTCAAAACAAGTTTATGTTTTCCAATTTAGAGAAGGATTAAAATCTTTTTTTGATAATACAAAAAATTTTTGTAATTATCATATTTATTCATCTTCATTTAAACTTTATGCAACTCAAATTGTTCAAAAATTAGAAGATAAATTTGGAATTAAAATTCAAAGTTTAAAAGCAAATGATGATATTTATAATAGAGATATTGATAAAAATTTAACAAAAATTAATTTAAATCATCAAAATTCTATTATTATTGATGATAATCCTTCAACTTGGAGAAATAATTTAAATAATATTATTCTATCTAAAAGATTTTATGATTATAAAATTATGTATTTTTTAAGACAAAATAATATTAAAGAATTAGGATTTTATTTTCTTATTAAACAATGTGAAAATGATTTAAATGTATTAGGTTATTTTGCTGCAGGAAGTCATATTTTAAATGAAAAAAATATAAAAAATATTTTACCTTATAATGTTGAGTCTAATAATTTAAGTGAACGTCATCAATTAAATTATATTTCAAAATTCATTCAAAAAATTTATTATTTACATTTTTATTATGGAATAAATGTACCAAATGCAATAAAAATTTTGAGAATTAATATTTTTTATAAAATGAATTTTTATATTGATAAAGAATGTAATAATTATAAAGAATTATATGATATGATAAAATATTGTGGTGGAGAAATTGTTGAGACAATTGATAATGAAAAAAATATTATTTATATAAATAAAGAATATCAAGAAAAAGATAATATTAAGTCTATAAGTGATGAATATATATATGATTGTTATTTTATGATGAATAAATTTGACGTTAATGATAAATATTATCATTATAGAAAAGTGATTGAATTAACTGAGGAGGATTAATATATTATTTATCAATAAATAAATAGAAAATAATTTATATATTAATTTTAATTAATTAATTAAAATAAACGATATTCAACATATCTTTTTTTTAATGTTTAGTTTTAAATGATAAATTTATGTAATTAATATTATACTTAATATTTTTGATAAAAAGAATTATTTTTGTAAAATTTAAGTTAAACAATAATAAATGAAAAAATTATCTCTTTTAAATATTAATTAATATTATATATATTAAAAAAAATTAAATTAATTAACAATATTTCTTTCTTTCCATTATAGGCTTAATAATTAGACTATCTGTAATTCTAATTGGTGCATTTATTTGATTATATTTTTTAATTTTATAGATATTATTATTATTATTCCTAAAATAATTATTTGAATTTATTAAATATTCATTTTGAGAACAATTACAATTATTTATCTCATATGATACATTTTTATTATTGTTATAATGATTAATATAATTATGATTTAAATATTTATTTAATTTTTTTTCATAATATCCTTTTATTGTAAATTCTTGATTATTTTGAATAGTTTGATTTCTTCTATGATTTAAACTATTATTTCTTTTACCTTGTAAATAATTTTTATATGGGATATTTGTTCCATTATTTATTTTTTCTTTAATAAATGGTGGTTTATTATTTCTTTTAATTGGAATTTTTGGATTATTATAATTTGATAAATGCATACATTCATAAATATTATTAAAAGCTTTTTCAGAATCTTTTTGATTTTCAGTATTTAAATATTTATGTATTAAATCTTCATAATTTGAAAATGTATAATTTTTATTCCTATTTATATTTTTTAAATTCTTTGTTAAATCATTATAATTATTATATTGAGTTTTATAGTATTTTGAATTATCTGTTAAAGTTGTATTTTTAATATATAAATTATTATTTGATTGATTTTTATGATTTGAATAAGAGTTATTTATTTTTTGATAATCAATATTTGTTTCTATTAAATTGAAAAAATTTTCAAGTCTTTTTAATGAAATTTTATAAGAATATCCTCTTTGAATCCTATTTAAAATGTTTTGAATATCCTTTTTTTTATATTTAATATTTTTTCTGTCAAAAAAAGCAGATAAGCTTTCAACAGTGATATAAAGATATCCTCTTAAAACATTAAATAGTGTTTCAATTGAAAAATTATTACATAATTTTATTTGATTAATAATATTAAAAATTTGTTCTCCTAAAAATTTCTCTTCATTAAATATTTGTAAAAAAAGATTTAAAATTTCAGTTTGAAGAAAATAGTCATTACATTCATTTTTATTATTCTTTATTTGATTTTTCCATTGATTATTCAGAGTATTATTAGGAATTAAAAAATCAATAAACTCTTCTAAATTAATATAATTATCATTATTAGTATCATAAAAAAAAAAAAATATGTCAATATCATTTTGAGTAAAATTAATTTGAAAATTATTTAAATATGATTTAAAATCAATTTTTGTGAAAACTCCTTTTTCATCAATATCAATTTTATTAAATAATTTAATAGGATTAATATTAAATTTATTAGACATTATTTTTTTTAATTTCTGTATTTCTTTCTCACCTTCTGCAATAGTTAAAAATAGTTTTACAATTTTATCTTCAATTTGTTCAGACAACATTTATAATAAAAATAAATTTTTAAAAATTGCAAAGTTTATTAAATCATAAGTAGAAATAAATAAATGTCAATTAAAAATTATTATGAATCATCAGAAATTGTATTTTTAAATTTAAGAAATGAAATAGAAAAAAAAAAGAAATCAAATAATGACTCTTCAAATATAAAAAAATATTCTAAAGAGC
>Ga0256407_10006179_pt1 | contig 18658 bp, 13 predicted proteins | sample RumenRJG_04DNA_FD_193489 | JGI IMG/M metagenome (GOLD analysis project Ga0256407, IMG submission 193489) | Bovine rumen microbial communities from Lethbridge, Alberta, Canada - RJG_04 | ecosystem: Host-associated > Mammals > Digestive system > Stomach > Rumen | place: Canada: Alberta...
AGCCGTCTGAAACAGCATTGCAGAAAGTGCACGAAGGATCCGGATTAAGCAGATCAGGACCGGCAGCCGGAGTACAGATGAAGATTATTGACAAAGGGTACGGGATGAAAGTGATGCGGCGGGCTGCCGGGACACTGGAACAGAGAGGGATAAATGGATATGAAGGGCGATATCAATGCACGTGTTCAGAATGTGACGAAACTGATCCTGGAGGATTACAGACTGGGAAGGGACATAGATGACAGGAATGTTTTTAACCAGCCGGACAGTGTGGTCGTCGTCGATCTTGTTAATAAACTGCTCAAGATTCTCTTCCCCGGCTATTACAGAGAGAAGGCCTTCCGCAGCTACAGCTATGACAGCCGGATCGCGGTGGTGATCGAGGATGTCATCTACAATCTGAAGAAGCAGATCGTGATCGCGCTCCGCTTCCGTGAGGAATATGCCGGGACTTCCTATGAGGAACTCAGTGAAAGGGCAGAGGAGCTTACTATTGAATTCCTGGCCAGGATCCCCAAGATCCGCGCTCTGGTGAACACAGACATGCAGGCTTCCTTTGAGGGGGATCCCGCGGCCTTCAATAAGGCGGAGATCGTTCTCTGCTATCCCGGTCTGCTGGCCAGCACGATCAACCGCCTTGCGCACGAGCTGTTTCTGCTCGGTGTGCCGCTCATTCCCAGAATGATGACCGAGTATGCCCACAGCAAGACGGGAATCGACATCCACCCGGGCGCTACGATCGGAGAATACTTCTTTATGGATCATGGCACAGGCATCGTCGTCGGTGAGACTTCGATCATCGGAAAGCATGTCAAGATCTACCAGGGCGTCACGATCGGCGCGCTGTCGACCCGCGGCGGACAGCGCCTGCGCGGAGCAAAGCGCCATCCCACTATTGAGGACAATGTCACGATCTATGCCGGCGCGTCCATCCTGGGAGGCGAGACGACGATCGGAGAGGGATCGGTCATCGGATCAAACGTATTCATCACCAGTTCCGTGAAGCCGGGAAGCAGGATCAGCGTCAAGACCCAGGAGCTGATCATTCACAACACGGCTGACGATATTGAGATTCACGGATCCTTTGAGGAGACCAAGCCGGATGATACCTGGCTCGAGGAATAAAGCGAACGGGCAGAAGTTCTTCGGAAGTATAGCTGCGGGAATTTCTTTCCAAGGACTGATTTGGGGACTTTTTTGAGAACATATTTCTGAGAACTAATTCGGAAACATATTTGGGGACTTTTTTTGAGAACATATTTCTGAGATCTAATTTGGAAACATATTTGAGGACTTTTTTGAGAACGTATTTCTGAGATCTTTTTTCCAGAACATCGTTTTAGAACTTCACTATTTCAGGAATCTTATCTGGCAGATGGTTTCAGAGCATCTTAATATGGCTGACCGAATCTTCATTTATAATGATCGGTTCGCCTGCCACAGCAGTATTTTCAGGAGGTTTTTAATGGCGATTCAGACAGGCATCAGGGGCCAAAAGAAATTTGTCGTGAATGAGGACATGATCGCGTCCAGATTAGGCAGCGGGCTGGTAAACGTATTCGGAACTCCCGCCATGATCGCAGCGATTGAGAACACCGCGGCCATGTCGGTGCAGCCTCTGCTGGAAGAGGGAAAGACCACTGTCGGTATTTCGCTGAATGTTTCTCATGTGGCGGCAACTCCTTTGGGAATGGAGGTCCGTGTTGAGACTGAACTCACAGAACTGGCTCCCAACGGCAAGGTCATGACTTTCAAGACAGCCTGCTATGATGAGGCCGGCCTGATCGGCGAGGGCACACACATGCGCGCGATCGTGGACCTGGTCCGGTTTGAGACCAAAGCAGAGGCAAAAAAGGAAAAAATTCTTCATCGCGGGATTGTACCCACGATGAAGTGAGTTTCCGTCGAAGACATTTGCCCGCATATCCCACGACTTAAGTCACGGGTATTGCGCGATGAAGAATAAACAGGGGGATAATCCGGAGGAAATCCGGATCGCGATTTTGGAAAAAATCCCAAATGGTACGGAGAAAAGCGGAGCGGCCGGCAGAAGAAGGGGCGGTAGTGCCTGGAGAGAGGAGATTCATGGAGTATATTATTATGCACGAGACTTCCAAATACATGAGACTTCGCTTGAGAAAGGGCCATATCACTGCCTCTCAGGCGGAGATCCTCAGGTATGTCCTGGAGGGGCAGCAAGGAGTCTCCGGAATCAGGATTTATCCCGCATCCGGCAGTATTTCTTTCTCTTGTGAGAAGGAGCGCGGGAAAATCCTCTACAAGCTAAAAAGACTTCAGTTCCATAACGTGGAAATGTTCGCCAGGGAACTGGATAACAGGATCAGCACAGAGGAACTCAGCCGCAGAAAACTCAGCCCTGAGGTAAAGAACAGACTCAGACGCAAAGTGCTGATCGAGACGGTGGCTGACTTACTGATGCCCGTTCCCCTGCAGGTAGGCTATCATGCCTACCAGCTGGTAACGCTGAGAAATCTTTGAAGATCAGCCGGCGCATTCTCGTGACTTCAGTCATGAGAATGCGCCGATTTTAATATGAAAACAAATATCAGAGATTTTCAGGCAGATATTTTTGGCTGTCGAAAAAACTTGACAAAGACGGGCGATTGCGATTTAATGAAATCGATGAGGTAATTGTTTTTACGAAGATATTCTGCTGAAAAAACATACCCGTCTCTACAACTTCATATTCTTATAATTAATAAACCGTTGATGCGGAAGTAAAGCGTGAGGGGCACCCACAGAGAGTCCGGGCAGGTGAGAGCCGGGCGGTATGCTGACACGAATAATGGTCCGCGGAGGGCGCGTTGAAAGGGACGCCGGGAATCCGGCATATGTTTCGAGTATGGCGCGACGTGAGGCATACGTAAGTTGCCGGAAATTTGTTGGAATTTCGCAGAGTGTGCGCGTTTTGTTCGTGCTTTGCCGACAATGAACAGCCGGGCTTTTGAGGACCTGGATGTGAAGGATGTGGCTGAGTCCGATTGGAAATGCGTGAACCGGGGTGGTACCGCGGGCATCTTTTTATCAAATCTGATGTTTCGTCCCCGGCAGAACAGTTTTCTTTTCAGGGAACTGTTCTGCCGGGGACTTTTTTTTCGAACAGGATCGGTTGGATTTCCTGCAGAATCAAGTCCTCCGGAGGTCTGCGCACAAAGAACCAAAGGAAAGGAGCCATTATGATCAAAGAAGCTATTATCAAAATCGTCACTAAGCAGGACCTGACTTTTTCGGAGGCTGAGACCGTCATGAACGAGATCATGAACGGCGAGACAACGGCAACGCAGAATGCCGCTTTTCTGGCGGCTCTCTCGACCAAGAGCACCAAGGCGGAGACGATCGATGAGATTTCAGGCTGCGCTGTGTCTATGCGAAGTCACGCCACACCTGTGGAACATCCGGGCATGGAGGTGCTGGAGATCGTGGGGACCGGCGGTGATAATGCCAATACATTCAATATCTCTACGACTTCCGCCATGGTGATCGCGGCTGCGGGGGTCAAGGTGGCCAAGCACGGAAACCGCGCGGCCTCTTCTCAGTGCGGCACGGCAGACTGCCTGGAGGCTTTGGGTGCAAATATTCACGAAGATCCGGAGCTCTGCCGCAGGCTGCTCAGGGAAGTCGGATTCTGCTTCATGTTTGCGCAGAAATATCACAGCGCCATGAAATATGTCGGCAGTATTCGCCGGGAGCTTGGCTTCAGGACAGTTTTTAATATTCTGGGTCCTCTCACCAACCCCGCAAAACCTGAATTCTTCCTGCTGGGTGTCTACGATGAATATCTCGTGGAGCCTGTTGCCAAGGTCCTCGATTCCCTGGGTGTCAGGCACGCGCTGGTGGTATACGGCAGGGACAAGATGGACGAGGTATCTGCTTCGGCTCCCACTACGGTCTGCGAGCTGCGCGATGGTTTTTACAGGACCTCAACGATCACACCCGAGCAGTTTGGACTGGCCAGGGGAGCAAAGGAGGAACTGCAGGGAGGGACTCCGGAAGAGAACGCCCGGACCACCCGCGGCATTCTGTCGGGGGAGATCAGGGATGCCAGGAGAACCTCTGTATTGATGAACGCGGGCTGCGGCCTCTATGCGGGCAACGCCGCCGCATCTATCGAAGAAGGCATCAAAATAGCCGCGGATATGATAGACAGCGGCAAAGCGCTGGCTGTTCTGGATGCCTATATCGAAGCCTCCAACAGGGCAGTGTGATAGAAAGATACTTTTTAAGAGGTGACACGCCATGTCAACAATTCTGGATACAATTGCAGGGCACACACGTTTTCGTGTCGCTGAAAAAAAGAAAAAACTCCCCCTTGAGGAGCTGCGCGCCAGGGCTCTTGACCTGAGCCGGAATGCCGGCGGAGCCCTTGACCTGTCAGCAGATGCGGTTCTGTCAGCAGATGCAGCCATGTCAGCAGATGCGGTTCTGTCAGCAGATGCAGCCATGTCAGCAGATGCGGTTCTGTCAGCAGATGCAGCCATGTCAACAGATAAGGTCCTGTCTGCAGATGCGTCTGAGGAATTCCCCTTCAGGAGGGCCCTGTCCGCGCCGGGCATCCAGTTTATCTGCGAGTGCAAAAAGGCCTCTCCTTCAAAAGGGTTGATCGCCCCGGATTTCCCTTATCTGGATATTGCCCTCGCTTACGAAGCAGCAGGCGCCGCCGCCATTTCTGTTCTGACAGAACCCCGTTGGTTCCGGGGTGAGGACCGCTTTCTGCAGGAGATCGCCCGGACAGTCAAAATCCCCTGCCTGCGCAAAGACTTCACGGTCGATCCCTACATGATTTATGAGGCAAAAATCCTGGGGGCATCCGCTGTGCTCCTGATTTGTGCCATCATGGATGATGGAGAGCTGAGGGAATATCTGTCCATTGCCCATGAGCTTGGTCTGTCTGCCCTCGTCGAGGCTCATGATGAAGAGGAGGTTTGCAGAGCACTTGACGCGGGAGCCGGGATCATCGGTGTCAATAACCGCGATCTCCGGACATTTACGGTGGATATTAATAATTCCGTCCGCCTCCGCAGCCTGGTCCCCGATGACAAAATCTATGTGTCCGAGAGCGGGATCCGCAATGCGGAGGACGTCGAAGTCCTGTACCGCAGCCGCACAGACGCGGTTCTGATCGGAGAGACCCTGATGAGGAACCCTGACAAGGCGGCCGGTATCCGCGAGCTGCGAAGCAGATGCAGCTGACAGGTGATGGCAGTCCGCCATCAGCCCTTACCGGTATCCGCGAGCTGCGAAGCAGATGCAGCTGACAGGTGATGACTGTCCGCTCATTTGTTCCGGTGGTTTTTGAGAAAAGGAATGAAATGAAAGAGAAGACACTTGTTAAAATATGCGGTCTGCGGCGTCCCTCAGATGCTCAGGCGGTAAACCGGGTCCTGCCGGATTTTGCGGGATTTATTCTTTCTCCCGGTTTCCGCAGATCCATCGGCCTGGAGCAGGCGGTAAGGCTGCGGGGGCTGCTCGATCCCCGGATCAGGACTGTCGGAGTATACGTAGACGCGGATCCGGAAGAGATTATAAAAGCTGCAGCCAGCGGCGCGGTCAATCTGATTCAGCTGCATGGAAAGGAAGACGACGAGTACATAGAAAGGATCATTCTCCGCACATCTCTGCCTGTGATCAAAGCGTTTCGCATCGGTGAAAAAAGTGATCTGGAGCAGGCGGTCAAATGTCCTGCGCAGTGGATCCTTCTGGACAGCGGGACCGGGACAGGAAAATCCTTTGACTGGGAATTACTGGCTTCTTTTCTGGAAGAACATGGATCAGCCGGGAAAGCAAAAAGTCCGGAATCCCTTCGGTACCGGGGAGACAGCAGGCCGGCCGGAGAAAACCTTTTCCCCGGAAATCATCCCTGGCTGCTCGCCGGGGGCCTTTCACCTGAGAATGTGGCTGCCGCGGTTATGCGTTTTTGTCCTACTGCAGTAGATGTCAGCAGTAAAGTCGAGACGGACGGATGGAAAGATCCGGAAAAAATCAGAGCATTCACGGAGGCTGTGAGGAGAAAGTGACAGGCTGTCCGGAATGTTTTCTGTGACCGTATATGAGTCTGCGTCGGAACTGACATCTGAATATATTTGAGACTAATGTTTATATGAGGCAAGTGTTTATATGAGATTAATGCTTATGTGAGGCAAGTGTTTATATGAGATTAATGCTTATATGAGGCAAGTGTTTATATGGGACCATTGTGAACGGAGGCAAAAAAGTGAAAAAAGGAAGATTCGGAGTTTTTGGAGGACAGTACGTTCCGGAGACGCTGATGAATGAGCTGATCCGGCTCGAGGAGGCATATGAATATTATAAAAATGACCCGGGATTTACAGCGGAACTGACAGAGCTTCTGAACGGCTATGCAGGCCGCCCCTCGCTCCTCTACCCTGCGAAAAAAATGACAGAAGATCTTGGAGGGGCAAAGGTTTTTATTAAGAGAGAAGACCTCAACCACACAGGCTCCCATAAGATCAACAATGTCCTGGGTCAGGTGCTCCTTGCAAAGAAAATGGGCAAGACTCGTGTGATCGCCGAGACCGGAGCCGGGCAGCACGGGGTGGCAGCCGCAACTGCTGCCGCACTGCTGGGAATGGAGTGTGAAGTCTTTATGGGTAAAATCGACTGCGACCGCCAGCGTCTGAATGTATACAGGATGGAGCTGCTCGGAGCAAAGGTACACCCTGTGGAGAGCGGCTCTCAGGTTCTCAAGGACGCCGTCAACGAGACCATGCGCGAGTGGGCAGGACGCGTGGACGACACTCATTATGTGCTGGGATCGGTCATGGGTCCACACCCTTTCCCTATGATCGTCCGCGATTTTCAGTCTGTTATATCCAGAGAGGCGCGCGCCCAGATCCTTGAAATGGACGGAAAACTGCCGGATGCGGTCCTTGCCTGTGTGGGGGGAGGGAGCAATGCCATGGGCATGTTCTACCACTTCATAGGCGATGAAAATGTGCGCCTCATCGGCTGTGAGGCGGCCGGAAAGGGAATTGAGACCGGGCAGCACGCAGCGACTGTCGCCAAAGGAAGCATCGGGGTGTTCCACGGCATGAAATCCCTGTTCTGTCAGAATGAATACGGGCAGATCGAGGAAGTCTATTCCATTTCCGCCGGCCTGGACTATCCCGGAATCGGACCGGAGCACGCTTATCTCCATGACATCGGCCGTGCCTCTTATGTGCCGGTGACCGACGAGGAGGCCGTGTCCGCCTTCGAATATCTGGCACGCACTGAAGGGATCATCTGCGCGATCGAGAGTGCCCATGCGGTGGCACATGCCCTCAAAATTGTCCCTGAGATGTCAGGAGACCAGAGTGTCATTATCTGCCTGTCGGGACGCGGAGATAAGGACGTCGCCGCCATAGCCCGCTACAGAGGAATCGACCTGAGTGACTGAGTGACTGAGCGGGCTGTGCCATAGGAGCAGCTCCGGGACCATGTCTGTACACAGATATGCTCCGGCATGGTCGGGAAGAGTGAGAAATATCGTCGATACGATATTTTTCACTCCGGATGTTTGTGCCGGAGCACAAACATCCCCTGATGTCAACGAGAAATCGTCTTCACGAATTTTTCGTTGACGATGCCTTTGCACTGAAGTGCTCCGGCATGATGCGGAAGAGTGAAAACCGGAGCAGAAAGCAGATCGAAACAGGACTGAAAATACGAAATGGAGCGTCATGTGATATGAAATATAAGACAATTAAAAACGCCTTTGATCACGGGAAAGCGTTTATTCCTTTCATTACTGCAGGAGACCCTGATCTGGAGTCGACAAAAGAATTCATCCTTGCAATGGAAAAGGCAGGAGCAGACCTGGTGGAGATAGGGATTCCTTTTTCCGACCCTATAGCGGAGGGCATTGTGATCCAGGAGGCTGATATACGGGCTCTTGCTTCGGGTACGACGACTGACAAAATATTTGAAATGGTGGCTGAACTCAGGCGGGAGACAGACATGCCGCTTGTCTTTATGGGCTATCTCAACCCTGTTTTTTATTATGGTTATGAGCGCTTTTTCTCGCGCTGCGAAGACGTGGGGATCAGCGGAATAATCATTCCTGATCTCCCGTTTGAAGAAAAGGGCGAGTGCTCGGAGATTGCGGCCGCTCACGGGGTGGATGTGATCTCCATGATTGCTCCCACCTCCGAGGACCGCATCAGGACAATCGCCTCGGATGCCCGCGGCTTTCTCTACGTCGTGTCCTCTATGGGAGTCACGGGAGTCCGGTCCGAAATCAAAACAGACCTGGCTTCAATTCTGGCTGCGATCCGCCAGGCCACGGATATTCCCGCCGGAATTGGTTTCGGAATCAATACACCGAAGCAGGCTGCGGAAATGGCGGAACTGGCCGATGCCGTGATCGTGGGCAGTGCGATTGTCCGCATTATAGCTCAGCATGGGAAAGAGGCGGCTCCCTTCATCAGTGAATATGTAGGAAAAATGAAGGCGGCCATCAGAGGATGAAAAAACAGGGCATATGTGTGAACAGCTGCAGTACAGCCCCGCCTGAAACGTGAGGTGTTTCTGCGGCAATGCGAAGCTTTGAAGATGAGGAGCTTTGCCAGTGAGGAGCTATGCCGGCGAGGGGATATGCAGCAGTGAACAGAAACAAGGGATTGCTTCCCATGAAAATGCATTGTCCGTGCAAAACACATTCTATACAATAATTCTGTAAAGATTCAGCACTGCTAAACAGCAGTGCTGAATCGGTTTTACGAACACATAGAATCGCATATGAATTACCCTGAGGTATACGGAGGTGTGTATATGAATGCTGTAATTGAGGATCCCATGGGACTGGAATCCGGAATCCGGATCGATATGGTTAAGACAGTGACGGACCGGAAAGCCGGCAGAATCCTGATCCGGGGAAGGATGACCGCGTGTACAAAATCTCCCGCAGTGCCGGACATTGAGCCGGAAATCGAGTGTGCTATAATAGATTTTAACGAGGCTATTGCGGAGATCGCCCTGAGCCGCCACAATGGGTGTTTCTGGACCAACAGACAGGCGCTCTGGACGATTGAGATCGATGATGTCGACGCAAAGATTCCGTGGGAGGAAGTGTCCATGCTTCATCTGCGTCTGATTTACTGTAACGCCGGCAGGAAGACCGATTGACAGTAAAGAGACCCGGGAAGGATCCACCGTGCCCCGGCGCTTTCGCAATGCTTATTTTTTTTTACTTTTTTATCAAGAGGACCTAAACGTAAATATGAGCAGGGACTACATTCTCACGCTGGAAGCGATCGACCGGCGGCTTTATTCGAAAGACAAGACCAGGCCGCTGGCCAGATTTTCGGCATCAGACCTTTCTTTGCCCAGAGGCAACCACACCAAAGACGGGCTTTCGGAGGAATGCCTCACCTATATGACGGAACTGCTGACCAGGCACGGGCGCCCCAATCTGCAGATGAATCATTTTCTGTTTCTCCATTTTGGAGGGTGGGACGCCCTGATGGACTATATTCAGGCGGATCCGAAACGCCGCGGTTTTTTGCTGCGCTGTGAAGAAAAAGGCTATTCTGTTGCCTCGGAGCGGGCTCTGTTTGACCGCATGCTGGTGGACGGCGATCCGGAGCAGGGAGAGGTCAGTGCGTCTGCTTCCATGCAGTGCATTCTGGAGGCCAACACACTGATCGTGCATAAGTACTGCGGCATATACAGCGGAAAGACCAGGCAGGATCTGCGCGATGAGATCGAAGGCTTCCTGCAAAACAGTCCGGAAGAGGAGAAGAGTCTGGTACCTCAGATGAATCTCCCGGACCGCTACGCGATCTATCGCCACATCCGTTCCCTGCTGGAGGCTTTTGATGAATATTGCGCGAGAGGAGAAGATGAAAAGGCAGACCGCTCCCTGGGAACTGCCCTGACCTGGCTGCTGCTGGCGGCTCTTCTGCGCGACAGCTGCCGCTGTCTCTGCAGCCTTCTGCCCCAGAATATCCAGATCCTCAAAGTGGAGGAGAGGGAGTCCTGCCTCAGCGGTCTCCCGGCTGTGGCCTCTGTCTCACAGCCGCCCCGGAGCGGGCGGATTTTCAAGGGCAGGCAGAAGGAACTGGAGTGGATCGGGGACCGTTTCAGACACAGACAGAGCCCTCTCTGGATTACCGGGGACGGAGGCTGCGGCAAGACCTCTCTGGCCCTGCAGTACGCGTCGGAGGAGGAAAGTGCCTGCCTTTTTGCTTCTTTTCACGAAGACCTGTTCAATACCATCGCGGAGGTCCGCTTCCAGGACCGGCTGCGCTGGGAGGAAATAGCGTCGGAGGAGCTGTTTGAATTTCACATTTCCCGCATAGCACGCTATGGAAGCCGGCTGCTGCTGATCATTGATAATTTTGACGCGGACCGGTACGACCGTACTTTTTTCGAGATGCTGGGCGCGGTCTGCGAGGCGGATCCGGAGGGGAGAAGCAACGGAGACATACTGGATCTTCTCTGCCGGACCGGCGCAAATATCCTGTTTACGACGCGGCTCTTTGTTCCGCCCCAGTATCCATCGATCTGCCTTTCGGACGAGGAACATCTTCTGACGCGCGCACAGCTGACAGAACTGGCCAAAGAAATCTATGACGACGGGGAGTGGACAGAAGAAGAGGAAGTGATGATGGAAGAAATCATCCTCTCTGTCGGAAAACATGTCATGGTCGTCGAGCTGATCGCGGCAGCCCTCAAATATAATGCAGGCTTCAGCACTGTCGAAGAGGTCCTGGCAAAAGTGCGCAGCGGCAGGTATGCCCGGATCGGCGCGGGCGATGGAGCCGGCAGGGGTCCTGGTTCGGATGTGTACAGCCGGATGACGCAGCTCTTTTCTTTTTCCGCTTACACAAGAGAACAGCAGCTTCTGCTCCGCATTTTGTCCCTGCTTCCCTCAGGAGGACTGGACCGGGGGCTTTTCATGGAACTGAGCCAGGGAACATTTCGCCCGGATGTTCTGCGCGGAATGCTGCTCAGGTTCCGTGACCTGCATCTTGCTTCGGTCGGAAAAACTGTTTCCATGCACCCTGTGACGGCGGACCTGGCGGGGGACAAGCTGGTCCCGGATGCGGAAAACTGCGGGGATTTTATCCGCCGGTCGCTTGCTTATTATGAACAGTATTCGGAAAAAAATTACGACTATCGTCTGCTTGCCCAGATCTCCCGTCTGCTCATGCGCTTTTATTTCAGACTGAGAGAAAATGAACAGGCCCAGACAGCGGGGGAAGGCATGGCTGAAAAATATCCTGCCCGGCATTCCTTTGGGGAGAGCGAGGAGCGCACTCTTGCTGCGTGGAAGGTTTCTCTGATCGAGTATGAACTCGGTCACCCGCTGACAGCATTGCAGTGGGCACTGGCGGCAGAGAGCCATGCAGATGCCGTACAGGCTGATCGGGACAGTTCAGGGGCGGACGCGCAGCGGGCACTGGCGGCGGAAAGCCATGCAGATGCCGTACAGGCTGATCGGGACAGTTCAGGGGCGGACGCGCAGCAGGCACTGGAGGCAGAGAGAGCCGCCGGACAGACTGATCGGGACAGTTCAGGAGCGGACACGCAGCCGGCACTGCCTGCGGGGGATCCGGCTTTTCTTGCATCCGTCTGCAAAGCGGCCGCCCAGGCAGAAGCGGCTCTGGGCCGCTTTGAAGACGCCCTCATGCATTACCGGAGGGCAATCGCTCTGCAGCAGTCTTTGCAAAACGGAGGCATCCCGGAGATCGCTGTCACTTATAATGACCTTGCGGTCGCCCTGTACGAGATGGATGAGTTTGTGGAAGCGGAAGACCTTCTCGAAAGAGCGCTTCAGATTCAGACAGAATACTACGGATCTGACAGTATCCGGATCTCCACGACGTACAACAACCTGGGACTGCTGTTTTCCGCTCGCGGAGATCATGAACTGGCGGTGACCTATTATGAAAAATCACTGCAGCTGCAGAAAAAATGCTATGGGGAGATGCATCCCGGTACCGCTGTGATCTGCTGCAACCTGGGTCAGGAATACGGCGAATTATCACAGATGGACAAGGCCCGGGCCTTTTTTGACCGCGCCCTGAGGATCAATATGGATCTCTTTGGTGAGGATTACTCTGGAAATGCCGGTATCTGTAACAATATCGGCTTTATGCACGACGAACTTGCCCGGCAGGCAGAGGAAGAGGGGCGCGAAGAAGATGCCCAAGCCCTGATGGACCAGGCTTTTCACTGGTATTGGAAGGCCCTCTCCATTCTGGATAAGAATTACGGAACGGAAAACCCCCACAGGGCAGATCTGTACAGCAATCTTGCGGGCGCATATCTGTTCAGGGGAGATACAGAGAACGGATATCACTGCTTTGAGACGGCAGCCGCAATACTGGAGAAGATATTCGGGTCTGACCATCCGCGCACGCAGGCGGTCCTGGGGGATTATGCCGCGGCCAGGGAATGGTTTGAGGAAAAATCCTGACGGTCCGGATTCTCTGCAGGGAAAAAAACACGCAAAAAGCCATCCGCATATCAGGGCTCAGAACGCTCAGAACGTTCCCCGGCGGATGGCTTTTTAATTATCGGATGGTGACTTCCCCGGAAGACTGCTCCGGGAGACTTCCCCGGAAGACTGTTCCGGGAGAACACTCTGGAAGACTGCCTCGGGAGACTGCTCCGGGAGACTACTCAAGGGATGAGGCTAATTTGGTATTGATCCTGCCCATCACTTCCGTGTAATATACAAGCTCTTCATTGGACATATCTTCGTCGTCCTGGATCTTCTCCAGGGCTGCCATGGTTTCCGTGTAGTCCTTCATGTACTTGGCGTAATCCAGCATCATCGCGGCTGAGTCAGCAGGATCCGCATTGTTGTATTTGTCCATGAATTCGACGTAAGTGTCAATAAAATCTTCGTATTCATCCATTGCTTTTTTAAAGGAGGGACGGATTCCGTTTACAGGGGCATCATCTCCGGATCCATTGTCCTCAGAGGCCTCTTCTTCTGCCTGGCTGCCGTCTTCGGCTTCCGCTTCCTGCTCAGGTTCTGCGTCATTGTCCTCTGTTTCCGCTTCCGCTTCCTGCTCCGGGGCTTCTTCCTTTTCCGCTTCTTCCCAGTCTTCTTCGACAGAATCCTGCTGTGCCTCTTCTTTTTCGGGCTCTTCTGTTATTTCTTCTGTTTCTTCTTCTGTTTCTTCCTCTTTTTCTTCATCCGGCTCCGATTCCGCAGTCTGTGTTGCGGCGGCCGGTTCCTCTTTACTGTCTTTTGACTTGGAACCCTTTCCGCCCATCGTGGAAAAAGCGAAAATCAGAATGAGAATCAGTATGATCAGGGGAAGCTTACTCTTTTTCTTTTTCATATTATCCTCCATATGATAGTGATTGATGATAAATCTTTTGCCATATCTACTGCTTTGCAGATATCTCCAATATAGCTTTCGCGCGAAATCTGCTCTATGCAAAACGCGGGGATTGCTGCCCCCGATCTTGCACCTGAAATGCAGAAAAAAGCCTCCCGGAAGCCCATCCAATGATGATCAGATCATTGAAAGGCTGCCGGAAGGCTTTTTAATAGTGTGGTTATGGGCGGGTGCCCGCAAACATGTATGAAAAGATATAGAATAATAATGCCTGATTATTTTAAAAATGTATAAATGCAGGCAGGGGGCTTACCAAACTTCCAGCCTGTACTCCGGAGCAAGGTACATACCGTCGCCCTCTTTCGTGTTGTATGTCCGGTGGAATTCCTCAAACTGGACCACGATCGCGTTGGTGCGGAGATAGGCGAGGGGGTGGGAATCCTGCTCAATGCAGTAGGCCTCTGTCTCCAGGGTGGTCAGGGTCCGCCAGTTGGATGCCAGGGTGCGGAAGAAGATGTCGTAGTCAAAATCGGGCTCGTCGGCTGCGATCTTCAGCATGCATTTGACACCGGTGAGATCGGCGATGGCTTCAGTGTCCAGCATGGCGCCTTTTACTTTATAGCTGGGGATAGGCTCAAAACCGTTATAATAGTCGACCAGTTTCTGGGCGCGGGAGTGGAAGCGCCTGTAGTCGTCCTCTGTCCACCAGTTGCGCAGATTTCCTTTTTCATCGTACTGTCTGCCCGAAGTGTCGAAGGCATGGGAGATCTCATGGCCGATCATGATGCCGATATGTCCCAGTCTCTCCTCACGGGGCATGGAGTCGCTGTAGAAATTTCCGCCAAGGATACCGGCGGGGATATTGATGGAATTGTCCAGCGGATAATAGTAGGCGTTGACTTCCTGCGGCGCCGCAATCCATTCGCTGAGGTCGACTGACTGGTTGACTTCCGAAGCCATTTTCAGAGTGGTGTTTTTGGATATTGCGATACGGGCTTCAACCAGACTTCCGCCATCTTCCGGACTTCTGAAATTGATCACCTGATTTCTGACCCTTCCGCTGCCGTCTCCCGTGGAGCTGCCGCCCGTGGAACCTCCGGAAGAGATAATGGTCGCGTCTTCATCCATCAGGGAGAATTCATTCACCCGCTCTTCAGGACTGGCAACGCGGATCGTGAGATTGTCCAGTTTCCTGATCGCTTCCGCCTTGGTGGAGTCGGACAGAAAATCCTCGTTCTCCAGCATGACGCGGTAGTAGCTGATGGCATCATTGATCAGCTCAGTGATGTCGCTGCGTGTCTTGTCGGTAATATAGGTCTCCGCATAGACATCGCCCAGTTCCATCTCAAGGACAGAATTGACAGCGTCGCAGGCGGCCTTCCTGTCATCCAGCTGACCGGAGGATCCGGACAGAATATTGCGGACGTCAATCATGCGGTTGTAGCAGTCGTGATCGAGCAGATCCATGAACTGCAGCACATCCTGGACCAGGAGATAGGATTTCATCTTCTCCAGATGAGCTTCATCATAGAGATTGCTCATGGCAGCCAGCCAGTCGGGCTGCTGAAGGATGAATACATTGGAAGCAGCAAGACCTGCGCCTTCCAGCATGCCGATCAAAGGAAAATTCCCCTGCTCCTTTTCGAGTTCCTGCAGGGTGCGGGGATTGTTGGTGCGGATGGAGGAGTCCTCGGCATTTTGTTCCTCGGTGGTCATCATGTGCGCAGCCATCTCGCACTCGAATTCATAGCTCTGCTTAAGGACCGTATCCCGTTCCTCTTTGCTGTAGCCGAGACGCTCCAGCATATAGCCCGCCGCATACATGTAGCGGGGCTGGATCTTCCAGCTGTCAGGATCCAGCTGCGAATAGTACATGGCATCCTGAAAGGTCAGTGAAGGCGGAGAAATATAGACTGCTATGGAGGAGGCGTCATTGGGATTTGCCGCCGTGAAAGAGGAACAGAGGGGAAGAGCCTCGATCGTCGTCAGCGGATCGGAAAGATATTGGGTCATCTGATCCAGATTGCTGACATTCTGCAGAGGCTCGAGGATGTCTGCCAGAGGGGTCATGCCCGCCTTGTCCCGCGCGTCCCAGTCCAGCCACATCTTATAGTAATCCCGCACCAGCCTCTGGCAATGGGCGATATAGGGATCCGAGAAGGTATCGTCGCTTTCCAGAATCTCCAGAAGCTCTGCGTCCACCTCGAGCTGACGCTCAGAGAAAGCGTCGTAGGAGACATATCCGGAAGGAATGGAATTGGAAGAGAGCCAGTCTCTGTTTACCGCCGCGTGGAAATCCTCTGTCTCAGTGAGACCGTCCAGTTTCTTTGAGTTCTCGACCAGGTCGGAACAGATCCAGTTGTGGGCGCTTGCCATCTCCGCGGGATCGGATTTGTCATAGGGAAGGGTGAAAGCAGGCTCGGAGGACACCGGCTGTACCATGTTCCCGGATGGATCCGAAGCAGGATCAAGCGGCCCTGCACCGTTTATGCCGATGCTTCCATCTGCTCCGCCATTTCCGTCCGGGACTGAACCGGCATTTCCGTCCTGAACAGATCCGTTGCTGCCGCCGGGAATGGAACCTGCGGAAGTCTGACCTGCTGCCTGCTCTATACTGCCGGTTCCCGCCGGGGCTTGGGTTTCCTGTGTCGCATTGACGCTCTGCCCCTGAGAACCGGGCAGGACAGATTTCATGCTGCAGCCCGCAAGACTTCCGATTGTGATACAGAAGGCGAGAAATGCCCCGATGAAGCAGGATGAAGCCAGATACATGTCAGTATGACGCGCTCTGGAAGACATTTTTTTTCGGGGCGCTGCTTTCTTTCTCTTTGTACTGAATAGTTTTTTCATGAAGAACTCCGTAAAACAGGAATGATGTAAAAAAATGATTGTAACGAGTGTCCATGGATGTCTCGGGTTTTGCCTTAAAAAACCGATGCAAAACCAATGTAAAAACTTATGTAAAAACGTCTGCTGTCACGTATTGCGTGGCGGCAAGGGCAGAAACGTTTTTCCAATCAATATTTTATCACGTTGCTGTAAGCCTGTGCATGTTTAAATAATGAATATACAATGGAAAAATGGTGTTAAAAACAGTGCGAAAAACTGCACGAAATATGGAGCGAAAACCGCACGAAATATGGTGCGAAAAACGACACAAAGACGGTGCGGAAAACGGCACAAAGACGGTGCGGAAAACGGCACGGAATTTAGTGCGGAAAACTGCGCGGAAAACGGTGAGAAATATGGTGCAGGGTTACGGTTCAGGGCCTGTTCATTATCTGATCAGCCGCTGGATCCGCTCCGCGTCATTTCTGCGGCATCTTGCTTTGACAGAGATTCCTTCCGGAAGATATTCTTCCGAGAGCAGGGCGCCGCAGCTGCGTATTTCATGCAGAAGCGACCCCTTTTTGTAGGGGATGAGAAACTCCGCAGTGATCCGGTCTTCTCCCAGAGCGTCGTCGATCAGCGTGAGGATTTCCGGGATCCCGACTCCTCTGCCCGCGGCCAGGAAGAGAATATCCCCCCGTCTGTAAGGGATAGACTCCGGGACCGGCCTGCTTTTCTGCAGGGGAAGTCTTCCTGAAGGCTCCGCATCAGCCTTACCGCCCGCGGTGTTCCCCGGCTCATATCTGTCTGCCTGAAGATTTTGATCTTCCGGTGCATATCTGTCTGCCTGAAGATTTTGTTCTTCTGGCGCATATCTGTCTGCCTGAAGTTTTTTTTCTTCCGGCTTATATCTGCCCTGAGGGCTGTCTGCCGCAGCAGGTGTCCCGCCCGCGACCTGCATTGCCAGATCCGTCTTGTTGTAGAGATAGACGACAGGAATATGTCCTGCACCGATTTCAGACAGAGTTTTGGCGGTCACCTCGATCTGTTTGCGATAATCCGGATCGGAGAAATCGACTACCTCCAGAAGGAGGTCCGCACAGCAGACTTCATCCAGCGTGGACCGGAAAGCCTTGACCAGAGAATGGGGAAGATCACTGACAAAACCGACAGTGTCGGAGAGCAGGAAGGGAATATGCCCCGGGGCGTCGATCCTGCGGACAGAAGTGTCCAGTGTGGCAAAGAGCATGTCTGCCTCAAAGACCTGCTTCTTGTTCTCCTCGTCTGACTGTATGATATCCCGGCCGTTTGCCTGTTTTTTGGAACAATGATTGAGCAGGGCGTTCATGACGGTGGATTTGCCTGCATTGGTGTAGCCGACCAGAGCGACCCGGGTCATGCCTGTCTGCATGCGGCGGCTCCGCTGAGTCGTGCGCTCGCGGCTGACGACCTCCAGCTCTCTGCGGAGCTCGGCGATCCGGTGCTCGATGCGGCGGCGGTCCAGTTCCAGCTTCTGCTCGCCCGCGCCTTTGTTGGAGAGACGGCCGCTGCCGCCGCCCTGGCGGGAAAGTTCGGCACGCATGCCCACCAGACGGGGCAGCATATACTGGAGCCGGGCGGACTCCACCTGGAGCCTGGCTTCCCTTGTCCTGGCGCGGGAAGCGAAAATCTGCAGGATCAGTCCGGTGCGGTCCAGGACCTCCGTATCGAGAATCTTCTCCAGGTTGCGCATCTGCATGGGAGTGAGAGCCTCATTGAAAAGTACAATGTCCGCATCGTGCTCTTCGACTTCTTTTTTCAGGGAAGAGACCTTACCGCTGCCCATATAAGTGGCGTGAGTGACGGAGTCGGTGTTCTGCGTGACAGTTGAGACAGGATTGAGACCGCAGGCCTTTGCCAGCCCTTTGAGCTCAGCGACGGCACGCGCGTATTTGTCTGCGCTCATGCCGGTGTTGCATCCTGCAAGGACAGCCCGGGGCTGGCCGGGAGCCTCATCTTCTGTGTCTGCGGAGAAGAAGCTCTGCGGTGAATCTGAAACAGCATCCGGATCAGAATAGGGGACCGGACCGGTTTCATCGGCGCCGGGTTCGTCAAAAACGCCGCCGCTCTTTCCCCATCTTACATAAAGAGACTGATCGGACTGCCTGTCTTGTGATGATTCTGATAATTGCTTAGATAATTGCTTTGACGATTTTTTCGTGTCTGTATTTTGTTTCAAAAAAACCTCCGGTTCTATCGCAATGAACTCCCCTGCAAAAGGGAGGCATATCCATATGAAAAGAATAAGATCACAATGCATCTTCATCAGGCCATGGGAGTATACACAGCCCTTTTGGATTGTACAGGGAAATCTGCCGGCTTGCAATTGTTACTATTCACGCCCTATCGAGGGCGTGAATGTAACTTGCGTTCGCCCATGCTGAATTCGCTTCGCGAATGGGGCGAACGCCGTTCCACTCGGGTTTTTGCGCTGAAAATCGCGCAAAAACGCCTCGAATTCGAGGGGGTCT
>Ga0256407_10006180_pt1 | contig 18657 bp, 16 predicted proteins | sample RumenRJG_04DNA_FD_193489 | JGI IMG/M metagenome (GOLD analysis project Ga0256407, IMG submission 193489) | Bovine rumen microbial communities from Lethbridge, Alberta, Canada - RJG_04 | ecosystem: Host-associated > Mammals > Digestive system > Stomach > Rumen | place: Canada: Alberta...
GAAGGAGCTGTCGCCAGTTCCATGGTATACTCCATTGTAGCGATGGCAAAAGCAAATGGAGTAAACGTATACCACTACCTGCGGTTTCTTCTGGAACACCATCCGAACAAACAGATGGCTGATGAAGTGTCGAGCGGCGAATTGAGAGCGGAGGTTATGGCGAATTATTTATGGCATGAACACCTCTCTGACTGCACCGTTTTGTCGGAGAATGCACGCTATCAGCAGACTGACGACACTCTGCCGGAGGAAGGTGTCATTATTCAGTAAAGCCATAATAAACGTCAGGCTACAAGGTCCTTAGCAGCCTGACATAGTGTATTATCCAAGATTCTGATTGTTTACAGCGGAGAGGATCACGTCCGGGTCGATCACTGAGCGGTCTTTCTGAGCCCCAATCGTAAGGGCATCGGTCATGATGTTGTCTATGATGCGCGGATTGCCCTGGGAAAGACTGTTTACAGATGCCATCGCGGCTTCTGTGATGATCGAAGGCGCACCGCCGGCAATGGAGATCTTATGCCGCACATATTCCGGGACTTCCGTGTCAGAAAGTCCGGTGAAGTCGTAATGGACAGTGATCCGCTGGCGCAGGGCTTCATGGACAGGCTTGCGAAGGGTACTGTTCAAATGAGATTCTCCGCAGAGGATCAGGGTAAAACAGTTAAGGGAATCATAGCCGTAATTCATGAGCATCCGGATGTCGTTGAGGATGGCGGTATTGAGGAACTGCGCCTCATCCACTGCAAGAATGAGCGGCTGCCGCTTTTCCCGGTAAAGGTATTCGATCTGCTCCTGGATGGCCTTGAAGCGGCCGGGCTTGCCTCCCCGGAGGCTCACTCCGAGAATCTCGCACAGTTCGCGGTAGAATTCGGCAACACTGACCGTCGACAGGCAGATGTATTCCATGTGGTCCTTGTTCGGGACGAGTGACTTTGCAAAACATCGGAGGGAGAAAGTTTTTCCCATGCCCGGCCTGGAAGTGAAGACGCCGATCCCGCGGACGTTTTTCAGGTACTCAAGCCGGCTTGTCATCTGTTTAAAGTCAGAGGATTTGAAACCGTCCTTTTCTTTGATGCACTGTTTGTCAAACGGGTTGAAGGAAAGTGCGTAGTAGTCCAGAAACGCAGCCATAGGTCATTCTCCGATCTTAGAGTAGTCAATGGGGAGCGGATTGTTCCTCTTCGTGTGGCAGTTCGCGACCTTGTCCGTCTGCCGGATCGGGAATCTCTCCCCTTCATAGAAGATACAGGCGGTGTCCATGTCGCTTGGGACGTAGCGGATCTCAACCTTCTGAGAGATGAACTGCATGGGGACATCGTAGCTGACAGAGTCAATCGACACCGTTGAGTCCTTGCGGACTTTGCGTACGACACGGTTGAGGAAGCATTCATCCAGCCATTCCCGTGACTTCGCGGGATGTACGGCGTCCTTGGTCGCCTGATAGCGGTCAAAGGGCCGGCATCCGATGCCGGAGTGTACGGAAAGGTTATAGGCGCGGATATAATCCCGGAGCATGCCATTGAACTGTGCCAGCGAATGGATGGAGCTGATATCGAGCCCGTACAGCCAGGTTTCTTTGAGGGTCCTCCACTGACGCTCGATCTTCGCTTTACTTGCGCCATCCCGGACACGTGTGTGGATCAGAACTGTCCCGAGGCTCCCGCAGATCAGGGAAAGCTGTTCGTTGGAGTAGCTGCAGCCATTGTCGACATAAAGTTTTGTCGGAACGCCGTAGGTGAATACAGCATCCTTGAAGACTTTCTGGAAGTTCGGCGCGTTGTCGTTGTAGAAAAGTTCACCGCCTACCACCATACGAGAGTGGTCATCGATGATAAGGATGGCGTAGACCCTGCGGAGCTTTCCGTCCTCCGATATATGGGGCAGGTAACAGGTGTCCGCCTGCCACATGCGTCCGAAAGCGTCTTCCTCAAAAGCCTTCCTGTCGCGCATGTTTGGATCACGCGCGGACTTCAGATCATTGCGGCGGATGAAACGCTGGACGGCGCACACACTGACAGTTGCCGGGACGTAGCCGTCCCTGATCAGCTGGAGATAGATCTGCGTGGCGTTGAGCCGCGGAAAATCCTTCCTGAGCTGGAAGATCCGGGAGACAGCCACGTCAGAAAGGACACGGGTGGTACCTTTGTCCGAACGTGTTTTGGGCATGAGGGCGTCAATACCGCCCCGGTTGTAGAGTGACACCCATTTTTCCAGGGTCTTGTGGTTGTAGACGACAACCTTTCCATCCGGCTGGGTGAGCGGTTTCTCCGTGATCCGCTTGTAGTATTGCGTCCTGCTCTTATCCGGATAAAGGTCCTGGATGACCGGTGCGATAAGGGCAAAGCGGAACTGCGCGATCTCAGCTGCTTTTGCGATATCATTGTTTGATATTTCCTGATTGCTCATAGTAAAAACCTCCTTACGGAGAGGGTACATCCATATGAGAGTGATCACCATGCCCCCGTTGTGTGGGTGGTTGTGAGCGCTAAGGATGCCTGCCGGGCTGGTAACAGCAGTTCGCCGGATTTGCGTGTGACTGGAGAAATGACAACAGGGTCCTCAGGTAGAATCCCCTGGAAAAAGAGCAGTACTCCGGTATGGACACGAGATGTCTGAGAAAAGAGAGCGGTGTCTGCTCCAGATCTGCCAAAGTCCCGAGCCATTCTGCCTTGTGCTGCTGGAAGAGACGGACCCACCGGTAAAGCATGGAATGGGTGATCCCGAAGCGTGTGCAGAGTTTTTCAACAGTCCACAAATGAAGGAGGTATTCGCCGATGACACGCAGGATAAAGAAAAGGCTGTAGGAACGATAGGGGATCAGTGAATCGGTCAGGAGGGCATGGGTACGCCCGCAGCTCCCACATCTGATCCGGGGGATCCTGACAGACTTGCAGGTGGGATGACCATCGAGAAAATCAAGGACATAACGCTCATAGCTGGCGAAGCGGACACAGCAGCCCCGGCTCCCGCAGTAAGGACATGTCTCCAGTTCAGGCCGGAACCCATCCTTCTGGCTCTGATAGAGGTTGGATGCTGAACTTTTTATACGAATTAGCTTGCAAGCAAGGACGTTCTTTCTTATCATAGAAGTTGATGAATGGCATATGACGCCTGTCACGAAAGCATCTGCTTTTTTGGCGCACATGCTGTTTGTTGGGCGAATGGAGAAAGGACGAACTGTGGTAGGGGCTGTTCTTTCTCCGTTTTTTATTGTCAGTCAGAAATATAGACCGTACAAGGCGGGGACGTCAAGAATCCTGAAATGGAAAAGGGGCGGGGGGCTCCGCCCCCATACCCCCCCTGGTCCATCGCATTTGTTTTTTATAAAAGAAAAGAGCATGCTGTATTTAACAGCACACTCTTGTAGGTATCTTAATTGGTATGGCGAAATTAATTCGCTGTATTCTTACAGTAGGCGGCAACTTCAAAATGCCGCGGGACACAAGAAGGGAAGAAGCGGAGGAAGAGGCTAGGTATAGGCGTGTAACTTCACAAATGTTGATTTCATCTGGATTCAATTTTGAAGGATACCGTATTGTAAAATACTCGGGCTACATTTCTGGAGATGATGCTGTACAGATACCGAGAACAGGATGGTTTTTAAACAATAACAATGGGCAAAACTTAACAGACGCGTTGGTAAAAATTAGGAGACGAGCTTTACTTGAACTTAAGCGCGCGGCTTATGATCTTGGCTGTAATGCAGTAATAGGAGTTGATTTTGACTATATAACGTTGGATCCTCAAACCGCAAATATTACAGGTGGAACAACATATGAACCTTACGTGATTTGTGTTACTGCAAATGGTAATGCTGTTGTAGTAGAGAAAATAGAGTAATAATCAACTTAGACCGTATGTCATTAGATGTACGGTCTTTTTGTTTGTCCGGCAAACAATAATACTTTGGAATAATAGAGAAGAGTTGATGATAAATGCTATCCGCTTGTTGTTAAATTTGATGATAGTGAACCGCTGTGATATACTATTCTATAGGGCTTTTTGTGGTTGTGAGTTGTGCGTTCCTCTCTGAAAGAACAGGTGAAACTGAAATGAAATCTAACTTTGCCTTTTTGCAGAATACATTTCCTGTACTGGCTAATTTTGGTGAGTTAGCTGAGAAGTATTGCTATTCAGATTCCAATTCTTGCTTGATGAAGCTTGGAATGATTGGGGAGACAATTGTTAATCTGATATTTGATTATGACAGAATCCCCGTTCCGATGGATAATACTGCTGTGGTTCGGATCAATACGCTTCTGAATCAGGGTTTCATTACACGTGACCTGTCAGATATTCTTCATGCTCTTCGGAAAGTAAGAAATCGTGCTGTTCATGAGAACTATTCTTCTGTTAATGACGGCAAGGTGTTGCTTGAGATGGCGTATAGCCTGTGCGAATGGTTTATGGTCACTTATGGTGACTGGAATTATCAGCATCAGCCGTTTGTTATGCCTGTAGAAAAAGTTGAATCGTCTGTAGCGCCGAAGAATGAAAAGGTTGCGGAAAAGCAGAAAGAGGATGAACTGCTTAAGAAAGCAGAGGAGACGGCCAACGCATCGAAGAAGATTGATGTAGCTGCTCGGAAGAAACAATCACAAAAGGCTGCTTCACACCGAGTAAAAACAGAAGCGGAGACGCGTTATCTTATCGATGAACAGCTTCGAATGGTTGGCTGGGAGGCAGATACACAGGAACTCAGACATTCCAAGGGAACGGTTCCTTGCAAGGGACGTAATATTGCAATTGCTGAATGGCCCACTGACTCTACAGTCAGCAACAGGGGCTATGTTGATTATGCCTTGTTTGTGGGGGAAAAGCTTGTTGCGACGATAGAAGCAAAGGCTATTCATAAGGACATCCCTTCTGTTATTGATTATCAGTGCAAAGATTATTCCAGAAATATCCGTCAGGAGGACGCTCAATATCAGATCAATACTTGGGGGGAATACAAAGTACCCTTTACTTTTGCTACGAATGGACGTCCATATCTGGAACAGTTTGAAACCAAGTCAGGAATTTGGTTCCTTGACCTACGAGTACCGTATAACTCTCCTAAAGCATTACACGGGTGGATAAGTCCTTCTGGTATTATGGAAATGTTGGAGAAGGACATTGAAAAGGGGAATACCAATCTGAAAGCAATGCCATATGACCTTCTGCGGGATAAGGATGGGCTGAACCTCAGAGAATATCAGTTAAAGGCGATCAGAGCAGCCGAGAATGCGATTATCAACGGGCAACAGAATATTCTTCTGGCGATGGCAACAGGAACAGGAAAGACGCGAACTATCCTCGGAATGATATATCGATTCCTCAAGACAGGAAGGTTCAGGAGAATTCTGTTTCTTGTGGACAGAACTTCCCTCGGAGAACAGGCGCAGGATGTATTCAAAGAGGTAAAACTTGAAGAATTGATGACCCTGAATGATATTTACAATATCAAAGGGCTGGAAGATAAGAGTATAGACAAAGAAACCCGTGTACAGGTTGCCACTGTACAGAGCATGGTTAAGCGTATCATGTATAACGATGGGGAATCCATGCCCGCGGTTACAGACTATGACCTTGTTATCATTGATGAGGCTCACAGAGGATATATCCTTGATAAGGCCATGGCAGAGGAGGAACTTCTCTATAGGGACCAGTTGGATTATCAGAGTAAATACCGTAATGTTGTAGAGTACTTTGATGCGGTGCGGATTGCGCTTACGGCGACACCTGCATTACAGACAACACAGATTTTTGGACAGCCGGTATTTAAATATACTTACCGTGAGGCAGTCATCGAAGGATATCTGGTTGATCATGATGCTCCTCATATGCTGATAACAAAGTTGGGTAAAGAGGGTATTCATTATAACGCCGGTGACACTGTTGCAGTTTATGATCCTGTGACCGGGGAAATTGTCAACAGTGAACTGCTTGATGATGAACTTGACTTTGATATTGAGAACTTTAACAGACAAGTTGTGACAGAGAACTTTAACCGTACGGTTCTCAAGGAAATTGCGCATGACATTAACCCTGAAAATTCGATGGAGGAAGGCAAGACTCTAATCTATGCCGTGGACGATCAGCATGCGGATATGATTGTCAGCATTCTTAAGGATATCTATGCTGAAGTTGGTGTGGATAATGATGCTATCATGAAGATCACGGGGAGTGTCGGCGGAGGAAACAAGAAGAAAATACAGGAGGCTATCAGCCGATTCAAGAATGAGCAGTACCCCAGTGTTGTTGTGACAGTTGACCTTCTGACTACAGGAATTGATGTTCCGAAGATTACAACGCTGGTTTTCATGAGACGGGTGAAGAGCCGTATTTTGTTTGAACAAATGTTAGGAAGGGCGACAAGACTATGCCCGGAAATCCATAAAACTCATTTTGAGATATACGATCCAGTCGGGGTGTATGACTCACTGGAAGATGTAAATACTATGAAGCCTGTAGTTGCTAATCCCTCAACGACCTTTGCACAGTTGCTTGAGGGACTGGAAGCTATGGACGATGATAAGCAGATCCAGTATCAGATCAGTCAGATTGTGGCTAAGATGCAGAGAAGAAAGCGTATCATGAGCGGGAAAGCCATGGAACACTTTATTGATCTCGCCGGCGGCAAGGATCCCTCACAGGTTATCTTTGATATTGAAAAACTATCGCCGCAAGATGCGAAAGAGAGAGTTGCTCACTATGCCAATGCTATTCGTATGATGCAGGAAGTCAAAGCCAATGGAAAGAATCTTGTTGTTATTTCCAACGCAGAAGATAAACTGCTATCCCATGAACGCGGCTATGGAAGTGGGGAGAGACCAGAGGATTATCTGGATTCCTTTGCAAAATATGTTAAGAACAATATTAATACCGTGGCAGCTCTGAATATTGTATGTACCCGCCCCAGGGATCTTACGAGAGAGAGCCTGAAGAGTCTGCGGTTGACACTTGACAGAGAGGGCTTTACAACACAGCAGTTGAACACGGCTATTTCGCAGATGACCAATGAGGAGATGACGGCAGATATCATTACGCTGATTCGTCGATATGCAATCGGGTCTGCTCTTATCAGTCATGAAGCTCGAATACGTAAAGCAGTTGACAGACTGAAGAAAGCACATAATTTTTCTAAAATTGAGTCTGACTGGATTAAGCGAATGGAGAAATATCTGCTTGAAGAATCCGTATTGAATGTCTCTGTATTTGATGAGGATACTCGATTCAAAGCACATGGTGGATTTTCAAAAATTAATAAGGCGTTTAAGGATGAACTGGAACATATTGTTCTTGAACTGAACGAATATCTATATGATGACGGGGGACATGTGGCATGACAACACAGGAAATCGTATCTAAACTCTGGAATCTTTGTAATGTATTGCGTGATGACGGCATTACTTATCATCAGTATGTTACAGAACTTACATATATTCTGTTTCTGAAGATGGCGAAGGAGACTGGGGCAGAGGCTCAGATTCCCGCTGATTATCGGTGGGATGTACTTATGTCCAAGAGTGGTATTGAGCTGAAGAAATACTATAAGGAATTACTTTCTTATCTTGGAGATAACTGTACAGGGCGTATTCGTGAAATCTATCAGGGATCTGCGACCAATATTGATGAACCGAAGAATCTTGAGAAGATTATCACAACCATAGACGGTCTTGACTGGTTTTCTGCCCGTGAAGAGGGACTGGGCAATCTTTATGAGGGTTTGCTTGAAAAGAATGCGAATGAGAAGAAGTCAGGTGCGGGGCAGTATTTCACCCCTAGAGTACTCATTGATGTGATGACCAGACTGACAAAGCCTCAACCCGGAGAACGCTGTAATGATCCTGCATGCGGAACGTTTGGTTTCATGATCGCAGCTCATCAGTATGTCAAGGACCAAACTGACGACTTCTTTGATCTTGATGCGGATACTGCCAAGTTTGAGAGAGAAGAAGCCTTTACTGGCTGTGAGCTTGTCCATGATACTCACCGTCTGGCTTTGATGAATGCCATGCTCCATGACATTGAGGGGCAGATTATGTTAGGGGATACTCTTTCTAATCAAGGAAAGAGCATGAAGGACTATGATGTAGTGCTTACAAATCCACCGTTTGGTACCAAGAAGGGCGGTGAACGTGCTACCCGCGATGACTTTACCTTCCCGACGAGCAACAAACAGTTGAACTTCTTACAGCATATCTACCGCAGTCTGAAAGCAGATGGCAAGGCCAGAGCAGCGGTGGTGCTGCCTGATAACGTTCTCTTTGCAGATGGTGATGGTGAACGTATTCGTGTTGACCTGATGGATAAGTGTAATCTGCATACCATACTGAGACTTCCCACTGGCATCTTCTATGCACAGGGCGTAAAGACCAATGTACTGTTCTTCACCCGTGGCAAGAGCGATAAGGGTAATACTAAGGAGGTATGGTTCTATGACCTTCGGACGAACATGCCATCTTTTGGAAAGACCAATCCGCTGAAGACGGAGGACTTCGTTGGCTTTGAGACAGCATTTGAAGCTGATGACCGTCATGCCGTACAGGATGAACGATGGAGTGTCTTTACCAGAGAACAGATTGCTGAGAAGGGGAACAGCCTTGATCTCGGATTGATTCGTGATGATTCCATCGTGGATTATGATGATCTTCCAGATCCCATCGAGAGTGGAGAGGAAGCTATCGCGCAGTTGGAGGAGGCGGTGGATCTACTGCAGAGCGTGGTAAACGAGCTGAAATCCCTCCAGAGTACGGAGGTGTGAGATGGCACGAACGATAAAGAAAGAAAGTGCCCTGACACCGGAAGAGAAGCTGGCGCAGGCATTGGTACCCGAGGAAGAGCAGCCATATCAAGTGCCGGATAACTGGTGTTGGAGTAAAATAGGAGCGGTTTGTTCCTTTGAAAGAGGGATTACTTTTCCAGCTGCGGCAAAAGAAGCAATACCAACTGATAGAAACATACCCTGTTTGCGTACTGCTAATATCCAAGATGAATTAATCATCGATGACTTAATCTATGTAGATAAGTCATATATGAAAGGGAATGATTCAAAGCTTACACGAAAAGATGATATCATTATGTCATCGGCGAATTCTCGAGAGCTCGTTGGAAAAACGAGCTATGTTTCATATGTGCCATATCCAATGACTTTCGGCGGGTTTGTACTTACAATCCGCAGCAAAAATATACTTAGCAAGTATATGTATTACTATTTGCGATTTGAGTTCCTTATGGGAAAGTTTATGGGGGAGTCTACGCAAACAACAAATATAGCAAATATTAATACATCAAAATTATCGGATTATTCTGTCCCATTTCCTCCGTTAGCTGAGCAGCAGCGCATTGTTGATCGCATCGAAAGCCTGTTTGCAAAGCTAGATGAAGCTAAGGAAAAGGCGCAGGCGGTTGTGGATGGGTTTGAGGATCGGAAGGCGGCGATTCTGCATAAGGCGTTTACGGGGGAGCTGACGGCGGAATGGAGAGAAGAAAACGGAGTTTCAATGCATTCATGGATTTCTGCGACTGTAAAAGATGTTTGTCAGGATGTCAAAGTTGGAATTGTAATCAAACCATCACAGTATTACACAAATGCCGAAGAAGGGACTCCTGCTTTCCGTTCTGCAAACGTGCGGGAGTTTCACATTGATGATTTTGATTGGGTATATCTTGATGAAAATGGGATGAACGCAAATAAACGAAGTATAGTCCATTCTGGTGATGTGCTTGTTGTTCGTTCTGGCAATCCTGGTACGGCTTGTGTGGTTGATGAAAAATATAATGGGTTTAATGCTATTGATATACTAATAGCGGTGCCTAATAAGAACATTATTACATCTGAATTTCTCTGTGCTTTTACAAACTCACCAATGGGGCGAAGGCTTGTTGCGGAGAGTAAAAGAGGAATGGCTCTAGCTCATTTTAATGTAAGTGGTTATTCAAAGCTACGTTTGGAAGTACCATCGATTCCAGAACAAAGAGAAATCACAAAGACTCTCTTTAATTTGATAGAAAAAGAAGAACTGGCTAAGGATACGGCGGAGCAGAGTGTTGTGCGGATTGATAACTTGAAGAGATCTATTCTAGCGCGTGCATTCCGGGGAGAACTAGGAACGAATGACCCTGCAGATGAAAGCGCTGAGGAGTTGCTGAAGAGAATGCTGTAGAAGCTTGGGTAATTGTTACATATGATTTTTGGTACAAAACGCAAACAAATGGGTATGTGTTATGGATATATATAGATTAAGGATTAATGGGCTGTTTTATCAGTATTCGGTGGACGTTGATTTGAGAAATAAGGCCAATGTTTTGATTGGGGCAAATGGAGTCGGAAAGACTACCATACTTCAAATAATCAATTGCCTTAAGGATAATGATTTTTTGACACTAAGCAGATGGTCATTTATAAGTATGGAAGTATACTTACGGAATAAAACTGGGAGGGCTCTGAAGAAGCCGTTTTTGTTTAAACAGGAAGAGCTGTTTCCAGATGAAGCAGTCCTAATAGAGGGATTTGCAAAGTATAAACATACTCAAGGATTATTGGAAGAAAACTTATTCGATGTTAAATACGATAAACACGTAGAAGTTCTTTTGAATATTCTTAAGGAAAGTGGCCAATACTATAATTATCTGAGTCAATCGATATTGGATGTTCCATATAGCAAGACCATAAAAGAGTATGTTAATTATGCGGCTCCTGGATGTTATGAAACTTTATCGGAGCTTGGTCAGTTTGTTCGAACACTTATAGAAAGTCCTGATAAAACTGGAGGAATAAGACTGATCAATGGTTCGTTGTTATATGAAAAAATAATATTTAATGATAAGAAGAGAACCATTTATGACAGCATTTGTACTAAAGGTGACAAGAATATCTTCTATTTTGATTTGGTAAAAAGCGTTTCATTTATTGAAAGTGAATATCCAGAACCCATTTGCACGTCGCCAATACTTCGTTGGATTAATGGATTGTCTGAAATTAGAAATGAAGATGATATAAGTGAACACATATCTTCTTATGATTTTGGAGAATACATTTTTTCTCCATTACCATTGTTGGGGATTTCATATTCAGTAGGAGATGTGGATAAGCAAGTTGGTGGGGAAATATCTAGTTTGATTTTCAAGCTATATAAAGATGTTCATGATTTTCGGTTGGATCCCAACACAGTTACAAAAGTAATGAGACAGATATCTGAATCGCAACCTATTGATTTAAATGGACTGATTTCAAATAATTATTTTGAAAGTGAATATGTTGACCGTATTAATAGAATGGCCTCAGATTTTGCTGCTGAAATAATGTCTGGGCAATATACAGATTTTAGAGATGAAGTTTATATTGAAATGGAGGATTATGAGAAATACTCTGAGATTAATGTTATCGAAGAGACCCCCATGGAGTTAGATTTCATTGAGAAACATAAGGACATTATTGATAATTTGGATAGTATAGAAGATGAACAAATTATCTGTATGAGTCGGTATCTTAAAGACCCTAAGAATCGCGCTATAATCACCAATTATATCATGCCGATCATTGCTAAAGAGTCCATTTTCTCGCCGTCTAAACTTTTTCAAAATGAACAAGAATACGAGGATGACTGGGGAGATGAGTATGATGCGATGGTTTTCCGTGACTATATGTTCTATAAACGTATAATTGATGATATTCAAGCCCCTATTCATAAAAGTAAAACGATTTCAAAACTGGAAGAAATGTTATCAAAGTATTTATATGATAAAGAGATATCAATTTTTCCATCAGGGATTTTTTTCTACAAGAAGAATGTTTCCGAAGAAAGTAATAATATTGAACGTTTATATAAAACGAGTAATGGTGCAATTGGGCTGAATGAATTGGCGTCGGGTGAAAAAAAGATTGTGCTACTTCTATGTATAGCTTTGCTGTGCAAGAATTTCACAATATTAATAGATGAACCAGAGTTGTCACTGTCAATTGTATGGCAATCCGAGATTTTGAAAGATATTGTTTCTGAGGGAGTATTGTCAAATATTACGGTTGCTACACATTCTCCATATCTTGTAGAAAAAGAAGAACTAGAACCATATATTATTTATTTGCCATCTGAGGAGGAGTCGGATGGAAGACTTTAAGACAGCTTTTAACAGAAGAAGACTATGCGATTTTCCTATGGGTATGATTGTCAGATATAACAATTCTGCGCGTATTAAGGGAATGAGAGCAATTTTTGTAGAAGGTTCAACAGACAAATACTTCTATTCAGCAACACGAATACAATCATTAGCGGAAGGAGCAGAATACTACTATAGTATCAAAAGTGACCAACAGGAATACTCTACTAAACTTGTAGGTAAAGAGGCGGTTTTGCGATGCTACTACTATTTAAACCATAGGAATGAGTTCGCTAGTGATATTAAAAATTGTATATTTATCGTAGATAGAGATTATGACCCTGACCTTAAATTGGTTAAAACAAATATTTCCGAAGAAGATAAACAATTCATATGTATCACAAGCGGGTATTCGTTCGAAAACTATTATTATTCAAATGATAATCTGACAATGTTATTTAAAAAAGTTGGCTTATCAAAAGAAGACGTTATTAATTTCAAAAAGAGCTTTTCTAAGTTTATAGAAGTAATCTTGGGGTACTGTGCAGCAACCATTGTTATAACTCAAACACACGGAAATACAAGAGAACCTTATAAAAGCACATATAAGGACGAAGATATTTTTTGTAAAAGTATCAAGGAATCTAATGGGATAGACAGGAAAAAGCTCTCTCATGAGTGCAAAAATAGAATGTCTTTTGTTGAGGATAACCCGTTTCTCAAAGTACAGTACGATACTATATATAATAGTTTGAAAAGAGACCCGGGGAATAATATCAAAGGGCATATAGTGTATGACTATTTAGTTAAGTACTTATATGAGATTCATGGAATCACTTATAGTTTATATGAGGAAAAGTGCAGAAGGACTATTAGAGAGTTTGATATAGATATTAAAGGCTTGGGTGAGAAAAGACAATGAAAAAGATTATAACAATGATTGCATCAATAACAATAGCGGTATTAATTGCAACTTCAACGTTTGCAGCCGATCCATATAGCCCTCATTGGGAAATAGACAGCAATCAGACATGGCATTATCGTATGAATGATGGTACATACGCCACTGATGCTTGGATTCACGACGAGGTTAATGGCGACTGGTATTTGCTGGATGTGAACGGTGACATGCTCAGTGGAGTGTTTGTCTCCTATGGTAAGTACTATTATCTTGACCCTGTCAGAGGCACAGGACATTTTGGAAGACTGCTGAAGAATGGACAGAGTATAAACGGTGTAACCATAAAGGCATCGACCAATGCAGAAGATGAGGGTGCTCTAAGCGCAGATACTGTTCGTGCTCTTGGAATCGGAACAAATGGCTTGACAGAGGTATCTGGTACTAAGCATATCGCAAGTGGTGCTGTGACAAATGCAGGAACAACGGTTGTTCCAATGACTTCTAGTTTTGGTTTACAGTGCGTGGCTACTGACAGAGTCCGTCTTCGTGCAACGCCGTCCACTGATGATGCAAACAACATACTTGCTACTATGGATGCAGGTACGGTATTTGAGTATGTAAGAGATTATAATGATGATTGGGCTGTTGTAAGGATGAATGGTGCTGAAGTGTATGTTGGTAGACATTACATTGTAATAAAATAGTGTTTTGCGAGAGCAAATGGGGAGTGGCATATGACTAAACGAGGAAACTGGGGAGATTGGGCTGTTATCCATGGCGATAAGACTCCAACAAGGGTTTCGTGTAAGGCGTGTGTATTCTACAATAAAGAAGATAAGTCCTGTTATAAGAAGGCAGTATATGTGCCTAATAATGGCTATGATTACTGGCGGCGTTGTGATGAATTCGTGTTAGATCGTGAGTATACAGAACTGGCTAACGAAGAGTGCCGTAGGATTATGTCGACAACAGAGTATAAAGCCAGAGAAGGCAGAGTATATAAACAGAAATACAAAGGATGGTACTAATTTGAACTTCTGTAAGTTGCATTATGTTTGAAGTAGACTGTCTTTGCTAAAAGAGCTGGCGGGAATAAAAGTCAGCTCTTTTTGATTAGTAAGAGTAGTTCGGTGATACACTGATTATTATACTATGGTTTATGAACAAAAATTATAATACTGCGATGAGGTGAGGTTCATGTCACTAGGGTTCTTGAAAGATGATGAGCATTTGATGTCCGAGTATGATTTTGAAAAGAACAAGAACATAGATATTAATACAATAAAACTTGGGTCAAATAAGAAGGTCTGGTGGAAGTGTTCTAAAGGTCACAGTTACATTCAATCTGTGGACCATAAATATGGGCGAGGGAGTTCTTGCCCCATTTGTTCAGGGAAAAAGGTGTTGCAAGGGTATAATGATTTAGGTACGGTTAATCCGCAGCTTGCGCAGGAATGGGACTATGAACTTAATGGTGAACTAACACCACAAATGGTTACAGGTCATAGTAATAAAAAAGTCTGGTGGAAATGTAAAGAATGTGGGCGAATCTGGCAGAGTAAGGTGAACGACCGTGCAAACGGACGGGGATGTATGAAGTGTTCTAAAACAACAAGAATCCTTCACTTCCGAGAGAACACATACTTGAGACGTGGCATTAATGATCTGGCGACAATAAAACCAGAATTAGCCCAAGAATGGAATTATGACAAGAATAACGATTTACGACCAGAGGATTTTACATGTAGCAGCATGCAAAAAATATGGTGGAAATGTGGCGTTTGTGGGAATGTATGGCAAGCAACCATAAGCAACCGGGCAAATAGGAATTCTGGCTGTCCAAAATGTATGAAACATAAAAGTACTTCATTTCCAGAACAGGCGTTGTTCTACTATATTAGGAACTGTTTTCCTGATGCTGTCAATAGTTATCGAGAACTGTTTAAAGATGGGAAGACAGAGTTGGATATTTATATTCCCTCAATACAGACAGCGGTAGAGTATGATGGAAAAGCGTGGCATGACAATCAAAGAGCAAGAAGAAAAGCCCATGAGAAGTATGGCATATGTCAGAGCCGGCAGATAAAGCTTATTCGCCTAACAGAAATAACAGAACAAAAACAAGTTGATTGTGATTGTTTAATATACAGGAATTCGTTGGACAATGAGGGACTAAATGATGCTATAGAACAAGTACTGAGATGTATTACAAAGAAGAATGTTGAGGTAGATATAGAGAAAGACAAAGCCGAAATTAGGAAGCTATACCTGATTAATTTACGGAACAAATCAATTGTAGCAAAGGCTCCAATTGTAGCTGCTGAATGGGATATTGAGAAGAACAATGGGATGACGCCAAATATGATCAGTGCTACTTCTATGGATAAATACTGGTGGAAGTGTGAACGAGGGCACTCATATTTGGCTACTCCGCAGAATAGAGTTGGAAATGAGACAGGGTGTCCGTATTGTTCAAATCACAAAGTGTGGCCCGGGTTTAACGATTTGGCAACAAGATATCCTCAGATTGCAATTGCATGGGATTACACAAAGAATGCTCCTGTAGTACCCGAAGAAGTAATGCCTGGTTCTGTGAAAAAGTATTGGTGGAAATGTGGAAAGGGGCATTCTTACATGGCAACGCCTAATGCCAGAGTATCAAGTAATTCAAGATGCCCTTATTGCAGTAATCAAAAAGTATTACCGGGATATAATGACTTAAAAACAACAAATTCTGAGGTGGCTGTATTTTGGGATTATGAGAGGAATAAAGAACTATTGCCAGATATAGTATTAGCAGGAAGTAATAGAGTAGTATGGTGGAAGTGTAGGGAGGGACATAGCTGGAAGAGGAGAATACAAGGTCAGGTAAGAGCAAATAACGTAAGCGCTTAAATCTTGGTCGACTACTCAAGCATCGTTGTATACTCCATACTTAATGGTAACTGGTAATCGTTTGGTACACTTTCAACGGTAGCCAGAAATCCTTATACATGGAGGGTGCGTTATGCCTGCCAGAGTTCGTCGAACTGATGATGATTGGATGCAGTTGATTACAGAGTGTCGCCAAAGTGGCGTTGCCGACAAGCTGTGGTGTGAGCAACATGATATTCCAATCAGTTCCTTTTATAATGCAGTTGTCCGGCTTCGCAAAAAAGCCTGCGACATTCCAACTACTGCAGCACGGACTCCTGTGATTGACCTGACAACATCAAAACAGGATGTCGTTCGTATCGGCCTCGTTCCTGACGAGCCAGTGATTCATGGTATCCCTTCTGCTCCAGAGCAGAACAGATATATATCGCACATTGACAATTCACATACGATAGAGCTGATGATAGGAGAAAACTGTCTGCGGATGTCTAATAATGCTGACCCTGGGCTTGTTGGACGGATGATTGAGATTCTAAGGAGACTCTGATGCTTGCCGATATCACCGGTGTTGAGAACATCTACATCATCTGTGGGTACACGGATATGCGGAAATCCATTGATGGATTGTGCGCAATTATTGAGGAACAGCTGAAGATGGATCCGGCAGGTAATGCGCTGTTTTTATTCTGCGGCAGGCGGAGTGACCGTATTAAAGCCATACTCCGTGAGCCAGATGGATTTGTGCTGATTTACAAAAGATTAACTGCCAGTCATGGACGCTACCGTTGGCCGCGCAATCGTTCTGAAGTGAGAAACCTGACCTGGCGTGAATTCGACTGGCTGATGTCTGGAATTGACATCGACCAGCCCAAAGCCATCCGTGCATCCTGAGCGGTAAAATCAGAGCAGAATCCTGCACATAAAAATGGCTGAGATCCCTTTATTTTCGGTACTTTTCAGCACTTGTTTTCCTTTAGAAAACACCATTTTTCTGGTATAATAAAGGTATCAGGAAGGTGGTGAAGTCACATGGCAAACAGTGCAAAAGACATTCAGATGCGTGAGCTGAGAGATACAATTGCGCAGCTGAATGAACTTGTAAAAACACTGCAGGAAACGCTGAAGCAGGTGAATGCACTGAATACCCAGGTGACACAGGAAAGGGATAACCTGAAGGAACAGGTGGACTATCTGACAAAAAAGCTTTTTGGAACTTCCAGCGAGAAGCGTTCCCATGACATTCCCGGACAACTGGAAATGTTCAACGAAGCAGAACAGCTTCAAGACCCGGTTCTTGCAAAGGAAGAGGACGCCGAAGCTGCTGCTCCTGTTCCCAAAAAACGGCGCAGCAGAGCGACGGATGAAGAACGTTATAAAGGTATCCGGGTTGAAAAAGTATATCTGGATGTCCCTGATGACCAGAAAACCTGCTCTGTCTGCGGTACTCAGATGAAAGCAATTGGTACTGAGTTTGTCCGCCGGGAGCTGGATTTCATTCCTGCAAAAGTAAAGGTAGTAGAATACTACACTATCAATTATGCGTGCCCTTCCTGCAAAGAGAACTCTGCCGCTGCGCAGATAGAGCGGGGAAAGGATTATCATCCCCGGCTGATGCATGGTATGGCGTCTCCTGCTGTAATTGCATGGACTATGTACCAGAAATATAGCAATTCTGTTCCGCTTTACCGGCAGGAAAAGGATTGGGCCCAGTATGGTGCAAAAATCGGCAGGGCAACTCTTGCAAACTGGATTATCCGGAATGCCGAAGATTTCTTTACCCCCATGTACGATTACGTACATCGGAAGCTGCTCTGCCGCAGATTTCTTATGGCAGATGAAACACCTGTCCAGGTCCTCCACGAACCCGACAGAAGACCACAGGCAAAATCTTACATGTGGTTATTCCGAACCGGGGAGGATGATGGACCGCCATTAATTCTGTACCACTACTCTGAAACGAGAGCGGGGGATACAGCAGTTAACTTCCTGGAGGGATTCCGGGGATATCTGATGTGTGATGGCTACAGCGGGTACAATAAAGTTCAGAATGCCACACGTGTAAGCTGCTGGGCACATGTCCGGAGATACCTGCTGGACGCTATTCCCAAAGAAAAAGCTTATGACTACTCATTGCCCGCAGTACAGGGAGTGATGTATGTCAATAAACTCTTTGATTATGAACGCGACATTCACGAGAAGTATTCTTCTCCTGATGCCATCAAAGAAGCTCGCCTTCGGAAGGAAAAACCTGTCCTCGAGGGCTTTTGGGCGTGGGTTGATGCACAGCGGCCAACCAGGAACAGCCGACTTGACAAGGCACTTATCTACATCAGAAACCGAAAACCGTATCTGGAAACCTATCTCGAGGATGGGCGTTGCAGCTTCAGCAATAATGCCAGTGAACGTGCGGTGAAGGACTTTGTGATAGGCCGGAAGAACTGGCTTTTCAGCGACACTCCGGAAGGAGCTGTCGCCAGTTCCATGGTATACTCCATTGTAGCGATGGCAAAAGCAAATGGAGTAAACGTATACCACTACCTGCGGTTTCTTCTGGAACACCATCCGAACAAACAGATGGCTGATGAAGAACTGGAAAGTCTTGCTCCCTGGAACGAGGCGGTTAAAAGCGAAATTCAGCGTCGTGCAGATTCCTGAGTTCAAGCTTAATCGTATGTGAATTGTCAATGTGCTCTGGCTGTAGTAACTGGCCGGGGCACTTTTGTAGTGAAATGCTACTCTCTACTATTATCACATAGAGAGAATGCTTTACACCCGGCCAAAATTTAAGCGCTTACCAA
>Ga0256407_10006181_pt1 | contig 18656 bp, 7 predicted proteins | sample RumenRJG_04DNA_FD_193489 | JGI IMG/M metagenome (GOLD analysis project Ga0256407, IMG submission 193489) | Bovine rumen microbial communities from Lethbridge, Alberta, Canada - RJG_04 | ecosystem: Host-associated > Mammals > Digestive system > Stomach > Rumen | place: Canada: Alberta | collected...
CTCTCCGCTGGCGGTGGATTTAGGATATAATTTGCGTTGCCAAGGAGGAATACAGTTATGAAAAAGACAGTTCTTGCATTTGCCCTAGTCGCCGCGTCGTGCGCCTTTGCGTCCGACAAGTTTTGGTATCCGCAATCCGGCAGCACGGCATGGAGCGGCAGAAACTGGATCGGCAACGGCGACTGTTTCGAAGACGGGGACAACGCCGTGTTCTCAGACTACTACGGAGATAAAACCGCCAGCGCGACTGTCGATACGGACGTCACGGCGGCGAAGATTTCCGCCTCCATCCCCACGACGATCTCCAAAGGCGAGGCGGCGACGACCAACTCATACACTTACTTCCGCTTCAAAATAGAGGGGCGCAAAGGCAATGACAACGGCATGGTCCAGATCGCCGAGCTGAAGCTCTACAGCGGCGACACGGACATAACACAGGAGAAGATCCAGCAGTACTACGATTCATCTACAGTGAACGTGGACGGCGCAAAGTACCCTGATAATGAGGCGCCATACAAACTCGTCGATGGAAATATTGACACAAAGTGGCTCGACAGGCGCCTCAAGGACGGCTCGTCGCCGGCGAGCCTCGACGCGGTGTGGCTTGCGGTCGAGTTCAGCGAGCCAAAGCAGGTCACGAAGTATGAATGGTTCACCGCTAACGATGCCGATGCGAGAGACCCTGCGGCATGGCGTCTCCAAGGCTCCAACGACAATTCCACATGGGTTGATCTCGACGTGCAGAGCGGCTTCTCCGCGACGACCGTCCGCCAGACAAGCGCCGGAGTCTGGACGATAGACTACTCGCCGACGCTTTCGGCGGACGAAATCGAAGTTTCGGAAGGCACGACGCTTACGCTTGGCATGGCACCGGTGTCGTCTTTCGCCAAGACAGGCGCCGGGACGCTCGTCGCCTCGGCGGGCATTTCGAACGGAATCGATATGCAGGCGGGCGGACTCGACTTGGGCGGCAATTCGCTTTCCGTCACTACCGCGATTCTGCCGAAGGACGGCTCGGTCGCATTCTACAACGGCACCTACAGCATGGGCAGCGAGAACTGGACGATCGGCGACAACGCCCCGGCGGAATGGGTCATTGGCTCACGAGCCGTGTTCACGGGCGCCCCGAGGATCGTTCTTTCTCCCGAATCGGCGGACCGCGAATGCCACCTGCTGATAAAAGACGGCGGCCGGCTTGTCATCGGCTCGAACAACAACTACATCCAGCATCACGACTATGGCAAGACGATCATCGAGATAACCGGGGAAGGGTCGGAGTTCGCGTGCAGCAGCGAAATATACATGATTCCGTCAAACGATTCGACGTGCCAGAATCCTCGCGCGGACCTTCTTGTCACTGACGGCGGAACTCTTACTATGGCCAGCCGCCTCTCTTGGGGGCAGAAAGACACGAAATTCGCCATTTCTCCGGAAGGCTACATGCTCGTTTCAAACGCGAACGTGGTTGTTTCCGACTGCATAGACTTCGGCATCAAGAGCGACTACTCCAACACGACATACTGGGACGAATCAGCGATGCTTTCCGGCGGCTGGTACAAGGCGGAATTCGTGGACGGGGCGTACGTCAAGGCGCAGCGCATCTTCGTCGGACGCGAACGGGAGAACGTCGAAATCAAGTTCGACGGGGCGACGTTCGAATCGCGCGCCAACTCTTCGGACTTCCTCATGCAGGACAGGCGTGACGACGCGCCGTTCGTCGTCGAAGGCGACGGTCTGACCGTGGTCTGCAACCACAACACAGTCCTCAAAGGCCATTTGCGCGGCACGGGCGGCATCGTGAAGCAGGGCACCGACAAGATCGACATATACTACGACCAGTATTTCACCGGCGCGTTGCAGTGCGACTCCGGCACGATAAACGACACGTCGTCTTCGGGAATAACGTTTGCCGCCGGAGCGATCGTCATGAACGGCGGCACGATGAACCTCTCGTCCGCCACCTTCACGAACGAAACCATTTCGCTCTCGCTGAACGGCGGCACGATGCACGTCTTCGACAACGGCGCTGTCGAGACGAACACTCTGGGCGACGTGACGTTCGGTGCGGGCTTCGCGTTCAGGTTCGACGTCTCCTCCTCAGGTTCTGACGCATTCGCCGTCGCCACGGGATCGAACGTGACGGTGAACGCGACAGCTGAGAGTCCGTTCGTGTTCACCCCGAAGGTCCTTTCCGCACTCCCCGTGAACGAAGCCAGCAAGCTTGTCACAGGAACCAGTCTTTCCGCCTCAGATGCCGCGAAGTTCACATGCTCCGAGGAGGGATACATTATAGGGATAGACGAAGACGGCGACATAACGATAACCCATGAATCGGAAGACAGGGTGTACGGCGGCGGAACCGAGGGCGCGAACTGGTCCGACGCCGTGTGGGGCGAGAACGCCGACGAGACGTTCGTCTCGGGCGACAATGCGATTTTCACGAACGCGGCCGACACCGTGAAGCTGGACAAGGCTGTCACGGTAGGCACGCTCGCCGCACACGAAGACGCCAGAATCACGGCGGACGAATGGACCGATCCGACGCCCAAATACAAGAAGTTCCGTTTCCACATATCGAGGACGAAGTCGAATAACGACATGATGCAGCTGTCGGAAATCGAACTTTACAGCGGGTGGACCAAGATATCGCCTTCGTCCATCGAATACGATACGACGAGTTATAGCGGATACGAAAACTTCCCGTCCGGCGAGGCTCCCGGATACGCGGTGGACGGCTCCACTTCGACGAAGTGGCTCGACCGCCGCGGCGGCAACGGCAGGAGCGAGGAGGCGCGCGCCAACTGCTACATCGACATGGTCTACGAAGATGCGTTCGCGCTAACGCGCTACCGCTGGTACACGGCGAACGACGAGCAAGGCCGCGACCCGTACAGCTGGGAGGTTCTCGGATACGACGAGGACGCGGGTGCGTGGGTGACACTCGATGCGAAAGTGAACGAGAACACCACCGAAGTCCGCTGCGCGCTCGCAGGCACGTGGGAGATCGAATACGACGTCGACGAGCAGCCGAGCCTCAGGGTTTCGGAGGCGATCACTGTCGCAGAAGGCAAGACTCTCACGGTAGATGCTCCATTTGGCGGCAAGGTCGTTAAGAAAGGTGCGGGTACGCTCAAGGTCACGCAGCCGTTGGAGAAAGGACTTGTTCTGGAGGCGGGCGGTCTCGATCTGAGCGGCGGTTCGCTTGGCTTTTCAGCGGGCGATCTTTCTGCTGACGGCGTGATAGCGTACTACAACGGTACGTTCACGTATACGGCCGACCCACTGGATCCTGGCCTCAACATGCCGCGCCTCTGGACCATAGGCGAGGGCGCGACCGTCTCAGGACCGACGTATGCATCGATAAACACTCCACAGGATGGCGAAGACTACGAGCTTCGTGTCGATGGCGGAAGGCTTGTCCTAGGCGGCGGCACGTCCTGGATGCAATCGAATTCAACCGGCAAATTCAAGCTGTCTGTCACTAATGGTGCCGACGCGGCGTTCGCCGGCAATCTGTACTGCGTCGCCTCAAACGAGAAGGTTCTTGACTTGGCGCAGATAGATATTGACGTGAAAGACGGCGCCGCGTTGTCTGTCGGCAGGAACTTCACGCTCGGACGTGAAAACACCAAGCACGCAAAGGTGCTCCATGCGGCACTGAGCGTCGTCGGCGCATCGCTTTCGGTGGGCGAGGGGCTGCATTTAGGAGCGGTCAATGATGATTCGGCATCGCGTGCTGGATGGTATCATCTCTACTTTGGCAAGGATAGCGTTGTCACTGTGCGCAACCTGAAAGTCTGGGACGACCGAGACGAGACCACAGTCGTGTTCGACGGCGCCACGATCAAGTCAAGTGGCGAGCACACCGAGTTCATCTGCCGCGACGACATATCAAGGGGCGTGTCGCCGTTCGAGATCGCTGCCGGGGGCCTGACGATTGCCAACGAGCATGACGTCGTCGTGCCAGACACACTGAAAGGAGCTGGTGCGCTAACCAAAACCGGAGGCGGACTGCTGAAGTTCAGCGCCGGCCAGGAGTTTACGGGCGCGTTTACCATTGCAGGACCGGTTGATTTCAACGGGCAGGCCTTTGCCTCGTCCGGCGTTGTGCTCGCTCCTGGCGGATCAATGGCTGTCACATATGGCGAGAACGGGTTTTCGGGCCTTTGCCCGGTCAAGGTCAGCGAGATAACTGCGACGGCCGACAACCCGTTCGTAGTCAGCGTCACATACGATGTAGACGTCGAGCATAACAAGTATTTCGACCTTTTCCCCGCACAGACAGGCTGGGCCGACGCAGACCTCGCGAAGATATCCATAAACGGACTTGACCTCGAGGTCAGGAACGGGAAGCTCTACGGAATTGTCACGCCAGTCGAACGGACGTGGAGCAACGCTTCTGGCGACACGCTGATGACGACATCTGGCAACTGGGCCGGCGGGGAAGGGCCCAAGGGCTTCGACAGCGTCTTATTCCCGCTTGCCGCAGGAGGAACTGCATCCAACGATTATGCGTCCCTCACCCTTTCGGGAGTGCGTTTCGCGGCGGGGGCCGGTGAGTTCGCGATAAGCGGAAATGGACTCGACGTCCGTGCCGTGACAAACGAGTCGGCGAACGTGCAGACATTCAGCTGCGCAGTCAGGGACAGCGGTGCGACGCTCGGGCTTGGCGGCAGCGGCGACATTGCGTTCGTCGGCGGACTGACTACCGGCGCATCTACGGAAATCACCAAGGGCGGCGCAGGCACAGTCACAGTCGCCGGCAAGGGCCCTGGCGGAAGGCTTGTGCTCAATGAGGGTGGGTTCAGGCTGAAGGATTTGGACGACGGCGGGAAGACGAATCCATTTTCGACGGCATCGGACTCGCTCAGAATCGCCGGCACGCTCGATCTAGGCGGCGCGACGCAGACCGTCACGATGTCTTCGACAAGCGGCGAGACGTTCGCCCTCGACGGCTTCACGCTCACGAACGGCGTCGTCAAGATCGCCACCGGCAACCACTATTTCGCGCCGAACGGCAGCTTCACGCTGTGCGGAAGCGGAACGGAAGTGAGGATAGAAGGCACCGACGGTCCTGTCCTCAACTTCGCGCGCGGCGATTCGGAAGGGAAGATGCACGTGAAGATAGCAGACGGGGCGCGTCTCTACAGCCATTCGAGCCAGGAGAGCGTGTATGTCGCGAGCGGCTCCGGCGTGAGCGAAGTGACGATAGAACTCCAGAACGGCGGACGGTTCCATCCGGACAACTGCGACACCCAGTTTGGGCGCAGCGGCAACACGGCGCGCATGTTTGGCGACGGCGGCAAGGTTGACGTCAACAGGCACGACTTCTACCTTGTTGGCGACAGCCTAGGAGCGGTCGCGACGGTTAACATAACAAACGGCGAATTCAAGGCGGGGTACGTCCGGGCGGGACGCGGTGACTGGGTCGACTCGCCGTCAGTGTCTTCGGCTGTGTTCGAGCTTGTCGGCGGCAAACTCGACGCGAGAGGCATCATTGCTGGCAAGGTGAATAGCTTCAGGGCCATGCTTGATGGCGTTAGCATCGAGTGCGACCAGGATCAGGACGACTACTTCAAGACAGATGGCTACGTTGGCGGGGAGGTGCCGTTCATTCTTGGCGCGGGCGGGGTGAGCTTTGTCAACGACAAGCGCATAGGTGTTACGACTTCGCTTGCCGGCGCGGGCGGCATCACGGTCGAAAAGGGGACTCTCGCGGTGTCGGCCGACCAGAAGTACATGGGTGACACGGTCATCAAGAGCGGCGCAACTCTTTCCGCCACTGGCGTCACGTTCGCCGGCTCCATTTCACTCGAATCCGGCGCGTCCATAACGGTTCCGGAAATCGCGGAAGGCAAGAAGTTCGTCAGAATCGCCAAGGCCGCCGCTTTCGAAGGTGTCGACGAAACGGAGAAAGACGACGACGGCAATCACTTCTTTACGACGTTCGACGGATGGCTGTGCTACGGTCGCAGGCCCGGATTCTCCTTGAAAATAAGGTGAAACGGCATTTGGCCAGAAAAGACGGTAAGATGAAGACAGGAGTCGTTTTGGCTGGTGTTGTCGCCTTGTTCGCGAAAGCCGCAGGCGCGGCCGAATGTCCGCCAGGTTGCAGACCGTATTCGCGTCCGGCGGCCGAAAAGCGCACATTGCGCTCGGAAACCGTAGACAGGGCGGTTGCCGCAGTCGCAGCGAAAATAGGCGACCAGCGCATCAGGAAGATGTTCGAGGCATGCTACCCGAACACGCTTGACACGACGGTGAAGGGCAAAGGCTACGTCATCACCGGCGATATAGACGCCATGTGGCTCAGGGACTCGGGCCAGCAGGTATGGCCGTATCTCAGGTTCGCGAAGGACGACCCTGCCGTGCGGAATCTCGTCCGCGACCTGCTTGTGCGTCAGTTCGACTGCCTTTTGCACGACCCCTACGCCAACGCCTTCTACGACGACGAAAAGCGAGAGAGCCAATGGAAGAGCGACAAAACCGAAATGAAGCCGGGGGTGCACGAGCGCAAGTACGAGCTCGACTCCTTGTGCTATCCGCTGCGCCTTGCGCATGGCTATTGGAAGGCTACGGGCGACAAAACCCCCTTTGGCGACAGATGGCTCGATGCCGTCGGAACAGTCCTTGCGACGATGCGCGAGCAACAGCGGAAGGGCGGACAGAGGACGTCCTACCGCTTCGAACGCGAAAACGCGAAGGCGACCGACACCTTGACGAACGCCGGCTGGGGCCCGGAAGTAAAGTCCGTCGGACTGATAGCGAGCGCGTTCCGTCCTTCCGACGATTCGTGCACGTATCCGTTCCTCGTGCCGTCGAATTTCTTCGCCGCAGACGTCCTTGAGAAGACGGCGGAAGTCCTCGAGAGCGCGAACGGAGCGAAGCGCCTTGCGGACGAGTGCCGCGCCCTCGCCGGAGAAGTCCGCGAGGCGCTGCGCAGCCACGCCGTGGTCAAGACGGAGAAGTACGGCGAGATCTACGCGTTCGAGGTCGACGGACGCGGCGGGGCGCTTTTGATGGACGACGCCAACGCACCGTCCCTTCTTTCGCTTCCCTACCTGTGCGGCGTCGACAAGGACGATCCCGTGTATCTCAACACGAGGCGCTTCGTCCTGAGCCGCGACAACCCCTTCTGGTTCGAAGGCAAGGCGCTGAAGGGAATAGGCTCGCCCCACACGGAGAAGGGGCGCGTCTGGCCGATGTCGATCATAATGCGCGCGCTTACCGCCCAGACGTCCGGAGAGGCGAAAGAGTGCCTTTCGGCGCTCGCGAACTGCACCGCCGGAACCGGCTTCATGCACGAAGGCGTGGACGCGGACGATCCGGCGAAGTATTCGCGAAGCTGGTTCGCCTGGGCCAACACGTTGTTCGGGGAACTCGTCTGGAACATGGTGTCTCGCGGCGAGATAGAGCCGCCTCCGAACGATTTGTCCTCATGGGTGCGACCCGAAATCGGCACGGGCGGGAACGGGCATGCGTTTCCGGGCGCGGCATATCCGTTCGGATTGGTCCAGGCCGGACCCGACACCGGCTGCGACGGGTGGGGACATTGCTCGGGATACCGCTTCGAAGAGAAGGAAATCAAAGGCTTCTCGCAGACGCACCTCAGCGGCACGGGATGCACCGACCTCGGCGATTTCCTGTTCTTCCCGTATTGCGGCCCATCGCGCGAAGACGGTTTTTCGAGCGATTTTGACAAGGGTTCGGAAACGATGGAGCCCGGCTATTACGCGGTTGACCTCGGCAGGTCCAGGACGCGAGTGGAGGTTTCCGTAAGTCCGCACTGCGCGATATACCGCTTCACTTTTCTCGACGGAGGCGGCGCGAACATAATGTTCGACAACCAGTGGGCGATCGGCGATCCGGGCAGGAATCAGATGCACGACGTCAAGATCTCCGACGACGGCAGACGCAGATTCGAAGGCGAGAAGCGGCGCTGGGGATGGGTGCACAGGACTTTCGCATTCTCGCTTGAATTCGACAGGGACTGGTCCGGCTTTTCCGATCTGCCCGCCACCGGCGGCAGACGCGACGCGGGACGCCGCAATTTCCGGTTCGACATGAAGCGCGGCGAGACGCTGACCATGAAGATCGGCCTGTCTTCTGTCTCGCCCGGAAAGGCCCGCCGGAATCTCGACGCGGAAATCCCCGGCTGGGACTTCGCGAAGACGAAGGCGGACGCGAGGGCGGCGTGGAACGGGATGCTTTCGAAGATGACCGCCAAAGGCGGCGCGGCGGAACTCGAGACTTTCTACACCGCGCTGTACCATCTTTTCCTGCAGCCCGTGAACATGGCCGACGTCGACGGCGAGTATCGCGGCGACGAGGATATAGTCAAGAAGTCCCCCTGCGGCGAATACTACTCGACTTTCTCGTTCTGGGATACCTTCCGCGCGGCCAATCCGCTGTACACGATTCTCGTGCCGGAGAAGATAGCGCCGATGGTCGCGTCCTGCGTCGAGCACCAGAGCATCGCCGGATTCCTGCCGATCTGGGCGTTGTGGGGCAAGGACAACCAGTGCATGATCGGCACGCACTCGATTCCTCTGCTCGCCGACGCCTATTTCAAGGGACTTCTCGGCGGCAACGATCCGGAACGCGTTTACCGGGCCATACGCGCCACTCTGCGCGAGAACCACCCCCGCCGCCAGAAGGAGAACTGGGACGTGCTCGACAGATACGGATACTATCCATTCGACAAGATAAGGTCGGAATCCGTCTCGCGCCTGCTGGAATGCGCATACGACGACTGGTGCGCTGCGAAGATGGCGAAGGCGCTCGGACACGCGGATGACGCCAGGTTCTTCGCGAAGAGGGCGGGATACTGGAAAAACGTCATAGACCCTTCGACGGGATTCGCGCGCGGACGCGACTCGGCGGGCAACTGGCGCGAGCCGTTCAATCCGTTCGCGCTCGGACATGACGCAAGCCGCGAGAACGACTTCACGGAGGGCAACTCCTGGCAGTGGACGTGGCACGTGCTGCACGATCCGGAAGGGCTCGCCGCCGCGCTGGGCGGCAAGGCGAAGGCCGCCTCGAAGCTCGAAGCGCTCTTCGCACAGCCCGAAAAAGCGGAAGGCATGGGGTTCACTTCGGACGTGACGGGACTCATCGGACAGTACGCCCACGGCAACGAGCCAGGACACCATACGGCGTATCTGTTCAGGTATTTCGGCAAGGGCTGGCGCACGGAGGAGCTCGTGCGCGAGATCTGCGACAAGTTCTACAGGGCCGCCCCCGACGGGCTTTGCGGCAACGAGGACTGCGGACAGATGAGCGCATGGTACCTGCTTTCGGCGGCGGGATTCTATCCGCTGAACCCCGCGAGCGGCGAATACGTGATTGGCGCACCGCAGTTGCCGAAGGTGTCGTTCGATGTCGGGAACGGGAAGCGGTTCACCGTCTTGGCGAAGAACCTCTCGCGCGAAAACAAGTACGTGAAGTCCGTCAGGCTAAACGGTCGTCCGCTTGCGGGATTCGTCTTGAGGCACAAGGATGTCGCAAAGGGCGGAAAGCTGGAGTTTGAAATGAGTTCAGTCCGCGAGCGGAAAGGGGACAGGTGATGGTTCTTGCGGTAATCGCGGCCGTGTGGTTCGACGCGTCCGTCCCCGGATGCGGAGAATGGACCGGATCGTCGGACGCGGACAATCTCAAATACTCGCTGGTCGCAGCTCGTCCGGCGTCGGACCGTGTCGCGACGGTCCGCTTCTCGGCTCCTACGGAATGCGGAGAATATCTCCCGGAGCCGCAAGGCGGCGTTTCACTTGCAGCGTTCGACGGCAGTTTCTGGTGTCTTGCCGAAGAAGACGGCACTAACACATGGGCGCGCCTTTCGGGGGCGGCTCCAGACGGCGGGGATGCCGTGTCTATCTCGGTTTCGTTCAGGCTTTCCGGCGATTCGCTTGTCGCGAGATATTGCATAGGCCAAACTGTCCTCGTCGATGCGTCCTCGCGGGAATGGATTCCGCTCGCTTTCGGCGGCGACGCTGCGGAAGTAGCCTCGTTCGCCTTTGGCGGCGTCAGTAGCGTCGATTCCCTTGCCGGAGACTACGAAAGCGACGGTGCGACCGTCGCGTTTTCGTGCCCTGCGGTCGAGGGTGCCGCGCTCGTCTCCGCAAGCGTCGCGGGCACGGCGCTGGAAAAGGACTCAAGCGGCGCGTTCGTTGCCCCCGCCGGAAGCGTGGCGACGCTGGAGTTCGCCGCAGAGACAGGCTATTTGATAGGCTCGCCATACGCCGGCTACGCGGTGGGCTATGAGGATTCGGTCTGTCCGGAGGATTCGCTCCCGCGCGTCTATGCGGCGAAGGACGTCATACGCATAAACGAGATAATGGCGTCGAACGGCGACACGCTCGCGACCGCTCGGGGCGGCAAGGAGCTCGACTGGATCGAAATACGCAATTCGGCGCCGTTCGAAGTAGACCTCGCAGGCTGGTATCTTTTCGACGGCCCCGACAAGAAAATCTCGAAGTGGACGAAGATAGAAGGAGACTGCACCATTCCGTCCGGAGGCTGCAAGATTGTCTGGGCAGACAAGTCGTACGAATCGTTCGATGAGAGCGAGGCGTATGTGCGCATCGGACTTTCCTCTTCCGGAGAGCCGTTGTTCATCGCCGACACCGCGGGAGGACTGGTGCACAGGGTGGACTTCACCGAGGCGATAAAGGACTTTTCTCAGGGGATTGGACAGTCTGGCGGTCTAGTCTACTACAAAGCCCCCACTCCGGGCGCGGATAACGCCGAGGATGAGTACACGGCGCCGACGGATCCGGTCGAATTCTCCGTCGCGCATGGCTACAAGACGGATTCCTTCGAAGTCGAAATCTCTTGTCCGGCCAACGGCGAGGCGGAAATACGCTACACGCTCGACGGCACGTCGCCGACATCGGCAAGCACGCTCTACGAAAGACCGGTCGCAGTTTCCTCGACGACATGCCTGCGCGCAGCGGCGGTCGACGGACAAAGCATACTCCAGCGCGACAACGCGGCGACGTACATCTTCCTCGACGACGTGCTGTCGCAGGATTCATCGGTCCCCGAAGGGTTCCCCGCGGACGGCGAGGTGAACGGGCATGCGTTCCGCTACGGCATGGACCAGTCTGTCGTGAACGGGAAAGACGGCGAAAGGCTGGTGCGCTCGTTCACGAACGGAATCGACACCGTTTCGATTGTCATAGATCCGGCGAATCTTTTCGATTCCCAAACTGGCATATACGTGAACCCGCAAGGCGACGGGCGCGAGTGGGAGCGCGCGACGATGGTCGAATGGATCACACCGGCTTCGGGAGGCGACGGTTTCTCGGCCCCTGCGGGACTGAGGATCCGCGGAGGGGCGAGCCGGGGGAAGAGCTACGCCAAGCATTCGCTGCGGCTCTTTTTCCGCAGCTCCTACGGACTTTCAAAGCTCGAATATCCGCTTTTCGGCGACGAAGGCGCGTCGAAGTTCGACAAGGTCGATCTGCGCACTTCGCAGAACTATTCGTGGGCGAACGAGGACTCAATGAAAGACACGTTCGTGCACGAGGTGTTCTCGCGCGACACGCAGCGCGACCTCGGCGTGGCCTATACGAGAAGCCGTTACCTGCACCTCTTCATAAACGGCGTCTACTGGGGTCTCTACCAGACTCAGGAACGCGGCGACGAGAACTTCGCCTCCACCTATCTGGGCGGGGAGAAGGAGGATTGGGATGTCGTAAAGACGTCGGACTACATTCTCGGCGCGAGCGAAGGCACGATAGACGCATACCGCGCGCTCTGCGACTTCGCCGATCTCGGTTTCGACGACGCGAACTACATGAGGGCGCAGGGCCTGAACCCCGACGGCACGCGCAACCCCGCATACCCCGTGCTGCTCGATCCGGTGAACGTCATGGCGTACATGCTTGTGGCGCACTATACGGTGGACGCCGACTCCCCGGCGTCCGTATGGGGAAACCACGCCAACAACCTCTATGCGCTGCGCGACAGGGTTGACGGCGCGGGGCACGACGGCTTCGTGTTTCTCCGCCACGACGCCGAGCACTCGATGGGAACGGCCGACTCGACGGACAAGCGCGCTGCATACTGCCGCTACGACCAGGATCCTACGGGCTACGGGACTTCCGAGCGACACCGGACGTTCGCGTCCGTCGTCAACTTCACGCCGTCGGAGCTCCACATGAAACTCTGCGGCAACGTCCGCTACCGCATGGCGTTCGCGGACATGTTCTACAGGGAATGTCTGCGGGAGGGCGGAGCGCTGACGTGCGACGCCGTGTGGGCGCGGTTTTCGTCGCGCATGGCGGAAATCGACGATGCCGTCGTGGCCGAGGCGGCGCGGTGGGCGCGCAAGGGGCAGACGCGCGAGACCTGGCTCGCCGCGTGCGGCGAGTGCCGTGAGTTCATCGAAAACCGCATGCCCTTCATGCTTGCGCAGTACAGGGCGAGGGGCTGGTATCCAAGCGTCGATCCGCCAGTCGTACTCGGTGCGGACGGGCTGGCTCTCGCCGATGGATGCCCGGTTTCGGCGGGCGGCACGTTTGCCCTTGCAGGGAACGGCGAAATTTTGTATACTTTAGACGGTTCGGATCCCATGTCGGAGGACGGGACGGTGTCTGGCGGCGCAGTGCGCTACTCGGCTCCAGTGCGTCCGCCGCTTGTCGCTGCCACGCTTTGCGCCCGCGTTCTCTCGCAGGACGGCGAATGGAGCGCCATGGAGCGGCGAAACGTGTGGCGCGAGGGGTATGAAGGCCTCAAAGTCAAAATAAGGTGACTTTGTAAAGCGCAGGAGTGAATATAATGAATCTCGCCGAACACGACAGTGGAACGAAGCGCAGCGCGATATTTGAGGAGCTGCGCAGGAACATATTGGAAAAACGCTACGCAAACGGGAAGCTTCCGAGCGAGAGGGCCCTCATGCGCCGCTTTTCCGTTTCACGCACGCACATACGGTCCATTCTCGACGAGCTGAAGGTCAAGGGTTACATCTTCGCGCGGCAGGGCTCGGGCATGTACGTGTCGCGCCGCGCGAGGACGATGGGCGGGAAAATCGGGATAATGATAACCGGCGCCTTTCGCGAAGGGGAGGGAGGCGTCCTTCCGACTATAATAGCGGAGTTCGCGCGCGAAGCCGGGAGAAACGGATACGGCGTGGAGATGGTCGAAGTTCTGCCCGACGGCGCGGTGAACTGGCAGGAGAAACTCCTTCGCATCGCGCGGAACCTGGTCGACAAAGGCGTTTCCGGAGTCATCTACCAGCCGATAGACTTCCCGGGCGACAGCCCTGCTGTGAACCGCTCGGTCCTTTCGCTGTTCGACAAGGCGGGCATCCCTGTTGCGCTTTTCGACTACGACATAGTGCCCACGCCGGAGAGGAGCGAATACGACCTGGTCGGCATAGACAATTTCGACGCCGGGCGGCTTATCGGGCAGTGCCTCGTCCGCAGCGGGGCGAAACGGATCGCCTTCATGATGGAGGACAACTGGTCCTTGAGCGTCCTCGGCCGTATGGAGGGCGTGAAGTACGCCGTTTCGATGTCAGGATGCGCGGCGCACGACTTCGCTATCTACTCGATGCCGGAGGATACGGCCGCGCTCAGCAGAATCCTCGGCAAGCGTAACCGCCCCGACGCGATAATATGCGGAAACGACTTTCTCGCCATAAGGCTCATGGCCGCGCTGGAGAAGCTAGGCATGCGGGTGCCGGAAGACTTGATGGTAGCGGGCTTTGACGACATACCTCTCGCGTCCCTTCAGAATCCTCCGCTCACGACCATACGCCAGCCCTGTGCGAGCCTCGCGCAGACGCTCTTTGCAGCCCTCTCGCGCCGAATGGCCGATCCGTCCCTCCCTCCTTCCACGATATACATGAACGCGACCTTGGTCGAGCGCGCCTCGACCATCCGGAGCACAACCCAGTCCACGCCGCCGCGTCGCAGACACGATGCGCGGCGTCCAAAAGAAAGAAGCAAGACAAAATGAAAATAGCCGTGGTCGCGGCGGCAGGTGCGATTGCCCTTGCCGCAGAAGCGCATGCCGACTCGCAGCCTCTCGATTATGTTCGTGCGACGACGGGTACGATCAATTCGTTCGCGTTGTCGGCGGGCAACGTGTATCCCGCCATCTGCCGTCCGTGGGGCGGTCCCATGTGGGCGCCTGTCACCAAGCCCGGACACAGCGAAGGGTGGTTTTACGACTACACGGGCACGCAGTTCTACGGCATGCGCCTCACGCACCAGCCGAGTCCGTGGATGAATGACTTCGGTCAGGTCACGGTAGTCCCCGTTTCGGGCCCGGTTGACGAGAAGATGGAAAGCCGCCGCAGCCATTTCAGCCACAAGTCGGAGACGATTCGTCCAGATTACTACCGCGTCTACCTCGGTGACAGCGACATCGGATTTGAGCTGACGGCAGCCAAGAGGTCTTGCGTCATGCGCATCACATACGGCGATGCCGAGAAGCCCGGCTTCGTCGTGGATGCAATGGGCGGTGACGGAAAGGTCGAGGTCGACCGAGAGAAGCGGCGGGTCTATGGTGTTTCGGCACGCCGCGCGACGCCTGTGGCAGACGATTTCGGCAATCGGTTCGTCGTCGAATTCGACCGCGAGATCGTGTCCGTCGAAGGCGGCGGCTCATGGTGCTGCGTCCGTTTCGCCCCCGCGAGGCGCGGCGACGTGCTTACGGCGCGGATGGCATCCAGCTTTGTCGACCGCGAATATGCCGTCGCCAATCTGGCCGAGGTCTCGGGCAGGAGCTTTGACGCCGTGCGCGCGGAGTCCGCAAAGGTCTGGAACAGCGTCCTCGGACGCTTCAAGGCCGAGACGCCCGACATCGACCGAAAGCGCATGTTCTACACGGCGCTCTACCGCGCGTCGCTTTTCCCGCGCGCGTACTACGACATTGATGCGAGAACGAAGAAGGCGGTGCACCGGAGCCCCACGCCCGGCGGCGTCTTCGAGGGACCGTTCTATGTCGGGACGGGATTCTGGGATACGTTCCGCGCGCTTTTCCCGCTTCTCAACTTCGCCTATCCCGAGGTGAACGCGCTGATGACAGAGGGGCTCGAGAACAGTTGGAAGGAGGCCGGATGGTTTCCGGAGTGGTCGAGCCCAGGGCTTTCCGACTGCATGACTGGCAACAACTCCGCGAGCGTCATCGCGGACGCATGGCTCAGCGGCGCGCGCGGGAATGCCGATGCCGAGACGCTGTGGCAGGGACTTGTCCACGGCGCGAACAACCAGCATCCGCGCCAGGGAGCGACCGGTCGCTGGGGCGTCGCGGACTACAATTCGCTCGGCTATGTCGCGCACGACCACGGCCGGCATGGAACGGTCGCGCGCACGCTCGAATACGCCTACGACGACTGGTGTATCTGGCAGTTCGGCAAGGCGATCGGCAAGAGCGAACAGGAGACGGCGCAGTACAGAAAGAACGCCGGGAACTGGCGCAACGTGATTGACCCGAAGCACCGTCTCGCGAACGGGCGCTGGCGCGACGGCAAGTTCCGCGACGACTTCAATCCAATCAAGTGGGGCGACGGCGATTTCGTCGAAGGCAATTCGCTGCACTGGACGTGGAGCGTAGTACATGACGTCGCCGGTCTTATGGAAGCGATGGGCGGACGCGATGCGTTCGCGGCGGCTCTTGACGACGTGCTTGCACGGCGGCCCGAGATATGCGAAAGCGACCGGCGCGGAATGTACCACGAAATGCGCGAGATGCAGCTGGCGGACATGGGGCAGTACGCCCACGGCAACCAGCCCGCGCAGCACATGCTCTACCTCTACAACTGGTGTGGCGAGCCGTGGAAGGCCCAGTACTGGGTGCGCGAGGTGATGAACCGTCTCTACTCGCCGACGCCAGACGGCTACTGCGGCGACGAAGACAACGGCCAGACATCTGCCTGGTACGTTTGGAGCGCGCTCGGCTTCTATCCCGTCTGCCCCGGCTCGGGGCAGTACGTGATCGGATCTCCCGCGCTCGAACGCGCCGAAGTCAGGCTGCCTGGCGGGAAGGCGCTTCGGATCGAGGCGCCTGAATCCGCGACGAAGCGTTATGTCGCCTCTGTCTCCCTGAACGGCAAGACCGTCAAGGAGAACTGGCTTTCGGCGGCGGAACTCAGGAAGGGCGGGAAGCTCGTATTCAAGATGAGCGACAAGCCGGTGAAAACGCGCGGAGCGGAGGCTTCCGCCGCGCCATATTCAATGAGCCGGGAGGTGCATAAATGAAGCTGGCTACAATCGCGGTTGCGGCAGGCCGCTCGAGGGATTCGTCATCAGGCACGCCGACATCATGGCGGGCGGCGAGCTCGTGTTCGAGATGGGTGAATGAGACTGCACAGCGGGAATACCGCTAAACACGGAAGGAAGACGTCATGGAGAACATCAATCGGTTTGCGGCATTGGCCGGCGTTTGCCTGGCGGCGCTGGTGGTTCGCGCGGCGGAGAATCCGCTCCCAAAGTGGGCGCTCGGCGGTTTTGTCCGTCCCGCCGGAGTCAATCCCGTCATCAGGCCCAATCCGAAGTCGGAGTTCGAATGCCCGATGCAGAGGCGTCTAGTCAAGTGGGAGGAGAGCGATACGTTCAACCCCGCCGCTGCGGTGAAGGACGGAAAGATATGTGTCCTGTACCGCGCCGAGGACAACACCGCGCAGGGAGTAGGCAGCAGGACGTCGCGCATTGGCCTGGCGGTCTCGGAGGACGGTGTGCATCTGGCGCGCGAGCCGAAGCCGGTTCTTTTCCCAGGAGGGGACGACCAGGAGAAGTTCGACTGCCCCGGAGGCTGCGAGGATCCGCGCATTGCCGTCACCGAAGACGGGCTCTACGTCATGACCTACACGTCGTGGAACCGCAAGTGCCCCCGTCTGTGCATCGCCACGTCCCGCGACCTTCGGCACTGGACGAAGCACGGCCCGGCCTTCGGCAGGGCGCAGGGCGGACGCTTCCTTGGGCTCGCAAGCAAGTCCGGCGCGATCGTCACCGAACCGTCCAGCGCGGATCCATCGCGCTATGTGATCGCAAAGGTAAACGGCAAGTACCTGATGTACTGGGGCGAGACGGCGATACATGCGGCGACGAGCGACGACCTTGTCAACTGGAACCCCGTCACCAGGCAGGACGGCTCGCTGCGCGAACTCGTCAAGCCGCGGCCCGGTTTCTTTGACTCTACGCTCGTCGAGGTCGGGCCGGCGGCGATCAGGACGAAGTACGGCATAGTCGTCCTCTACAACGGCCGCAACGGACATGGCGAAGTGGCGGACAGGCGGTACGGGCAGGGAACCTACTGCGGAGGGCAGGTCCTCTTCGACGGACGCGACCCGTACATGCCTGCGGCGCGTCTTGACGAACCGTACTTCCGGCCCCTTGCCGACTTCGAGCGCAAGGGTCAGTATGCCGAGGGCACTGTCTTCACCGAGGGCCTTGTCCAGTACAAGGGAAAGTGGTACCTGTACTACGGCTGCGCCGATTCGCTTGTGGGCGTTGCGGTGTGGGATCCGGAGAGCGGAATGCGCGTCGGCGATCCGCTGCCGGAGGCCGAATAGATGACTCATCGCGGCTTTTCCGGCTTGCACTTTGGATATGCCGTATGGACGATATACGGAGCGAAAGGACAATGATGAAAACAATGAAGATGAAATTCATGAGATTTGCCGCCTGCACCGCGTTTGCCGCGATGGCGGCCTCCGCTTTTGCGGCAGGGAGTCCCGCGCGCGAATTCGAGTTGGGCGAAGAGAACTCCACCATCAGAGGCAAGCAAACGAATGGGGAGGGACCCTTTGGGTGTTGACACCGATCTCTTCGTGCGCGGGAATGCCGATGCCGAGACGCTGTGGCAGGGACTTGTCCACGGCGCGAACAACCAGCATCCGAAGCAGGGCGCGACCGGTCGCTGGGGCGTCGCGGACTACAATTCGCTCGGCTATGTCGCGCACGACCACGGCCGGCACGGAACGGTCGCGCGCACGCTCGAATACGCCTACGACGACTGGTGCATCTGGCGCTTCGGAAAGGCGATAGGCAAGAGCGACGCCGAAACAGCGCAGTACCGGCGCAATGCCGGAAACTGGCGCAACGTCATAGATCCGCGCCACCGCCTCGCCAACGGACGGCTGCGCGACGGAAGGTTCCGCGACGACTTCAATCCAATCAAGTGGGGCGACGGCGATTTCGTCGAAGGAAATTCCCTCCACTGGACATGGAGCGTCGTGCATGACATAGCGGGACTCATGGAGGCGATGGGCGGGCGCGAGGCGTTCGTCGCGGCGCTGGACGACGTGCTGGCGAGGCCGCCTTCGATATGCGAAAGCGACAGGCGCGGGATGTACCACGAAATGCGCGAGATGCAGCTGGCGGACATGGGGCAGTACGCCCACGGCAACCAGCCCGCGCAGCACATGCTCTACCTCTACAACTGGTGTGGCGAGCCGTGGAAGGCCCAGTACTGGGTGCGCGAGGTGATGAACCGTCTCTATTCGCCGACGCCAGACGGCTACTGCGGCGACGAAGACAACGGCCAGACCTCAGCCTGGTACGTTTGGAGCGCGCTCGGCTTCTATCCCGTGTGCCCCGCCTCGGGTCAGTATGCGCTCGGCTCGCCGGCGGCCGAACGCGCCGAGATACGCATGCCGTCCGGCAAGACGCTTGTCATCGAGGCGAAGGACGCATCGCGCAGCCGCT
>Ga0256407_10006182_pt1 | contig 18650 bp, 9 predicted proteins | sample RumenRJG_04DNA_FD_193489 | JGI IMG/M metagenome (GOLD analysis project Ga0256407, IMG submission 193489) | Bovine rumen microbial communities from Lethbridge, Alberta, Canada - RJG_04 | ecosystem: Host-associated > Mammals > Digestive system > Stomach > Rumen | place: Canada: Alberta | collected...
TAAAAAAAAAAATCAAAAAAAAAAAAAAAATGAATTCAAACTATTCCTTAAACAAAGATGCTCCAGGAATCCTTTCAATATCCAATCCAAAATCCCCTCCTCAAGTAAACAAAATAAAAAAACGTTGTTTAATGTTATCCCCAACAGTATATGCAGGATTAGAAAGAGAATGTAAAATGTCAGACTTTGAAAAAGATCCACGTGCAATAGGAAAAGGAGGTTTTGGTCAAGTATGGAAAGTAATTCATAAAAAAACAAATAAAGTATACTGTATAAAAATAATACAAAAATCAGGAATAATAGAACAAAAATTAGTAAATCAAATGAATAGAGAAATAGAAATAATGTATTTATTAAATCATCCTCATTGTCTAAGATTAAAAAATCATTTTGAAGATGATGACAATTTTTATTTAGTAATGCCATTAGCAGTAAAAGGACAATTATATAAATTATTAAAAAGAGCACATAAATTTGATGAAAGAACAACTGCTCAAATATTAAGAGAAACAATTAGTGCTTTGCAATATTTACATTCTTTTAAACCTCCTATTATTCATAGAGATATTAAACCAGAGAATTTATTATTAAATGAAAGTGGTAGAATTTTATTAGCAGATTTCGGTTGGTCTAATTTTAAAAATGATGGTGATGTTAGGAAAACTTTCTGTGGTACTCCTGAGTATATTGCACCTGAAATGTTAAGGAAAGAAGGTCATGATCATAGAATTGATATTTGGTCTGTTGGTGTTTTAATGTTTGAATTATTATCTGGTTACTCACCTTTCTGTGCTAAAACTAATCAAGATTTATATGCTAATATTAGAAAGTTAAAAATTAATTGGCCTGCTGATATGCCTCCTTTAGCTAAGAATTTAATATCAAAGATTTTGAAGTTAAATCCTAAAGATAGATTAAGTCTTGAAGATATTTTAAATCATCAATGGTTTCAAAATACAAAAATGTTGAAACCTTTATTACAAAATAATCTTAATTCTGATAAAGATTTACTTATTTATCATATGGTTAGTGAAGTTACTGATAAAGTCACTGAGACTATTAATACTTTACTTAATTTAACTGGGGAAGAGGCAGCTGGTCAGGAATGTGTTAAAAAGATTCATTCAGATACTCCTGATGGTGATAGTAAAAAAAAAAATATTGTCAAACAAATACAAAATCAACAACAAAAAAAAGAAAATGAAAATAATAATGTTGTTAATATTAATGTTACTAAGGAACAAACTGATCTTTTGAAAATTGAAAACTTGAATTTGAAACAAGAAAATTTAAATTTTAAAACTAAAATTCAATCACTTGAAAATGATATTAAATCTTTAAAAGCAGAAAATATAAAATTAAAAGAAGTTGATACTACAAATTTACAAGAACAAGTTAAAAAATTAAATTCAGAAATTGAAAAATATCAAATTAAAGATAAAGATAGATTACAAATTTTAACTGAATTAGAAGAAAAAAATACTTTAAATAGAGAATTAAATTCTAAAGTTCAAATGGGAGAAAATGATAAAATTCAAAAAGAAAAAGAAATTTCAAATTTAAAAGAACAATTAAAAGAATCAAAAAAAGATAATGAATCAAAACAAATTATAATAGATGAATATAAGAAAAAAAATGATACATTAAATCAAGAAAAAGAAGAATTATTTTGTAATTATCAAAAAAAAATTGAAATGCTTCAATTAAAAATGTTAGATTCTTCAACAAGTGCAGAAAGTAATTCAGATGGAGTGACAAGAGCAATTGAAGTAATAAATGAAAATCTTGATGAATTTAAAACAATTTTTAAAAAGAAATTTGATACATTTAATGATAATTTTACTCAATTTAAAAAAGAATATTCAGAAAGAAATGAAAATTTAATTAATTTATTAAATGATAATACTAAAATTATTTCAAATGAAGTTCAAAAATATTCAAATTCAGTTCAAAGTGATATTGAAAAAGTATTTCAAAATGTTAATAATTCTAGTGCAAGTACACATGAAAAAACTATTGAATTTTATAAGAAACAAGTTGCTAAATTAAGTGAATATCAAAAAAATGAAATTAGTAATAAAACACAAATTGAAATTTTAACAAATGAAATTAATAATTTGAAATCTCAATTAAAAGTTTGTCAAGATTTAAATGTTGATAAAGATAAATTAATTACTTTAAAAGATAATGAAATTATTAAAAAAGAAGAATATATTAAAACTATTGAAAATAGTTTATCTGATATTAAAAATTTCGTATATTCTAATATGAATGAAGATATGTGTGATTTATTTAATAAAACATTTAATAAATCATATTAAATGGTTTTTTATTAATTATCAAAATTTATTAATTATAAAATTTAGGAATAATAAAGTTTTGAATTTTAAAAAATTTAATTTATATTTTTTTTCATTTTTCAATATTAAATTAAATATTAAATAGTAATTATTTGTGGAGATGGGAAATTTCTTAAAATTAAATTTTTTTGTAATGGGATAGAAGAATAAACAGTCATTGTAATTTTATTAATATTTCTTACTCCTTTAACTTTAGTAATACAACTAAATTGTAAAGAAATTTCATTATTTTCATTTTCATCTTTTTTATTTTTATATCCATATTTATTCGAAAAATTTTTAATAGAATATTTCTTTAATCCTAACCAATTAAATTCATTACTATCATCATCAATAAAAATATCATAAGCTGTAATTGAATCAATTTCACTTAAAGCACTTTTATCAATTGTTAAATTAAATAATATTAATTTTTTATTATTTCCAATATCATTTTGATTTATTTCAATTTTACATGAATTTTCCATTAATTGTCTTATAAATTTTGATGTTATTGCTGGAATTTTTAAATGTGTTTTATGGAAATATAATCCATTTATTTTCTCTTTTTTTGAATTATTTATTGCTTCCCATGAAAATATTAAATTATCATTTTTTAATAATCTACATAATTTATTTTTTAAATGAAATTGATATTTATCATTTTGAATTTCATCATTTATAAAATCAAAATGAATATTTTTTGCTAATTCATTTACTTCATTATTCAATTTTTCATTTTTAAATGTTTTAGAAATTGATGTCAATTCAACATTATCATTTTTTTCTTTACTAAAAATTAATTTATGATAATTTAAAGTTAAATCACCACTTTTAGTTAATTGCCATTCATCAACATTAGTATCAAGTCTTTTAATATCAGGAGTTCCATAAACTTTACTACCAATTTTCAAATCAGATAATTTATCTTTATTTTTAATATATGTTACAGTATTTAAATTAAAATCGATTTGATTTCTCATATATTTATTTAAAGTTTCTTTAATATTAAAAATAACTGAATCCTTAACATTTAATTTAACTAAAAATCTCCTTATTTCATGATCAATATATCCTCTTTCTTCTTCAAATTTAAATAATATTTTAATATAAATTTCCCCTGTTTTCAAAGGAATAATAGGAACATAAATTGTAACTTCATTACTACTATTTTTCTCAGGATTATTAAATAAATCAATTTCTTTAAAAATATAATCAGTTAAAACACTTCTAGAAATATTTTTATTACTTCTTCCAGTTGAAATAGTATCATTAAAAAATAAGCAAATTCTCTTTATTTTCAAAGGAGAATTATTTTTTATTTTAATAGGCATTAAAATAAATTGATACATAAATAAATGTAATTCATTTCCCATTGGAAATTCAACATTAACATCACTATCATTATCAATTATTTCAAAAGTAATATCAGCTTTTTTATCAAAAATTTTATTTGATTGATGTGAAGCATTAGAACTTCTTCCTTGTGAATGTTGACTACTTGTTGAACTTTTTCTTCTTTTTCTTTCTCCTGTTGATTTTCTTCTTTTTCTATATGAATATAATTTACTTACATCTTTTGTATTAAAATAATGTTTTATTATTACAAGATTATCTAATGTTATTTCTACTCCTTTTATTATTACATGACCTGCTAAAAGTGGTTTAATATATAATTCTATTTTTTGAGTGGAAAATTGTTTTAGTGTTAGAAAACTATTTTGATATTCAATTTCTTCAATTTGAGAATTTTGATTTTCTGTTATATTTTCATCTTTTGCTTTTGAAAAATCACATATTAATTTCATATTTGTTATATTTAAATCAATTGATAATGGATTTTTTACAAGGAATCTAACATACATTTTATTATTTATATTACCTAAGAAATTTCTTTTTGAATAAAAATTACTAAAGTTTTGTTTATTTAAAATAATATTATCTAAATTTCTTAATGATATTATATCAGGTGGAGTTAAACTAAGATAAATTTTCTTTGTTGGAACTAAGGAATATTTATTAAATAACAACCAATTTGCAGGATTATCAAAAAAATTTGCATTTTGTTTACTTATTATATAATCTTGTTCTTCAATTACTAAAACTGATGTATTATCAACTTCAGGAATTTTTAAATCATTAGTATTAAATACTCCTAAAATTGTTCCTGCTTTTTCACCATTAATTACATTTTCTAATGAAGATTTTAAATTTTGAAAATTTTTTTGTGGACTTTTTTTTAAATCAGGATTAAATTTAGTAATTTCTAAATAATTTTTATAAAATTGTAATGCACCATCATAATATTTTAACTCAGTACAAATATTTCCCATTTGTTCATTTACAAATTCTTTTATTCTTATAAAAGAAGAATTTTTTTGAGAAATAAATGTTACAATTGATGAATAATCATTAAGTGAATATTTAATAAATTCAATTCTTTCATTTCTATAAAAATTGCCTGTTAAAAGAGTATAAAATATAAATTTTCTTTTATGTCTTTCTGGCATTAATAAAAAATAAATACCAGTTTCTTCATACATTAAAGGAGCTAATCTAAAAACCATATTTTCAATTGATCTATTTTCTTTTTTTCTATTTGGAATATCATTTATTCCTTTCATAACTATATTAATTAATTGAGAAAAATTTCCTTTTTGTTCATAAACTTTCATTAAATTAAATAATGATTTTGCAGCTTGGTGAAATTGATTTGTTCTAATATAATTTTGATATGCTGTTACAAAATCATTTTCTTTTATAACTGGATTTAATAAAAAATTACTCATTACTCTTAATTCATATGCTGAATTATAATGAATTGTTGATTTTGATTTTATATCATTTATTAAAAATTTTATATTTTCATATACTTCAGAATAACATCTGAAATAAAAATATAGAGTTGATAATAAATATTCATTTTTTTCTTCTGGTGTTAATGAATATATTTGAAAGTAATTATTATATGCTAATCTTTCTTGTCTTTTAAATATATTAAATAATGAATTTTTTAATCCTTTTTTATTTGCTGTTAATTCATTATCTAATATTGTTATTTTTTGTTGAATTAATTTAATAACATATTCATTAAAAAATTTAAACATAGTATCTTTAAATCTTTTTCTCTCATCTTTCGAAATATAAAACCCATGTCCAATTCCTTTAAATAAATTATTATTATTTTTATATTTATCAAACCTATGAATATACTCATTCCAAATATCATCTAAATTCTTAGTAGATTCTTTATCACCATCATTAACTTCCCAATACAACATATAATACATAGCAAATGTAACTTTAAAATTATTAATTAAATGATCTTTTTTTTCTTTAGCAATAGTTTTCTCTTTATCACTTTTATCATTTAAAATCAATATTAAAGAAGGCATATCTTCATCATAAATTCCTTCAGAAATTAAAGGAGGAATTATTTTATTATTTTTTTGTCTATTTGGCATAATAATTTTTAAATCATCAGTAATAGAACAAATATAAATAAAACATAAAGGTTGTTGTAATAAATCACTTTCATTAAATTTAGTAAATTCAAGATATAATTTCATATATTCATTTAACCAAGGATTTGAATAATCTTTTAATTTATTTAAAATATTATTTTTCAAATGAAAATTTTTTAAATCACTAGATGACCATTCAGGAATATTATCTTGATTTAATAATAAATTATCAATAATTTCTAAAAATGAAGTTGGTGGGATTTTTCTATATTGTTCACTATCATAAAAATCTAATCTAAAATCGTTTATTTTTTTTGTAAATTTTCCTGCTAATTCTAAATTAAATGAAGGGAATACTCCAAATGGTCTTAAAAATTCTGCTGGTGATAAATTGTTTTTTTTTATTATTTTTTTTGCATTATCTGTTGAGTATACTATTGCTGATGGAACATAATTTTCTTTTACCCATCTTGTAAATAAATTGTCAGTCATAATAAATATTAATTTTTTAAATATAAAAAATATTTTTTTATGTATATTAAAAAAGATTTATTTGTTAAAAAAATAAATAATGTAATTTTTATTTTTTTTTATTTTATATTTTTTTTATTTTATTTTTTTTATTAATTGAGATTTACATTTTTCTCTAAATGTCTTTTGTTTTTATATAATAAAAAGAATTCATATAAATTTGGAAAATTTTTACATATTATTTCAATGATACTTATAAAATCATCAAAATCTTCAAAATAATCAAATGATGTATTATTATAATTACTTCCAATTGTACATTTCTCAATTTCTAATTGTAATATTTTTTTTAAAATGAAAATTATTTCTTTTTCATATTTTAATTCTTTTTTCATATAATCTTTTAATGGGGGATATAATTTTTCTTTATTTTTAAATGATAATTTTGCTATTGTTGAAAAATCTTTATATATTTTACATATATCAAATAATTTTTCAATTCCAAATATTTCTAAATTTTTATTAATATCTTTTTTAGTTTTATAAAATTCTTTATTATGATTTGATGATTTATTTCCATAATTATAATATAATTGATTTAAATAATGTAATTGTTTTGCAAATTCAAAAAGGGCATTATCAGGAATATTTAAATTTAAACTATTAATTTTGGTTTCTAAAAATTTTTTATAAATGATAAATAAATAAATATATAAATGTCTATTATTATTTGAATTGTTTTTTGAAAGGAACCAAAAAGTATTTCTATAATTAAAAAAGATATTTTTAGGGAATTGATTAATTAAATTTTGAATTTCATTATTTATATTTAATATAATTATAATTAAATATTCATATAAGCTTTCAATATTAGGATTGTCTTTATTTTCATCTAATAAATTTATTGCAATTTCAAAAAAATTTGAAAGAAATTTTTCATTAATAAATTCCAATTTACAATATAAATCAAATTTTTTACTTTTTTCAATATGATATTCTTTAGCCATTTTTTCATAGAATAATTCTATAAATTCTTTAACAATATAATTATTATTATTTGACTCATCTTCTTTTTTTCTTATATTCATTGCTACAATTAATTTTTCTAAAATTGAATAAAATTCAACTTCATTATCTGGAAATTTACTGAAATAATCTAATTTTTTTAAAAAAAGATAAAATTTAGATATTATTTCGAATCTCTGATTTAAATATTTTAAAATCATCATTTCAGATTTATTATCTGATTTATTTAAATATTCAATATTTAATACATTATTATTTATTTTTTCATCTACAAATTTATTAATTGTATTTTTAACTTCAAATAAATTATTTTCTGCAGAATCCAAAATTTCATTAAACTCATTTTTCATTTGATTATTAATTTGAAAATTATTAGATAAAAACAATGGAAAGTTTTCATTTATAAATTTTTCTATTTTCATTCCTGCAGTACTTAATGTTATATTTAAACCTTGATAATTTACTTTATTATTTGAAATCAAAATTTGAGGCGCATTAGGAGAATTAATTATAAATTCATTTCTGTTATTTAATCCAATTCTTTGATTATTATTATTAATATAATTCATATTATTATTATTCATTGGAATTTGTTCATTATCTCCTTTTGTTAAAAACTGAGAAACATATGATGTTGTTTTACCTAATATATTTCTAAACATTCCCATTCGCTCCATTTTTAAATAAAAATATAAATTTAAATTTTATAATAAAAATTAATTTTAATAATAAATAATATATATTATATTTTAAAATTTCTATATAAAAAATTATTTTTTATATTAACAATTTTAAAATTAAAAATAATATTTAAATTATTTTAATCAATTTTTTTAAAAAAAATTTGGAAAAATATACAATTTTAAATTCATTTTTTCATATTAAAATTTTTCTCCAATTTTTTTTTCATATTTAAAAACTATAAATATTTTCAAATAATTTGTTAAATATTATATTTCCAAAAATTTATTTATAACTTTTTTTTAAATATTTTTAAATTAATATGTCTGACGTTAATATAGTTCATCTTAATTTAAACTATTCTCCAACTTATAATAAAAGAAAAATAAAGGTTATGATGGAAAATAAAATTATAAAAAAATTATCAAGACATATGAAAAATAAAACTCAAAATGAATTTCTATCCAATAATGATTCTATGAAAAAAAATATTAATAAAAGTAAAAGTGTTAATAAAAGTGTTAATGAATCAAAATCAATTGAATCTTCAAATAAAAATAGTTATGAACATAGTATAAATAATATTTTGGAGAATCAAAAAAAAAATTTAATGGAAAATGAATCAAAAAATAATAATGAAAAAAAATGTATAAATTTAAAATGTTTTCGTAAGAAGAAACAATTATTTTTAAAACCAAATCAAATACAAATAAAAAAATTAAGGAAGAGTCTATCATTAAATGAATATGGGAAATTATTTAGAAAAAATAATAAAAAGTTTTTAGAAAATAAACAACATGTAAATAAATTATTATTACCTAAATTAGATAAAGTAAATAGTTTTGATTTAATAAGTAAAAATTTAAATGCTCATGAAGATAATTATAATGTAGATAATTTTAATAATGATATGAGAAACTTTGATGAACAATATGAAACAATGAAAATTGCAAATGAAAATTCAAAAGTTATTATTAAGTTAACTAAAGATTTAGGAAGAAAAAGTTTTTTAAAACAATGTAAAAAATATAAAGATAATATTGATAATAATGAAGATTTTAGATATATTATGAAATTTCCTAATAATTCCATTAGAAATTTGATTAATTCAAATTATAAAAATATGAGAAATAATAGGAATTTTAATAAAATTAGATATAACTCTTTTAATAAAGTAATTTCTGGAAATAAAAGTTATGAACAATTATTTCATAGAGATAAAAATAATTATAATTATGAATTATCTAATTCAAATTATGAAGGAATGAATATGAATTTAAAAAAATTAGAATTACAAAAAATGAGAAAATTTAATTTTAATTCATTATTAGAGCAAATATTAAATAATTCAAAAGAAATAAGAAAAATAACTCAAAAAATATCATCAGAACTGAGTATTGAAAATATGAAATTAACAAATGACCAATTATAAAGATATAAATTATATATTATATAGAGAATTAAATATAAAAATTCAATTGAAAAAAAAATAAAATGAAAAAAACTATTTAAAATTTAAATTATAATATAAAAAAAATGTATCCCAAAACAGGAGAATTAAACATCAAAGAATTAAGATCAGCAATACCAATAAGTGAAGCAGAAAATGATGATATATATGACATATCATCAAAAAGCAATAATGAAGATCCAGAATTAGCATTAGATTCAAATGGTTTAATAATATCATCATCAAATAATCCAAATTTATTAGCAGGAAGTCAAAATTCAAATAATTATAATCCATTAACATATTCAAATAATTCAAATATGGTAAATAAAGATTTAATAAATAGTAATAATTCTTTAGGTAATAAAATTGACTATTTATCAAATAATCAAAAAGATATAATTGAAAGATTAAGTTTCCAATTAGAATTAGCAAATCAAAAATTAAAAAATAATGAAAGAACAATTGATAGATTAACTTCAATTCAACATGAATATGAATTAAAATTTTCAACATTAACATCAGAATATAGAGCAAAAGAACAAACTTTAAGAGAAAAATATAAAGCAAAAGAAGAAAATTTATATACTGAACAAAAACAAAATGAATTAGAATATGAAAGACAAATTGGTGATTTAAAAAGTGAAATTAAACAATTAAAAGATATTATATTTAACAATGATAAAGAAATTAATAGTTTTAAAACAAAAACATTCTCAATTGATAGTAATATGAAAATAAGAGAAAAAGAATTTCAAGCAGCAATTGATATGAAAGATCATCAAATAAGAGAATTAGAAGATAAAATTGTACAAATTGATGAAGAAAATAATATAAAATTAGAAGAAATGTCAAATAAAAATAAAGACTTATTAAAACAATTAGCAGATTTAAGAACAGAAAATACTTTATTATCAAATAATCTAAAAAATCAAAATAATTTAAATTATTCTCAAAATCAATTTAAAAATCAATCAACAAATAATTCAATAATAAATTCTCCAACAAATAATGTGATTTTAGCATCAAGAAATGCAGTAATTGATGCAAATAATTCATTAAATTATTTACAAACTACAAGTGATAAAAATAATCATCCTGCTTTAATGACTGCATATGATATAATGAAAATAAAAGAATTAAGAGAACAAGTTCAAAAATTACAAAATGAAACTGTTCAATTAACAAGAGAATTAAGTTTAAAATATGATGAATGTGATACATTAAGTGAAGAAATTGAAAGATTGAGAAATATTATTAAAAATAATCAAATTCAAAATAATAATTTAAATATGAATATGAGTATGATGATGAATCAAACTAGTTATGATAATAATAAAGATAATTTAAAATTAAATAATTTAGAAATGCTTGTTAATAATTATGGACAAACTTTAATGGCAATTAAACAACAACATGAAAATCAAATTGTTGAACATCAAAGAGAATTAAATGATATTACTATGGATTATGAAAGAAAAATGCAAAATTTAATTAATGAGAATAATGAATTGAAAAGAAAAGTTAATATAAGTTTAATGTCACCAAATGTTGATATTGATAATAATGATGATATGAAATATAATTTATATAGTAATCCACAAAATATTAATGATTTAAATAATAGATTTTCTACTTTGAAACAAAAAATTTCTGAGATTTAAATTATTATTTATTTTTTATTTTTAAAATTATTTAAGAAATTTTTTTTCTTTTGTTATTTATAATTTTTTTGACTATAAATGTATTTATTTATTATTCTTTTTATATGTATAATTTTAATTATGAAATTTTTCAATCTTTCAGAGATATGATTTCTATTGAAAAAATAAGGAATTTCCATTCTGAATGTATTAATTATCAAAAAGAAAATCATATAAAAGAAAAGACTACTAAAATAAATAAACAGACATTTATGGCAGTATTCAAAAAAATTTTTTCTTTAGATAAAAATTATATTGATATTTATGAATTATTTTTTAAAAGATTTAAAAACAAAAAATGTATGTTTAAAACAGAAAAAAATAAGGAAAATTATATTTTATATGATATAATATCAACAGATGAAATTGATATATATAATATAGAAATTGCTTTAATTGTTTTTTATAAATGTGATTTTTTTAAAAAAATAAAAATGATATTTGAATTAACAGATATTGATAATGATGGTTTAATAAATGAATTTGAGATAAAAAAAATGATTTTTACTATAAATAATCTTTTTCCGAGAGATGTAAGTCAATATAAATCAGATTCAAATTTAATAAGTCAATCATTATCAAATATATATGCAAAAGAAATATATCGTTCAATTATGTATAATCCTGGTGGATTAGGAGAAATAATTCATAAAGAAAAATATATTAATTTTGAAATATTTTATGAAGGATTAATTAAGTTACATAATTATAAATATAATTTTCTTCCATTATATGTTAATATTATGGATTGTTTACTTGAAGAAAAAAAAGAAATTGAATATAATATGAATAATTCAATTTTAAATGATTTTATTTCAGTTTCAAATGAATTGATTTGTCAAACAAATTTAAAATATAATGAAAATGAACAAAAAATGAATATTAAAAATATAATAAATGAAAATACTTCAAATAAAAAAATTATTGAACCTAAATTAGAACCAAAACTAAAAAATATAGAAAATGAAAATAAAAAAAAACAAATAAAATTTATAAGATTATCAGGATTAAAAAATTCATCTTCAATGACTAATTTAGATATAGACAATTGTATTAAAAATAAAATAAATAGATTAAGTAGATATAATAAATATAAACAAAATAAATGTTTATCTCAATTATATTCAACTTCAATTAGTTCATTATATTATTCTAAAAATCAAAAACAGAATCAAACTACTATTCAAATACCAAAAAATTTAAAAATAAAAAAATTTTCACTAAATAATATAAAAAATATAAAAAAAATAAATTTACAAAATAATTCATATGAAAAAACATCAAAATTAAATAAAAAGAAAACAATATATAATTCAAATAATTTTAATATTAGAACAAAAAAAAATAATGATGAATTTTTAAATTGTTCTTCTTCAAATAAAAATCATCATACAGAGAGTTTAAAAACATTTAATGAAAAAAAAAACCATAATTCTACTAAATTAATAACTCAAAAAATAAATTATGATAAATTAGTTAATTTACAATTTCCACCCTGTAAAATCATTTCTATAAAAAATTCTTTATATTTTCCTAAATTTTCATATAAAAAAAAAAATCAAAATTATTTTACCCCTTCAAAAAGTGATTATTTATTAAAAACAAGAAATGAAATTAATGATGATATTAATAAAGTTATTGGAGAAAAAATTATTTCTCAAAAAGAAAATGATAGTATAAATACTTTAATGATAAAAATAAATATTCAAAAGAATAATATTTTAAAAAAAGTTGGTAAAGGAAAGCATTTTTCACCTAACTTTTTTAAATTCAAATATCAACCAATTTATGATTCTATAAAAATTTAAAATAAATATATTTATTAAATTGTTTATATATTTATTTTAAAATAATAAAATATATAATTTGATTGAATATTAAATATAATTGTTTTAAATAAAAAAATTATAAATTTGTAATCTAAATAGATTAAAATTAAAAGAGAAAATAAAAATTTAAATTGTAATGATTTAAATTTTTCTATAATTTTCATATCTTAATTCATAAAAATTAAATATAAATAATTCAAAAATGATTGTAATCATATAACAATTTATATAACAGAAATGCATAGTATAAACATTTTTGTAGATTTATAAATATTTAATATATATAATATTTGAAATAGGCTATTAATCATTTCATATGGAAAAATATTTTAATTTAATATAATTTTCCAAAATAAAAATACTCAAAATTAAATAATAATAAGATATTGATATATGCCGATTCAATAAGAAATATATAAATTAAAATTTAATTTAAAAAATCCATATCCAAAAAAATATATATGGTTATTTGAAATGAAGGACAATTTTTCTTTTAGATTTGAAGAATATTTTTTCATAATTGCAATATATGAAACTGAATACTTATCAATGATTATAATATAATTTAACTTCTATTAAAAGAGTTTTTTTAATTATAATGATAAAAATTTATATAATATTCATTTAGTAATGAAAATGTATTTTTATATTAATACTTCCTCCAAAATTTATTATTTATCATATTAAATTTTGTAAATTTAAAATAAAATAATATGAATCTATTATTATATTCCTGATATTACCTATATTGTTCCTTGAAATTAAATAAGATTATGCTTTTATTATTTTAAATATATTGATTAATATTGAATTAAAATAATCTATATTAATTATTTATATATTTTAAATTAAAGAAAAAATTTATTTTTCCCAGTTATGGGATTTTAAAATGGTTTATTTTTAAATTTATAAATCATTAATAATAAATTTAAAAATATCTTTAATTATTATCAAAATATATAATATAATGAAAATGATTATTATAATTATTTTATTCTTTCAACCTTTATATTTTAATGAATTAAAATTTGATATTCAAGGTAGAAATTTTGCTTTAACATATTTTCATGTTGGAACACCTCCAAAAAATATTCCTGTAATATTGAGTACTTATACAGATAAATTAATATTTATTAATAATCCTGGAACAATGTCTTATGATATTAATTCATCCGATACAGTTAAAAAGACAAATAATGAATATTTTTTTTATTTCCCTTATATTTATAATAATTTTAAAATTACATTTAAAATTGTTGAAGATATCATTTTTTATCAAAGTAAAAAATCAAAATTTTATTTTGGTTATTCAAATGATGCAAATTCAAATGAATTAATAAAAGAAATAAGATTTCAAGAATTAGGAATTTTTGGAATTTCAAAAAGTAATAATTTAACAGATAAATATAATTTTATAAACCAATTAATTAATAATAAAATTATTGATAAAAGATTAATTTATTTTCAAAATATTAAAAATGGAACCACTTTTAGAAATATTCAATTTGGCATTTATCCAAAAATATTTAACAAATCCTCTAATAACAATTCAACTTTTGAATGTAAAATGATTGAAAAATATAATACAAATAGAATTTGTATTGCAAAGAGAATAATTTTTGGTAAATATAATAATGTACAACAATATTATAATAATTCATTTATAATAAATGAAAAGGTTGATTTTACATATAACACAAATAATTATCATATTTTCCCTTTAAAATATAAAGAAATATTTGATAATATAATAAAAAAAAATAAAAATTGTTCTTATATTGAATGGTACCATTATAGTTTATGGTCATGTAGAAATCATAATGATTTTCCAAAAATTTCACTTGTTATAAATCATACAATAATAAATATGCATAATATTCTTATTGAAAAGATTGGAAATGGTTTTCCTGCTTTAATAATATTATTTAAAGATAATATTGATACAATTGAATTATCGGTTCAACATATGACATATAAAGGATTTTCAGTTTTATTTGATGATGAAAATAATATTATAAAATTTTTAAGTAATGTTACTAAAGATATTATTAAAATTGATTATGATTCTGATGAATATACTAATATTCTTCTTTATGTTATTATTGCTTTGGTTTTAATTGTAATTATTTCTATAATATTCAATGGTTTATTCTATAAAAAAAAGAAAGTCAAATATGAAAAAATTTCAACTGTTCCTAAAAATGAAAATAATATAATAGAAGAGAATAAACTTAATTAATAAAAATGATATTTAAATAAATATATTTTATAAAATAGGTTATTTAATTTAAATTAATTCATTAAATTCTAAAATTGATTAAACAAATTTTTCAATATTGAAAAATATATATAATATTAATTATGAAAACTCAAGATAATATTGATAAAAAATTAACATCAATTTCCCTAATAAAATATATAGAAAAACATGAACAAAATATAAATTGTTTATTATTATTAAAAGATAATCGTTTAGCATCATGTGGTTGTGATAGTAAAATAAATATATATGAAGAAAAAACTTTTGAATTAAATTTATCAATAATAGCACATCATGATGATGTTAATTATATAACTCAAATGAAAAATGGAAATTTATTATCTTGTAGTGAGGATCAAAGAATACAAATAATTGAATTAATTGGAAAAACAAAATATTCAATTAAACAAACTTTATTTTTATCTTATCATGTATTATTTATTATAGAAAGTGAAGAAGGTTATTTAATTTCTTGTACTAAAGAAATTTCTTTTTGGGAAAAAAAAAATGAAAATAATTTTGATGTTAATTATAATTTAACAAAATATTGTTCTAATATTTATAATATAATTGAATTTAAAAAAAATTATTTTGCTTTTTGTTCTTTTAATGATAAAATATTTGATTATTGGAATTTTAATGAAAAAAAAAGTGAATTTTCATTAAAAAATATTGATAATAATCCATGGTATGCATCAATGATAAAATTAGATGAAAATCAAATTTTAATAGGAGGTAAAAATAAATTAATAATAATAGATATGATAAATTATCAAATTAAATTAATTGTTGAAAGTGATAATGAAATTTTTTGTTTATATAAATTAAATAATGATTATATTTTAAGTGGTGATATTGGAATTATTAATTTATATTATATTAAAGGAGATCAATTTATAAAATCTAAAAATAAAAAAAAAGTAAGTTTAACTGTTTTATCTTCAATTATTCAAATTAATTCAAATCAAATTGCAATTGCATCAGATGATAATATTATTAAAATATATTATATTGAATAATTAAATCATATTATTTATTAAAAAAAAATTATTTTTTAAAATAAAAAAAAATAATATATATATAAAAAAATAAAAATAAAATGTTAGAAACTGATCAAAAAACAATACAACAAAATAATAATCAAAATCAAAATAATAATAATCAAAATCAAAATAATAATGAACAAAATCAAGATCAAAAACAAGAAGATGAAGCTCCATCAGCTTCAAATTATAAATTAACTAAATCAATTAAATCAAATTATGAATTTCCAAAAGAAATAAATTGGCCAAAGGCATTAAAAGATTATGAATACAGTCATAAGAATTTAGATTGGGGATATAATAAAAAACCAGAAAAAAGAACTCATGCTCATATGAAAAAAATAGAAAATTATTTTAATCCAATTTTACAAAAATATAATGATGATAATATTAATAAACAATTAAAATCAATGGAAAATAAAGATTTAAAAGATAAAATAGCATTTTATTATGATAAACAATTAAATAATGAACAAACTTATAATATTATTAATTTAAAAGATAAATTAAAAGGTTTTGAAAATCATCCTGATTATCCAAAAAAAGAAAAAAATAAAATTAAATTACTTGATGAAAATTTTCATAAAAAATGTTATAATATAATATCAAATATTTCATTAAGTAAACATAATTTTTTACCTCCTGAAAAAAGACCAGAATGTAAAAATGAAAATATAGAAGAAAAACCAAAATTAATTAATTCAAATATATATAAAGATTATGATATAATATCAAATAGATATAAATTATTTAATGATGAAAAAAAAGCAACTGATTTAGAAATTGCAAAATTAAATGCAGCAAAAAAATTTTATGAACAAAGAGATTATGATTGTTTAAAAGGAAAATATTATGATCCAATAAAGCAAAAAAAATATGAAGATGAATTAAAAGAAAAAAATGAAAAATTAAGAAATGGAAAAAGAGATTGTTTATTTAATCCAGTAAATAATGAAATTTATGATAAAGAAAAATTAGATTCTTATGATATAAGTCATGGAAATAATAAATATAGATATCAAATTAGACCTCAAATTGAAAATTATTATAGAACAAAAGAATATAATGATGATATTAAAAAAGAAAATGCTTTAAAGACAAGATTAAGTTATGATAGATATAAATTAGAAGATCAAAGAGGATATGATTTTTTGAATATGAAAAATAATTTTAATCATTATAAATTAACTCAGTCTTGTAATAATAAAAAAAATCCTTGGGAATTATTAAAAGATAAAGCAGGGGAAAATGAAACTTTTTCTAAAAAACAAATTTATAAAGAACCTTATGATAAAACTGATATTGATAAAAATGAATTTGAATTTAAACAAAGGAGAGAAGAGTTATTGAAAAATTTACCTAGAATTGAAGATGTTGAATCTTTTAAAAGAAAAGAATTTAGACCTAAAATTATTCAAAGACAAATTGAAACTTCTAATTTTTCATCTCGTCCTACTTTTATGGATAAAAATCAATGGTTTAAAAATCCAAAAAATATTGATATGTATAATTTTAAACCAAGATTATTTACTCAAAAATAAAAATAAAAAATAAATATAATATAATAAAAAAAAATAAAAAAAAAACACATAAAAAATTAATATCAAAAAAAAAAAATAATTTTAAAATAAAAAAAAATATTTTAAATGCAAAAAAAACTCAAAAAAAAATAAAAAGAAAAACAAAAAATGTCAGGAATAAATTTCAACTATTTATTCAAATACATAATAATCGGTGATTCCTCAGTAGGAAAAAGTAATCTCCTCCTTCGTTATTCCCATAATAAATTCACAGAAGATTACCAAGCAACAATCGGAGTAGAATTCGGAGCTAAAAACACTCAAATAAATGGAAAAACATGTCGTATTCAAATATGGGATACAGCAGGACAAGAAAATTTTAGAAGTATAACAAGAGCATATTATAAAAATTCAGTTTGTGCATTAGTTGTATATGATATTACAAATAGAGAAAGTTTTAATAATGTTCAAAATTGGATTGAAGATTGTTTAAGTCAAAGTCCAAAAACTGTTATTTTAGTTTTAGTTGGTAATAAAATTGATTTAAGTGATAGGAAAGTTACTTTTGATGAAGGGAAAGAATTAGCTGAAAAGAATAAAATGCTCTTTTTTGAATGCTCTGCTAAAACTGGAGAAAATGTTAATGAAATTTTTAATAAAAGTGCATCTTTGATTATTGAAAAAATTGGGAAAGGTGAATATGATTTAAATAATGAGTCTTGTGGGATTAAAAAAGGAGGAGAAAATGGAGATAATGTTACTTTAATTACTGATGATGATGATGGAGAGAAAAAGAATAAATGCTGTTTAAAAAATTAAGTTTTTTTTTTTGTTTTTTTTTTTTGTTTTTTTCTAATAAAAATT
>Ga0256407_10006183_pt1 | contig 18646 bp, 14 predicted proteins | sample RumenRJG_04DNA_FD_193489 | JGI IMG/M metagenome (GOLD analysis project Ga0256407, IMG submission 193489) | Bovine rumen microbial communities from Lethbridge, Alberta, Canada - RJG_04 | ecosystem: Host-associated > Mammals > Digestive system > Stomach > Rumen | place: Canada: Alberta...
TTATTCAATACATTTGCTTAGAAATTTACGAAAAATTCACGGTTAATTCACGGAAATTCGTGTAGCCCCACGCAGTGGATTTTGCAGCTTGCTGCTATATGATTAATTCATCGAACTGACGTTAATTAATGTTTCGCCGTAAGGCATTTTTTCATAGCACATTAATTATGACGTTAATTGGGACATTAATTGAAACATTAATATTTTTTTCGTTTTATTACGTGAGTTCCGTGTTCAAATAAAGATCCCGAAAATCTGTGGTTAATAGAGATAATTTAATGCTGCGCTTGGCTACATTAATTATCCGTTAATTAGCATGAATTTATCATAAATTTTATCTCTAACAATTCGAAAATTCGAAAAATTCGGGATGAAGAAAAAAAGAATTCATGGAAAATTTGTGGCAATTTACGGATAATTCGTGTAGCTCCACGCAGTGGATAAAAGATCGTGGCAATTCGTCAAACTTACGTTAATAGGTAATTCGTAATTTGTAATTCGTAATTATTTTGTGGAATATCCCGTGAGATAGAGCACGAGAGAGAGCATATCCGTGGTGTTGAATGGCTTGCAACTCATCTCCTTCAGCTTACGCTCCACATCGGCATGGGTGGCACGATATTCATCTGACATATAGATGCAAAGGGGAATCTGGATTCCTGCCTCATAGGAAACAGGATTGCTATCGTTGGAATGAGAACAATAGTCGGGAGCTGAGACATAGAAGTCCTGCCCGTGATCTGGGAAATAAACCGCTACGGCATTACGATTGCGAAGCGTTGAGAAAAGACTATCAACTACATAGTCGTTATACAGACAGGCATTGTCGTATCGGGCATACTCCTCCCTCTGGTTCTCTGGCTTTGCAGAATAGTCGGATGGCTTGAATTTCTCCCATTGGCGCGGATAACGCTTGTCATACGCCTGATGCTGTCCCATGAGATTGATGAATACGCAATGACGAGTGTCACGGGTAACATTCTTGTTCATGTATTTTGCCACAAAAGGGAAAAGCACCTCGTCAGGGAATGCTATAAGTTCCTCAGAACCTTTCTCCTTGGCATACATCATAGTCTGGCAGAGGTCGGCAAATGAGGCTGAAATATTATCGTGCCATCCGGAATAAGCCTGATTGGAAATCCATACGGTATTGAATCCCGCGCATTGCACCGCCTCTGGTATGGTGAGACATTCGTACCACGGCTTTTCATCCTCGGCAGAACGGCACGTTGTCATGAAGTACTTGAAACTCTCAGCCGTATGGGTGGCAGGCGAAACGGCTTGCGAGAAACAGATGAGGTTACCGTTGTCACGAAGTCGGGCAAGACGTGGTGAGGTGTTTTTCTCATAGCCATAGAGAGAACTGTGGCTTCGCACATGACTTTCGCCAATGACAAGCATCACTACATCGGGATGATCTTCACGTGTAGGTTTCATCACAGGATGGTGGAGATATTCTGACAGGTTCTTCTTCTGGGTGCGGAATATTGCTTCTATCCTTCCAGGAATGGTGTAGAAGGAGAAGCCAAGACAACAGCATCCGAAGACGAAGAACAGTCCAACCGCTATCATCTGTTTCTTTCCTGCGCTATGCATCACCCTGATAAGGAACATGAAGGCATTGAACACGACGAACACCGCGAAGAGCATCAACAGGATTGACGGAACGGTGACATAGACGGAGAAGAACTCGGACATCTCCTGCGGATTAGTGCCATTGATAAGCGCTATCATTCCCTTGTCTATGGTATTGCCGAACTTTGCCCAGCAGAAGGCAAGGAGGCACACGTATGCCGAGATGATGAACATAAACACATACCTTACTATCTTGTCGGCCTTGAACACGGACAGGAGCATGAGGATGAACACCATGCCAAGCGTCATCATGAAATTAGCACCTATCACAAGGAATCCCCTATCAAACTTGTTTTCAACAAATATATAGAACAGGGAATCTATGATGGTACAAAGCAGGGTTCCGATTACAAGAAACGGTACTTGCGAACTAATGTATTTATAGAGTCGTTGCATAGTTTTACTTTCACATAGCTCAAGTAAAAAGTGAAGAGTGAAGAACTAAGAGTGAAGAATTTAAGTTTGTATTGTAGTTTAAAGGGTATTAACCGCCTTTCGCAATAAATATAACTTAAATTCTTCACTTTTCACTCTTAACTCTTCACTCGAACTTTATTTAAAGTTTGGTAAATCATATACACCCATGTGACCGTGAACAGACAGACATCAAGCCAGAGGACCTTGCGGAAGAAGGCATAGACAGGCACAGGGAATAGCACATCAACAGGCATAACGCCAAAGACGAACCAGTTTGTCCAGTAGAGAATCTTGTCAAATAACGTATGCTCTGGCTTGGTGTAATAGAACATCATAAAACCAGAGAAAGCGATGATATAAGTGTGATTCTCAGATGCATCACTAAACAGGAGTATCCAGCCCATAAGCACGGCGAGCATCCTTGCCCTGTATGTGAAGTCGCCCCACCTCTTGTAAGTCGCAAAGAATGCAATGGCAAGTATGGCAAGGGATCCCAGTTGCACCTCTCCAGAATGAGGCACCATGAACGGACGTATGATAGGAATATGGATAAGCGAGATAAACACCTGCTCTGTGTTATGCTCATGAAGTATGCTCCACCATTCGCCATAGTAAGGGAGAAGTCCGTCAAAGCCTTTCACGATAGCCGGAGAAACGAGAAGAATAGCTCCGAACAAAGCGGCATAGCAGAAATTACGGAACGTGTGCTTGTAGCAGAAGAGTAACGCGAGTTCAAAGACACCATAGATCTTCGTAGTTGCCGAGATCATTATCAGCAATACGGCAAGCACAGGCTTGTCTTTCTCCAGAAGCGTGAACGCATAGAGGAAGATGTAGCAAACCGTGATGTTATACTGAAACGGGAATATGCTCTGCTCAAGCAACAGGAGCAGATACAGGAATATCTTCAGCTTCGGTACGGCAATCTTATCGGGCAGAGTCATAACCGCCCAGTACATAAGCGTATAGTTGGTGAGATTCCACACTAAACCACCTATGTAATCGGGCAAGAAGGCGATAGGGGCAAACAACACCGTGAACACGGGGGTATAGAGGAAATAGCGATGTAATTCCTCTACGAACTCATGGGTATAGGGATTTATACCCTGCCAGAAATATAGCGTGGCATCCGCAAACACATGATAGTTCTCTGCCCTACCCCTGAACAGCTCAAGGGCAGTGGCAATGGTCGCTATGAGGAAGCCGAACCAGAATACTTTCCTGCTATCGGAAAAGAATGCCGCAATCGCGTTTTTTAGTTTATACATAATTAAATTACGAATTACAAATTACGAATTACCTATTTACCGTCAGTTATATGAAAAAGCGCCGAAGGTGCGATACCTAACAGGGCAGTCCGCAAGGGCTGTTACTATGATGATGTTTTTTAGTGAGCGCCGTAGGTGCGACACCTAATACATACAATAGGTGTCGGTCCTTCAGACCTCACGTCCTATATTAATGCCTATATAACGGCGCTTACGCACCGCCCTATTAGGTGTCGGGCTTTCAGCCCTTCTTCAATCACATGTTTTTCAACAACATACGAGTTGATGAAATCCATCGAATTCACGTTATTTACGAATTACCTATTTTGAATTACCTTTCGCCAATCGCTAATTACCGAATATATGGTAACTAAGTAATTCGTAATTAGTCATTCGTAATTCTAAAAGTTTACTTTTTTGCAATATCATCAAACAATTTTTGGAGATATGCCTGAGCCTTTCTTTTATTTGCTCCCTTCTTCAAGCCGAGATCAAACAGGGGCTTTTGAGAAGGATTATCCACCATTATCTGATTATATTCATCAGCCATGCCTACGGCATCTGGATGAGTGAAGAATGCAAAGTGATGGAAAGTGGTATCAAACAGATCCTTGGAGAAGGTGAACTCGCTATGGTCTATGCCAAGCATTCCAAGAACTGTTGCCGCAATATCCTGTTGAGAGCCATACACGCCAAGAGTAGCCTTTTCCTTCAAGGCACCACCTATCATGATAAGAGGGATGTGATAGCGCCGCATCTTGTAGTTATCTTCTGGATCAGGCCAGCAGCCAAGATGATCAGGCACGATAACCATAAGGGTATTTTTCCAGTCTTCTCGCTTCTTCATCTTCTCAACGAAAGAGCCAAGCTCACGATCCGTATAGTAGAAGGCATTGAGAATCTTATCGTCAAACTGATGACAAGGCACATCGAATGGCTCATGACTGCTCGAAGTCTGTATCACCATAAGATTCTTCGTGTCGTTCTTCCAAGCCTCATCCATACGTTCAAGTGCCTTTGCAAAGAGATGACCGTCATTAGCTCCCCATTTGCCAGTCAACTGCTCAGAAGGGAAATCATCCTCAGAAATGATATCCTGAAAGCCAGTTGCCATTAGGTAAGAGCGCATATTCGTAAAATTGGCATCACCACCATATACGTATTGCGTTTGATAACCGTCATTTCTCAGGGAGCGGGCAATAGAGTAAAGATTATTTGTCTTGCGAGGGTATTTCATAAGACTCATATTTGGCTGGGCAGGATAACCGCTAAGAATTGATACAAGTCCTCTGTCTGTGCGGAAACTATTTGCATAGAAATGATTGAAATATACCCCTTCCTTTGATAATCGGTCAAGCGTAGGCGTAACTCCCTTGACATGACCTTCCTCAGTCATGATATACGAAGAGAAACTTTCAAGAATAACAACAACCACCCTCGTTCCACTCACATTATTGATGCGATAAGCACCTATGCTGTCAGGGCGCATAGCCGTATGCTTCATCTCGTCAAAGAATTGAGTAGCCTCAGCATCATCCATGAAACGATACATGGAAGCGAAATCCTCCTCATGGGTTACAGATTCAAGGAAACTGAACAGCGGATTGACAGTAGCATGATTAAGTCGCACGTTATCGCTGAAATATACCGTACCCACATTATTGGTAGCAACGGTGAAGCCTCCACGAATAGGGATTATCATAGCTACTCCCATAAGGATGCAAAGGAACGAAGCAGCAATTTTCTTTTGTACGGATGCCTCTGATGCCTTATCCATACACCTATAAACCCGAAGCAATGGCAACGCGAACAAGGCGGTAACACATATAAGTCCGATAATACCACACGGAATCATCCACCATTCCGCACTTGCAGCTGCATCCTTCGGAGAGGTGAGGAAATAGAAAAGCGGAGTAGAATCGAGAGGGAATCCCCAATAGCCATAGAGCACGATGTTGAGAAGTATGGCTATTGCGAGGAGTAAGGCTACAATGATGAAATACCCTTTCCATACATAACCCAGAATACGCAAGGCTTCCCTACCCCCTATCCATATGTTCGCAACGGCAAGCAGACATGGAAGCAAGCATAGATAGCCAGCCACAGCCACGTCAAGACGCAAGCCATGCAGGAGCATAGGCATAAACAAGGCATCGCCACCACTCGCTATAAGTGAGTGATGCACGAGATAGAAGCCTGTTCTCCCTATGGCGCATATCATCGTTATTACGATGAAGAAAACAAATATGGTTTTTATTCTTGTTCCGATCATTTTTCAACTAATAAGTGAATAGAGAATAACGAATAGTGAATAATACTTAATACTGGCTAACGCCCTTGCGAGAACCTTCGTACTGGTGGCTACCAGTATTAGGTATTATTCATTTTTCACTTTTCACTATTCACTTCACAATCAACTCATTCTTTTCCATTCTCTGCATATAGCTCTGAATGATAGCCTTCAGTTGTCGCTCCATAGCTTTCTCCTGTGCTATGCCCTTTCCTGCAAGGTTATGCTGCATAAGCACATCCTTACGGAAATCATACATAGCCTTGATGCGTGTGCCGTCAAACTGAATGACATAATCGCCCTTGACAAACTGATATATGCCGTTAAGATAGTTCACAGCCCATGTATCCTCGTCTTTCGTAGAAAGCAAATCCTGACCAAAAGCCACATATCTATTGCCATAGCCAAGATAGCTCAGCAAGGTAGGCATGATGTCAATCTGTTGTGCAATGCAGTTTCTACGCCCTGGCTTTATCTCCCCAGAGGCATCGTATATAATTACAGGTGAACAGAAACCACCCAGATCCGTACCATACTCCTTATGATCCACACCGTTTGTATGGTCGCTCGTTATCACGAATATCGTGTTCTTAAACCAAGGCTCCTTACTTGCCTTTCTGAAGAACTCACCAAGGGCATGATCGGTATAGCGTATGCACTTATGGATAGGGTTAGGACCGTCATCCTTATACACATTCTTATATTTCTCAGGAATTGCAAATGGATGATGAGAGGAAGCGGTAAATACAGCCGTCATAAAAGGCTGTTTCATCTCCGACATCTTAGCAGCATAGAACTGAAGGAAAGGTTCATCCCAGATAGCCCAGGTACCGTCAAACTCCTTCTCTCCTCCAAAACGCCTATCCTCATCAAACTCAGTTCTGCCGAAGTATCTGCCAAATCCAGTCTTCCTTGCAAAAGCCTCAAAGCCCATACTTCCATTCTCTGCCCCGTGAAAGAAAGCAGTCTCATATCCCACTTTTGACAATTCACAGGCAATACCACCTACATCATTCATAGATGAAGGTGTGACGAAGAATGGCTCAACAAACATAGGAATGGATGAGAGAATGGAAGGCATTCCGTCTATTGATTTCCTTCCATTACAGAAAGTATATTCAAACGTAAGACTCTTTGCCACAATCTCATCAATCTCAGGTGTATAACCCTTATAGCGACCACCGTCAAGATGTGTATTCAAAGAACCGATATACTCCCTTCCGAAGCTCTCGACAATAAGCACAACCACGTTCTTTCGCCCTTCGACTTTTGAGCTTAGACTATCGACTTTCGCCTCATGAATAGGAGTATAAATCTCGTTAAGTTCCTTATCGCTAAAGTAACGTGGATCCTTGAACGTATGCTTACCCATTGTGCGGATAAGCGAGAAAGGAGTGTTTAACACAAGAGCAGCCTCCTGTGGATGTGACACATACTGATTGGCATTACTTACGGTTATAGGTCGTACTGCCGTAGTAAATCCGCCTCTCATTCCTGCTATGCAGAGAGGAATGAAAACTATAAGGGTAAGAATATCGAAAATGTAGCCTCGCCCTCTTCCGGAAAAACATTTGAGTATGAACTTAGAGCCATACCATAAAGCCATTATAAGCAGAACTCCAAGTACGACAAGATACCAATGTCTCAGTACCTCTATTCCAAGAATTCCACCAATGTTATCCTCATTCTGAAACTCCTGAATAACTGACATCGTGGTTCTTCTTCCCGTAAAGCGGAAATAGGCTGCATCAGCAAGATTTACGCTCAGGGCAAGTCCATTGATAATAGTAAACACCCATCGCACTATCTTCTCCTTATATTTCCAACTATAAGGAACAAGAATGAGCAATGCCACCAACGCATTGGTGTACATTATTGCCGAGGTGTCGAACATCCAGCTCCCGACAATCAATTCCCACAGGTCATTATCCTTGAGGGTATTGCTGAAATAATCGCTGTAATTCTCAAGGAAATACACGATTCTTGTCAGCATATAGAGGAGATAGGTGAAGAGGAAGAGGAAAAGACAGACCCACCCCCTTGCCCCTCCCATAAAGGGAGGGGAGTATATAGTATTATCGTTTATGGACGTAAAACTGTTATTGTTTTCCATTTAATATTCAAGCAAGTGTCTCAATCAGAAAATTGTATCTACTCCCCTCCCTTTATGGGAGGGGCAAGGGGGTGGGTCTTTTTCTACATCTGCATATCATGCAGTTTCCTATAGTATCCTCCCTTCTTCAGAAGTTCCTCATGCGTACCGCTCTCCACGATCCGACCGTCATGCAGAACATAAATCTCACTTGCATGCTTAATAGTAGAAAGACGATGGGCGATGGCAACTGTTGTTCGGGTAGTCATCAGTTTCTCAAGGGCATCCTGAACAAGACGCTCTGATTCCGTGTCGAGTGCCGAGGTAGCCTCATCGAGAATAAGGATTGGCGGATTCTTCAGAATGGCACGGGCGATACTAACACGCTGACGCTGACCGCCAGAGAGCCTTCCACCACGATCACCGATCATGGTCTCATAGCCATTCTCAGACTCTGTAATAAACTGATGGGCATTGGCAATCCTTGCAGCTTGCTCTATCTGCTCGTCAGTTGCGTGCTCCACGCCAAATGTGATATTGTTTCTAAATGTATCGTTGAAAAGGATTGCCTCCTGATTCACGTTTCCTATAAGCTGACGAAGGTCGTGTATGCCGAGATCCTTCACGTTTATGCCATCAATCAGCACCTCTCCCTTTTGAGCATCATAATAGCGAGGAATAAGATCAACGAGGGTTGACTTACCCGATCCTGATTGACCTACAAGTGCAATGGTCTTTCCTTTTGGAATAACGAGATTGATATCCTTCAGCACCCAATGAGGCTCACCTGTCTTGAAGTCATTATATGCAAACGACACATTACGGAACTCAATCTGATGCTCGAAAGAAGTGATAGGTGTAGGATGCTCGCTCTCAGGAATAGTATCCTCCGCCTTCAATATCTTGTCTATACGCTCCATTGAGGCAAGTCCCTTCGGAATGTTATATCCTGCACGTGAGAAATCCTTCAATGGCTGAAGAATGGAATAAAGGATAACCATGTAATAGATGAACGTAGGACCGCTAAGAGCATAGTCATTGAGTACGAGAATGCCACCAAACCACAATACGATTACGATCATCAACGTACCCAGGAACTCACTCATAGGATGAGCCAACTGCTGACGGGTATTAACTCGCAAGATGTTGTTCCTGTAATTGCTGTTCACGCTATTGAAACGCTCGTTCATCTTCTCCTCGGCACAGAATGCCTTGATGATTCTCAGACCTCCAAGCGTCTCTTCTACCTGAGACATAGTGTCGCTCCATAGCGTCTGGGCAGTAATGGAATTAGCCTTTAACTTCTTGCCCACAGCACCTATTGCCCATCCCATGATAGGAACAAAGACGATGGTGAACAGGGTTAGCTGCCAACTTATCACAAGCAAAGTAGAGAAATATGCAATAATGAGAATCGGGTTCTTGAAGAGCATATCCAGACTTGACATTATTGAATATTCTATCTCCTGAACATCACCCGACATTCTTGCAATTATATCACCCTTGCGTTCTTCTGTAAAGAATCCCAATGGCAAGGATGTAATCTTACGGTAAAGCTGATTACGAATATCACGCACCACACCAGTACGTATTGGTATGATAGTAGCCGACGACAGAAAATAGGCTCCTGTCTTGAGGAAAGTAGCAAAGGCAAGGAACAAGCCTATGATAAGTAATGTGGTGGTTGCGCCCACATCCGCTATCATATTCGTGACATAGAAATCGGCATTATTGCTCAACACCTCCTTGGCATTGCTCCAATCCCACTCCATCATCTCAGTTGCCTTTCCTGCATCCTCCGTCTTGAATAGGATCTGAAGGATAGGAACGAGCGTAGCAAAAGAGAATATATTCAATATTGCCGACAGGATGTTAAACACTATCGACAGCACAAGGTATTTCTTATACGGAGGCACGAAGCGCCTCAGGACCTGAAGGAATTCTTTCATTTTTATTTTTTAAGTCAAAGGACTAAGGATAAAAAAGATTAAGGATTAAAGGTGGTTAGTATCAAACCATATTCCATATTCTATTAACCTTATTCCAATTCGAGTGCAAAGTTACACATTATTTATAAGAAAACGAAAAAAATCCGCAGAGTTTTCAATCTTTTACGACAAAAAGAACACCTCCGGTGCAAAACTGACAATAATTACCAATCTACGCAATCTTTAACCAATAAAAAAATGAAAATATATGGAAAAAGATTGCGTAGATTGGTAATTATTGTCAGTTCAAAACAGCTTGCTGTTTACTATGTAGGCAAATTCATGTTAATCGTCTTACAACACGAACTCTGCTGTAATAGCCCATTTAGTCATCTGACCCATAGACTTTGGTTCTAATGACTTATAAAAGTCACCATGCACCCTTGTGAAATACTTGCCTACTGGAATCTGGACACCTGCACCAAGATATACTCCAAAATGGGTGGAAGTACCCCATTTCAATGGGGTAGAGACAAAATCTCTACCATATTCATAAGCCATAGTTTCCTTTGCACCAATATGTATCACAGCAAATCCACCACCTCTTACTATCGGACGGATTTTTCCGTTACCAAATTTCTTCAAGCCTCCAATAGATATTGTCATTATACTTTTCTCATAAGTATAACGCCACAATTTATCAATAGTTTGCACATCGCAAGTTGACTTATACTTCGGAGTAAGCCCCAATCCGAGTTCCAGGCTAAAGTCCTTCATCACCCTCGCAAGATCAATATCAGCTCCAATACCAATCTCGTATGTACTGCCAGAGTAATTCAGATCCTGATCATGCTGCATATCAGTCATCTCCGTAACATAGTTTGCATAACCTGCAAAAGCCTTGAAATGGATATTGATATGGTCTGTCTTCTCATTATATTCATAAACCATACACGAACTACCATCAGTACAAACCTCATTATGATAGTCACGCACAACATTCACGAGCTTCTTCCTCGTCATGTTATTGTCATCCATCTCAGCAACGGCATTCTTTGATTGCTGAAGTAGCATCTTCACCCTGCCATACTGCTTTTTCTTCTCCCTAATAATCTCCTTGGTACCATGAACAGCCGCATCAACAGACATATAAGATGTATATCTGTTGGTAAGCTCAGCCATCTCACCATCCTCACGCTCAAAGAAATAGTATTCGTCAGCCTTGTAGGTGACACAATACAGGTTCATCTTACCCTGAACCATAAATTCCGCAAAATATAACTCAGGAGTACCGGTAACATTAAGACGACGGGCAACAAAGTATTTTCCATTATTGTCAAATCTAAAGCCCTCAATGTCACCCGGCAGATAAACCTTACCCTCCTTTTCTCCATTAGCCCAGAACTGGCATTGTTTTGATAGTTTCTCGTTTGTACGGAAATCTATGACACCTCTGATTGTATCACCTGTGTTTGTAATGACATATCCAGGCTTTGGATTTGTCTGTGCCATAGTCGCTGTTGCAATAATTGCCAACAGGAAGGAGATAATCGATTTTCTCATTGTAATCTTTCCAATGCTTTATGAATGTAATATACCAAAGTAAAAAAAAATTGTTACGGAATGCAAAATTAATGATAAAAAATGAGAACTGTGCAACATTTCACGGATTTTTTCTTGCAAAGCATTATTTCATCGTCAAGCATCAAAAAGGTTAATGACTGCTCATGCCTTGAAGTCCCTTCGCTCATAGTAGGGAGTAAATACCATTTAATTACCATTAATTTACCATTAAGATACCATTAAAATACCATTCTCAATGGTAATATTATGGTATTATTATGGTAATATAATGGTATTATAATGGTATTATCATCGGAGGGTTTGAGTTTCCTTGATAAGGAAACGGCGTAAGCAAAGGTTATTGTTAGCTCATGCCCTAAAAGCATAGGAATATTCGCTTTCTTTTGGTCTCTGTGTGTCTTGTATAAGTATAGATAAAGGTAAGGAGGGTGTATCAAACGTCATTTTGAAAATCTTACTGATTGATACATCCCAATAGAAAAAGCCATTTCCAAACTCATTTTCGAGTCAAGAAATGGCTTTTTCTTTACTTTCTGAGGGTACTCAAGTTACAGATTGAAAGTCGCAAAGTTATGAATTTGACTTTTGATACACCCTCATGTTCCTACACAATTGAACGTTTGAACTCCACATTACCATCCATTATCAGTATATGTTTTTGGATGCTTGGTGCTGTCTATAGGCATCAAAAAGTATGTGTTAGAAACACGATAAAGACCTCCACTTTCCGTTATCAAGGCCATCTCCCCATTTGTTTTGGAAAATGATTGTATGGAAAACACAAATATAGAACCATCTTCTGGATAAATACGTATTAAATATCGGCCTTTTGTGTTCTTTCCAACCTTAGACCAATCGAATTTTGTGTCAATATAGTCAGACAAATAATAGGCGTATGTAAAACACCCATAAGAGTTATGAGATATCCATTCTCCTTCATTAAATTCAAAATACGAATTTGAACCTTTAACATAATCACCCTCATGTTGCCATTTTGTTCCTTTTAAATCAGAAGTGGAAATCAATACTTGTGACTTAGCATTGACTATAAAGGCGAATAATGTGCAAATTATCAATATTGTTTTTTTCATAATTATTTGTATTTTTTTACTATATACATTGTAAGGTTTGCAATTTCCACCCATTTTACTACATTGACATTTCCTACAGGATTCCATGCTGCAACATATAGAAGTTCTGATGAGGTATCTCCTGCAACTAGCAAAAGTTCACCCGTAGCACTATAGACATACTTGGTTACGTTGGCATTGGTGAACTGTATGCGGACGGGTTTGTTGTTCAAGTCGTATTCTATCTTTGCAATCATTCTTCCCGCATCACTCACGAGAGAACCCGTATGAATCAAAGCTTGTCAATTTCTTCCTCGGAAAGACCTGTCATCTTTGCAATAAGAGATGTAGGCAAGCCTTCTGCTTTCATGTTTTTTGCAGTTTTTATGATGCCTTCCTTCATGCCTTCCTTCATGCCTTCCTTCATGCCTTCTGCAAGTCCTTCTGCCCGTCCTTCTGCCCGTCCTTTCTTCTCCGCAGTCTCTATCGCGCTGTTCAAGTCCCAGAAATCCTTCTGACTCTCACGGTAGTCGTACAGTTCCTCCCTGTTGAAGGCGGCAATCTCTGCCTGTTCGAAGAGACGCTTGAATACCGCTTCCTGCAATGCTTTGGGGCGTTCCATCAGCGTTGCGAGGTTCTTGATGGCATATAGCCACTTGTCGAGCAAGGTGACAAGTTCCTGCTCCGTCTTGCGGAACTTCGGCATCTCAAGGTATATGTATGTCAGCTTGTCGAAGAACACCTTCTGCGTGGCAATGTCAACGAGTTTAACCTCATGGTGCATATAGTCCTCATCGTTCCCCTCGAATACGAAATTAAGGATGCCGATGGTATAGATACGCTTCAACTCAAAATTCCACTTGCCCTGCTGTGCCTGCTCCTGAATGGGGAAGGTACTGTAGAAGATGCTCCTGTCCTTGAAGTATTCCTGATCCGTCTTCTGCATCTCGATAAGGAACTTCTCGCCTTTCTCATTCTCGCAATACACGTCGAATACCGCCTTGCGGTCAGATGCCGCCTGCCCGAGATGCTCGCCGTTAAGATATTTCAGGTCCTTAACCACCTCCTTGCCGTCAAAGAGGGAATTGAGGAAACTGATCAGCAATTCCTTGTTGACCTCCGTTCCAAACAGTTTCTTGAATGCGAAATCCGTGTAGAAATTTACATACCTCTCTTGCAAAGCAGATGTACCCATATCATTTGTCCTTTTATTCGTTTGCAACGTGCGAAGCATCCTCGCGCTCATAAAATAGTGCGTGTCAGCCCTTAGCCCTTAGTCTTTTGACCTTAGACTTTTGTTTGCAAAGATACAAACTTTTTCTTTCTTCTCCAAAGAAAACGACATTTTTTTCATTTTGCCCGAGAAGAGCCTTGTATCTTCTTCCCTTGTTCCTCCTATAATCCTCCTAACCAAACTCGATGGACCTCCGCTTTTTCTCTTATAAAGGATAAGAGCTTCATCGAGTTTGGTTAGGAAGCATAAGGGAGGAGCATAGGAGGAAGAACAGACCTAAAGAAAAAGAAAATCCCCTTCTCTCTGCACTAAAGACAAAGAATCTAAAGATTGAGAGAAGGGGAGGTTAGAGAATAAAGAAAGTGTTGTTACTTTCGAAGCAAAAAACAGAGGAACCAAATGCTTAGGTCTGTAGTTTGTCGAATACTTAAAATCAATTCTCCATCTTCCGTCAATCAAAACGATTGAGAAATGATAAAGTTAAGTTTGTACGGAAGATTTCATTTGCGCCCACAATACACATACGAGCTTATACTATAGTATTTCTCGTAGAGCGGGGATATCCTGTCCCACCTCACGGTGACAAGATTATACTGCCTTGCACCGTAATCAAGCCAGAATAGGTCGTTGGAAAAGTCATGTTCCAGAGAGCATGAGACAATCGTGAAATGGTAACGAGAGAGGCTTTTGTGGCGCTATATTTCGGTCATAGTGCTATTATTTTTTGAATAGTAAGGAATTTAAATAATTGTCTAAAGATATCTTATAAACTATGTCTGGGGCATCTAATTGTTCATTATCAAGTGCATTTCCATGTATGTTGAACGACAAAGAATCCCCCATAGAATAGAATGTTATTGTTCCCCAATATGGAGGGAACTTCCAAACAATCTTTCGTTGACCTTTACTTATTGTAGAATAAATCTTATTCAGTACTAATGAATCCTTTACCATTACCACTGTATCAAGAGAGGGCTTATAGGAGTACTTATGGACACATACGGAATCAAAACTCTTGATATTGTACACATCGGTGAAATTCTGAGTTTTTTTTGAACAACTGCATACTATTAGAGCCGTCAAAATAAAAAATATCGTCCTTTTCATTGTTATGGTTATTTTGCTTCTTTTATTTGTTTATCCACATACTGTTTGGCTCTATAATTTATTTTATCGCCAGCATCTTTTTTCACCGAAACATTTTCGTTCTTACTCGTATCATAATATAATTGATTTGGTGTGACTACATTGTTAAAATAAACACTTTCCTCACCAGAAATATTTGGGTCACCGCTAGCACTACGAACGCCTTCTCTAGCGAAAGTAGAGCAATTGCGACTTCTTCCATTATAACCTTTGTTGCTTTTGATTTCTTTTTTCAATGTATTTTTGGCTTCGACGTCTTTTGATTCATCACTATCGATACATAGAATCCCATCGGGTGCTGGTTCTTCGCCACTATAAAAGGCTCCTTCTTTTATTTGTTCTAAAGTTTTGTTATACGAAATTAAAAACTTCCCTCTAACAGTTTTATTCTCATCTGTTTCTTGTGCCCCATAAGGTTTATATGGAAATAACCCATAGACAGTATATGTGCCAGTACCTTTATGATCCTTATAATTCTCGATTGCAAATGCTGCATGTCCAATTTGTTGGTCGCTAGTACACCAAATAATTAATAAACTTTTCTTTCCATCAGGGTCAATGGCATTCACAGGGTTATTATGACAGTACACGTAAGGACTTACATCCTTATAGTCTTCGCACAGCGGATCCATACTATGCCATCTTCCGATAACTGCATCCATCCATCTTGCACCATAGTCATACCAATCAAGACCATGCATACGGTCAAGTTCTTTACCATTATACTTGAATCTGTTCTGCACATCGGTAACGCCCCAACCTGGATTGGTGCTACTTGCCATCAATCCTCCGTAAGGGTAGTAGTGATTTGTCTGCTCAACCGTACCATTCTCATGCACCACCATTCGGTTATTGCCGAGATGATCCTTCACATAGTAATGATATACATTGAAAGAACCCACAAATGACAGGTAGCCACCATCGAAATTCATCTGTTTAAGTTGTCCATTCTCTAATATCATATTGCCACAATAATCAATATACTTTCTAGTAACTGGTTTGGTTGTGATATATTCAGCTCTCAATTTGTGCCCATCTGCACTATATGTGTATTTGATGGATTTTCCATCTTTTAGTTGAATTTGCAATGGCAGATTTAACGAATTGTAACATATAGACTCTATACCCTTGTTCAAATCCTTAATGACATTACCATTTGTGTCATAGCTATATTCTATAGAACTATTTGCACCATCCTTAAAGTTCCATACGTTAGTATAGGTTGGATCACTCACTTTGTCTGTGACGCTAATCAGACGATTACCCTCATAATTCATCTTGAGATCATCTATTTTTCCATAAGTTCCACCATCCTGCTTTCCATTTCGTACAAGTGAAATGATGTTACCCATACAGTCATATGTGTACGAAGTGTTATATTGACCTTGGTTATTGTTTCCCTCAGAGAACTTGGCACTTAACAGGCGGGAAGCATTGTCATATACGTACTCATACTTTTTCTGAGTATCACTATAGCCAGCCTTCCATGTCATGGCTGAGATATTGCCATTGTAGCATGGATTGGTTCCGTCCGCATACATCAGTTTCTCCTGAAACAGATTTGAACGATAACTTGCGGATATGCTTGTCAGCCACGAATGCATATCATAACTGTACGAAGTAGTCAGATTGCCACCCGATGTTACGTGTGTTAAGCAACTCAATTGTCCAAGGGTATTGTACGAATTTTGTTGTATTGTTCTAACGGTCTGATCGTCAACTTTGTGAGTAATCGTTAATAGTCTATCTGCATCATCATATGAATAAGAGTATTTTTCGTTATCACCTTCCTTGCGTCTATCGCGATGAATTTCTACGTTTAGAGGCTTACCTGTATATGAATATTTAGTGTTCACGGTCTCATATCCATTAAGATGATTCCTTGTCTTTACTTGAGATATATTATATCTTGAATCATAGTACATGGCAGAATACGTATAACCAGTTATACTATCCTCTTTTTGTGAAGCAGAAGCAACTAGTATAGCCGTTGCAGCCCCCGTCTGCAACCCATACCCCAGAGACGTATCTATAGTGGAAACAGAGGAAGTTGAAGAATTCAAGGAAGATGGAACTCCATGCTTTCCAATGAATTTGTAATTGTCATAATATGTGGCAGAATATAACTTTGGCGAAGTTAGTGTTATGCCTTGCACTGTATATCCACCTAATGTGGCTGTTGTTTCTTTATATTCAGCATATACACATTTCGAATGTAGCGGTTCTGTCAAATAACTAATGTCGTTTTTGCAGATTCCAGTGATGCAAGGTCTTCCAAACTTATCAGGAATTGTGTACATCCATTCATCTCTCTTGCGCATATTGCCGTCTTGCATCAAGATACAATTGCCTGCCTTGTCATAGACATAGTATATAGGAGCACACCCTGGCAGTTTTTTGTATATGCAATGCCTTTGATTGTCATAACGGTAGATATATGCATACTGACTTATTTTAGATACTGTAGGGCGTATTTTATATTTTCCTGCCTTATACTGAGATATAATGTATTCTGAAAGGGCAGGGGGAACAACCTGAACTATATCGCCTTTATTATTATATATATAATACGTCATTCCCTGACTTGTTTCTGTAATCATAAGCCTGCCATTCATGTCTGTATATTCAGCACTTTTAACTCCATCCTCATCAATTGTTTGAGTGCAAAGATACTTCATTTTGAATGTTGTAATACCTCCTGTAGTAGGTGTTGTTTCATACATACCGACTCCTTCATATTCACTATATGTAACGGACACCTTCTTCTTGTTGTTCTGCCACTTGGCACCAGCCTTGTATTGCGCAGAAGGCTGTGATTGAAGGAAATCGTCATATTCCGTGCGTGAGAAAGGAGCAGCATCACCTGAATATCGTGAGTTTGCCAAAGACTTTATCTGGTCGATAGTGACAAAATTACTGTCTGATGAAGTGGTGACAGGCAACCAAGTCTTTGTTTTGCGTCTTTGCTCATCATATTCGTGCAGAACCACAATGGAAGACAATGAAGATCCCGGGAAGGATTGTATTTCTTGTACAATATCTCCCAATCCATTGTCATAGACACGTTGCTCAATAGCCTGACTTCCACGTTTAGAAAGCATCGTTCTTGATGTAATGCTACTTCCTGCTGTCTGTGCTTGGATATTAGCAGCTAATGCCACCATCACGAGACATAAGAATATAAATTGTATTTTTATTTTATTCATATATTATTTGTTCTTATAGTTGTATTCATATTCGCGAAGAGTCTCTGGATTTGTCACACCGTTAACCTTTCTCTTTTCTGCTTTCAGTCTTCCCAACCCATCGTACTCATAGACAATAGTCTTTCCTGTTACATCTGTATAGGAAGAAACACCAATCAAAGGCTTATAGTCCCATGTCTGAATCATGGCATTTGGAAACTTTGCCTTTAATGTTGCGTAACGTGATTGAGAATTTCCTGTTAAAGATACTTTCTTGACCTCTGCGTATGTGGTGTTCTTTATCAACGCTGTCATGTATCTGCCAGATTCATCCCATAGGAAAACGCTATTAACTCCAGTTTTCAAATTCTGTATTTCCGTTGGATTGCCATAATCATCATACGACAAGACTTTAATATTTGCCTCATATATCGGATTCCCATTCTTTTCTCCATTACTCTCATATAGTTTAGAAGGTAGAATGTTATTTCCATAGAAGCCATAATCGATCTTACTTCCAGCAACAAAAACTCTATCGTCATCATCATCTATTATATATGGCAAAATACTGGATGTCGTTTCTTCATTTAGCATTGATGACAACATATTTCTATTCTTCATTTCCTTAATAACAGAATCATCACTATCATCCTCACTTACATATGAATACAGGTTCTGCGTCAATTTAGGTGGTGATTCCGCTCCCATTTCAGCCTACCGTAAATAACCTTTGCCCTTAACACCTCTGGGGTGGCTCTGTTGAACATCGCCCTCTTAATGGCTTTGATCTTGTTGAC
>Ga0256407_10006185_pt1 | contig 18642 bp, 18 predicted proteins | sample RumenRJG_04DNA_FD_193489 | JGI IMG/M metagenome (GOLD analysis project Ga0256407, IMG submission 193489) | Bovine rumen microbial communities from Lethbridge, Alberta, Canada - RJG_04 | ecosystem: Host-associated > Mammals > Digestive system > Stomach > Rumen | place: Canada: Alberta...
GCCCGGATGATGGGCCAGTCCTTCCGGGATGGGAGCATAGCAAGGCCGATTTCCCGGTAAAGAGGCGGGTCAAAGGGACGCCGGTCCAGACCGGAACCGGCGGCCTTAAGCATCAGCTCAGGCATGATGCCCACGCCGTAGCCGGAGGCGATGAAGGAGAGGACGGAGATATTGTCCCGGAGGGTCATGCGGATCTTCGGGGTGATCCGGTTTTTCCGGAACAGGGGGATGACTTCGTTGTCATTGACCCGGCGCTGAAGTATGACCGGCTGGGTGGCAATCTCCTCAAAGGTCACGGAATCCCTTGCCGCATAGGGATGTCCCGGCGGCAGGACAGCGTAGAGAGGATCCCGGTAAATGGGATAAAAGCGAAGCGAATCGGGAGCGGGAGCGGTGAGAAAACCGCAGTCCACGCTCCCTTCGTGGATCATACGGGAGATCTCGGAATAGGCGCCGTCATGGATCTCCAGTAAGACATCCGGATACTTTGCATTGAAGAGGCGGATGATGCGGGGCATCCAGACACAGTTGATGCTGGTGAAGGTGCCGATGCGGAGGCGCCCGGAGATTTTTGTATTCAGGGAGTTAGCGGTCTGCACAAGATGGTGGTGCCTGCTGACCAGGTCACGGATAACGGGGAGAAGCTTTTCACCCTCATGGGTGAGAACGGCCCCGTTTTTTTTGCGGGTAAAGAGAGTGACGGAGAGTTCCTGCTCCAGAGACGCGATGGCATGGCTTACGCCGCCCTGGGTGTAGCCCAGCATGTCTGCTGCGGTGGTAATACTGCCGGTTTCCGCCACTTTAAGAAAAATTTCATAATGATCGGAAGAGGCTTTCATGGGACTCCTTTCAATACAAAATCTAATTTAAAAATAATATAACATTAAAAATACTAATATATACAATCATTGTATCCGATGATTTCGCCGGAAACAAGGGAATCTGCTGATTGTGTTAAAAGTTAGACAAATCTGTCAGGTAGATAAATTAACGTGCTAGTTAAGAAAATATCGTGAAAGTTAAGAAAATAACTTTGCTTGACGCGGCTTTTTCTATCGTTTAGCATCGAAGTATCAGATGATAAAAATCGGAATGATTGATGATTTCATTTCCCAGGAGGGAGGGATTGCTTTGAGAGAAACCAGCAGTATTCCGTTCCGGGACACTCCGGAACAGGCGGCGGAGCTTAAGGCGTGGCTTGCGGAGAATAAGAATATGCCCGGAGCTGCTCTGCCGGCGCTGCAGAAGGCGCAGGAAATCTACGGATATCTCCCCGTGGAGGTGCAGACGGTGATCGCGGATGCACTGGAAAAGCCGCTGGCCGAGATTTACGGTATCTCCACATTTTATTCGATGTTCACCCTGGTGCCCCAGGGGCGCCACAAGGTCAGTGTCTGTATGGGGACGGCCTGCTACGTGAAGGGCAGCGGCCGTATCCTGGAGCTTCTGCAGCAGAAGCTGGGTGTAAAGGACGGACTGACGCCGGACGGCAGATTCAATCTGGAATCCTGCCGGTGCCTCGGATGCTGCGGCATGGCGCCGGTGATGATGGTGGACGGGGACGTCTACGGGAATCTGACCGGCGATGAGCTGGATGCGATTCTCAGCAAATATGAGTAAGGAGGTGCCGGAATGAAAAAGGTGAAGAAGATTAAAAGCCTGGAGGACCTGAACGCCATCCGGGATACAACGGCACCGGGGCTTAATCCCCAGGATGACTCGGTCCGCGTGGTGGTGGGGCTTGCCACCTGCGGCGTGGCGGCAGGAGCCCAGAATGTGTTTCAGGCACTGCATGAGAAGGTTGCGGAAGAGGGACTGGAAAATATTCATATCGTCCCCACCGGCTGCGTGGGCATCTGCCAGTTTGAACCGGTGGTGGAAGTATACATGAAGGGAACCAGGACCACCTATGTGCATATGTCGGCGGAGAAGGTGAACCGGGTGGTGCGTCAGCACCTGCGGGGCGGCAATGTGGTTGCCGAATTCACCATCGGCGCCCGCGTGTAGACGTGTAAGGAGGTTACAATGTACAGATCCTATGTATTGGTTTCCGCCGGCACGGGCGCGACGCCGGAGGCAACCAGAAAGATAACGGATGAATTCATCCTGCAGATCCGCCTGGCCGGCCTGTCGGAGGAAGTACAGGTCATCCACGATGCGAATCTCGGCATCCAGAGCGCAGGTCCGGACGTAGCCATTTTTCCGGATTCCACAATATACGGCCATATTCACCCGGAGGATGTGCCGGAGATTGTCACCGAGCATCTGCTGAAGGGAAACCGGGTTACCCGTCTTCTCTATGATGAGACGGCGGTCCGGGATTCTGCCCGGAGTCTCGAGGACACCCCGTTCTATAAAAAACAGGTTCGGATTGCGCTCCGCAACTGCGGTGTGATCAATCCGGAGGATATCAATGAATATATCGCAAGAGACGGCTATGCGGCCCTTTATAAGGCCCTGACGGAAATGACGCCGGACGGCGTTATCGAAGAGGTCCTGGCCAGTGGTCTCCGCGGCCGCGGCGGCGCCGGATTCCCCACGGGAAGAAAGTGGCAGTTTGCCAGCGGAAACCGGGGCAAGGTACAGAAGTATGTGTGCTGCAACGCCGATGAGGGTGACCCGGGCGCATTCATGGACCGAAGTGTGCTGGAGGGCGATCCCCACAGCGTGATTGAGGCCATGGAGATCGCGGCCTACGCCATCGGGGCGGATATGGGCTATGTGTATGTCAGAGCAGAGTATCCGGTGGCGGTAAAGCATCTGCAGCTGGCGATTGACCAGGCGAAGGAGCGGGGGCTTCTGGGGAAAAATATCTTCGGCACGGATTTCAGCTTTGACCTGGAGCTTCGTCTCGGCGCCGGCGCCTTTGTCTGCGGTGAGGAGACGGCCCTCATGACCAGTATCGAGGGCAAGCGGGGCGAGCCGAGAACCCGTCCGCCGTTCCCGGCAGTGAAGGGCCTGTTTGCCCAGCCCACTATTTTAAACAACGTGGAAACCTATGCCAATATCTGCCCCATCATCCTGAAGGGGGCGGAGTGGTTCTCCTCCATCGGATGCGAGAACAGCAGGGGAACGAAGGTATTTGCCCTGGGCGGAAAAATCCGCCACACCGGACTGGTGGAGGTTCCGATGGGAACCACACTCCGGGAGATTATCGAGGAGATCGGCGGCGGCATCCCCAATGAGAAACACTTCAAGGCGGCCCAGACCGGCGGCCCCTCCGGCGGATGTATCCCGGCGGAGCTGATTGACACCTCCATCGACTATGACAACCTCCTGCGCATCGGCACCATGATGGGTTCCGGCGGTATGATCGTCATGGACGAGGATACCTGCATGGTGGATATCGCCAAGTTCTTCCTGGAATTCACCGTGGATGAGAGCTGCGGCAAATGTACCCCCTGCCGCGTGGGCACCAAGCGCCTTCTGGAGCTCCTCAACAAGATCACCGAGGGCAGAGGCACCATGGAGGATCTGTCCCGCATCGAGGAGCTGGCGGCCTTCATCAAGGAAAACAGCCTCTGCGGCCTGGGACAGACGGCACCCAACCCGGTTCTGTCCACACTCCGGTATTTCCGGGATGAGTATGTGGCCCACATTGAGGAGAAGCGATGTCCGGCGGGCGTCTGCAAGAATCTTTTAAGCTACCGGATTGACCCGAATTTGTGCCGGGGCTGCACCGCCTGCACCAAGTCCTGTCCGACGGGAGCCATCGCGGGAAGCCCGAGAAATCCGCACAAGATTGATACGCAGAAGTGCATCCGGTGCGGCAGCTGCATGGAGAAGTGCCGGTTCGGCGCCATCGTACGCGGATAAAGCGGATAGGAAAGGAGGGAACCTATGATTTCGGTAAATGTGGGGACGGTGGATATCGTCAACCTGAAAATCAATAATATTCCTGTCCGCGCTGCGGCGGGGTCAACCATATTGCAGGCGGCACATGCGGCGGGAATCGCGATTCCGACATTGTGCTACCTGAAGGAAATCAATGAGATCGGCGCCTGCCGCGTCTGCGTGGTGGAAGTGAAGGGCATGAAAAACCTGGTGCCGGCCTGTGTCCATCCCATCAGCGAGGGGATGGAAGTCTTTACCAACAATGAGCGGGTCCAGGCGGCCAGACGGACCAACCTGAAGCTGATTCTGTCCATCCATGCTCAGACCTGCCTTACCTGCTCCCGGAGCGGCGACTGCGAGCTGCAGCGTCTCTGCAGGGAGTACGGCGTCGACAACAACGTGGCATTCGAGGGAGAAAAGATTCCCTATGAGCTGGATGATTCCACCGCCCATATGGTGCGGGACAACAATAAGTGTATTCTCTGCCGCAGATGCGTCGCAGTCTGTACGGCCAACCAGGGCGTTTCCGCCATCGGCATCGCGGAGCGTGGATTCTCCACCCACGTGGGCAGCGCCTTTGACACGAAGCTGGACAGCTCTTCCTGCATCCACTGCGGACAGTGCATCATCGCCTGTCCCACCGGCGCACTCCATGAGAAGTTCCATGAGGACCGGGTGTGGAAGGCGCTTAATGACCCGGAGAAATATGTTATCATCCAGACAGCGCCCAGCGTCCGGGCCGGTCTCGGGGAAATGTTCAATCTCCCCATCGGCACCAACGTGGAAGGCAAGATGTGTGCGGCAATGAGACGTCTGGGATTCGATGCGGTCTTTGACACAGATTTCGCGGCGGACCTGACCATCATGGAGGAGGCCACGGAATTCCTGGAGAGAAAGCTTAACGGCGGGAAGCTGCCGCTTCTCACCAGCTGCTGTCCGGGCTGGATTAAGTACTGTGAGACCTTCCATCCGGATTTCATCCCGAATCTCTCCAGCTGCAAGAGTCCCATGCAGATGTTCGGCGCCATGGCCAAGAGCTATTACGCCGAAAAGATGGGCCTTGACCCGAAAAACATCTATGTGGTGGCGGCCATGCCCTGCACGGCCAAGAAGTTCGAGATCACCCGGGACGACATGTGCGGTGCGGGAGAAGGCATCCCGGATGTGGACTGCGCCATTACCACCAGAGAGCTGGGGCGGATGTTCCAGCGGGCGGGACTTCTGTTCAACGACCTGCCGGAGGAAGACTTTGACCGGGCCCTGGGCATTGCCACCGGCGCGGCCCATATCTTCGGCGCTTCCGGCGGCGTGATGGAGGCGGCCCTCCGCACGGCCACCGAGGTGCTGACCGGCAAGGAGCTGCAGAAGCTGGAATTCCATGAGGTGAGAGGCGCCCACGGCATCAAAGAAGCAGAGTACGAGATCGCTGGAACACCCGTCCGGGTCTGCGTGCTCAGCGGAACCGCCAATGCAAAGATTGTTCTGGACCAGGTGCGCAGAGGGGAGAAGCAGTATGACTTCATCGAGATCATGGCCTGCCCCGGCGGCTGCGTCAATGGCGGCGGACAGCCGATTCAGCCCTCCGTCATCCGCAACTTCCAGAGCGTATCCGCAAAGCGCTCCCAGGCCCTGTACGGCGAAGACGCAGGCATGGTGCTTCGTAAGAGCCATAAGAACCCGCTGATAAAAGAGGTCTACGACACCTACCTTGAGAAACCGGGCAGTGAGAAAGCCCATCATCTGCTTCATACCAGTTATGTGGACAGGAGCAGAAGGAAATAATAACATAATAACAGGGGCGTCGCACCAGATAACACAGCAGTACTTTTCTAAGTTCTGAAAATCCGGTCAAATGGCCGGATTTTCTTATCAATGCCTGCCTTTCTTCATTTTTTCGAAAACGGGTGCACACTAGAACTACAAATCATCACTGTTAGTGCGTTCGTGCAAAATCCGAAAAAAATTTACGCACTGAAGCAAGGTTTTATCTTATATGGTGCGTTCGTGCACAAGCTTCCGACCTGTAAAACAGTAGATTTCAAAGGCTGTTCTTAAAAATAAGAACTGAATTGCGCACTTTACGAGGAATCTGTATTCTCTGGTGTGAAAAACAATTGTCTCACCGAAATGTCAGGTTCTGCACGAACGCATTATACTCCGAGTATTCTTTAAATGATGCGTAAAAAAAATTTACTAAATGCATGAACGCACCAAATACTCTGAAACACCTGCTATGGTGTGTCAAAAACTATCCATAGTACCCTATCCATAGTGCTGCAGTTCATCTCCTGCTTGTTGCAGGATACGTTAATCATCGAAAAGGGACAATATGATAAAAACTGCTTTTCCTTTGTGCCGGGCTTCATTATAATGTTATGCATATATGAGCCGGAAGGAGACAGCAGATATGGAATTCAGGACGGTGGCGCTGATCGGCGCCGGAGCGCTCATCCGGATGGGAAAGGAACTGGGTGTTCCCACGCCCTTCAATGAATTTGCCTACCACACCATCCGGGCGCTGGAGGAGAAAAATGCCGGGAAGTTTTGCTGAGACTGAGGCTGCAGGGGGCATCCAGGAGGCCGGAACGAGGCAGAATATCGGAGAGAAAGACAGGAAAGGCAAGACGGAATAATTATGCTTCATCACATGCATCACCACGGAAAAACAAGAGACATGACGCAGGGGCCGATTACAAAGCAGCTCCTGCTTTTTGCGCTGCCGCTCATGTTCGGAAACATTTTCCAGATGATGTATAACACGGTGGATGTCATCGTGGTCGGAAATTTCGTGGGCAAGGAAGCCCTGGCGGCGGTGGGGTCCACCACCACCATCATTAATATGCTGGTGTTTTTCTTCAATGGGTTTTCCATCGGTGCCGGCGTGGTGATAGGCCATCACTTCGGCGCTAAGGATGAGGAGAAGCTTCACACGGCCATTGAGACCACCATGACCATGACCTTTCTCCTGTGCATCGCTTTTACCGCCATCGGCATGGGTTATGTGAGGCCGATGCTTCGGTTGATGGCTACCCCGGAGGACGTGTTCCCCGACGCGGTGCGGTATCTCACCATCTACTTTGCCGGCATCGCGGGGCTTCTGCTCTACAATATCGGCAGCGGAATCCTCAGGGCTGTGGGCAATACGGTGATGCCGCTGATGTTCCTGATTCTGACCAGTATCCTGAATATCATTCTTGACGTGTTTTTTGTGGTGGCGCTCCACCTGGGCATCAGCGGCGTGGCCTATGCCACGATTCTTTCCCAGTTTATCTCGGCGGCGCTGACCCTTCTTCTGCTGTCCACCAGCAGCGAGATCTACCGTCTGACCTGGCATGACCTGCACATTAACCGGGAGGTCCTGGGCAATATTATCACCGTGGGACTGCCGGCCGGTATCCAGTCGGTGATTACCGCATTTTCCAATACCTTTGTGCAGGCCTATATTAATTTCTTCGGTTCCAGCTGCATGGCCGGCTGGAGCTGCTACAACAAGCTGGACCAGCTGGTGTTTCTGCCGATGCAGAGCGGCGGCATGGCGGCGACGGCATTTGTCAGCCAGAACATCGGCGCAGAGCAGGAGGAACGGGCGGATAAGGGAACCATCCGGGCCATCGAGCTGACGCTGGCGGTGACGCTGGGGATTATTCTCATCCTGATTGTATTTGCCAGACAGGCGGTCATGCTGTTTACCAGAGACGAGGAAGTCATCGCATTCGGCGTCATGTTTATTAGGACCAATACCATCTTCCTTCTGTGCAACTGCATAAATCACGTGCTGGCCGGAGCGCTCCGGGGCCGCGGGGATTCCCGGGGACCGATGGTTATCATGCTGACCAGCTTTGTGGTGATACGGCAGATTTATCTCTTTGTCCTGACCAGGTTCATCTCCAACACGCCCAGGCCCGTGGGCTTCAGCTATCCTGTGGGCTGGACCATCTGTATGCTGCTGGAGCTGACCTATTACTATGTGCGGTGGGGAAAGGGCAGGAAAATGGTTAAGACAGCATGAGTACAGCAGAGAATAGATAGCAGCAAAGAAAAGAGGAAAAGTATATGCTTCATATCGGCTGTCATCTGTCCAGTACGGGCGGATATCTTGCCATGGGGAAGGAAGCGCTGCGGATCGGCGCGGATACCTTCGCCTTTTTTACCAGGAATCCCCGGGGCGGGAACGCAAAGCCCATGAATATAGAGGATGCGGAGGCTTTAAGGGACCTGCTGCGGGAGCATCACTTTGCCCCGCTGGTGGCCCATGCGCCCTACACTTATAATCTCTGTTCCGACAAGGAGACTAACCGGGAGTTTGCAAAGCGGTCCATGAAGGAAGACCTGGAGCGGCTTTCTTATCTGCCCGGAAACTATTACAACTTCCATCCGGGAAGCCACATGAAGCAGGGCCTCGAAGAAGGCATCCGCATGATCGCGGAAGCGCTGAATGAGCTGATGACGGAGGACATGGAGACCACTATTCTCCTGGAGACCATGGCCGGGAAGGGAACGGAGGTGGGCCGCACCTTTGGGGAACTTCGGCAGATTATCGACGCGGTTCGCTTTCCGGAGCATATGGGCGTCTGCCTGGACACCTGCCATGTATTCGATGGCGGATATGATATTCAGAACAGGCTGGATGAGGTGGTGGATACCTTTGACCGGGAAGTGGGGCTCGGGTACCTCAAGGCCATTCATCTGAATGACAGTAAGAACCCATTTGCCAGCCACAAGGACCGGCATGAGGTGATTGGAGCAGGGGCTCTCGGCTTGGAGACCTTCCGGGCGGTGGTAAACCACCCGAAGCTTAAGGAACTTCCCTTCATTCTCGAGACGCCCCAGCCGGATAATGACGGCTATATGAGAGAGATTGCCATGGTGCGGGGCCTGGTGAGAGAGTCCTGAACCCGGCTGGAAAATGGAAACGTCGCAGCAATACCCGGAAAGGTTAAATGCTTTCCGGGTAAAATTTTGTGCCAAAACGGTTAATTAACGGTTACACAATGGTTGCACCGCCGGGCTATACTATGATAAAATGGATACAGAGGAAATGAATACAGAAGAGTCAAAAGAAATGTTCAGACAGGATTGGGGGCTGCGATATGACACTGAATGAGATGAGGCGTCTGCGGATTGAGATGGGGATCTCTTATAAAGAGATGGCGGAAAAAGCCGGCATTCCGCTGGGAACACTGCAGAAGGTATTCGGCGGGGTTACGCAGAATCCCCGCAGAGAGACGCTGCGGAAGATTGAGGAGGCGCTGCTTAGGGAGCGGAGGATCTCCCCGGCGGGGACAAGCATGGTGCGGGAAAAACCGACACCATACTATGTCGGAAGCGCGGCGAAGGCATCTGATGACGTGGACAAGCTTCCCCATGTGTATCCCCGGCAGGGGCAGTATACGGTACAGGATTATCTGTCCCTTCCCGATGACCAGCGAGTGGAGCTGATCGACGGGGTATTTTATGATATGGCTGCGCCGTCGTATCCCCACCAGATTATCGGAGGGAGTCTGCATGCCCAGCTGCTGGTCTTTCGGAACAGCCGCAGAGGGCCGTGTATTCCGCTGATTTCTCCGGCGGATGTGCAGCTGGATCAGGATGAGAAGACGATGGTGCAGCCGGATGTGATGATCGTCTGCGACCGTTCGAAGATTGAGCGGAACCGGGTTTTCGGTGCACCGGATTTTATTGCGGAGGTGCTTTCTCCATCGACCAGAAAAAAGGATATGAACCTTAAGATGATGAAGTATGCCGAGGCGGGCGTCCGGGAATACTGGCTGATTGACCCGGATACCAGGCGGGTGGTGGTCTACGACCTGGGACACGAGAGCATCCCGGTTATTTATACATTCGGAGATCCCATTCCCGTCCTCGTCTGGAACGGGGAATGCGTCATAAACCTTATGGATGCGGCGGAGCTTCTGGATGAACTGAATCTGCCTGCGGATTGATTCCGGGGGTCTGCTGTGGTACGATAATTATCAGAAAAAGGCGTTGAAAGCATCGTGTTTTGACAGAAATGAGGGGACAGCTGTGAATTCACTGATTCTGATAATGATATATGCAGGAAGCGCCCTGATGGTGTGGAACATCCTGCGGTATGCGGATTTCATGCGGAATATGCCGAAGATAGAGGGATTTCAGAACACCCGGGAGGTGCTGGTCCTGCCTCTGGTTCTGCTGATTCTTTTTCTGGCGGGATACCTGGCCATCGCCTTATTCGGCCATCCGGGCATTCTGGTGGCGGCGATTCTCTTCGGCGGCAGTATCTTTGTGGCCATGGCGGTGGCACTTCTTCAGATGATTCTTCAGCGGGTGCAGGCGAATGAGCAGCTGGCGGCAGCACTCCGGGAGGCGGAGGCGGCAAGCACGGCAAAATCTGTATTTTTATCCAATATGTCCCATGACATCCGGACGCCCATGAACGCCATCATCGGATATACAGACCTGGCGAGGAAGAGCAGGGATCCGGAGAAGACAGCGGAATATCTGGAGAAGATTGCCGTTTCGGGAGATCATCTTCTGTCTCTCATCAATGATGTGCTGGAGATGAGCCGCATCGAGAGCGGGAAGATGGAGCTGGAGGAGACGGTGATGAACCTGCACCGGGTGATGGAAGATGCCCGGGAGATATTCTCACTCCAGATGGAGACAAAGCAGATTGCATTTTCCGTGGACAGCAGCGGGGTGCGGGACAGCTTTGTTATATGTGACCGGACCGGATTCGACCGGATTCTTCTCAACCTGCTGAGCAATGCCTGCAAGTTTACGCCGGAGGGCGGAAGCGTCGCGGCGACCCTTACCCAGATGGAACATGCGCCGGAAGGATGCGGCACCTATCTTCTGCGCGTGAAGGATACGGGTATCGGGATGACGGAGGAATTCGCCGAGAAGGTATTCGACATGTTCGAGCGGGAGCGGAACTCCACCGTCAGCGGAATTCAGGGCACCGGCCTCGGCATGGCCATCACGAAGGAGATCGTGGATATGATGGGCGGCACCATCGAGGTACATACGGCGCCGGGACAGGGCACCGAATTCCTCGTGACGCTGACATTTGCCCTGGCGGCGGAGGAAGAGATATCCCGTTATGTGCACGCGGGACATGGGGAGAGGGCAGAAGCAGACATCGGCCCGATCCGGCTGCTTCTTGTGGAGGATATCGCCACCAACCGGGAGATCGCCGTGGCACTCCTGGAGGAGATGGGATATGCAGTTGATACGGTAAATAACGGAAAAGAAGCGGTGGAACGCATCGAAGCTGCTGCGCCGGATACCTATCAGGCAATCCTTATGGATATCCAGATGCCTGTGATGAACGGATATGAAGCGGCGCGGGCAATCCGAAGCCTTGCGGATAAGGATCGGGCGTCCATCCCCATCGTGGCCATGACGGCCAACGCCTTCCGGGAGGACGTACAGGCAGCTGCAGAGGCCGGCATGAACGGTCATGTGGCGAAACCGGTGAATCCGCAGAATCTGAAAATGACTCTCCGGGAGGTGCTCCTGGAAAGAAAAGAAGGAGAAGAGTGATGGCAGTGCGGGTAATGGCAGTCTGCGGACTGAAAAATTCCGGGAAAACAACCCTGATTTCCGCGCTGGTCAGGGAGCGTTCTTCGCGGGGATACCGGACGGCGGTCATCAAGCATGACGGACATGATTTTGCCTGTGATGTGCCGGGAACCGACAGCAGCCAGTTTATGGAGGCCGGTGCCTGCGGGGCGGCCGTGTATTCGGAGGGGCGGCTCTTTGTGCACCGACTGGGCTTTTCCGGCGACGCGCTGGCGCTGATTTCCCTGTTCCCCGGGGCGGATGTGGTGATCATCGAGGGTATGAAGGACAGCACGCTGCCGAAGATGGAGGTGGTCCGCCGGGGCATCGGGGATAAGCCGGTATCGAACCCGGAGGGGAGAATACTCATCGTGACGGATTATCCTTCGGGAACCTTTGCGGAAAAACAGGCATCTTTTGAGGAAACGGGAAGAATCGCGGACGCGGTGCTGGGCATTCCGGAGGCAGAGTTCTGAGACAGGGGCATAGGCGCACGCGAACAGGTCCTGAGACAAGGGCAAATGCGCACGCAAACAGATCCGGAAACAGGGAAAAGCAATGAAGGATGAACTATACAGAAACTGTGCCGCGGCGATCCTGGCAGGGGGGAAGAGCCTTCGCATGGGAGAAGACAAGGCAGGACTTACCTGGGAGGGGAAGACCTTCCTGGAGCGTATTGCCGGGGAACTGGGCAATTTTCCGGCCCGGTTTGTGTCCCTGGGGGCAGAACAGAACTCTTCAGAAGGACAGGTGCGGCAGATGCCGGAAGGACAGACACCGGAAGGACAGGTGAGGCAGACGCAGGAAGGACAGATGCCGGAAGAACAGGTGCCCGAAGGCTGGACTGTGATCCGGGACCGATACGCTGACGCCGGCCCTATGGCAGGGATTGGGGCGGTTCTGGAGGCGAGCCCATTTCCCTGGGTATTTGTGGTCTCCTGTGATATGCCCCGGATAAATTCTGCCGTGGCAGAGTATCTGTGGGAACATGCCTCTGAAAGCACGGACCTGGTGGTACCCGCGGCAGAAGACGGCAGAAGGCATATGACCTGCGCTCTGTGGAACCGCAGCGCCCTGCCGCTTATCCGCAGACGGCTCAGAGAAGGAGACAGCCGTCTTTATACCCTTTGCGGGGAAATGCAGACGGTTTCGGTGCCGGTAAATGAGAAGATTGCACAGGCAGTGGAAAATATCAACACGCCGAAGGCGTATCTCAGACTGAAAGGGACGGGTGAGTGATATGGCCGGAAAGAAGAAAAAGAGAGAGCCTCTTTCGCCGGAGGAAAAGAAGCGGCGCAGCCAGGCCAGAAGGATGATCGCCGGCACGGCGGCCGGCGCAGCAGTGGTGGGCGCAGTTCCCATTCCCATCGCGGACTCGGCACTTCTTGTGCCGCTGCAGCTGCATATGCTGACCCGTATCGCCAAAATCTACGGGATGGAGAAGGATTCCGCGGAGAACGCCGTCATCGATAACATCATCAAGGTAGGGGCCACCACCATGGCCGGAAGAACCATCCTGTCGGTGCTGAAGGGTGTGCCGGGCATTCATCTGGCGGCCTCTGTTCTGAATGCGCTGGTGGCCGGTACCGTGACCTACGCGGCGGGAGAGATCAGCGCGATGGTGTTTGAGGGAATACAGCGCGGAACCATTGACCCGAAGACCATCGACTGGGCCCGCTATATCGAGGTGCTGTACCGGGAGAAGATGCCGGAGTATACGGAGCTTATCCAGGAGGCCCTGGAGAAGCGCTCGGCGGAAGATGTGCTGAAAAACCTGGTGAAGATTCTCGGCAGAAAGGAGAAGAAGGACAGTGATTCAGGAATGCAGAATGATGCAGGAGGAGATCGTTAAGCTGCGCAGAGACCTTCACCGGATTCCGGAGCTGGGATGTGTTCTTCCGGAAACCTGTGCTTATGTGGAAGCGCGTCTTAAAGAACTGGGGATTCCGTGCCGTCAGATCGCTGAAAACGGCGGTATTCTGGCGGAGATTGATACCGGAAAGCCTGGAAAGACGCTGCTGCTTCGGGCAGATATGGACGCCCTGCCCGTCCCGGAAGAGACGGGACTTCCTTTTTCTTCGGAGCGGGAAGGCTGGATGCACGCCTGCGGCCATGATGCCCATACGGCCATGCTGCTGGCCGCGGCGAAGGTAATCCTTAAGCACCGGGAGAAGCTGAGCGGTACCGTCCGTCTGCTGTTTCAGACCGGGGAAGAGGTGATGGACGGGGCGGAAATGGCCATCCGCGAGGGAGCTTTGGAACCCCGTCCCGATGCGGTGTTCGGCATGCACATCGGTACCATCATGGGCGCAGAGATCCCGGCGGGGACGGTGGTTGCCGCACCGGGATGCGTGATGGCTTCCTGCGACCGGTTTCTCATACGCATTAAGGGAATCGGCTGTCACGGATCAACACCGGAGAAGGGCGTGGATCCGATTACCGTCGGGTCCCATATCGTAACAGGACTGCAGGAGCTCATCGCCAGAGAGTGTCCCGGGCGGGATGCGAGGGTTCTGACTGTGTGCCGGTTTACGGCGGGACATACCTGGAATGTGATTCCGGATACGGCGGAGCTGGAGGGAACGGTCCGGGCGGTCAGCGATGAAGTCCGGCAGCAGATCCTGGGAAGAATCCGGGAGATTGCGCAGGGAATTGCCCGCACCTACCGGGCGGAGGCAGAGGTGGAGATGGCCCTCGGCTCCGCGCCGGTTATCAACAACCCGGAGATGGCAGAACTGGCCGCGGAGGCAGCCGCGGCTGCCGTAGGAGCAGACCATGTGATGACACAGATTGCGGGTCCCACCATGATCGCCGAGGATTTCGCCAGCTATCTGCAGCGGGTGCCGGGGGCATTCCTCTTCCTGAGCTCTTCCAACCCGGCGAAGGGAACGGACAGACCCCATCACAGCAGCCGGTTTGACATCGACGAGGACGTGCTGTGGGAGGGCGCTGCAGTGTTTGCATCCATCGCTAAGCGGTATCTCGGCGCGAAGTAAGGAATTACGGCAGCCCGGGACAGGAATGGAGGCTGGAAAAAGGGGGACTGCAGATCTCTATGTCCATTTCCTGTCATCGGATCTGTCGCGAATAACGTTGCAGCAGTCATCCGCAGGCCAAAAGCAGATCGTATACCTTGAAATGGCAGCAGGGATCCGCTGTCAGAACAGCAAGTACAGGCTTTAAGCTCTGACTGAACCGAAGAAATCGGATCTGTTCATCAAATCTGCTGTTCTGGATCTGTTTTTTCTATAAGGCAAAATAGCAAGAACCGGATCACAGCAGATCTTAAGGTCGGAAATCCGAATCGGATCCGCTTTTGCACTTCCGGCTTCCAGGGATTGGTTTGTTGGTGCATCCGCTGGTGCTCCGGCCTCCCTGAAAGATGCATCCGGCGTAAGATCCAGGCACTATCCAGTCATACCGTCCTGCAAATAACAGGTAATCATTCAGAAAAGGCATCTGCCGGAGCGTTTACTCCCGGACAGATGCCTTTCAACTTTCAATATGTATTGGTAGTATGCTTTTCTGTTTTTTACATCTTGATCCATCCCATAACATTGGCGATGGAGCTCAGCAGAATAATCAGGATAAAGACGGGGCTTACGTATTTAACGACGAAGTTGAAGATGAACTTCAGGCGGTACGGATGCCCTTCTTTTGTGACTTCCTTTTCTACAGCGAGAACGGTCATGTACCGGTCAACCAGCCAGCAGATGCACAGGGCGGATACCGGCATCATCAGGGAGTTCGTCAGGAAATCGAAGAAATCCAGGAACTGCATGCCGAAGACGGTTACTTCCGCCAGCGGGCCGTAGCCCAGGGAAGACAGGGAGCCGAGGCCGATCATGATGGCGGCCATGGCAAAGGTAGCGGCCTTGCGGTTCCAGCCCAGCTCATCGCAGAAGGTGGAGACGGAGCTCTCCAGAAGCGCGATGGCGCTGGTCAGTGCTGCAAAGAGCACCAGCAGGAAGAACAGGACACTGACGATGCCGCCGAAGCCCATGCTGGCAAATATTTTCGGCATGGTGATAAACATCAGGGACGGACCTGCATTCAGGTGTTCCGCGCTTCCGCCGGAGAAGGCGAAGACGGCGGGAATAATCATCAGGCCTGCCAGGATGGCGATGCCGGTATCAAAGAGCTCAACCTGCAGGGTGGATTCCTCGATGCTGACGTCGGTTTTCATGTAGGAGCCGAAGGTGACGAGGATACCCATGGCGATGGACAGAGAATAGAACATCTGTCCCATGGCGGATACCACGGTCATCCAGGAGAAGTTCTCCGGCTTCGGCACCAGGAAGTACCGGATGCCGGCTGCTGCGCCGGGGCGCGTGCAGGAGTAGATGGCGAGGATCACGGCCAGGACGATAAGAATCGGCATCATGATGCGGGATACGCGCTCGATACCATTTTCCACACCCATCAGGATGATTATAAGAACCATTGCCGTAAAGACGATGAACCACAGCTCCGACTGGAAGCCGTTGGTGATGAAGGCGCCGAAATAGCTGTCATCCGCTAGGGCGTTCACATGGCCGCAGATGTATTCAAACAGGTACTTGCAGACCCAGCCGCCGATAACGGAATAGTAAGGTGCAATGAGAATCGGGATGATGGCGTTGATCCATCCGCCGAATTTGTGGAAGGGCCGGTGTCCGAAGGTGCGGAAGGCGCCGACGGGGCTCTGTCTTGTGCTTCGTCCGATGGACGTCTCAGCGATGATCATGGTATAGCCGAAGGTCAGGGCCAGAAGGACATAGACCAGAAGGAATATACCTCCGCCGTACCTTGCGGCGAGATAAGGAAAGCGCCAGATATTGCCGAGACCGACGGATGCGCCGGCGGCGGAAAGGACAAATCCCAGCTTTCCGGAAAAACTGCTTCGTGTATCATTATTCACAGGAATTCCCCCCTTAAAACATAGTTATTCCATCATACTACAGAAAATAGTAATTTGACAATGAGTTTCTGCGTTTATGGGTGACAAAATTGCAGAAGATATGGTACTATATTCAATTGAGTAAACGGGACAGGAGATGAGAGAAGTGGTTCATTCCCGACTTTTAGTTGTATTCCTTCTGCTAAACCTGGTGTCATTCCTGCTGTTCGGTCTGGACAAATGGAAGGCTATGCATGGCAGATGGAGAATTCCGGAAAGCACGCTCCTGCTGTCTGCCGCTCTGGGGGGCAGTACCGGTGCATTTCTGGGAATGAAGATGTTTCACCACAAAACGCGGAAAGCGAAGTTTTATCTGGGGGTTCCGGCCCTCTGGATTATACAGGTGATTCTTCTCTGGTATCTGATGCACAGATTGTGAGGAACGATGATGAAGAGAAAGCTGCTTTGTGCACTGATGATGCTGCTGGTTCTGGGAAGCATGACGGGATGCGCCGCATTCCGGACATTCCCGAAGCTGGCGAAGGCACCGGAACAGGCAAAAAAAGGAAAGTCCGTGGAAGGACGGCTGGGAGACGGGATGGAAACCTACTTCTTCCGCTTCCGGGCTGACGACGCATATCTGACCGGAGAATACGGAGGATTTGTTCCCGAAGAAGGCGAAAAACTGCTGGTCGTTAAGGTGGACATGAAGAATACCTATCGGGAGAGCATCACCATGTTCGATACCGATTTTCAGATCACCTGGGATGATATTTCCGAGGATGCCTTTGCCCTGCCGGTGAGCTACAACCGTGAGGGGGCGGCGCTGTCTTCCGAGGAGCTGCCGACGGAGTATGAGCTTGCGGTGGATGAAGAGAAGCAGGGCGTTCTTGTCTTTGCCGTGCCGGAGGACCGGGAGGATTTTGCCCTGTCCTATCTGGAGATGTTTGAGGACGGGGAGAACGGAACGAAGGACGGCGACCTCTATGTGGTCTATTTTACGGCACGGGAGGATGGTGTGTGATGGCAGAAGATCGTTTCGGAGGAAAGTATAAGACGGTACAGGATTCCTACACGGAGTGTACCCACTGCGTGCTGTCCTCCGATATCAACGGTACGGGAAGACTGTTCGGCGGCAGGATGATGGAGATGATGGACCAGGCGGCCGGCATCTGCGCCATGCGGCACTGCGGCGGTCCGGTGACGACCGCGGCGGTGGACAACCTGCAGTTCAAGCGGGGCGCATCCATCAATGATATCGTCGTCGCCGTCGGCCATATCACCTATGTGGGCAACAAATCCATGGAGGTCCGGGTGGACGTCTATGTGGAAGACCTGAAATCCGGCATGCGGTATGTCATGAACCGGGCCTATTTTACCGAGGTTGCCACCGATTCCCAGGGAAATCCCATATCCGTTCCCTATGGACTGAAGCTTGAGACAGAGGCCCAGAAGGCAGAGTGGGAAGGCGCTCTGCAGCGGAAAGAGATGGCCAAACAGAGAAGAAAAGCAGGTTATTGATGAAGTATTATGATATTGGCGTGAATCTGTTCTGCAGTCAGTTCCGCGACCCGGAGAAGGTTCTTCGGGAGGCGGCGGAAGCGGAAGTTTCCTGCATTCTGACAGGAAGCGATGTGGAGGAAAATGAGAAGATCGTCTCTTTCCTGAAAAACCATGATTGCTATGGGACAGCAGGCATCCACCCCCACAACGCGGACAGCGCAAAAGTTGCGGATTTTGCCCGGATCGCACAGATCGTAAGAGAGAATGCCCGCATCGTCGCAGTAGGAGAGTGCGGACTGGACTTTGACCGGATGTTCTCGACAAAGGAAAACCAGATTCGCTGCCTTGAAGAGCAGATTGCCATCGCCGAGCAGCTGGATGTACCGATGTTTCTTCATGAGCGGGCGGCAGCGGAGGATTTTGAAGCGATCTTCCGGGAGCACCCGGAGGTATGCAGGAGGTCGGTGGTACACTGCTTTACCGAAGACCGCAGACAGGCCGAAATCTGGCTGTCCATGGGCTTTTACATCGGCGTGACCGGCTGGATCTGCGATGAACGCCGGGCAGAGGATCTGCGGCATGCGGTGGCTGCGATTCCGCTGGACCGGATTCTTGTGGAGACCGATGCACCTTACCTGATTCCCCGGGGAGTAAAGGACCTGGGCCGCGTCAATGTGCCGCAGAATATTGTCCATGTCGTCCGGGCACTCTCGGAGTATATGGGGGTTGAGGAAGACGTGGTCACGCGGGCAGCATACAGGAATACAGAGAACCTGTTCCGGCTGGGGACCGGGGACAATGTCTCCGGCAAGATGTGAAAACTCCTTGACGAACGGGAGAAAACATGGTTAAATGGTGTGGAAGAGGGTCGTTGGCGCAGTTGG
>Ga0256407_10006186_pt1 | contig 18641 bp, 19 predicted proteins | sample RumenRJG_04DNA_FD_193489 | JGI IMG/M metagenome (GOLD analysis project Ga0256407, IMG submission 193489) | Bovine rumen microbial communities from Lethbridge, Alberta, Canada - RJG_04 | ecosystem: Host-associated > Mammals > Digestive system > Stomach > Rumen | place: Canada: Alberta...
GCGCGCATTCATGGTACAGGAACCGAACAAGAAGGATATGGTCTTGCGTTCTACGATAGTTCAAAGGGTATTGTATTCTTTAGAGGTGAGCAAGATTCCAATCCTTCAGAAGTATTCTCTATTGGTACTGATGGTTTAAAGAAGGGAAACAATTACTTTATTGAGATTGGAACTGATATAGATTTCAAAGGTAATAACTACCGTGCTACTGAAAATAGCACAACCCCTCAAGGATATGTCCGTATTTACGAAAACTATATTAGCGGCGCGCATACCAATAGTGAAAATGAAGAAATTGTAGATTCAAAGATTACTTTAAAACAAGACGAAATAGATTTCGGTGTAAAAAATAACTTACAAAATATGGCTATTACACAGAATTTGATTAAGATGAGTACAGAAAGCGTCCAAATAGATAATACGGTTTTATTTGGAGAGCAAATGAAATATGAAAAAGTTAATAATGGATATAACTTATTCGTATTGAGTTAAAGGAGGAAGTAAATGGCTATTACAGATTATAGAACTAGTTTGGGTGATAACTACAGAGGTGGTTCACCCAACAGTGGTTCACACTTGGTAGGTTGGGACAGCGGTAACGTCCGTGCAGAGGTTTATACTTTTAGAACGGGTAATTGGCCTATCACTCATATTAAGTGGTGGGGTCCTCGTACATCTGTATATCAGGGTTCCAACATTTCAATTCGTTATGCTATTTCTACTAGTAAAACCGCGCATGTAAACCATTGGGGCACTAGTTATGGCTATGCACTTAACAAAAATACAGATAACGAACTTGATGTCAACTTAGAACCAAATACTACTTACTATTTTACTTTCTTCCCGGGCGTTTCAAAAAATACCTATGGTTTGCTCAATATTGGTGACAGACCGGAGTCAACTGAAAACTGGTTCACCATTCACGCGACAGAAATTCAGTACACTCAATGCTCTGCACCAACAACTTTAACATTAAGTAGAGCCGTTCAAACTCCTGGAGAGAATGTAACATTAAGCTGGAGCGGAGCGAGCGCGGGTACTAATTTAACTATTGGTTCTTATGACATATATCGTTCTACTTCGGCCAGTGGTACTTATAGTTTGTTGGGTAATACTTCAGGTACTTCCTATAACGTTGCGGCGCCCTCCGCGGGAACTTACTATTACTATAAGGTACTCACTAAACCTGCGGAACAGGTTACAGGTTATGATTCAGACCTTAGTGCTGCTAGTAGTGGATTAAAGGGTAATACTGCGCCTGGCGCTCCAACCGTAACAATAAATAGGTCTATTGTACCTTCTTATGGTGGAGATGTTGTTTTTACAGTAAGTCCTGGTACTGATAATGACGGGCAAAATTTGACTTTGGCTTATGCAACTAGTACAAGTGGAACAAAAACAACTTTCACTTCACCTTTGACTCTTAATTTCACACAAGCCTCAACTTATTATTTCTATACTTATGATGGACTTGCGTATAGCGCGGCGACCTCAAAATCTATTTCGGTTAATACTAAGCCGGTTATTAGCGCCGCAACCTACGAAGCTATCGGTACTTATAGTGCATTAAATGGAACAGGAGTAAGTGGCTCTCAATTAGGGTATGCTAATACCATTACTCCGAAAATTTCCACGAATAAAGCGGGCGCAGTAACAGTTGATTTGGAGTATTATTCTTCTAATAATACTACTGCGTGGGACTCTAGTTCAGTACAAACCACTACTATACAGCAGGTTACCATCAATTCAACTTCTAACGTCATTTTAAACAATACTAATATTCACCAATATATAACTTTAGGAACTACTAATATCCATTGGAGATTGCGCTTCAAATTAAATGATGGAATTGAAGATAGCGATTATATTTATTACCCGGCCGCGGGAGATGCAACTTACTATGCTATTGCCCGTCCTTCATCAGTAGTCAACATATACAATCAGTTTGCCACTTCTAATGTTTCAGGTACTATCGCCGGACAGATTTGGCGTAATGTACGTTTAAGAGTTTATAATGATACTTCTGTTCCTTTGGTAAGCGCGAGTGCCACGGTAGGTGGTTCGGCAGTTAGTACTACCGTAGCAACTTCTACGAGTGGAAACTATCGTTTCATAGATATCTCCATTCCTGATGGAATAGCTGGCGGTGCCATAATCAATATTACCGCTCAAATGAGAGACGCTGATAATTATATTACAAAAACTGTAACTACTACTGTAGTAGAAACGAAAATTCCTGATTTAACTACCCTTGTTCACGGCGCTTCAACTATCTATCCATTTACTGATACCGGCGCATTTTCATTATCTACTAATTGGCCTTTTGGAGATTATACTGCAATTAACGCCACAACTTTAGCAGATTATAACTGTAATACGACCGCAACTAATGTTATTAAGTTAGTTCATTCAAGTTCTAATATTGGTGAAGGAGCAAATAGAATTCAAAAGAATGTGACCTGGTCAAGAAGTGGCGATACTATGACAGGTTCGTATAATAAACAAAATGCTTATGATTGGAACAATAGTCTTGGTATTGATAGTTATAGTGGCTCGCGCACTTATTATTGTAGAATAGAAATCACAAACCTTTTTGGAAAAGTTATTTCTACTCCTTGGCTTTCAAGAACATTTAACTTTGCAGAGAAAGCGCAGTCCCCAACAATTACTAGCATTGATTGGTCTTTAGATGGAACTACTTGGACGGCCTTAGGTAATAGCGCAATTCAAGAAGGTGTATATCTTCGCTTTAACTGTTCCTTTGGATTATTCACTACCGATGAAGTTAAGGTTTCTTTCTTACTCAAAAATAGTTCGGGCGAAAGAAGTGTAGGTTGTTATGAGTTTGGTTCTCCTACGCGCATTACTCCTATTACTTATCTAAATACAGAATTAACGCGCGCGACCAACAGAACCGTTGCAACCAATACTAAATCTTATGTTTATAAAATTACTACTGAAATAGCGGATAGCGTAGATAGACAATGGCGCCTTAAAATTGAGAATAGTGGCGGTATTGAGAATTCTAGTTACTTCACCACACCTGTCGTAAAACAATGCGCACCTGACTTAATGCTTACCCAATGTGAGGCCGACCAAAGTTATAATCTCACCTATGCTTTCACCCTTTCAGATAATGGAGGCGGCGCCCTCACAAACTACTTGTACGATGGTACGCAGAATTTATCTAATGCTTTATCTGGTTCATCTGGTACTGTTTCCGCTTTAATTACCGGTTGGGAAACAAAAACAGTTTCTGTAAAATCAGTTTCAGTAGTTACGGGACTTTACACCCATACAAAGACTTACTACTCTAATGCGATAATCGTATATCAAATTTCTCCTACGGTCGCTTATAGAAAAAATCAAATTGGTATCAATACTGATACAGTAGAGAGCGGCGCGATAGTAGATATTCATCAGTCAACAGGAAAAGAGACAATCGTAATCCAAGGTCTTGATGGTTCTACTCCTCCAAAACCTACGAAGTTTGAAATAAACGTAACCACAGGAGAAATCAAGTTTTATCTTAATGGAACATTACAGAATACAGTTGATTTAATGAACGGAATTTTAACATAAGAAAACGCCTGAGTATTAAACTCAGGCGTTCTTTTTATTCTTGAATGAAAGGTAACATATAATTGAAGTCTGCGATAGATAGATTCAACCCATCTAATTCTTCAACCGTAAAGTAGATTTCAGGCGCTTCCACGTCTAAATCATCAAGGTCATTAAGTTCTTTTTGAGCAACCGCAGTCTGTCCTTCTTTTACTTGAATTCCACCATCAGGAGTTCTTTTTATAGTACCATCTTCTTCTCTATCTGCATATTCTTGAATAATTTTATTTACTTGTTCATCATAGAATTTGCAGTGCCCTTCCAAACTAGTACACAATCTATTGAATTTATATGCAACTTTAGCTGGAACTTTTAATTCCTTTATTTCCTTGTAGATATTCAAAATTCTGAATACCTGATACATTTTTATCGTCATCCTTCTCACTCCCAATTTACGATTTTAGTTTTTTGTTGGTTAGTATCGGATACATATTTTCCTATACCGACCGCATCGGCTATATCGTCGCTAACACTTACGTCATACCACTTTTTTACCAAAAGTTGCATTGACCTTTTCTTATCTATCCTCTTAACACCCTTAACCCCACAATGCGCGCGCCAAGTATTTGTTGGGCATATAACATAAGGAATATTCAACTCTATACACAAATCAATTAAAATTCCTTGAAGGCGCGCGAGTGTCTGGAAGGTAGTAACACCCATTTTTTCTTGGAACTGAATACCCTCAATTCCAATAATATCACATTGCCAATTCTCTATCATTGACATTAACCATACTCGGACTTCATGGCAGCGCTTACCTTCTTCTTCTTCGGTAGTCTCAAAAGTGCCATAACTTGCTAATTGGCTACCATCAAATATACTGTAACCTGTAATGCGAGAAGCCTGGTCGAGGGCAAGAACTCTATTCTCTCCCTTAACCTTAGGCTTTATTACATTTACATTTTGTTTGAATTGATTTTGTTTGCAGACCGGACATTCACGTTTTGTGCGAATCTTCTTCCACGGGGCATAGACTTTGTGCCCTTCGTTACATAGGAATTCCATTTCCGTATCTAAATTTTGATATTCGGTTGAGAGAACTTTCCAACCATCTGCAGCGAGTTCTTCAGCAATCGTTTCAATTTTTATTCGTGCCACAACTCCTTTCCTCGTTTAGAATTATTTAAGTCCAGTAGAACCGAAGCCTCCACCTCTGTTTTCCGAATCAACTTCAAGTACATTTTCTACGCGATAAAAAGCAACTTTAGGAACTTCTGCAAGAACTAATTGACAGAATTTTTCTCCTTTTCCAATAGTGTATTCTGAACCATAAAGAATAGAAGTTACCCTACCTTCTTCATCAAGAGTTATATCCTTAATAGGACTATCTACGTTTTCAATAATGATTTTGATTTCATCACGATAACCTTGGTCAATAGTTCCTGGTGTATTGGCTACCCTAAGTTTTGTCTTGAGGGCACGACCGCTCTTGGGACGTACCTGAAGTTCATATCCTACGGGGAGCGCAACTTTTATACCTGTTGGTACGAGTACTGTTTCGCCAGGCTTAACTGTAATATCATCTAAAGCATAGACATCTAAGCCGCTATCACTAGTATTAGCATACTGTGGAATCTTTGCATTAGGGTTACATAACTCAATAGGAACGGCTACGTTTCTTTTTGCAATTCCCTCTGTATCATTAACCGCGTTAACAATAGTCGCAAGAATATTTTTAAGAAAATCACGCTTTTGTGCGCTAATATCCATTTTCTCAATTTCTTCACAGACTCCATCAAAACTTCCAGTCAAATCTTCAGCTTTCATACCATTAGCATTTATAGCCTGGACAAAAGCAATCTTATCATTAGGATTATTTATAGACTGTTGGAAACTTTGAACGATACCTGGCGCAATAAGAGCGAACTGGTCTTCATCCATAGAAAGAACTGACGCAATTGCATCAACAGATTCAGCATCGCTTGTGGCGCCGAGAAGCTGTCCCAAAGTCTCTGAAGCTTCGTGTATCTGAAGTGGAGTAACGGATGCCTTTTCAGGTGTATTCTCCATTAAACTAAATCCTCCATAAATTTATTTATTTTTTCTTTTATATTATCATCTGGATAAATAATAAGTAAAGGAATATTATTTTTTAGACAATATTCTACTTTTAATTTATCTCGTATTTTTCGTTTTTCAAGTTCTTTTTCACCACCAAAACATTCGACAGGATATTGATGTTGCCATCCTTGATATTCTATCAAACCTTTTACTTTTTCTTTATTTATAATAGCAAAGTCGAAACGTAATGGGCAACGAGATTCTTGATAATACAAATCTTTAAATTTATATTCCGTTAAAAAATCAACTCCTAAAGAAATTAAATATTGTCTAATATATAATTCACTTTTTGAGCGTAAACAACCGCACGATTAAGTTGCACCAAGTCTTAAATCTGTTCCATTAACAGTAGTTGTGTTTCCACATTCACATCGACATAACCACATTGCTTTTCCATTGGCAGCAGTTCCAGTTCTTTGTAATGCGGTTAGCTTTCCAAATTTCATTCCAGTTATATCTTTAAATACGCCACTACGGTCTTTTTTATATGGACAGCCCTTTCCACAAGTAGTAATTTTTCCAGTGCGTAAATCTGGACCTCTAACTATTTTAGTATTACCGCAATCACAATTACAAAGCCAAGCGGTACGGCCATTTTTATCTTTTGTTAAGAATATAACTGTTAAAGAACCGTATTTATGTCCTGTTTCGTCAATTAGTTTTTGACTCATTCAAAATCATCCCAAATACCAGCAAAAGTTTGAATAATTTCAACTACAAATTTGGTTGCAACTATTTCCCCTTTAGATTTCTTATCCTTTCGTGTATAGCTTGCCTTTTTTATAGTATAACCCTTAACATTTGCTTGTTCACGAAAAGACTCAATCATATCTTTAGCTTCAATTTCCGTATCAACGGAAAATTTTTGTGTAGTTTCTAAAAGCATTTATCTATCCTCCTTTAGGACATTTTTCCTTTATATATATATAGTATACCAAAAATACCATTAAAAATCAAATTTTTTCTGCTGATATTCTTTTGCATATTGGTTATCACTTATAAGATAGACACCCAATACTTCATCATAATGCTTTTCTTGATTTGGTCTGAAACGACCGAACTTAACAATTACTCCATAATCTTTAATGAGTTGCCATATTCTTTTGTTCTCTTCAAAAGTATTGGAAGGATACCAATATCCTTCTTCTAATTCTTCCTCTGTATAACCTGTATAAATTACAATAGGTTCAGAAGTATGAACTCTGAAGGCTTGAATAAAATTTAATAATTGTTCTGGAGTATCAAAAGGTTCGAGGCCCGCTATAACAACGCTTTCTGTGATTGGATTAGAGAGATACCTCTCAATAACCTTTGAGATAGAAATTTCAATATCAGGCTGCCGCGCGAGGTGGCAATTTTGACAAAGTTGAACACCATTCTCTCTATCACACTTAAAGTCGCATTTAGGAAAGGCAATATACATCGCGGCCTTCTTAAAATTTATGAAATCTTCATCAACTATTCCTTTTACCTTCATTTCTTCCGTCCTCCAAACCTGCTATATAACCATTAGTATAACAATCGTTACTATATTTTTGTATGCGTTTATATACATCGGGATAGAGCGCGGTCATCATAAACTCAAAACTCAATTCGGCTTTATCTTCAAATACTTCCAATTTCTTCAAAAGTTTACGAAGCTGGCCGACCGTTATGGTCGGCGCAGTTTCGGTTGTCTTTATATTTTTTTTATCCATTGATATTCTCCCATTCTCTCTTTTCATATTCAGCTTTGCGGTCAGCGGACCACGTATCCGTAGCTGTGTAATAACCTACAATTCTGCTCCATTCTCTCGCCTTAGGGGAGCCGCAGATTGGGCAGGTAGAGCCATAGAAAGCATGGTTGTTCTTACAGGAGTCAATCTTGATGTTAAAAGCAAAGTATGTAAGACCTTGGCTAGCAATATAGTTAACCATCTTCCAAGCCTTCTCAAAACTATCAAATGGTGCATCAATATTGATATGGCAAATAGAACCGCCGTTACAATATGAGTCAAAAAGACTTGCAATTCTAATTCTTTCCTGAAGGGTTGTTTTGATTCCAAGAGGGATGAACTGATTGCCATAAAGAGGAAGGTCATCTACAACTGCATCTTCAAACAACATAGCGTCTGCTCTCTTTAATTTGGCAGCAGCGCTTTCACCAGGAATTTGCTCACAGTTAATCTTATAATCCTTATCAAGAGCAAACTGTTCTTTGGTACGATGTATAACTTCAAAGATTTTCTTACCAAAGGCATTTGCTTCATCGGTATAGAATGTATTACCAAACTCATCGACCCTGACATAACCAAAAGTCTTCATTGTTTCATATATTCCAATAAAACCGATTGTGTTATAAAGGTGCTCAAAATCTACGAGTCCTTCGGAGAAATTAGGAAGTAATCCTTTTTCCACATTTCTCTTAATAATATGTCTTACAACGTCAAGAGCCTTACAGTCTAATTCAACGATGTCGCGCAAAGCAATAAGATAACCCTTCTCATCGTTCGGATGCTCGAGTGCGAGTCTAGCAAGATTGATAGTTGAAACCTTTACAGAACCAACCTTGAGCGCGGTACCACCAATAGAATTGAAGTATCCGAGATCATCAATATTAGACTTAAGGCGGCAGCAGTTAGAAAGACTTGTAACACTATCACTCTGGAAGAAGTTGGAGTCATACCAACCGCTAATTTGATTTTTCTTATTGATTGAATTGACAATACAAATCTGTCTTACCATCCACTTAACATATTCTTCGTCTACAAACTTGCCGTTCTTCCAAAGCGCGGACGCTGAATATACGGGGAAAGTAAACATATTCTCGTTACGAATCTTAGCCTCTTCCTCCATAAAGAGTTTCTGGAAGTCCTTAAATTCATCGATACAATCAATCATAAAAGTCCCGTCCGGGAATTGGGCGCCGCCAAAGAGGGCTTCAAGATACTCACCATCAAAGATAGATACATTTGTGAACGCACTCTGAATACCATCGCGCACATAGGGTTGGTTAACTGCATATACAAAACGCTGAACCCCTTGACGCGCGTAATCTTCGAAATATTCTTCTGTCATTCCAAGATAATGACTGTCGCAATCCTTTTTCCAAAAATAAAACATATATGGAATAAGGTTAGGAAGTCCAACAGCACCGCTTGAAAGATTTGCTGCAAAAGAAATATATTCCTTTAGGAAGTCTATAAAAGTTATGTAGTGCTTTGCTGGCTTGTAGTTAAAGTTTTTCAAGAAGAAAAGTCCCTTCTCTGCGAGGTCTTTCAAGTCGTAGGCAAAGCAATAATGCTTAAAAGTTGCAGTATCTGCATCGTGCATATAGAGCGCGCGAGTCCATTCTTTTTCTAGCCACTCATTCGCAGTCTTAAAACCATATTTCTTTTGAACTTCGTAATAAATCTTATGAAGACAAAGAAGTTTGCGGTGCGGCTTAGGCATCTCATTCATAAGCGTATTCATATACTTTGTGCTTACATTTGAACTTGAATCGATAGATGCATCAGCAACCGTTTCTGTATCTATAAAATTATCAATAAAGTCGGTGAAAGAGAGTTCATCATCGCTTAATCCATTAAGACGCGCAAATTCTTCACCATATTTCTCATTCAACTTATTGAGTTGAGTAGTGAAATTTTTATTTAACCTTATATTTACTGTTGCCATTTACCAAGCTACCTCCTGCTCATTTACCCATTTAACCGCTTTTCCGAAATCCATAATTTCTCCATCAATACTCAAACAGGGTACAGAGCTAATTCCTTTTTCTTCCATTATAGCCACGCTATTGCATTCAATATAATTTATATTTTTTTGTTGAAGTTTAGCTTCCAAAACCTTGCAGCGCGGGCAATGAGTGCTATAAAAAATTATTTCCATTAATCTACCTCTTTATCACAAAAAATACAATGTCCGGTTTCATCATAAACATGAGGACAAATACCGCGAAGATATTTATTTTCTTCTATCGCGGCGGCCGCGCGGGCATTAAGAGTGAAGATACCTTTAGCGGCCTCTTCTTCAATGACTCTCATATTTGCGGCAACCTTCTTTTGAATCTCAATCCCATTCATTTACTATTTTACCTCCTTGATATTTTACTTCATCCCATTCATAGAACATCTTGAATAACTCATAGTTATGTTCTCTGATATATTGGAATACATTTCGAATTTCCTCTAAAGACAGTTTAACAAATCTTAAGTAAACCCATTTTGTATAATGGAAATAACTATTATCCCTACAAAATTTGTAAAGTGGCTGTGAATGCGGCGCATAAGCACTATACCACTGGAAACTCAACCAACAATTCAAAAGTTCTATAAGGTCACGGATTTCTTTAGTCTTTAAAAATTCATCATCATAATTAAGTAGAATTTTTATCCCTGCCATACGCAAAAATAAGACCTGAGTAAAAATTTTTGGTAATCTTTCCATTAAAAACTGGTTCTCCGTGGAACATCCATAGGTTATATTATAATATACCTGGCGCGCCATACGTTTATTTTCATTACAAAGATGATATAAAATTTTATCGGTCATATATCCATAATACTCTATAAAGAAAGCATTTGGAATAGTAATGATTTTATACCATTTTTCTAATTCTTCTGAAGAATAGATTTTAATTGGGAATTTATTACCTACTGGGTAGGGGTTAATTCCAGGACGGGTACGGAATTCCCTTTGATTCTGTAATCGAAGAATTAAGTCATAAGGCTTAAGACTTGCCAAGTCATAATCGTGTAAAAAGATACCTGTTACTTTATTAAAGTTAGGTTGAAGTTTCTCAAAAGATAAAAGATTCTGCGAGTCAGGCGCAAGACGTATGTGCGCGCAATTCAAGATACGTTTTAATTGTTCTTGTTCAGCGGTTTTCTTCCCAAAGTTGGATAAGTATGGGTCATATATATGCATATCAGGAATAGTACGCTCTATTGCGGGAGACAAAGGAACATATCGTTCAGGATTGAAGGCCCGGCCGCCGTATTCGCAGTTTGAAGAGAAAAGTTTACGAGGATAGTTACCATCATCATAATCTTTTCTTATGAAATAGCGCGTATAAGGTTCTGGCGTCAAAGTAGGCGTCAGAACCGTTAACTGGTTATGTTGACGATAATAGGTAATGAGCTTGGCACACTCAAGATTAGGGATTACGTTTTCATAATTGAAAAAATCGTAGTCAAACACGCCAATACTCATACTGTTTCCTCGTCATTTCTATTATTTATTATTACATATTTCTTATCAAAAATATCTTCTATTTTCAAATTATTTCTTTTCCAATAAGGGATACAATATAAAGAAATACCGTGTTCTTTACAATAGTTCTTTTTCATTTTATCGGTAATTAAAACACTTTCATCAAAATACTTAGATTGTTGCGAAGAGTAATGCTGTTCTCCTTGAAATTCTATTAAACAAAGTAAAGTTTTATCTTTATTAAAAATAGCAAAATCGAATCTTAATAAGCCGCCTTTTATACCTTTTAAATCTGAAAAAGAATATTGTTTTTTATAATCAATGTTGTTCTCTTGCAATAATTGTTCTATTTTCATTTCCCCTACGGAAGTCAAACAACCACAAGATTGTACATTTCCGTACTTAAGGTTATTATCTTGGACACTTGTAATATTACCACAATCACATTGACATATCCAATAGGTGCCATTACCTTCACTTCTTCGTTTATGGTCTTGGCCAATAACTGTAAGTTTACCATATTTCTTTCCAGTTAAATTTTCTACTTGCCAAATATGGCAGCCACAACTTTTTGTTCTTCCGCTTCTTAGACTAGAACTTTCCACTACAGTTGTTTGTCCACAGTCGCAAAGACACTCATAAAAAGCTCCACCATATTTAATTCCTTTTGGACGTTCAACTTGTTTTATAACCCTCAAATTTCCGAAATGTTGTCCTGTTATATCTTTTATATGTGATTTAGATAAAAATTCTGAAGTTTTACATCCACAAGAACGAGCTTTTCCTTGTCGAAGCACATTACCACTAATTACTTTTTCATTACCACAACTGCATCGACAAAGCCAAAAGACAGAAGTACTTTTTGAACCTTCTGGTTTTGGTGCACGATGTAAAACTGTCAATTCTCCGAAAATTTGTCCTGTTAAATCTATCATTTTTATTACCTCCAATTATTAAGTAGGATAAAATATAAACCTATCTTAAGAATTGAGGTCTTGCCTACTATGGGTTTCTATTTTTCCGTCTTCGGTTAAAATGATTTGCTCAATCAGATGATGAGGAGTTTTACTATATTTTTTAGCTCTAAAACTATCCTCTTCGCGCACTCCTGTTATTATTAAAAGATTTCCACGCGAAAACATTGATTTTTCAATAACGTGTTTCTTGCCGTCCGCACCACGTTCACTTATCTGTTTGTCGTAGTTTTGGAAGACTCCATAAATCTTTACGAGTACAACACCATCAGTAGTTAAAAGTGTAACTGTTTTTTTAGACTTATCTCTATCAAGAACTACTCCAGCAATTCTACTGAGTTTGAAGATAGGAACTTGCTTACCTTTAATTGGGATATATCTTTCTATTGTCGGGTTCTCACCCAAATCTCCAAACCTATCCCATCCGTGCGCCTCATAGTCGATTCGCGCGAGTTCGTGCTCATGGATGTAACAACTCAATGCCTCCATTTCCCACTTACTAACTGAGCCAAGACAATATTTATCCCAAACATCACTTATAAGTCTTTCATTTACTGCTTTTAAGAGTTCTGCATTATGTTCTTTGACATAGGGTCTAACCTTATCCATATGTCTTTGATAGATGTTGTCCCATTTTATTTAAGGAATACGGAATCCAGACTCCGATGTTTCGGAAGGAACTAACAAATCTACATCAAAGTTTTTTGAATAAAACTCAAATGCGATGTTATCCATTCCATAATAAGTTCCGTCTTTCATCTTTTTTAAATACTTATTGAAGTTGAAGACGCGACGCTCCATATCATACTCATCAGGGATAAGTCCAAAGTCAATTAACATCTTCATATTCTGAAGTGTAATTCTCTTCTTACAATCACTAACGGACTCCGCATATTCTTTCATTAACTCTACGCGGTCTCCAAATTCGTCGAAGGCGCCCGCCTTAATCAAGTTAATGACTTGCGGCTTATTTACCTTAACACGACTAGTGAAGTCTTCGATTGAGGTATAAGGACGGTTTGCAATTATTGCTTTTACCAAATCTTCACCGATACGAGTAATACCTGACATACCAAAACGAATCTCATTATTCTCTACGTCAGGAGAGAAAGTAAATGAACTCTTATTTATATCAGGCGGCGCGATGACTACGCCCGCAGACTGAATCTTACCGATAGCGCTTGCTATCTTACCATAGTTTGTGGCTTTTACTTTTTTCTTTTTCTTTCCGTCTTTTGTAATTACGATTGTAGCAGGGTAGCCGCTTTCGCTATCATCTTCATCGTAAGAAGATTCTTCTTCATCTTCTTCGTCATTAAATTCTTCCATTTCCTCGTAGTAAGGCTCTTCGGCTTTTGTTTCCTCGATAGCCTCTTCATCAATTTCTTCTGTCTCATTACCGCCCGCATCATTTATCAAGCAGGCGCAATCCCAGAAGATACTTGGATACTTATAGGCTAAGTTCATTTCCTGAAGGGCAATCAAACTATATGCAAGTGTATGCGCACGACAGAATGAATAACCTCTCTGAACTCGTAACAATACGTCCCATACATAATGAACGAGTTTCATATCACAACCTTTTTCTTCTGCGTTCTTGAAGTATGTCTGTTCACATTCTTCAAATAACTTACCCTGCTTTTTAGCAATAGCCTTTCTACACTTATCTGCGAATGAAAGGTCATTACCACCAAGTTCATTTTCTTGCAATAATGACATCAATCCCTCTTGGGACTCGCAGACACCATCAGTTATCGCATTATTATTCTTTAACCATTCTATCTGTTCGAGAGAGAGACCATAGTCCTGCATCTCCCAATACCATTCACTTATATCTTTTCTATAGCGCGCCCACATATCGAGCGGTTGCTCTGCGCCCTTTTCGGGAGCCATTAGTCTAATAACTGAGTTCAAAACCGCTAATTCGTCTACTGACTTTGGATGCGCGAGGGCAATACCATTGATGCCCGACTGTTTCTCCATCTGAAAAAGAGAATTTATTTCGTGTTTCTGAACCATATCCCACATCTTCGGGTCAGTTCTCTCAATATTATAAAGTCCCACGATTGAGTTATAGGTCTCGCGCAAAGTAGGCTTTCTCTCTGCATAACCATATTCACAAAGTAAATCAATACAGTTATGAATCTTATCCATAGCTTCAACTGACAACAAGTCAATCTTAATCAAACTTGCGGCCTCGCTGTCATGAAGCTCGAACTGAGTACAAAGAGTTCCATCAGGCGCGCGCATCAATGCAGTTGACTCTGTGAAGGGTTCATCTACGAAGATTACACCGCCCGCGTGGAGACCGCTTCCGCAAACAAGTCCTTCAATCTTATGAGCAACATTCCAAAGTTCAGGATAGTTCTGTGTCATCTCTATCTGGAACTGCTTAATCGGCGCAAAACCTTTTTCTTTATCGCCATTCATACACTCATCAAGAGAACGAAGCTGTCCTCTATCTGCCGGTATCAAACTTGCGATATATGTCGCAATATCTACATCAATTCCAAGACCTCTTGCGGCAGTCAATACTGCTGACTTTGACTTCTCTGTACGATATGTTGCTACATTCGCAACTCTATCTTCACCATAAACCTTACGGAAGTGCTGAAGTACCTGTTCACGGCGGCCGCCCTCAATGTCAGTATCAATATCGAGGACAGATTCACGCTTCGGGTTCAAGAATCTCCACGGGAAACACTTTGTGGTTTCTCTCAAGTTATTCATCTGGATAATATCCAAACAGTAGAGAAGAAGGAAGCCACCACCTGAACCTCTTGAAGGACCGACGATAGTACCGGCGTTCCAACACTCATCAATATTTTTCTGAAGATTCAAGAAGTAAGCAGACCATCTTGCTTTGTTGACTTCTGAAGACTCCCAAGTACGCTGGAGGTTATCTTCGAGTTCTGCCATCGCTTCATCATTCTGAAGGTCGGGGTGAGACTTAACACCCTCAATAACTGCATTTACAAGATAGTTGTCGCTCTTATGTTCTGACTTAATAAACTTCTCCAAAGTCGGCATTTTTTGTACCCAAAGAGGATACTCATCAACGTATGAACCGACCTCGCGCCACATAAGCTCAGGAATCTTCAAAGGCTTCTTTAATGAGAAGTTCTCACAATTATTTGCGATAAACTCAATATTCTCATAAGCCTTTTCCATAACTTCTTCAAAGTTTTCTCCGAAGCTATACTTCATATATTCTTCAATCTCTTCTGTATCCATCATATATGTGGTAGCGTAGAAGTCATCTACTTCTCTATCACCGTTCTGGGCATTGAGATATGCTTTATGGATAGCTCTATCTTCTTTCTTGATGTAGTGGCTATCCGTTGTAATGATATAGCGCAAACCATATATGTTTGCGAACTCTAAAAGTTTCTTGTTGACTACAATCTGGTCTTTATTCTTACTAGGCTGCATCTCCAAGACAAAATTTTCTTTTCCAAAAATATCAATCATACGCTCAATCCATAAACCGAGCGTTTCATCAGAAGTTCCTCTTAAAATCTGTGTAGGGAGCGCGCCACCTAAGCAGGCTGTACTTCCGACTACGTGACCGGGATTTGCTGCAATAACATCAAACAAATCCTGATAGTAGGTCGGAACTCTACGCATACCTCTTGTAACATAACTTCTCTTCCAAGCGCGCGTTGAGATTTCAAATAACTGCTTTGCGCCAACTAAGTCCTTCGCAAGAAGTATGAAATGGTAGTATCTATCTTTTTCTTTATTAAAGTTATCTGCATTGAGACCGTTGCGGCAGAGATAAATCTCGTTTCCTCTAATTACTTTGAGATTAGGGTGCTTTGCCATTTCTGCTTCAAGTTTCATCCAACCAGCAATAGATTCGTGGTCTGTCAATGCATAAACGCTATGTCCGAGTTCCTCGGCATAGTTTAATGCGTCCGCAGTCTTAACAATACAATCACGGAGACGCAGATTCGAGTATTCACTATGTCCGTGCAAGCTTCCGGGATATTTTCTTTCTGTCATTTTAACCTTCCTTTTATTTTTCTATATATATTATAGCATAATTTTAGGAATTTGTCAAATTCGTTAACCCCATTGCTCGGCCATAGCATTAGCAATTCCTATATAAGTTTTACTTCTTTCTCGGCTATCACCTTTACCAGTGTGCTGATGCCAAATAGTATCAGTTCTGGTGCGCCCGTCCTTAGTGGTATAAGTTACGAGTTCTGGGTCAACTATATTTGTGGGTTTTAAATTAGGGAGGCCTTTAATCCATAATCCAGTTTTCTTTCTTGTCGGCTCTCCATATTCATAAGGTTGAATATATTGAGAGGGTTTGCGCGGGAGGCCATACTTTTCTGCAATATCAGGAAACCACTTCGAGCAATAGTCTCCAGCTACAATATTTACAGGATTTTCGATTACTACCTTGTCGCAATCAGCTTTAAAGAACTTACAGAAGAACTCCAAACCTTCACGCTGGCGCCCGTCCTCTCTCTTCTTCGCAAAGGAAGGCGCGCCGGATACAGCTAAATGTGTACAAGGCGGAAAGGCGATAATCATATCCCATCTATTGATAAAGTGTTCTTCTCCGTCCATTGTTTCGAATGTTATATCTCCATTTAAAATCGGAAGTACATCATTCATAATATGCCATTCCGGGTGTCCACCACTTGGTTCTAATATATCACATGAATAGGCTTCATGACCGCGTCTTCTAAAAGCGATACATACACGCTGAGACTCTTCGCAAGCTACCAATATTTTCATATCAATTCTCCTTAGCAGGTAAAGGGCGACGTCCTCCACCAATTCTTGCGTAGTTAATTTCTCCATTTGTATATTTTATCTCAAAATCCCATTGTCCACGATAAAGACAATATAATAACCAATCTACCTGTTTAAGAGAAGTATCCGTTGCAATCGATATATGACAATCCTTGCATTCTGCGTGATATAAAATATCATCTAAAAGGGGAGATTTACTTATTTTCATTTCCTTATTACAACAAGGACATATAATCTTATTTTCCATATTAAAACTCCAATATGTTTTCTTTTTCGATTTCAATGTCATCGATTATGAGTTGCGCACTGGTGCGGCCCATCCATGAATTGAGGTTTGCTCTACCAACAAAACTCAGAACAATCTCCTCATTCTGTCTAATCTGCTCAATGACTTCTTTACACTTAAACATTACACAGGCAACTCCATTAACCATAAACTTAATGCTGTCTTGGCTTTTCCCTTGGATTGTAATGTCTTTTGTATCTAAATGGACTTGTTTCATACAAATTACAGGCACCGGATTATTTCCGCCCCACAAGTTATCATACTGACCAACCTCGGTGCAAAGCTCTTCAAAATATGTATCTGTTGGTCTTAACTCAAAATTTATCTCATATGAATTTTCATTAAAGGTGAATATAGAACTTTTCTTATTAAACCAATCGACAAAGTCATCAAGGTGCTTGGTCTGAACAGCTACACCATGAGCACTAGCATGACCAAAAGCCCATTCAACATAAGGGCAATCACTATAAAATTCCTTCAAGTCAGAAATGGGACTTCCATTCGGATTGCGCGCGCTTCCTTTTGAAAGACCATCAGCGCCCGCGCGCAAGAACAAACAAGGCTTATGGAATTCACCTGAAAGTTTCATGGCAAGAAGTCCATTCAACTCACTTGTAAAATCGTCTTCATCGGTAAGAGGAATTACGATAATATTATTATCTGCAAGTCCATTTTCTAAAATCTTTCCTCTAAAATTAACAAGATACTTGTCAATAAGTCTTTGCTGGCGCGCCTTAACATTGGTGAGAACGCGGAGACCTTCTTCGAGAATTGAGACTTGTTCTCCTTTTGCACCGCGCTTATGAGATTCAACTTTTCTTTCGGGATGAAGGAACATTTTATACATTAAAAGTTTTTCTTCGGGTTCACCAGTTCTCATACAAGCATTGATAAGTGGCGCAACATAAAAAGCAACAGAAGTATAATTTACGATATTTTGCATTGAGTAGGCCTGTTTATCACAAAAAGCCTTGAAGGTAGGATTAGTAACATGACCAAATCCTTCTTCGAATATCATACGATTTTCATAAGTAAGAGGACTCATTACGTCCGCAGAACAACCGAGCGCAACCAAGTCTATATACTTTGTTGCATGAGAAGTTCCAAGGAGTCTATCCATCATGCGGCAGGCCTGCCAGGTTACGCCACAACCGGCTAATGACTTATTCTCATAATTAGGAGAAGTCTGGTTATCTACATAAATTGCATCGTCAGAGAAACCGCCGTCTTCATATTCGTGGTGATCGAGTACAACAGTATCAATACCGGCCGCACCAAGTTTATCATGGAACTTCTTATCATTGATACCAGCATCGGGTTCAATTACCATAGAAACTTTAGCATCGACAAATTTTTCCCAAGAGTCTTCAAGTCCATGCTGTTTACCATCATGGAAGAAGTATGTAATCTCCAAATCAGGCTTTATGTCGTGAAGATAGGAGTAAATAATTGTACTACTCGTAATACCATCTACATCTGAGTCGATTACAAGACCGATATGTTCATTATTTTCAACGGCTTTTAGAATTCTCTTCGCGGCGGCCTCACAATTGTCGAGATTACTCGGGTCTGAAATATTGTCCCAAGTCGGATGAAGGAATTCTTCAAGGCGGCCGCCATCAACACCGCGTGAAATCAAAAGGTTCTTCACCCAATCTGACTTAAAGTTCTCATTTACCAACTTCGTTTTCATTCTTTTTATTTACTCTCCTTGTAAGGTTATAATGATAATC
>Ga0256407_10006188_pt1 | contig 18636 bp, 9 predicted proteins | sample RumenRJG_04DNA_FD_193489 | JGI IMG/M metagenome (GOLD analysis project Ga0256407, IMG submission 193489) | Bovine rumen microbial communities from Lethbridge, Alberta, Canada - RJG_04 | ecosystem: Host-associated > Mammals > Digestive system > Stomach > Rumen | place: Canada: Alberta | collected...
GGAAGTTTAATTACTTGGTTCTTTATTCAAATATTACCTTTTTTAGGTGTTTTAATTATTAGTACTTTAAGATATATCGGAATTAAATCAAAATGTAAATTACTTTTTAAAATTAGTTATTTCTTTACTACTTAAAAATATATTAAATAAATATATTTTAAGTTCAATTTAATACTAAAATAATATTATAAAATTTTTAAACTAATAAAATTGATATATATTGGTTTTATTTTATAAAAGTAAATTATTAAAGTTCAAAATAATAGCTCAATAATTTTAAATTATATAATTGAATATATTTTAATATAATTATTATTGTTTTAAAAAAAATAAATTTAAAAAAAATGAATTTGATTTTGTTTATTGCTGGATTATTTATAATTTTTTCAATTCCTTTTTGGTCCTTTATATTTCTTTTAATTGTATTAAAATTATTTTTTGTAAATATTTCATTTAGAATATCAAGTTTATATTCTATTAGTAATGTAGAAATAAATATAGGAAATGAATATTTAACTTTATTTATTCATATTGATAATATTAGATTTGTTTTAACATGGTCAAGAATAAGAATAGTTTTTACAAATTTTTTAATATCATTACAATTGAATCAAATTGAAATAGAAGAATTACCAAAATACCCTTTTGAAAATAATATAAATGATTTACCTTTTATAAAAGAAAAATTAAATGAAATATTAAAAGGAAAAATGTATACAAATAATAAAGATTCAAATTTAGTTAGAAGAGGTGAAATAGAAAATTTAAATGATATTTTAAATACAAAAAGATTAAATTGGTATGATTATATATTAAGGATTGTATTAAATTTTATTGATATATACATTCAATCAATTAAATTAATAGTAAAATTTAAAACAAATAATTTTTATTATTCAATTTCATCAAGAAAAATTATTATAGGAATAGCAAAATCTCCAAACATTAAAACAGAAATAAATTTATTAGGTGGAATATATAATTTTGAATTAATTGAATATAGAAGAAAAAGTATAATAAATGAAAAAAAAATATGGAGAAAAAATCATATATTTAATTTAGATAATAATGAAATAACAAATGAATATTATTATTATAAAATTTTATATTTACCTTCATCAGTATTTAAAATTAAATTTTCAAATGGATTTACATCTCATCCTAAAACTTTATCTCTTTGGAATACTATTAATATTGCTTTTGAAAGTCAGAATTTAATTTCTGATATTTGCACAAAATCACTTAATAATATTTTTCAATTTATAATTAATTTAATTTCCTTTTTTAAAAATTTTGAGTCGAATAAATTAAATATTAAACTATTTAATACAGGAAACAAAACAAATGAAAATATGGTTCAAACAATAGAACAATATATAATAAATGTATTAAATTCAACAATAAAAAAAATTATAATAAAATTTTTTCATATTAGAATAAGTTTAAATAGTGATAATTTCATATTTAAACATATGGAAATAATGTCAAATGGATTAGAATTTAATAGAAATGCTTCTTTATATATTGGTAATGATTATAATAATTTAAATTTACATTTATTAAATTCAGAACTTAAAATATCTTTTTCAGAATTAAAAATTTCTCAATTTAAAAATCAAAGTTATATTCCAATGTGTGAAGTTCCAGGATATTCAATAACAGTAAAACAAAATATAAATTATAAAAATAGAACTCAAACTGCAGAAATTTCAACTATTGTTTCATCTAAATTAGAAAATGTAAATGCATCTTTAAAAACTACTAATTTAGATAAAATTATTGAAACTATTATTACTATTATTGATGGTATTGAATTAATTGAATTAACATTAAAACAAAATTTAATTTCAAAAACTAAATTTGAAAAAGATTTAATTGATTCAACTTATTTTGATTTTACATTTAAAAATATTAGAATTATTTTATATAGTAAAGATTTTACAATATTTACAAGAAATATTTCTTTAAAATTAACAATGAATAAAATCAAAAATAAAGAAAAAGAAATATCTCTAATTTTCAGTCCAATTAATTTATCTTTTTCACATAATGAAAATAATAATTCAATAATAAATAATTATTTCACTGGTCATTGTTTATTAGAAGACTTTAAAATCCAATTAAAAGATAATAGAAAAGAAAAAAAAATACATTTAATATTTGGAAATAGTTTAGCTTATGCACATGATTTTCATTTATTATATATAATGAAATTTATATCAGAAATAATTGGCTCAATTTTTGAACAAGGAATATTACAAAAAATAAATAATAACAATAAAAAAAAGAAAAAAGAAAGAAAAACAGAAATAAAATTACTTTGGGTTAAATTAGAAATAATACATTATTTAAATAAAATTGATATTATATATGGAAAATTAGAAAATTTTGAATTATTAGTAGGAGATCATTTATTAATGCCTTATTTTAAAAGTTATTATTGTAGTACTATAAAAGATAATTTTTTTGAATTTTGTGAATTAGAACATTTCATAATTGAATTTAGAGAAAAAGAAAATTTAATAAATATAATTTTTGATGATATTAAAATTAATGCTTGTACTCCTTTAGTCGCAAGACCAATTCATCAATTTTCAACTTTTTATATTTTTTTCCCTGTTTGGTTAGATTATTATTTATTTACTCAATTTATAATTGATGATGAAACTGAAATTGAATTATTTAAAACTGAAAGAAGTAAATCTTCAAAAGTAAAAATTACTTTTTCTAAAATCCAAGTTGATATTAATGATAGTCCAATAACAACTGCTGCAATTTTACAAGCTAATAAAAATGATTTAAAAATAGCTTCTTTGAAAAGTGATTATCAAGTTATACAATATTTAAAAAATATTAAAAAAAATTTATTAACTGTTAAATTATCAAGTTTTACAATTGATTGTGAAAGTGATAAAATTGTAACAGATAATTTAAATAATGATATTAATTATGGTTATTATTATGAAAAAATATTAAGTAATTCAAGTGTAAAATTAATTTTTGGTGAAATTGATGTTGAATTAGAAAAAAATGAAATATTATCTTTAAATAATTTTACAATATTTAGTTCATCAAAAACAGAAAAATTAAATTATAATCCTTATAAAAGTAAAAAATATTGTATTTTATTTGATGAATATTATATATTTTATAATAAAGTTTATTCAGATGAAATAAGAGATTCAGAATGTATAATTACAATTGATGGTCTTAAATTTGATTTTCATGATGTTTTAGTTTTTGATAAAACTTTAAATTTTACTTTTAAAGCAGTTAAAGTTTGTACTGGATTACCAATAAGACAATTTACAACTTTTTTTTTAAGAGATTCAAAAATGAAAGTTTCAAATTCAAATTTTAATTTAATTGTAAGTAATTTAAATGGAAATATTACAAGTGTTGATCCAATTACTAAAGAAGTTTATAATAAATTAGATATTAAAATAGCAATTTTTTTACTTTCTACAAATTCAAAAATGGAATATCATATTATAAAAAAAAATATTTTAGAATTATCTTTACATTATTTTGTTTTTGGATTTACCCCTTCACAAAAAACTGGTTTTCCTTTATTAATTTTACCTTTGGCAGAAGCAAATTTTGATAATATTAAAAATATAATTAGAGTAAATATTCCAAATGATATTTCAAAAAAAACTAGTTATTCTCTTTTATTTTCTGGAATTTATAATGCTCAACTTAATAAATTAGTAATGGATACAAAGTCTTTGACAGTTTTTATTAATTTTAAATATATTAATACTTTTTTTAAAATTTTTAAAATTTTTTGGGCTAAAACTGAATCAATTAGACTTAATTTAACAAAAAAAAATGAAAAAGTTGAAAAAATTAAAACTCATTTTAGTAGAAGAATAAGTTATAATAATCAATTATCTTTTAATTCAAAATTACAAAAATTTAAAAGACAATCTGCTTTGGAAAATTCTTTAATTAAAATTGATTATATTAATAATAATAAAGATAATTTAAATAATGAAAATAATGAAATTGATATTGAACAAAAATTAATGATTTCTTTATTTGATTTGAAAATAATTTATTTATTAGAATTTAAAGAAAGTTATGAAAATATTTTTAAATTTCATCCTTTTGTAAAAGAACATGGATTTTTTGGTTATATTTTTAGATTATATTCTGCATCAATGCGTTTACATAAAAAGAAAGTTCAAAATAATATAAAAGCAAATTTAGATTTTTTAACAATTTCTTATTTAGATGATGATAATTATTCTGATGAAGCTTTTTTTATTAATGATAGAGAAATTCAAATAAAAGAATTTTACAATTTAAAAAATTTACAAAATTTTAATGAATTTATGGAATTAGAAAGATCAAATACATTTAAATTAATAAATCATAATTCAAGAGAAAATTTTGAATTAAATAATAATAATGATATAAATAATAAAGAAAAAAATGAATTTCAAGAAAGTGAAAATATTTCTAATCAAAAATCAATAATTAGTAAAAGAGAAAAAATTGGTTATAATGATTTAAAATTTGATAATAGACATACATTTATTAAAATATCAAATGTTACTTTTCATTATAAAACAGTAAATTCAAATACAAAAAAAATTTCTTTATTAATTGATACTTGTAAAATTGCTTGGAATAAATTTAATAAAGATGTTTTACAAATAATAATTCAGGATATACTTTTATTATTAGATTCTATATTAAAAAAAAAAAAGAATAAAGATAAACAAAAAAAATATTTATCACCAACAAAAAGTATATTAACAGAAGAAATAGAAGAAATTGAAGATTCTTTATTATCAGAAACAAATGAATTAAATAAATTAAATGGTCAATTAAATTTTCTTTTTGAAATAAAAAATATTCAAATAACAGTACAAAATGAAGTAAAAAATTCAATATTATTATTATTAACAAAAGAACCAATTACATTAGAAATATCAAAATTTCTTTTTGAAAATAATGTAAAAGATTTCAGTATTGAAATAATATGTAATTATTTATTAATTTATTCAGCACCAAAAAATAGAAATGATGGTATTTATTGGATGGGTGATAGAAGAGAAAATAAATATTATTTAAATGAAGATAATTTTCGTAAAATAATAGAAACTCCAAAAATAAGATTTAAAGTAAGTCAAAGAGTAGAAAATATAGGAAATCAAAATTATAATGTTTATTCTTTTGATGAAATAATGGTTGATAAAATAAAAGGTGATTTTGAATCTTCTTCTTTTACTGATTTTTTAAATATTGTCCAATTACTTATTTTTGATAGAGGATTTTCTTTTTCTGAAGAAAAAGGAAATGAAGATATGAATTTAAAAGAAATGTCTCTTTTCAAACAATCAGATTTAGAAAATAAAATAAAATCAGTTAGTAATTCAAAAATATTAAAATTAAATTCAATTTTAAAAAGTGAAATTTCATTTAATTTAGGAGAAGTAATTTTAAATTTATGTAATGAAGGAAAAACATTAGTTCAATTTTTAATGTTAAATTTTGATGGTAATCACCAAATTTTTGAAGATAAAAGTTCAGAAACTCATATTAATGTAAGAAATATAAGAATGAGAAATATTGAAAATGGAGGAAATGAATTAATACTTTCTCCTTTATATATTGATAGATCTGGAGAATTAGAAGATAAAATGAATATTATTACTTTTACTAAAAAAGATTCTTATATTAAATTAGAAACTGAATCTTTATGGTATGTTATAGATTATTTAGAATTTAGTTTTAGACCAATTAGTATTAATATATCAAAAAATCAAATTATGTTTATTTTAAATTTTTTCTTTGGACTTAAAAATGAAAATGATGAAAAAAAAGAAAAAGTTGATGAAAAAGAATTACCTATTTATTTTAAACATTTTCAAATAAATAAAACTGAAATTCTTTTAAATTTTGAATATGGAGAAGGACATCCTTTAAATATTCCAAGAACTAAATTAAAATTTGGTAAATTTGATAAACAAGAAAAATTTTATCCTATGGGAATTATGATTGATAGATTTATTTCTCATTCTAAAAAACAATGTATTAAAAATGTTTGTGCAATAATTTCTGGTTTGTTTTCTTCTACTGAACATTCACCTTATGAAAAAAAGAAAAAAAAAGAAATGGCAGATCAAGCACAAAGAAAATTACTTTTTGGAGATTAAATATAAAAAAAATAAAGTTTATTTATATATTTAAATTTTTAATATTATATATTTTAATTCATTTATGTTTTTTATATTAAATTTCCCTAACCAATAAAAAAATATATCAAATAATTTAATTTATAATTTTTCATATATGATTTCTTTTTTTCCAAATTTATATCCAAATAAAATAAAATTAAAAATTAACTTACCATTAATTTATATTTCATTATTTATATGATAAGTAGTAAATTTAAATGTAATCCATCTCAATTTTTAATGAGACAATAATAAAAGTTTATATAATCATTTTAACAAATAAAAAAATTTAATACCTTTTTTTTCGATTTTGTTTATATGAATGTATTCTTTCTTCATCAGATTCACTTTCACTTACTTCACTAATTCTTTTATTTCTTTTAGAATATTTTTTTTCAATACTTTTTCTTTTTTTAATATTTATTCTTTTAATATTATAATCAGAGTCATTAAATGATTTTTGAGAAGAAGAAATTTTAGTTCGACTACTTGTAATTCTTGAATTATGTAAATTATGTCTATCTGAAATTGATTTTTTTGATGAACTTCTTCTCTTTTTTTTTTTAATTGAATCATCATTACTTGAATCTTTTGTATTATCATTTAATAATAAATAATCTGGTATTGGTTTTCTATATATTTTTTCTCCTGTCATTTCTTCTAATTGTTTTATTTTTTCTTCTCTTTCTTTTCCTATTTCAGCTCTTTCTATTTTAAGTAGCATAATTTGAGATTCAATTTTTTCTTTCATTGTAGCACAACCCATAATATTATTTGTTTTATTAATGATATATCAAAATATAATAAAAATATCATTAAAAATAAATGAAATAAAAATAAAAAAAATATAATATTCAAAAACTTTTTCAAAAAAAATTGAAAATTGTTTTAAATACTTTATCCAAAGAAAAAAAAATAAAAAAAAATTTTATCATATAAAATTTTTAAAAAAAGGGATAAATAAATAAAAAATAGGAATGGGAAATCAATTTGATTTAGATAATTTAAAAATTGTAGTAGACAAAGAAGGGAAACATAAAATAATGTTAATGAGAAAAGATACAAAACCAGAATTCATAGGTGACAAATATGATGATTTTGAACAAATAAAAAAATTAGGTAATGGATGTTTTGGTGAAGTTTGGTTAGTAAAATCAAAAGTAAATGGAAAAGAATATGCAATGAAAAAATTAGACTTATCAAAAAGAGGAGGAGAAGAGGAGAAAAAAAAAACAAAAAGAGAAATCGAAATATTAAAAACAGTTCATCATCCAAATATAGTAAAATTTTATACATCATTTGAAAAAGATAGAATGACTTATATTGTAATAGAATATGTTCCAGGTAAAACATTAGAACAAGCAATTGAAGAATCAAAAAAAAAAAATGAACATATACCAGAAAAAATTTTATGGAAAATTATGATAGAATTACTATCAGGTTTAACATATTTACATGAAGAAGTAAAAATTATTCATAGAGATATTAAACCAGATAATATTTTAATAACTGATGATAATCATGTTAAAATAACAGATTTTGGTATTTCTGCTATTAATAAAGATGATGTTAATGATACAGTTCGTTTTCATAATAGTGCTATGGGTCCTATTTTATTTATGGCTCCTGAAATTGGAGGGGAAGAACCATATACTTTTAAAATTGATGTTTGGATGCTTGGGTTAACTTTTTATAAATTAATGGCTTGGGGTATTCCTTATGCAATATTAGCTTTTCCTCCTATCTTTCATCAAAGAATTAAAATTCCTAATCCTCCTCCTTTACCTGATATTTATAGTGATGAATTAAAATCTATTGTTTTAGAAATGAATGAAGATGATCCTGATAAAAGACCAACTTCTAAACAAGCTTTAGAAGTTATTACTGATATATATAAGAAAAAATATATTAAATATTCTGTTGTAAGTTGTTTATGTAAAATATTAAGTAATTGTAATTTATTTTATAAATTTATTATTGATGAAGGAGGGAAAAATAAAGATGATAGTTTAATTTTATATCAATTTTATCTTGTTTTTCAAAAAATTAAAAATAAAGCAAGTGAGGATGAAATTAATAATCAAATAAAAGAATTTAGAATGTTACTTGGATCAAATAAAACACGTTTTATGGGTTTTGGTGAAGTTTCATCAACATTATTAATTCATTATATAATTCCCCAAATGCATCAAGAATTATGTAAAAATCAAAATTCAAAATTAGAATATTTTAATTCTGAATCAATTGAAGATGATTCTTCTACAGTTGATCATACTAATAAAAAAAATTATTTTAAAAATGCAATTAAGGAATTTGATGAAAATTATAAATGTCAAATTGCAAAACAATTTTATGGTATTAATACTATTACTGAAACTTGTGACACTTGTAAAAAACCAAGATATTTTTTAAAAGAATTTTATTTTATAATTTTCCCTTTACAAAGAGCTTCTGCTCATTTTGATAATTCTAAAAATTTAAATATGAGTCAATTATTTGAACATTATCAAAAAAAAAGAAATTTTGTTCCTAGTTATTGTCCAATTTGTAAAAAGAAAGAACCTTATGTTAGAGAAATTAAAATTGAAAAACCTTCTAAAATATTATTATGTTCTATTGATAGAAAAACAAATGAAGATGATATTGTTATTGATATTCCTGAAAAATTAGATATATCTAAATTTTTAAGTGGAGGAAAAAAAATTTTAAATTTAGTTGGAGTAATTTATAAACAAGAAAAAAATGATGAAATTTTTTATTCATGTATTTATAATGAAAAAAATCAATATTATTATTATAATGAAGGTAAGAAAGAAAAATGTAGTTTTAATGATATAAAAAATAAAGGAGTGGTTAAAATTGTAATATATCAAGAATAAATAGAAATAAAAAACAAAACAAAAAAAAAATTTTTTTTTTTTTAAAAATTTATTAATTACCTTTTATATTTAATATTATTTAATTAAAACTAATTTAACCTTTTTCTTTTCAAATTTATATATTTATCCAAAAAACAATTTCAATTTTATAAAAAAGAATCAAATATATAAACTAAAAAAAATAATTCGTCATACTTTATATATACAAAAAACAATAATTTAATATCATTATAATTTGATTTTTTTAATGTCCTTGACTTTTAATTAATCTCATTTTATTCTTAATTAAATTTTTTGCTAATAAATATTTATGATATGAAGGATTTATTTTTTCACAGTGATGATTTAACAAATCTCTATGTTTAAGACAAAAAATAAGTTTGCAATTTTTACAACTATAATCTCTTCCTTCAAGTATAGGGAAAGAATTTTTACAAAATTCACATTTTTGATATGAATAAGAATTATTTATTTCATTTAAAAGAATTGAATATTCAAATTTTGAAATTATATCAATTGATTTTTTAAAAGCTTCAGTCTGAATTAAAATTGGTTGAGGACGAGAATTTTTTGTAATTATTTCATTAATTTCTATATTTACTTGTTCTGAAACAGATGACATTTTTTCTATTATAAAAAAACTTTAAATAATAAATTTTTATATTAAAAAAAAAATTACAAAAATAAAAAAATAATTTTATCCTAAATAAATAAAAACAATAATTTTAAATATAAACTTTCCAAAAAAAATAAAAAAATATAAAAAAATCACTTTTGACAACATTTTTTCTTTTTATTAATATTCTCATCATCTTTTTCCAAATTAATATTTCCATTATCAATTTGTTCTCCTTTTTTAATCCCACAAGCTTCATTATTTAAATCATAAAATCCTTTTTCAATATTTTGATAAATTTCCCTACAACTATTTAAAAAAACATCATTAATTCCATTTCCATTTTTAGCAGAAGTTTCAAAAAATAACATATCATTATTTTTACTTAATTTTTTACCTTCATCAAAAGAAACAACTCTTTCATTTTCTAAATCAATTTTATTTCCAACTAAAACTAATAAAATTTCTTTTGGTGTTTGACTTTTAACTTCATCAATCCAATCTTGAACATTTTCAAATGAATTTCTATTTGTAATATCATAAGTTACAATTGCACATACTGAATTTTTATAATATGCTCTTGTTATACTTCGAAAATTTTCTTGTCCTGCTGTATCCCATATTTGAATTCTAAATATTTTTCCATCTAATGTTAAATTTTTTGCTCCAAATTCTACTCCAATTGTTGCTTGGTATTCATTTGTGAATTTGTTATGTGCATATTTTAATAAAATGTTACTTTTACCTACTGAAGGATCACCGATTATTATATATTTTAAAAGGTAATTAAATGACACTCCTGACATTTTAATCTTTTTTTTTTTTTGATTTTTTTTCTGAAAAAAATTTTTTTTTTAATGATTTTTGATTTAAATCAAATTATTTTTTTTTTATCATTTTTTTAAAAAAATGGTTTTATATTTAATTGGTTTAGGATTATCAGATGAGAAAAATATAACAATCCGTGGTTTAGAATATATAAAAGAATCAGATTACGTATATATGGAATATTACACATCAATATTAACAGTAGACAAAACAATCCTAGAAAAATATTATAACAAAGAAATAATATTAGCAGATAGAGAAATGATAGAATCAAATTTTGATAAAGAAATATTAGAAAAAGCAAAAACAAAAAAAGTTTCATTATTAGTAGTCGGAGATCCATTTAGTGCAACAACACATATGGACTTATATTTAAGATGTATAAATGAAGGAGTAAAAGTAGAAACAGTACATAATGCTTCAATTTTAAATTCAATTGGTATTACTGGATTATCTTTATATAGATTTGGAGAAACTGTTTCAATTCCTTTTTTTACTGAAAAATGGAGACCTTATTCTTTTTATGATAAAATTTGTGTTAATTATAATAATGATTTTCATACACTTGTTCTATTAGATATTAAAGTTAAAGAAATTTCAGAGGAGAATTTAATTAAAGGAAAAAAAATATATGAAAAACCAAGATTTATGAGTGTTAATATTGGACTAGAAGAATTATTAGAAGCTAGTAAAAATTGCCAAAGGGAGGATTATAGGAATTTAATTAATGAAGATAATTTATGCTTTGGTGTTGCTAGAATTGGTTCTGATAATCAAATTATTAAAGCTGGGAAAATTAAAGATATTATTAAAATGGATTTTGGAAATCCACTTCATTCTATTGTTATCTGTGGGAAAACTTTATTTAATATTGAAAAAGAAGTATTTGATTTTTATCTTAAAAAATCTTCTTAATAATTTTTTTTATATATAAAAAAAATATAATACATTAAATTATTTTTTAAATAATGTATAAATATAAGTAAAAATAAATAATATACATTAAATTATAACAAAATAAATTTATATATTTAATGGGTTGTGGGATATCTATAAAAAACAAAAAAGTAATTTTTTTAATAGGAAAACCAGGTAGTGGTCAAAAAACACAAGCAATAAATTTAAAAAAAAAATTAGGATGTTGTGATATAATTCAAGTAGAAGCTTTAATAAGATTTGAAATGTTAATTAAATCAAGTATGAAATTAGATCAAATAAATGAAGATAAATTAGTATCAAGTAAAGAATTAGTTGAAATTTTAAATGAAAAAATAAAATATCTTCCTTCTGAATATATTATTATAGAAGCTTTTCCAAAAAATGAAAATAATGTTCAAGAATGGAAAAATATTATTGGGAAAAAAATTTTAATTCATTCACTTATTTATCTTAAAATTGATGATAAGGATAATGATAAAATATTTGAAAGAGAAAATGATAAAATTGTTACAATGGGAGAAAATTATGTTGAAAAGAGATTAAAAACTTTTTATGAACATACTTTACCTATTATTCAATCTTTAAGAAAGGATATTAATGTTATTGATATTAATGGTGAAAAAGATGAAAATCAAGTAAGTAATGAAATTTGGGATAAAGTTAATGAAGTAAATAAAATTGGTAAATTTCATCATTTAAATTAACATTTTATATTTATTTACATTCTTATTTATTGGTAATATTTATTAAATATATTGAAATATATTTTTATATCAATTATTCATAAAAATTTTTTTATTATTTCTGTAATGAATGTAATATAAATAATAAATAAAAAAATATAAAATAAAAATTAATTTAATCTCAAAAAAAAAATAATTTTATTTTAAAAATTCTAAAAAAAAAATGAAATTTGCTTTATCTCATTCAATTAAAGAAAATTCAAGAAGAAAATGTTATTATATTATATGTCTCTTTGCATGTTTTTTAGTATCCCTAGTATCATTAGTATCAAAATCAATAGTAACACAAGGTTCATTAATTTTTTTAATGTTATCTGAAAAAGAAAGAGGTGAAATGGATATTGTATTTGAACCTGTTACAAGTAGAAGAAAAGAAGATAATACACCTCCTAAAAATTTTTATTATGATTATTCTTTTATTAATTATACGAAATATGGTATTAAAATGAGTAATTATAAAGGAGAAAAAAATCCTTTATTTACTTCTACTATTAGAACAAAATTTAATGGTAGATTAATTAGTAAAAAACAATCTTTAGAATTTTATTTAATTAATTCTACTCAAGAAAAAGAAATTGAATTAGGAAGAAGTTATCCTTATTCAAAATTAAATGAAGGTGAATGTATTATTCATAATTCATTTCAAAATTTTATTACTAAAGATAATTATTTAGAATTTATGATTAATTTAGATAAATTTTTACCTGATCATCTTTTATTAAATTATTATGAAACAAAATCAATTTATTCAAAAAATTGTGATCAAATAAATAGTATACCAAAAAATATACAAATTAAATGTAAAGTAAAAGAAACAATAAATGATACATTTGGTAAATTAGAAGGAGATTCAAAATATTTTATATTTATGGAAAATGAATATTTTTTCACTTATTTATCAAATTTTATAAATGATAATATTACATTATCACTTTTCCCAGATTATAAAAATATAATAAAAAAAACAAATCCAAATCATTTTGGAAATCAATTAATAGTAAATTTCCCAAAAAATAGACTTGATAATTATTTAGAAAGTGATTATAATAAATTATTAAGAAATGGAGTAATTTATGCAAATGAAATAACAAAAACAATTGATAGTATTTATCATATGAAAGTAACAATGCCTGTTATAAGAGGATTAAATCAATTTAAATATGGTGTTGTTCTTTTAAATATGGTACTTAATATTATTATTTTTGCTTTATTTGGTTTGAGTTTAATTTTAATTTATTCTCTTTTATTAATTACTACTGAAACAAATTCTTTTGAATTCGGAATTTTAAGATTAATCGGTAATACTAAAGGAAATGTTGTTTTAATTGTTATTATGCAATGTATTTCTTTTTCTGTTCCTGGTTTTTTTTTAGCATTTTTAATTCATTTTCAAATATTAAAAATTGTTAATTTATCTGTTAAAAATTACCTTCATTCAGATTTAAATTTAGGTTTTAGTTATTCTGGTTTTACTGTTTCATTTATTATTAATTTCTTAGCCCCTATTATTGCTGCAATTTTTCCTATTAAAGGTATTTTAAAAAAGAATATTGCCACTAGTTTAAATACTATGATTAATAAAACTTCAGGAATGAAAATTGAAATTATTTCACTTGAAAAATCAGAATTGAATAATTTAGTATTTTTTGGTTTAATTACTTTCTTTTATGGAGCTTCAATATATTATTTTTTACCTTTATCAATTATATCTTTAAATTTTGGAATGTTAGGAATGATATTTGTATTTATATTAATTGGTATTGTTTTAGGTTTTGTAGTATTATCAATAAATATAGAAAATATAATTCAAAAAATTTTAACTCACATTTTATTATTTTTTTCAAGTTCATATACAAAAACTTTAATAATAAAAAATTTAACAGCCCATAGAACAAAAAATAGAAAAACAAGTGTAATGTATTCATTATCAATAGGAGTATTTATTATGGTGAGTGTAGGATTAGATATAATAGTCCAATCGACAATAAAAAGTTACTTAAATTGGAAAGGTAGTGAAATAACATTATCACATAATTATTTTAAAGCAAAAGATTTAATAGAACCTTTAAAAAAATTATTTGATGAAAATTTAATAGAATCCTTTTCATATAAAACTCCAGATTTTTCTGAAGTTTGTTTTAATACAAAAACTGAAGTTGGGAATATGGGAAAAAGTTTACAATATACAACATATTTAAATGGTATATCACCAGAATATTTTTCAACAACAGAAAAATCAGGTTTACAAATAGCAGAACAGAATAAAAATTATATAAAATATAATCCAAGTCAACAATTATATTTAAAAGATAATTTAGGAAAAATAGGTTTAAGTGCAATTTTTACTTTTAATTTTAATTTACATTTAAATAATGATTTTTATCTAAATTTAATAAATAAAAATGATGAAATGAAAATAATAACTAAACCAGCAATAATTTTAAACGGTGCAGCTGGAATTGATGTAAATAGTGTTCCTTCATATTATGCACAAAGAACTAATATTATATCAATTCCTCTTTTTTTAGATTATTTAACTAAATGTTCAAATTATTTTTCTCCTTCTTTAGAAAAGATGATTAATTATAATTATGATAATATTCCAATTAGTTTAATTAATTTAAAATTAAATTATACGAAACCAATTAAAGAAACTACTTCAGAAATAATAAAAATTATTTCATCAGCAAAAGGAATTTCTGCTAATTTTTGGTTATTTGAAAGTAAAAGAGATAGATTGGATACAATATCAAATATATCATTTAATATTTTTTATTCAGTTAGTTTTATTGTTTTATTCTTTTGTTTCTTTAATTTAACTGCATCAATGACAATTAATATTTTTGCTCAAAAAAAAGAAATTGCTATTATGAGAGCTTTAGGAATGAAAAAAACTCATGTTATTTTTGTTTTTGTAAGTGAAGCTATTATTTTAATTTTGACTAGTAGTATTATTGGAACTTTTATTGGAAGTTTAATTTCTTATACTATGGGATTACAATGGGAAATGTGGACTTATACTAGTGTTGAATTTAATTTAAAAATTGGAATGTTAATTTTTGTTATTATTTTTAGTATTATTGGAGGAATTTTAAGTACTATTTTACCTGCCAGAAAAATGCTTGATACTTCTATTCCTCAGTTGATTAGGGAAATATAATTTTTTTTTGTGTTCGTTTAAATTTAAGTGGTTTTTATGAATAGGAATTATTTAGATTTTGAGATTTTTTGAATTTTTAAATAAAAATTTTTAATTTATTGATTAATATATGTAATTTAAAATATAATTTATTTTTATAAACCTAATTCAAATATTTTGAAATTAAATTTAATTGCATAATATTAATCATTTAATCAAGATAATACCTCTCTATTTATAGAATTGAATTTTTTATCAAACATTTTTATATCATATATTATAATTATTATCAATATGTTGATTAATATAATATATTTGTTCATTATTTTTCAAGATTTACTCTAATACAATATATTTTACACTTGATTTAATAATGTATCATTTCAAATTAAAAAATCTTTAATAATATTTCTGTTTATTCTTTATATAATACCCTTATATAAAACCCAATATAATAAAATTTAAATAGTAAATAAAATTATAAAATATTCCATATAATAATAATATCCTTTTTTTTTTCTAAAAAATTATTTATCTACAAGTTGAAAAACTTCCATTTCAACAGGAACTATTTTTTCATTTCCATTAGTTAACTCAAATTTCGAAGCAAATTTCCCATAAGAAGTAGGAAAATGTGAACTAGCACTACTAATACTCATATAAATATCACTTTGACCAAAAATAGTTAAATAATCAGGATCAGCATAAATTGCTTTTGAATGATCAAAAACTTCATATTTTTTCATATTTGATAAATTAAAAATAAAAGCTTCTGAATCATATTTAAATCCTTTTCCATTCCAATTTTCTCTTGTGAATCCTCCTATAATAAAATTTGAATAATCTTGAATTAAAGTTAATGTATTTTTTATATTATCACATTTTTCATGAAAAATTTTATTATTGTATCCATCTCTTGTTGCTTGAAATAAGAGTTTTAATGAATATTTTTTTTTGAAATTAAACATTTTTGATATTATGTTTAATTGATCTTTTGATTTTATTATTTTTGAATTTAATGATGTGAAATCAATGTTTTCTTCTTTTTTATCATTTTCAATTTCTTCTATTTTTTTTTGGATTTCTGTTATTTGTTTTTTTAAATTTTCTATTTTTAAAGTATATTCTTTGTTATTATCTTTTAATTCTAATATTTTTTTTTGATAGTCATCATTTTTTTTATTTGCTTCTATTATTTTATTATCTATATCTTGTAGTTCTTTTTGTAATGATGATATTTTTTGAGTATTTATTTCATTTTCTTCATTTAATTTCTTATTTTTTTTCTCAAATTCTTTTATTTCATTATTTAAATTTTCATTTTCTTTTGTTAAAGATTTTTTTTCTGAATTTAATTTTGAATATTCTGATTTTAAATTATATTCTCTTGAATTAATTTCATTTAATTCATCTTTTAATTTATTATTTTGAGCTTTTAATGATGTTAATTGTGATGATTTTGTTACAAGAAAAATTGAAAGTATCATCATAAAAATAAGAGAACCAAATATAATACAATATTTACAATATTTATTTTTATTTTTTACTATTTCATGATATGTATTTCTTTTTTTAGTTTTAAAAAATATTTCATCTTCTTTTCTTGATGTATCCATTTGTTCATAATCTTCGTCCATTTTTTTAAGAATCCAAAATTTAATACTTATATAATATTAATATTATTGAATTTATAAGATTATAATAAGATTATATATATTTTATATTATTTTTTTTCAAATAAACATTTTATTTTTTTTCAAAAAAATTCTTTTTTTTTAATTTAAATTATCTTTATATTATTTTAAATATATTTTTTAATGGAAAATTTAGAAAAAAAAGAATTAGAAAGAAAAAAAAAAAGAACATACCCAAAAGACTTTGATTTAAATAATGAATTATATACACTTTCCTGTAAAAAAGAGAAAATAATATTAACAGGAGATCCAGAAGAAGATATGAAAAAAATTCAAACAATAAATTCAGAAGACAAAAAAAATCGTTTAAACATAATGGATAAAAATAATTATTCCTTAATATCATATATAACAAGTACAAAAAGACCTGATTTATATCATAGATATTGTTTTACAAGTGGTGAAGATTACTCAATAAAATTATTAAAAGACCAAAATGAAAAAATAGAAAATTCAAAAAATGAAAATGAAGAAAATGAATATTCAGATTCAAATAAATCATCAGAAAATTATTCAACAATGAAAAATAAATCAATACGTTATTTTACATTTAATACAAATATAACATATAAATGTTATAATTGTGGTGAAGTTGGTCATATGAGTGGAAATTGTCCATATGAAAATATAATATATTGTTTAAAATGTAATAAAAAAGGACATGAAGAAAAAGATTGTCCTTATACAAAATGTTTTAAATGTAATCAATTTGGACATAAAAGTTTTCAATGTCCTTTTAAAATTGATAAATTAAAAATTTGTACTAGATGCTTTAGTATTGGACATAAAAATGAAGATTGTTTAAAAAATCCTATTTATCCTTCTGAGAATTATTATAGTTTTAATAATGTTCAATGCTTATTTTGTGGAAGTAATAAACATTTAATTTGTCCTTTTTCTGTTGAGAAAAGTTTTGATTTTAAAGATGGAGATAATTTTGATAAGTTTAAAAAAAGTGATGTTGAAAAATGGGAAGAGAATAGAAAAAAAAATGGTAAAGATGGAGGGAATAAAGATGGAAATAATAGTGAAGAAGAAGGGGAAATTATTAATGAAAGGAATTATTTTGAGGATTTAGATGATAGTAAAATTTCTTCTTGTATTTTTTGTCCTATTTGTGCTGGAAGACATACTATTAATAATTGTGAAGAATATGAATTAAATCAGGAAAAATATAAAAATAAATTTGATGAACAAAGAGAAAATTATGTAAAGAATTTATTAAGTAAAAATAGGGACACAAGAGATAATTATAATAGAAATAAAGAATATAATAATAATAGACAATATAATAATAAAGATAATAATAATTATAGAAAATATAATAATAAAGATTATAATAGTAATAGAGATAATAATGATAATAATAATAGAGATTATAATAATAATAGAGATTATAATAATAATAATAGAGATTATAATAATAATAAAGATTATAATATTAGTTATACAAATAATAATAATAATAAATATTATAGAGATAGAAGTAGAGATAAAGATTATAATAATAATATGAAAAATAAAGATTTTAAAAATAGAAATAATGATTTCAATGATAGAAATAAAGATTTCAATAGGAATAAAAATAATTTTAATGACAATAATGGAAG
>Ga0256407_10006190_pt1 | contig 18634 bp, 14 predicted proteins | sample RumenRJG_04DNA_FD_193489 | JGI IMG/M metagenome (GOLD analysis project Ga0256407, IMG submission 193489) | Bovine rumen microbial communities from Lethbridge, Alberta, Canada - RJG_04 | ecosystem: Host-associated > Mammals > Digestive system > Stomach > Rumen | place: Canada: Alberta...
ATTCTCGGCTAACGATACAGGAATAAACGCTGACCGTTCTTCTGATAATTTTTATATCAGCGGTGAGTATTCAGGTTCATCAGAATATACATTCAACTACAGTCACCAAAACCAAAACAACGATGTTATTCTGTCAGGCTATTGCGGAGAACAGGCACAATATTCTCTTACCTGTAACGGTACTCTCAAAATAACAGGTACAGGTGATATGTATAATTATCAAAACAAATATGTTTCTTACACAATGAGTTACGGCTATACTCCTTGGAAAGGTTATGAAAAAGACATAAAGTCAATAGTCATTGACAACGGTATTACAAATATAGGCAGTTACGCTTTCTATGACTGCTCTTACGTAACAAGCGTACAAATAGCTGAATCCGTAACAAGCATAGGTGATTATGCTTTCTATAATGTCGGCAGATACAGCAGTTATGACAGTTACGGCAACTATACAGGCTTCAGCTATCTGACACTTCCGTCACAACTTTACAGTATAGGCGAGTCTGCTTTTCAAAACTGCCCTGTTTCTACTTTGGAATTCAAATCAAACGTAAGCTCTATATATAAAAATGCTTTCTTTAACTGCAGTAGTTTAAGCAGTATAACTATTCCCTGTACTTTTGACAAGGACGTATTCTCAGCTAACGATACAGGAATAAACGCTGACCGTTCTTCTGATAATTTTTATATCAGCGGTGAGTATTCAGGTTCATCAGAATATACATTCAACTACAGTCACCAACATGAAAACAGCGATATTATTATATCAGGCTATTGCGGAGAAAATGCACAGTATGCCCTTACCTGTGACGGAACTCTCAAAATAACAGGTACAGGCAGTATGTACAATTACAATAACAGAAACGGTTCATATAATGGCTACAGTTACGGCTATACTCCTTGGAAAGGCTATGAGAAAGATATTAAGTCTATAATAATAGGTGACGGTATAACAGGTATCAGCAGCTACGCTTTCTACAACTGCTCATATGTAACAAGTGCACAGATAGCAGATACTGTATCATATATCGGAGATTATGCTTTCTGTAATGTCGGAACTTACGGTGGTACTTATAACAGCTATGGTATGTATACAAGTTTTGGCTATCTGGCTCTTCCGACAAATCTTTCGAGTATCGGCGAAGCGGCTTTCCGGAGCTGTCCTATTTCTACATTGGAATTTAAATCAAACGTAAGCTATATATATGAAAACGCTTTCTATAACTGCAGCAGCCTGAGCAATATAACTATTCCCTGTACATTTGACAAGGACGTATTTACAGATAATTATTCGGGAATATATGCTGAGCGTAGTTCTGATGTATTTTATGTAAGTTCTGATTACAGTTCTCCCTGCTCAAACGAATTTAATTACAGCCATATAAACGAAAACAATGATATATATTTGTCGGGTACTTGCGGAAGCGATGTAAATTATCAGATAACCTGTGACGGCACACTTAAAATAAGCGGAAGCGGATATATGTATGACTATAATTTCAAAGGCTCGCCCTACAGCAGTACAACATTCACACCTTGGAAAGGCTATGAGGGAATAATAAAGAAAATTGTGGTTGAAAACGGTGTAAATCATATCGGCGATTATGCTTTTTACAGATGTTATAATGTACAAAGCGTTCAGATTGCCGAAAGCGTTTCTTACATAGGCACTAACGCTTTCGGACGTTGCTCATCATTAAGCGAAATAACTATACCCGAAAGTATATCTTCTGTTTCAGAGAGTACCTTTGAGAAATGCAACAATCTCACAACTGTTTATTTACCGAGAAATATCAATATAAGCTATAAAGCATTCGCAGATTGCTTCTCTTTGCTTGATGTTTATTACTCAGGAAGTCCTAAAGACTGGGCTGGCGTTGAAATTGATGACGAAAACAATTTCTTAACCAATGCTGAAATTCATTACGGAGATGTTGACATCACATTTAACAAAACCGAAGCGGTTCTGGGAGTAAGTCAGACCTGTACCCTCAAAGCTACTGTTGAGGGTGCGGCAGAGTTCAGCGAGGTTACTTGGAGCAGCAGCAATAAAAATGTAGCTTCTGTAAACTCAAGCGGTAAAATTTCGGCAAAAGCAACAGGTACAGCTACTATCACAGCTAAAGCGAAAAACGGAAAAACTGTTTCCTGCAAGATTACCGTAAACCCTGCTCCTGAAAGTGTAAGTATCAATAAAACGGCTGTCAATATAGGTGTAGGTCAGAATTATTCATTGAGTACGGAATTAACTCCGTCCAATGCAGTAACATACTGCTCCTGGAGCAGCAGCGATACAAGCATAGCTACGGTGAACTCATCAGGACAAATTACAGGCAAGAAGGTCGGCACTGCTACCATAACCGTAAAAACCTCCAACGGAAAAACCGCCTCATGTAAAGTAAACGTAAAGAAAGCTCCTACAGGCATAAGCTTCGATACAACTGAACTTTCTTTGAATGTAGACGAAGAATATACCCTTGTTAAAACTCTTTCGCCTGCAAACTCCGCTACATCTTACAAATGGAAAAGCAGTAACGTAAAAGTTGCAACCATAAACTCAAGCGGTAAGATTGTTGCAAAGGGCAAGGGTACTGCTGTTATTACAGTTACAACATATAACGGAAAGACTGCTTCATGTACCGTTAATGTAACGGAATAATTTAAAAATTAAAAATATATACTTGCAAAAATTTGATTTGAGTGTTATATTAAATATAAGTTATATTTACCCTAAACACTGTGACAAAGAAAGTAACAGCGTAATTCGTATCCGTTACAGAGAGAGTCTGCTCAGGCTGAAAACAGACTTGCGGATTTTATGCTTGTGAAGTTCCCTTTTGAGTGGCTGTTCTTAACGCTTTCGGAAATGCTTTTCCTAAAAGCAAGTAGGAGCAGACGGCTGACACCGTTATACGTCGCTGGAGTGTTTGCTTTTCAGCAAAAATAAGGGTGGTAACACGGAAGTATTTTAATGCTTTCGTCCCTGTTTCGGGACGAAAGCATTTTTTATTTTCGGAAATTATGAAAGGAATGAATAAAATGAAAAATCAACTCGAAAAAATCCGCCAGTCCGCACTGGAAGCTGTAAAGTCAGCGGATATGATGCAGGACATTGAAGCACTTCGTATAAAGTGTCTTGGAAAAAAGGGCGAACTTACTGCTATTTTAAAGCAGATGGGTAAGCTTTCGGCAGAGGAAAGACCTGCAATCGGTCAGCTTGCAAACGAAATAAGAGGAAAAATCGAACAGGCTATTGAAGAAAAAACAAAAGAAATAAAAAGAAAAGAACAGGAAGCAAAGCTTCTTTCCGAAAAAATAGATGTCACACTTCCCGGAAAAGCAACAAAGCTCGGAAGCAGGCACCCTCTTACAGTTGTTCTTGATGATATTAAGGAAATATTCGTAGGTATGGGGTTTGATATTGTCGACGGCCCTGAGGTTGAGCTTGATTACTATAACTTTGAGGCTCTGAACATTCCCAAAGACCACCCTGCAAGAGATACTCAGGATACATTCTACATAACGGATAATATAGTTCTGCGTACACAGACTTCCCCTGTTCAGATACGTGTTATGGAACAGCAGAAACCGCCTATAAGAATAATCTCTCCCGGTCGTGTGTACAGAAGCGATGCAGTTGACGCAACTCACTCGCCTGTCTTTCATCAGATTGAGGGTCTTGTTGTAGACAAGGGCATTACATTTGCCGACCTTAAGGGTACTCTGGAAACATTTGTAAAAAGACTTTACGGGGAAGATACAGTAGTACGTTTCCGTCCTCACCACTTCCCCTTTACAGAACCTTCTGCGGAGCTTGACGTACAGTGCTTCAACTGTCACGGAGAGGGCTGCCGTCTTTGCAAGGGCGAGGGCTGGATTGAAATTCTCGGCTGCGGTATGGTTCACCCCGATGTTCTCAGAAACGGCGGCATAGACCCCGAAGAATACAGCGGCTTTGCTCTCGGATATGGTCTTGAAAGAGTTTGTATGAGAAGATACGGTATAGATGACCTGCGTCTTTTCTTTGAAAATGATGTAAGATTTTTAAAGCAGTTCGATTAAAACCTTGCCGATATAAAGTTTAGGTCAAGCCTTTTCAAAGGCTTGCGGTTTCCAAAGGCAGAGCCTTTGGTCGGGATTTTTAAGGGCGGAATGCCCTTAAACCCTAATTTGTAATTAAGAAAGGAAATATATATTATGAATCTTTCAATGAGATGGCTTCGTGAGTTTGTTGACATTGATGAAAGCATAACACCCAGAGAATTTTCTGAGGCTATGACAATGAGCGGCTCAAAGGTAGAAGGCTATGAAACAGAAGGCGAAAAAATAAAAAATGTAGTTGTCGGCAGGGTTCTCGGCATAGGAAAGCACCCCAACGCTGACAAGCTTCTTGTTTGTCAGATAGATGCAGGAGAGAGTGAACCTCTCCAGATAGTAACGGGAGCAAAAAATCTTAAAGTAGGCGACCTCGTACCTGTTGCTAAGGATAAATCATACCTTTATGACGGTACAAAAATAACAAAGGGTAAGCTGCGTGGAGTTCCCAGCTATGGTATGCTTTGTTCCGTGGCTGAACTCGGAGTTACTGTAAACGATTTTCCCTATGCAATAGAGGACGGCATATGGGTTCTTGAGGAAGACTGCAAGCCCGGTGACGATATAAGAGAGGTTACAGGCATAAACGATACAAAAATTGAGTTTGAAATAACTTCTAACCGTCCCGACTGCTTCTCAGTAATCGGTCTTGCAAGAGAGGCTGCAGCTACATTTGACAAGCCTCTTAAACTGCACGTACCTCAGGTAAAGGGCGGAAACGGTGACTGTACAGATATGCTTGATGTCAAAGTTGAAGAACCTGATTTATGCAAAATATACAGTGCAAAGGTCGTAAAGAACGTAAGAGTTAAGCCCTCACCCAGATGGCTGCGTGAAAGACTTCGTGCTATGAACGTAAGACCTATAAACAATATAGTTGATATTACAAACTATGTTATGCTCGAATACGGTCAGCCTATGCACGCTTTTGACTTCAGATTTGTAAAGGACGCTGAAATAAGAGTTCGACGTGCCAGTGACGGCGAAACAATAACCACTCTTGACGGTGTGGAGCGTACCCTGAATAACACTAACCTTATTATTGCCGATGCTGAAAAGCCTATAGCTATTGCCGGTGTTATGGGCGGTGAATACAGCGGTATTGTTGACGATACAACGACAATTATTTTTGAGTCGGCTAATTTTTCGGGTTCTTCGGTAAGACTTACCGCAAAGCAGCACGGTATGCGTACAGATGCAAGCTCAAGATACGAAAAGGGACTTGACCCCAACTCTGTACTGCCTGCTCTGGAAAGAGCCTGCGAGCTTGTAGAGCTTCTTGACGCTGGCGATGTTATGGACGGAATTATCATTGACAAGCATTTTGATGAAAATTCCAGAGTTCAGATAAAGTTTGAGCCTGAATGGACAAATAATTTTCTCGGCACTGATATTTCAAAAGAAGATATGGTTAAATATCTTGAAAAAATCGAGTGCAAAGTTGACGGCGATATGATAACCGTTCCTACATTCAGACCCGACTTACAGCATAAAGCCGATATAGCAGAGGAAATAGCAAGATTTTTCGGTTACAACAATATTGCTACAACCTCAGTTTCAGGCGGTGCTCAGGGTAAGTTCTCACCCCGTCAGAAGTTTGACAGAACACTCTCCCAGAGTATGCTCGCTATGGGTATGAATGAGATACTTACATATTCTTTCATAAGCCCTAAGTACTATGATAAAATCCGTATGCCTGAAAACTGTACACTGCGTAATTCCGTTGTTATAAGAAATCCGCTTGGTGAGGATACCAGCGTTATGCGTACTACGGCTATTCCGTCTATGATGGAAATTCTGTCAAAAAACTATAACAACCGAAACAGTGAGGCTTATCTTTATGAAATGTGCCGTGAGTATATCCCCACAACTCCCGATGAGCTTCCCATTGAAAAAAATGTACTTATAGCAGGTATGTACGGTGGCGATGCAGATTTCTTCACCGCAAAGGGTATACTTGAGGAGCTTCTCTCCAAAGCAGGACTTAAAAATTACGATATTGAGGCAAGCTCTCAGGAATATGCTTTCCACCCCGGAAGATGTGCCGTTCTCAGCGTAAATGATGAAAAGCTCGGCGTTATCGGAGAAATACACCCCGAATGCTGCGAAAACTATGGCATAAATACAAGAGCTTACATATTCAAAATAGATACAGATGTTCTTTATAAATATTCAAGTACGGAAAAAAGCTATACACCCCTGCCCAAGTATCCTGCTGTCACCAGAGATATAGCTTTGATATGCGATGAAAGCGTTCCTGTTCTCTCACTCAAAAAGGCTATGGAAAATGCAGCAGGCAAAACGCTTGAAAGCGTAAAGCTTTTCGATGTATATCAGGGCAAACAGATTGAACAGGGCAAGAAAAGTGTTGCTTTTAACCTTACTCTCAGAAGCTCGGAAGGAACTCTCAACGATGAACAGGCAAATGCCGCTATGAACAAAATTATGGCTGCTCTTGAAAAAACAGGTGCGGCTCTCCGTTCATAAATTTATTTGATGTACGGCTACTTTTGCGACAGCATTCTATTGATTTTTTTTACGTTTTGTTGTATCATTAAAACAAGATTTATTGATTGCGGAGGTGTGCTTGTATGGATAAAACTATGGTTTTCTCTCTTAATGACAAAGATGAGATACTCAGAAAAAATCTTACTATTGTTTACGATGCACTTAAAGAAAAAGGATATAACCCCATAAATCAGATTGTAGGCTATATACTTTCGGAAGATCCTACATACGTTACAACTCATAATAATGCAAGGGCAATAATAAGCAGAATGGAACGTGAGGATATTTTAGAAACCCTTTTGAAGTCGTTTCTTAACAAAAAATAAAAATCAATAGTTTGTTTTCAGTGTGACGGAGAAATGAATTATTCTTCGTCACACTTTTTGTTTTTACATATCTTGTTTTGTAAAGTCAGAAATGTTGAAAAATTCTCCACATTACCAACAATGTTATGTGGAAAACTTTTTTATGCTTTAAAATTCATATCAATATACTATATAGAGGATTTTTGAACCTGCTGTTTTTCTATATAACGGGTTTTCTGCAAATTTTCAAGAAAATTCTTTTTTCAAAAATGTCGAAAGTCTGTCAAAAAGCTTTCAGATACGCTCAAAGTACGGGGCGATTGCAGCCCGTTTCGGACAAACGTCCGAAACGAACTTTCAAGCCTTGCTTGAAAGTTGTCAAAAGCGGAACGCTTTTGACGGCTGCAATCGCCCCTTGTGCAAAGCCGAAGGGTTTAAGGGTTTCACCCTTAAAAATCCTGACCGAAGGCTCTGCCTTTGGAAACCGCAAGCATTTGAAAAGGCTTGACCTGAACTTTATGGTTTGTCTTTACCCGAATAAGAGCGTAAAAAAGGCTGCCCGATTTCTCGGACAGCCAGAAAAGCTATATAGAAAGAAAATTATTCGTTAATAGCAGTAACAACGCCTGAACCTACTGTTCTTCCGCCTTCACGGATAGCAAATCTCAAGCCTTCCTCGATAGCGATAGGAGTGATAAGCTCAACGTCCATCTCTACGTTATCACCAGGCATACACATTTCTACACCCTCGGGAAGAGCGATAACACCTGTAACGTCAGTTGTTCTGAAATAGAACTGGGGACGATAGTTGTTGAAGAAAGGAGTATGACGACCACCCTCGTCCTTAGTCAGAACATAAACCTGACCATGGAACTTTGTGTGGGGGTGAATTGAGTTGGGAGCTGCAAGAACCTGTCCTCTTTCGATTTCTGTTCTCTGAACACCACGGAGCAAAGCACCGATGTTGTCACCAGCCTCAGCGTAGTCAAGAGTCTTTCTGAACATCTCGATACCTGTAACAACAACTTTTCTCTTCTCGTCAGTAAGACCAACGATTTCAACTTCCTTGTTTACCTCGAGCTTTCCTCTCTCAACTCTACCTGTAGCAACAGTACCACGACCTGTGATTGTGAATACGTCCTCAACAGGCATAAGGAAAGGAAGGTCTGACTTACGGTCAGGTGTAGGAATGAACTCGTCAACAGCAGCCATAAGCTCGTGAATGCAAGCATACTCGGGAGCCTTGGGGTCTTTTGAATCAGAAGTAAGAGCGATATAAGCTGAACCTCTTATGATAGGCGTATCGTCGCCGGGGAACTCATACTCTGTCAGAAGCTCACGGATTTCCATCTCAACGAGGTCAAGAAGTTCTTCATCGTCAACCTGATCAGTCTTGTTCATGAATACAACGATGTAAGGAACGCCAACCTGACGTGAAAGAAGGATATGCTCTCTTGTCTGAGGCATAGGGCCGTCAGCAGCAGATACAACGAGGATAGCACCGTCCATCTGAGCAGCACCTGTAATCATGTTCTTTACATAGTCTGCGTGACCGGGGCAGTCAACGTGTGCATAGTGACGGTTAGGAGTTTCGTACTCAACGTGAGCTGTATTGATTGTGATACCACGCTCTCTCTCTTCAGGAGCCTTATCGATATTAGCGTAATCAACGAAATCTGCGTCACCCTCAAGGTTGAGAACCTTTGTGATAGCAGCTGTAAGTGTTGTTTTACCGTGGTCAACATGGCCGATTGTACCAATGTTTACGTGCGGCTTATTTCTTTCAAATTTTTCCTTTGCCATTGGAAAATTCCTCCCTATAAATTAAATTTAGGTTTATATTATTCCCTTAGCCCTTATTTTACCAATTAAATACGAAAAATGCAAGGGCTAAGGAAAATTTATAATTGAAATTATACGAACTTTTTGTAAATTTTCGGTTAAGTCGGAAAAAATCAATCTTCCTTCTTGCTGCGTTTGGACATAATTTCCTCTGCAACCGACTTGGGAACTTCTGCGTAGTGGCTGGGCTCCATTACATACTGTCCACGACCCTGAGTATTTGAACGCATATCAGTTGCATATCCGAACATCTCTGAGAGAGGAACGTGTGCGTTAATTCTCTGAGCACCGTTTTCAGCTTCCATACCCTGAATCATACCACGTCTGGAGTTGAGGTCGCCTATAACGTCACCCATATACTCCTCGGGAACGATTACCGTAACCTTCATAATAGGCTCCATAAGTACAGGGTCAGCCTTTCTCATAGCCTCTTTGAATGCCATTGAACCTGCAATCTTAAATGCCATTTCTGATGAGTCAACCTCGTGATATGAACCGTCATACAAAGTTACCTTACAGTCAACTACGTTGTAGCCTGCAAGAACACCGCTGAGCATTGCTCCCTGAATACCCTGATCAACAGCAGGAATATATTCCTTGGGAATAGCACCGCCGACAACGTTGTTGATAAACTCGTAACCCTTTCCGGGGTTAGGCTCAAGCTTAATCTTAACGTGACCGTACTGTCCTTTACCGCCCGACTGTCTTGCATACTTCTGGTCAACATTGGATTCGCCACGGATTGTTTCCTTGTAAGCAACCTGAGGTGCACCGATGTTAGCCTCTACCTTAAACTCTCTGAGCAAACGGTCTACGATAATTTCAAGGTGAAGCTCACCCATACCTGCGATAATTGTCTGACCTGTTTCCTCATCGGTATAAGCCTTGAATGTAGGGTCTTCCTCTGCAAGCTTTGCAAGAGCAATACCCATCTTTTCCTGACCTGCCTTTGTCTTAGGCTCGATAGCAACTCTGATAACAGGGTCAGGAAATTCCATAGACTCAAGTATTACGGGGTTCTTCTCATCACAGAGAGTATCACCTGTAGTTGTAGACTTAAGTCCGATTGCGGCAGCTATATCACCTGCATAACAGGTATCTATATCTGTTCTCGCATTTGCGTGCATCTGCACAATTCTTCCGATACGCTCGTTGTTGTCCTTTGTGGAGTTGTAAACTGTTGTACCGGCTTTTACAGAACCTGAGTAAACTCTGAAGAAGCAAAGCTTACCTACAAACGGGTCTGTTGCGATTTTGAATGCCAAAGCAGAGAAAGGCTCGCTGTCTGATGCGTGTCTGCAAGTTTCCTCGTCTGTTTCGGGGTTTACACCGTTTATAGCGGGAATATCTGTAGGTGCAGGCATATAGTCAACGATAGCGTCAAGGAGCATCTGAACGCCCTTGTTACGGTATGATGTACCGCAGGTTACGGGAACCATCTCGTTTGCTATTGTAGACTTACGTATCTGTGCTCTGATTTCCTCATCGGAAATTTCTTCACCGCCGAAATACTTCTCCATAAGGTCATCGTTAAGCTCGGCAACCTTCTCGATAAGCTCGTCGTGATACTTCTCTGCAAGTTCCTGCATATCTTCGGGAATTTCTTCTTCCCTTATATCTTTTCCGAGGTCATCATAATAAACCTCAGCCTTCATTTTTATAAGGTCTATAATACCTCTGAAGTCGTCCTCAGCTCCGATAGGAAGCTGAATGGGAACAGCATTACATTTAAGTCTGTCCTTCATCATCTGAACAACTCTGTAGAAGTCAGCACCCATAATGTCCATCTTATTTACATAAACCATTCTGGGAACCTTGTAGTTGTCAGCCTGTCGCCAAACCGTTTCAGACTGAGGCTCTACGCCGCCCTTTGCACAAAGTACGGTTACCGAACCGTCAAGAACTCTCAGCGAACGCTCAACCTCAACTGTAAAGTCAACGTGTCCCGGAGTGTCGATGATGTTAATTCTTACTTGCTTATCCTGTCTGTCTTTCCAGAAGCATGTAGTAGCGGCAGATGTAATTGTAATACCTCTCTCTTTTTCCTGCTCCATCCAGTCCATAGTAGCTCCGCCCTCGTGAGTTTCGCCTATCTTATGGTTTATACCTGTGTAGAACAGTATACGCTCGGTTGTGGTAGTCTTACCGGCATCTATGTGAGCCATAATACCGATGTTTCTTGTCTGTTCAAGAGATACCTTTCTAGCCATAGTAGCCTCCTTAAATTATTACCATCTGTAATGTGCGAAAGCCTTGTTGGCCTCTGCCATTCTGTGTGTTTCGTCACGCTTCTTGGCAGCTCCGCCTACACCGTTGATTGCGTCCATGATTTCTCCTGCAAGTCTTTCCTTCATTGTTCTCTCTGAACGAAGTCTTGAGTAGTTAGACAGCCAACGCAAGCCGAGTGTCTGTCTTCTTTCAGGACGAACCTCCATAGGTACCTGATATGTCGCACCGCCGACACGGCGTGCCTTTACTTCAAGTACAGGCATTACGTTTTCCATTGCCTGCTCAAAAGCCTCCAGCGGATCATTTCCTGTCTTTTCTCTGATGATGTCGAATGCTCCGTATACAATCTTCTGTGCTACACCCTTCTTGCCATCATACATTATGTTGTTGATAAGACGTGTAACCAGCTTTGAATTGTACAACGGGTCCGGCAAAACGTCACGTTTTGCAACTGAACCTCTTCTTGGCATTTTACTTCCCTCCTTCACAAATTTTGAGATCATAGGTACTCGAAAGTGACAACCTTCCGTTTTGCCAATACAGAGGCAATTCTATCTATATAAAAGCACATCTGTATTGTACTGTAATTAGTTGTCTTGATATTTAAGTTTTTCCTATGGTAAAAAATATTTAAGATTACTTTCCTGCCTTGGGACGCTTTGCACCGTACTTTGAACGGGACTGCATTCTCTTGGCAACACCCTGTGCGTCAAGTGTACCTCTTACTATGTGGTAACGTACACCAGGGATATCCTTAACTCTTCCTCCACGGATAAGAACAACGCTGTGCTCCTGAAGATTGTGTCCTATACCGGGGATATATGATGTAACCTCGATACCGTTTGAAAGTCTTACTCTGGCAATCTTTCTGAGAGCTGAGTTAGGCTTTTTAGGTGTTGCAGTCTTTACAGCAGTACATACGCCTCTTTTCTGAGGTGAGCTCTGGTCGATAGCTACTCTTTTCTTTGAGTTCCAGCCCTTCAGGAGTGCAGGAGCTTTTGCTTTCTTTTCAGTAACCTGACGACCTTTTCTTACCAACTGGTTAAATGTAGGCATATTTTTCCTCCTTTCCCAAATTTTATAATTTATAAAAGCTGTAACAAATATTTACAACTTTTATCGGATATTGATTACTTTTATACATTATATACATCACTTTAAGATATACTCATATAAAAATTAATGCTATCCGACAGTTTTATATAATAACACAATTTCCCTTCATTTGTCAATCTTTATAAAAAATTTTTTCAATAAATTCTGAAAATTCTGACAAAAACACACCATAAAGTTTAGGTCAAGCCTTTTCAAAGGCTTGCGGTTTCCAAAGGCGGAGCCTTTGGTCAGGATTTTTAAGGGTGAAACCCTTAAACACTCAATTCATAAAAATGACGTGGAAACGTCATTTTTGCAAAAAAATATAAATTAAAATCAGTCTTATTGCTTGAAAAAGCCAAAATTATAATTGTTTACTAAAATTACTTGCTTTTTTCTGTTTATACTGTATAATTCTAAATGGATATTTCCGTTTTCAATAATTCTCATAATAAAACGGTTATGAAATTCTGAGTTAAGGGAATGTGTTTGACTTGCAGAAAATTTTTAACAGTATACTATACCTTTGTTTTGCAGTGGCGACAGGTTCTATGCTGATTCTGTCTGTTCTGGCAGGCAGAAGAACTGCCATAATCTGTGCATTGTTTATTGCAGCGACTGTTTTCTTTGTAAAAAAACTGAATACCACTTCTGAAGGCTTTATTTCAAAAAAAGAACGGTATACACACCTTTTCAAAGTGTTTATGATTATCGCCATACTTCTCGGCTTTACCGTTAAGCTGGTATATTCTTCTTTGATAGAGGATTCAGCCATAGCAGATGCTTTATTGTGCTTCAATGCGGCACAGCAGGCGGCAAACGGCGATTTTTCGTGGATAAGCCTTGATTATTTCCAGCGTTGGGCATATCAGATACCGTTTGTACTGTATGAAACCGCCGTACTGAAAATATTCGGCAATTATAAGGCTCTCTATATTATGGGAGCGGTATTCAGCATACTTACCTGTATGCTTTTTTATGCCGTATCTAAGAAAATGGTAAAAAACGAAAATGCCGCTCTTGCCGTTACAGCTCTGTTCACTTGGATGCCTAATGCTCTTTTTCAGATTGATACAATGTACAATCAGCTTATAGGCGGATTGTTCCTTATGCTTTCGATTTATTTCTTCTCATTCATCTTTACCGAAAGCTTTGACGAAAAAATAAATCCTAAACAACTTCTTTTCTGTCTGCTTACGGGAATATTCTCGGGTATAAGCAATCTTTTCCGTGCAGAGGCTATCGTGGAAATTCTGGCGGTTGCGTGCTACCTTATATTCGTTACCGTTACACAGTCCGACAAAAAAACTTTACTTAAATATATAATAAAATCCGTTGTATTCTTTGCTGTATTCTTCATAGGCTATAAAGTTGTTACAGGCGGTACAGACTGGATAATAACCGCTTTGGGCATACACCCCTACGGTATCAAGAACCGCTGTCCTTACTGGTTTATAGTATGCGGTCTTACTCCCGAATCATACGGTGCATACAGTGAAAAATATATAGGTATTGTATACACACTCGACAGCGAAGCTCAGAAAAAAATGTTCAGCGACATTATGCACGAGATATTCGCCGACAGAAGCTTTTTTGATATACTTATATTTTTCGCAAAAAAGCTTTCCATTATGTGGGGAACTCCCGAAGAACCTCACTGTATGATTTCCGATTCCGCACTCTGGCACAGAATATCATATGTAATGGTACTTGCAAACCATTATATATATATGCTTTTTTCCATACTTGCCATCGTAGGAATCAAAATGAAAAAATTCAGAAACAGCAGCAGCTTCCTTACAATATATTTTATGGGATATTTCTGCATATACCTTATAAAAGAAATCGCTCCGAGATACAGATACAGTACCCTCTTTATCCTTGCACTGCTCTCTGTTTACGGCATTCAGGCTGTATTTGACTATAAAAACGGCAGACTGCCCTGCAACTGCAAAATCAAAAACAAGCTGAAAAACCATCTGAAAGGCAAAAGTCAGATAGACCGCAGCCGCCGTACTAAATAATTCTTATTAAACTGAATATATTAAACGTGTACCGTCAATAATTGCTTTATAAGTACATAGAAAGGACTGCTTCTGTCTTGAAACATTTATCCAAAGCAATTTTGACGGCACTTTTTTTATCATTTATCTTTACACAGATATTCTTCAACACTCAATGCGAAGATATTCCCAATCACGTAATACGGCTTCATATACTGGCAAATTCCGACAGTGAACAAGACCAGAACCTGAAAATACAGCTCAGGGACTATATACTTTATAATTCACGCTCACTTTTTGAAAATGCCGAAAACAAGCAGGAAGCCGAGCATATCGTAAAAGCCAATATGAGCAAAATTCTGGCAGATGCACAGGACTATGTTCATTCTCTGGGATATGACTACAGGGTAAGCGGAAAGCTTGAAAACAATGTATATTTCGGTACACGCAAATATGAAAGCTTTACGTTACCCTCAGGAAACTATACGGCTTTGCGTATAATCATAGGCAAAGGTCAAGGTCATAACTGGTGGTGCGTAATGTTTCCCCCGCTGTGCTTCTCCGCTGCTGAAAAACAGAATGAGGGAAAAACACTTTCCGATGTTCTTTCCGAGGACGAATATTATATAACCCAAAGTTCAGAACAATACGAGTATAAGTTCAAAATAGCTGAGATTTATAACGATATTAAAAACTTCATAAAGGGCTGCCGCTGAATTTTCCGAAAAGAAAAAGGCTTCCTTGCGGAAACCTTTAAAACAGTCTGAACATTTATTTAATTTTAAATTTAAGTAATATCAGTCAGCAAAGCCTGACTCTATAAGACTTACAAGATTATCAACAGCTGCCTTCTCATCGATGCCGTCAGCTCTTATCTTTATTACTGTTCCGCCTACTATACCGAGCGAAAGAACTCCCAGCAAGCTTTTTGCATTAACTCTTCTCTCGTCCTTTTCAACCCATATTGTTGACCTGTATTCATTGGCCTTCTGGATAAAGAATGTAGCAGGGCGAGCATGTAAACCAACCTGATTCTGAACTTCTACTTCTTTTACAAACATAACAAATCCCTCGCACTTTTATAAAATTTTAAATGGTGTCCAACTGATACTGATATTATAGCACAACTGAGAAAGCCGTCAAGAAAGTTACGTAAAGTTTAGATTTAATATCATTATTTTTTTAATAATCAATACTGAATTTGTGCAATATTACCATAGGATGAAAAATTTTTTTGATATTATGTATTATCCTGACGCAGATAATGTACAGACTGCCTATTTATTTATTGAAAATTATGACAGTATGTGTTAAAATTACGGTATCGAAAAAGGGAGTTGATATACTGTGAAAAAATATCTGGAAATTGGCAGGATAGTCGGCACTCACGGAATAAAAGGCGAGCTTCGTGCGGAAGCATGGTGCGATACACCTCAGTTCTTCTGCAAATTCAGAAAGCTTTATCTTTCCGAGGGCAGAAAGGTTCTGGAGGTAAAGTCACGTCCGCATAAGAACATAGTTATAGTCAAGGTAAAAGGTATTGACACTATAGACGAAGCAGACAAGCTCAGAGGAAAAATTCTCTATATGGACAGAGAAGATGCCGAACTCGAGGAGGGTGCTTACTTCATACAGGATCTTATGGGTGCAGAGGTTTCCGACATTGACAGCGGAAAGCTTTACGGGAAAATTACCGATGTTTTTAAAACAGGTGCGAATGATGTCTATCAGATTACGGACGAAAACAACAAGGACTATCTTATTCCCGTTATTGACGAGGTTGTAATAAAAATAGATGTTGAACAGGGAAAAATACTTATCCGCCCCCTGAAAGGAATTTTTGAAGATGAGGATTGATATTATAACTCTTTTTCCCGAAATGTGCGAGGCTGTACTGAGCGAAAGCATAATAGGCAGAGCCGTAAAGAAAGGAGCTGTCGAGATAGTGTACCATCAGCTAAGGGACTTTGCTTTCGACAAGCACAGACGGGTTGACGATACTCCATACGGCGGCGGAATGGGTATGGTTATGAAATGCGAGCCTATTGCACTCTGCTTTGAGGCTTTGTGTGATGAACTCGGATTTAAACCTCACCTTATATATATGTCACCTGCGGGAAAGGTTCTTAATCAAAGCCGTGTAAAGGAATTAGCCTGTGAATATGAAAATATCTGTATATTGTGCGGTCATTATGAGGGAGTAGACCAGCGTGTGCTTGATTTGCTGGTAGATGAGGAAATATCTGTCGGCGACTATGTTCTTACGGGCGGAGAGCTTCCTGCAATGGTTCTTTCGGACGCAATATGCAGAATGCTCCCCGGTGTACTTTCAAATGACGAATGCTTTACTCAGGAAAGCCACTACAACGGACTGCTTGAATATCCCCAGTATACAAAGCCTGCTGTATGGCGTGATATGGAAGTTCCTGCCGTTCTTTTGTCGGGACATCACGCCAATGTGGAAAGCTGGCGTGAAGAACAGTCTGTCATACGCACGGAAAAGCTGCGTCCCGATATGCTGGAAAAGTACAGCATTTCCGATAAAAGCAGAAAATAATTATACATATTAAATATTAACGGATTTATATATTCAAAAGTTATTGTAATATTTGAAAAAATGTGCTAAAATACTTCTTAATTAAAGGAAGAGGGCGATATACATATGAAATCAGGTCTTAAAAAAGTCCTTGCCGTTTTCTGTACGTTCTGTATCGCTGCAGGTATAACCTCCTGCGATACAGGCGGCAGCGGCGGCAACTCTAACAGTTCGGGTGCAAGCTCTGTTGTCAGCTACAACTCCCCTAACGGAACGGCTGTTAAAAAGATTGTAGCCAACAATAATATCGAAAACGCAAAAGTTCCTGCTGCATCTTCAACACTCAATGCGGCTGATATATTCAAAAAACTGAAATATGTTCCTCAGATGTTTTACGGCTGCTATGCTATAGACGGCTGCTACAGTTTTCCGTGCAACTCTCAAAGTCTTACCGACTACCACAATGATATGGATTACTGGTCTGCCGACAATATATGCAGCAAGGCTGAGGACGATGTAACAAAAATTCCTTTCAGAATAGAAGCCGGCCCTTGTACGCTTTCAAGCGATTTGAGCAGTATAACAAGCCATTACTGGATGCGTATGTACTTCCAGACGGAGAGCCGCAACGTTGAAGAGGTTATGGGTTCTTATACAGTTGTCGGAAACAAACTGACGTTTACTCCGCTTAAAAGCTATAAATATAACAAGGATACCGACTCGGTTGACTATGACCTTTCCGATAAGAAGATTGAGTATACATTCTCGTTCCACAGTCCCAATCTGACCATATCATCAGGTGACAAGTCGGTAACTCTTACGGCAAGAGGTCTTGCTGAAAATTATGACGAGCTTTCGATTGACAACTACCTTTCAGCAAAATCCGAAAGTATTGCTAATATACAGCGTTTTGAAATTTATCTGTCCGATGCGGTAAACCACTTCAATATAACAGCAAAGAAAACTGATGTTATAACTGATGTTATAACCAACGCTGTCGGAGAATTTTCCGATAACGGACTGTTTACATTCGGCTGGAAGGACTCAGGCGGACAAAGCACAGCTTATCAGTACGCTTACTTCTTCTGTGAGGGTGACGGTCTTATACTTACGGACGGCTCAAAAACCTACAACTACAACGACAGCTATTCAATGCACAATCAGGCTTTGCTCGGAAGCAGCGTTACCAAAAAGGAAGCTGAAAAACTTGCTGACCTCGATGAACAGCAGATTGCCGTAATCGTTGAAAAACGTACAAACCTTCTCACCGACCTTCAGACTGCCTTTAAGAAAGCCGATATAAACGTAAAGGTAGATAAGGAATCCGGTGAAATCATGCTCGACTCAACGATACTGTTCGGCTATGACAGCTCAACGCTTTCAGGAGATGGTAAGAAATTCCTCAATAAGTTCCTCAAGGCATACTCTTCGGTTATCCTCGGCGAGAACTATAAGGGCTTCGTTTCAAAGATTTTGGTAGAAGGTCATACAGATTCCTCGGGAACATATGAATACAACAAGACCTTGTCACAGAGCAGAGCAGATAATGTCAAGGAATACTGCCTGTCAACTGATACAGGTCTGAACAAGGATATGAGAAAACAGCTTTCGGGACTCCTCCAGTCAGTAGGTCGTTCCTCAGATGAGCTTATAGTTGACAAGAACGGTAAGGAAGATGAAAAGGCTTCAAGACGAGTAACCTTCAGATTTACAATCAACCTTAACGGTGTCTGATTAAACAACTCTATACAGAAAAACATATGGATACGCCCTGTGACATTCAATGTCACAGGGCGTACTGCTTTTTAACCTAACGGGCAAGAAGTCTCCCGCCTCTAGAGGCGGTGAGATGAATTGCCTTTCAGCCGTAGGCTGAATTATTGTTGACTATGAAACTGTTTAGTATCATTGCTAAAGAGGATATAATATGATAAAATAAAAGCAAAAACGAAAGAAGAATAAAGAATGAGAAAAAGCTATCCAAGCGATATAACAAAAAAACAATTTGAAATCGTAAG
>Ga0256407_10006191_pt1 | contig 18633 bp, 10 predicted proteins | sample RumenRJG_04DNA_FD_193489 | JGI IMG/M metagenome (GOLD analysis project Ga0256407, IMG submission 193489) | Bovine rumen microbial communities from Lethbridge, Alberta, Canada - RJG_04 | ecosystem: Host-associated > Mammals > Digestive system > Stomach > Rumen | place: Canada: Alberta...
TCGTGGAATTTAATCAGGACAAGAACGATTCGGTTGAGTCTCTGAAAACTTTAGAAAACAGTTTGCAAAATTGGTTGCAAGTGTTCAAGTTCCCTGCTGTGGAGCGAACGACCTACGACAGAGCGGAGTCGATTGCGAAAAATCAAATCTATCCCATCCTTGGAAAGAAAGTTGTCGGTGACATCACCGCCGCTGATATTAAAATGCTGCTAAACCATTGGATGACCGAGGGCTACGCATACACTACGGTCAAAAAAGTTTATGTGCTGCTCAACGAATACTTCCGTTATCTTTATCAGCAGGAGTTCATCGCGAGAAATCCGATGGCGAACGTTGAAATGCTAAAGAAAGCAAATTTTATGTCTGCCCAGGGCAAAGAAAATCTCCCTCCTACGGAGACAATCACAGTCTTTTCAGAGGAAGAAGTTGAAAAGTTCAAAGCGGAAGCGTTCAGCGTGTTCGGAAACGGAAAAAGGAAATATCAGCAGGCGGCAGCGTATGTGCTAATGCTGAACACAGGACTACGCACAAGCGAAGCGCTCGGCTTGCTCAACTCGGATATAGATTTGGAGAACCGCGTCATGCACGTTCAGCGCGGTGTGAAAGAGGTATCAAAGCGCGACGGAGTAACCGCCAAAAGCGGACGTGAAATATCTGTCGGCAAATTAAAAAGCGCCACCAGCAAGCGCGACATCCCGCTCAACGATACCGCGATCGAAATGATTAAAGATTTACGCAAAGAATTCTATTTCGGAGAGGATAGTCCGCTCATCCCCGACGAGCACGGCGAGGTCACCCGACCTGTCAACTTCCGCAAACGCTTCTACAGAATCCTCAAAGCCGCCGGAATAGAAACGAAAGGCTTGCACTCGCTCCGCCATACCTTCGCAACCCGATTAATCAACGGCACAAAGGATAAAGAAGGCAACATCAAATCCCTCACCCCAAAGCAAGTAGCTGACCTCCTCGGTCACACCACCTCGGAAATCACCGAGCTTTACTATGTCAAGAGAGATATGAAAATGCTCAACGGCATTACGGATGGGTTTGAGTTGTAAGAATCAACGCGCAGATGTAGCAAATTTAATTGCAACGTCTGCGCGTGTGTGGTAAAATTATGTCAAAAGACGGAGGTGTTTGCATGCCGATTCAAATTGAGAGAAACGATATTACAAAAATAAAATGCGACGCTATTGTTAACGCCGCAAACAATTCACTGCTTGGAGGCGGTGGAGTTGACGGCGCTATTCACCGTGCAGCAGGGCGCGGATTGCTCGAAGAATGCCGCAAGCTTGGCGGCTGCAAAACCGGTGAAGCGAAGATTACCGGCGCGTATAATCTGCCTTGCAAGTATGTGATTCATACAGTAGGCCCTGTCTGGCACGGCGGTGAATACGGCGAAGAACAACTCTTGATTTCCTGTTACCGTAATTCCCTGAAACTTGCGAATGAACATCAATGCGAAACCGTTGCTTTTCCCCTGATTTCCGCAGGCGTTTACGGCTATCCCAAGGACGAGGCGTTGAGAATTGCCGTTAACGAAATCAGTCGTTTCCTTCTTGAAAACGAGATGACCGTGACTATTGTTGTCTACGACAAACAAAGCTTTCAAATCAGCAAAAAGCTGATTGCCGACATCCGCGAATATATTGACGAGCGATATATCGACGAGCATTTTGTAGCGCGCAGCAATATTCTTTATTCTGACGGAAACTTACCAAAACGTTCATCCGCTAATCTGCGCGATGTTGTCGGCAGCGTGGATGAGAGTTTTTCGGAAATGCTCCTGCGCAAAATCGACGAAAAAGGAATGACTGACGCGCAGTGCTACAAGAAAGCCAATATCGACCGCAAGCTGTTCTCGAAAATCCGCAACAATCCCGGCTATAAGCCGAGCAAAGCAACAGCTATTGCCTTTGCTATTGCGCTCGAATTGTCGCTGGATGAAGCGACAGAATTGCTGCTCAAATCAGGCTATGCGCTCTCGCCGAGCAGTAAGTTCGATGTCATCGTCGAGTATTTCATCCGCAATCACCGCTATGATATATTTGAAATTAACGAAGCACTGTTTGAGTTTGACCAGCCGTTGCTGGGAGTGTAGTTCCAAAATACGAATGCCATAAGTAGATATTCGAGAAATGATGATACTATAACAATACCTACAGTCTGAATTGTGAGAACGACAGTCAGAGTTGCCAAAGGTGTAATTGAGAATTTAACCATTGACGGTCATACCGTTCACTGTGGAAGCCACCACGTCGATATTCTTACCGAAAAGGAATTGATAATGCCTATAATTTCTAGATTTGCATTTCAGTAAGAATGAAATTATAGAAATCATAAAGGATATGAACACTGTGTGTAATCTCGTAGGCTCACGCGGAAAAGACATTTTGCAGACAGACGCGTTCGGCGTGGTTAAAAGCGATGTTGTAAACGCTCCGGTTATTGACGAATTTCCCTATGTGATGGTGCGTGAACTTGCTGAGGCAATCGACACCGAGAATATGTACGCAATCGTAAGAAAAATTGTCGATACCAAAGCGTAAGAATGATAAAAATGATTTTGTAAATGTTTTGAAAAAACGCTAATCAAAAAAGGAATATTATGTGCGAAATTACCGATATAATGTTGAAATGCAATGAAATATATGATAAAATTTGAATATGATTAACGAGTATTAGTTCTGGAGAATGATATAAAATGAAAAAGCATAATGCAGTTTTTATTCAATGGATAAGTCAAAATAAAACTCAGAGAGACTTGCGATTGATTGCTTCCTTGAACCGATTCTTTGATTCTAAAAAGTTTTTAAGCAATAATGTTTTTTTCTCTGAAGATAGATGTTATATTAAACGAATCATTAGAAACATTAGAAGCGATAGATTCTTTAGACAATTATTCCATAGAGACTATTCTCGTGCCATATTTTTATTGAGAGATTATTTAAAGTATATTGAAGCTACCGAAAATCCCGAAGTAAAAAATATTGCAACTACAATATTTTCTGATGAGTCAGCCACTGAGACAACTGTGGATAATAACAAAGTTGATGCAAACGAGAAAAAAGAAACGAAAACAGATTTGGTGAACGACTCTGCTGAGTTAGTAACAGAAGCATTCGTTAATTTTGAAACATCTAACAACAAAGATGTTGAGTCAACAGAAACCGAGACGACTTTGCGTGAAGAATCTATTGATTTACCGAAAGAGACTTCCGAAATCAGTAAAACAGATGGTTTGTCTGCGGTCGAGAGACATAATCGGGATTCTTTTCTGAAAGAGTCGGTCGAAACTTCAACTGATAAAGCATCGGTAACTGTGGAAACATTTTATGAAACAGAGACCGAAGACAATCTTACCGTTGACGGATATCAATTAGATGTATCATCATTTATTGAGCCTCGTAAAGAAGTAAAAAGAAAAGATAATAAAAAGGCTCAACAGACAAGGAGTGATACGTCAAACCGTATATCAGATAAAAATCTCGCTGAGCATGACAAAAAGAAGTACAGAAGATGGGAGCACTCTATTACAGAAGTTAATTTCATTGGATCGGAAATTGTTCAACAAATAGTAGAGCAGTTAAAAGAGCTAAGGAACAAATATTCAGACGATATTCCTTTAGGTCTTGTTTATTTGCCGACGCCCAAATATGTTGAACTTAAGAAAATATGTGCAAAAAGCGTTATCCATCAAACAAATCGTATGTCACAGCTTGAAGCGTTAATTATCTCTATGACAATGGTTCAGTTTTGTATATATGAAAAAGTCGGAGATAATTTTTGGGATGATTTCTTTGGTTCATTCGGAGTTCAAACATCTCCTAAGCTGATGTCCTATTTTTCCAAAGCACTTTTATCTTTCTGCGTCAGTGAAAATTTGTATTTTTGCTACGAAAACGGAAAACGCAAATATGTAGAGACACTCAAAACGCATTCTATTATCAGTAAAGGTACGCTGACATCCATTATGGCTAACATTGAAGCCTATTATACTGAAATGCTTCACGAAAGCTATAATGCAAATACGATTGATAGTTATGTTGAAGATTATTTGTTTAGAATGAAGCAAGACCTTGAATCAGGAATGGCTTCTCGGTATTTGGTTCCCGTTGCCTATAAAACGGCTTGCAAAGAATTCTCTTTGGCAATGAGAGATTGTATAGACCTTGTATTATTCAACACAAATTCCTATCGATATAAGCTATCAAATTATTTGCATTCACCCATATCCTTCAATCGGTATTTTAACCAATGGATTTTAGATAAACGTACAAACAAAAAAGATAAAAAGACCAGAAAATCCCGTTCTGAAATCAGAAACAGCAGTCTGTTTAAGCCGACATTCTTTCTGAATCAAAGATTGAATCTGTATTTGTTTATTCCAAAGATGGAGTTGGATGAAAAATATGCAGATTGTGAGCCTGAGGTCGTTTTGTATAACGGCGTTGAGAGAATAGGAAATGCTTCGGTAAAGGTGCCTGTATTTGGTACATATAAGTTTTATACGGACGAGATCGAGATAAAAATACCCGATTTTTATCATAATCTTTCCGTTAAGATGTTTGCAGGTAACGAGGTCGTGTTTGATTCTGATAAGATGTTGTATCGCGATTATATGGTGTTTAACGAAAGTCGCGCGGAATATTTTTCACGGAAAATGCCCGATAATGGTTTCTTTTTGATGACATCACCAAAAGATGATGTAGCCGTTGACGGTTACTATGATGTAGTAAAGAGTGGTAAATACCGCGTTTATTCAATGGATTTATCCGAAGATAGTTTAGTAACTGTCAATACAATTCCCATTTTCAGGACCAGCGGTGACGATAATATCTCTATCAATGTGTTGGGTAAAGATGAAATAAAAACGGCTCGTATTATTATTGACGGTACTATTCACTATTTGTGGCGTTCTTATCCGCGCTTATTCGTCAAGTTAGAAAGAGGCTTCTCAGATGTTTACAGTCTGTGGATAAATCAAAAAAATGTTGCTCAAATTAATGACTCAGAAAAAGAGCAAACTATTAATCTTTCGGATCAGAGCAGCGGCAAGCTATCTGTTGTCATTAAGAAAAATAATGATAAAGTCATTTGGGAATACAATCTTTTCGTGGCTCCTCGTTTCCAAATTATCTTTGATAAGGGAATATATTATAATGATGCAGATGGATATATTGAGGATTTCTATGCGGAGAATATTGAAATAGGAGAGTATGAATATCCCATAGCATTTGATGCACGTGTTGGACACGTTCTTTTTGACGCAATGACAGATGATGGAATAAAAGCAAAGCTGCAGATTAATATTCCGTCTGTGAGTTGGACGCTGGGGAAAATAAACAGTACAACAGAGAACAATTATATCATGCAGCAAAAGATTGCTGAGAACGGTATGCTGCAAATTCATTCATCTGTACCCGATTTGCAGATTTTTGCCGCAAATCGAAAAGGCTTTCAAATACTGAAGAATAACAATGGACGAGTGAATTTATCCGCATATCGTTTTAGTGGTGAAGAATGCACGAATATTGGCATAGTAAAAGGGAAAATACAGATTAAATTTTTCGAAATCATTCATAAGCCCTGCATTCGTGAGTTCCATATTGATTCCCACGATAACGGAAGAAAAATGGATATTCAGTACCTTATATTTGGCGATTGTTCAATAACGATTTCACTTGTACACGAAGAATCTGTTTATACGGTTTTTCATTCTTCTGAATCAAATAATGTTTCTGTCGATTTGGATTATCCTGACGGCAGATATGAGGTTCGGGTGGAACTGTCCGAAGCAGACGAGTTCGGCTTTGGTTTAGAATCGCAAATTATTGAAACTATCCCATATATAATAGGAGATCCCGTGATACAAGCGATGTGTCAAAACAGTGAATATCAGATTACACAATGCAATATTGATGGAGTATTGAAGAGAATTAAGAACTTTTACATTGAAGGAATAAAAACAATTGTAGAAGGGCATATGTATGAGGCAAACGCCTGCTACTATAAATGGGATGCTTATTCAGGAGAGTATAAAAAGGCGTATTTTAGGACTGCAAATCCTGTTATTCTTAGGTTGTTCTCAATAAACGAAAACGTCCTTGAAATCATCATGACAGACAAGGAATATGACGGTTTTTTGTATAATAAGATTTCAGGTCATCTGATATCAGACGACCGTGGGCTTAAGGATAAAGAGGTACTCGACGTCCCTGATTTGTATATTGTTGAAATATAAGGAGTCTGATATGAAATTTAACCCTATCGAAGCATCAAGCAAAATATTAAATGACTACGTAGGATACTTGCGTACTACCTTTTTTATCAATGATGATACCTATATGCGGAAATTCAGCGAACAACTGCTTGAACACAATTATCTGTCAAAGGGTCCGTTCATTGATGTTACCGACTCGTTTAAAACAGGTTGTTCTCTCAAGGATCTGATAAATGAAGGCGTTGTTTCAGCAGAGTTTGAAAGACTTCAAAGTGAAGGACTTCCGCTTGAAAGACCGCTCTATAAACATCAGGAACAGGCTATTCGTGAAATCTCTCAAGGAAACAACGCTATTATCACAACAGGTACGGGTTCCGGTAAAACGGAATCGTTCTTGCTTCCGATTCTAAATTTTCTTATGAGAGAAAAGGAAGAGGGAACCCTGTGTGATGGCGTCAGGGCTATCATTATATATCCCATGAACGCTCTTGCAAACGACCAAATGAAACGTCTGAGAACCATATTGCGTAACTATCCGGACATAACATTTGGTACATACACAGGTGAAACGGAAGAACAGGATAACAGAGCGTACGAAAAGTACCTTCGCCAATACAAAACAGAACCGCTTCCAAACGAAAGGATATCAAGAGCACAAATCAAATCATCACCGCCTCATCTCATCATTACCAACTACGCGATGCTTGAGTATCTCCTGCTCAGACCCAATGACAATACGATTTTCAGCGGCAAATATGGCAGGAACTGGAAGTTTATTGTCCTTGATGAGGCGCACACATACTCAGGCGCTACAGGTATTGAGGTGTCTGTTTTGATTAAGCGGCTAAAGGCAAGAATTCAAAATGATAACAGAATCAATTACATTCTTACCAGTGCTACTTTGGGAAGCTCAACAGATGATAATCCCGATATTGTTCATTTTGCAAAAACCTTGTGCTCGGATGAAAGTTTCTTTGACAGTTCTATTATTCGTGCAGACCGAGTGATGATTAAGCCTCCGCAATCCTGTCTAACCTATCATCCTGATTGCTATGAAGTAATCAATACAAGGTGTGAGCAAACCGATTCGCCCAATGAAATCCATGAAATACTTTCACGCTATAATCCTGAGATTAAGTACAGTGAAAATATAGCTGAAATGATTTTTGATTTTTTACATGAGGATGGAATCTATTACACAATAAAAAACCTGCTCAATGAAGAAGCCCTGAGCGTTCATATGGTTTCAAAACGTCTCGGCTTGGATGAAAAGACATTGGTTTCCTTTATTTCGCTCGCAAGTAAGGCACGCAAAAACGGTGTCGAGTTATTTGACGGACGTTATCATTATTTCATTAAAGCACTTGCAGGAGCTTATATTTCGCTTGCTCCGTTTAAAGAAATTTTCCTTGAGCCTTTCTATCAGTATGAAGATCACAAGGTGTTTCGCTTTTCTGTTTGCCGTTCTTGCGGACAGATTTATCTCACGGGAAAAATGACGATTGATGAAAGTACTGACAAAAGACAGTTTACTTCAAAGTTAGAGCCTGGCGATACTCCCGAATATTATATTCTAACAGATAAATTCAAGGATGATGCTGAAAAGGACAATTTCATCATCTGCTCAAAATGCGGAACGGTTGCACGTGCGGGTGAACGAAATCCGAATTTTTGCAAATGTTCTTTTCGATATGTCAATTATATAACACGAGTCAATTCCGAAAAGGCATTGATTAAACATTGTGAGTGTTGTGATTATACAAACAATCACAGCGGGATTTTGCGTGATTTCTATGTGGGTCAGGATGCAGCAACAAGCGTAGTCGCAACCTCGCTTTACGGCGTTCTTCCATCGGCGATACAAAAGATAGCTCCAGTACAAGTTGAAAGCACAGATGATGAATTTGGCTTTGGCTTTGAAGAATGCGCTACCCCGAAAAATGAACTAATCAGCGAAGCACTCACCAAGCAGTATCTCATATTTTCCGACAGCCGACAACAGGCGGCATATTTTGCCTCTTATTTTGATGGTACCTATCACAATATTCTGAGACGCCGTGTCCTGATAGAAATATTAAAAAATAACCGCAAATCATATGAAGGCGGCGTTTCCGTTAAAAGACTGTGCGAGGATTTGTATGCGGCGTTTAATTTGTATCAAATTTTTGATGAGGATGACCGCGAAAAGGAAGCTTACAAAACGATAATATACGAGATGGTTTGTAATGATCGTCACGGCTTGGAAGGTTTGGGTATCATACGTTTTTCGTTCAACACAGAAATACATATAGGCGTGTTTAGAAATAACGAAACACAGGCTGTCATTAACGTGTTAGCAGATAGCTTCAGACGCGACATTTGTCTGTATTATGATAATATTTGTACGCTTACTCCCGAAGATAAGACTTTCTTTCAGTACTCAGCATATGACAAGGGTTATGTTTTAAACCCTGCAGATAAAACAGATTATAATTTTTGCTGGTTGGCGAAAGTAAATGATAACTACCGAACCAGTTTTCTAAAACGGTTGAGCAAGGAAATGGAGGGCGCAGAGTGGAGTCTTGAAAAATGCAACAAATTTCTGTCCACAGTATGGAATCGCGTCTTTAAGCCTTGCTTGAAAACCAACGATAATCTGCACTATCGCTTGGACATCACTTCCTTCAAAATATACAGTGTGTATTCTGAAAACCGCGAGATTTACTTCTGCAATAAATGCGGAAGACTGACCTCAAGTAATGCGGACGATGTTTGTCCCACTTTCCGTTGCGACGGCAGATTAAGTGTGTTTAACCGTAATTCGCAAAAAGATAATCATTATATCAATATTTACACTAACCTGAATATTTATGATCTCAAGATAAAAGAGCATACAGCGCAGCTTAGTGTTGACAAAGCAAAGGAGTATCAAGAAGCTTTTGTCAATAAAAAGATAAACATTTTAAGTTGTTCAACTACGTTTGAAATGGGCGTAGATGTTGGCGATTTGGAAACCGTTATGATGAAAAACATGCCGCCTACTCCGGCGAATTATATTCAGCGTGTGGGACGTGCAGGTAGAAGAACCGACAGTGCAGCTTATGCACTCACCTTTTGTAAAACAGCTTCACATGATACCAATTTCTTTAATCATCCGTCAGCGATGATTAAAGGAAACATTAAACCGCCTTACTTTACAACGGATAATGAAAAGATTGTGCATCGCCACGCATATGCAGTATGTCTGTCGGAGTTTTTCAGGAAGAACCCTAGCTCGTTTAAAGATGCAGAGACCTTGATGTTGACTCCGAATTTTAATTTGCTGCTGCAATTTGTCGAATCCTCACATACATTCTTAAGTCGTATTGTACGCGAATCTACACCCGCTTCACTTCATGGTAAAATTGACCTATGGCTTGAGATGTTGGTTTCTGGTGATGGCGAACTGATGATAGCCCGAGATACATTGAAAAATGATATCGAAAAGCTGGAAGAAGCCTATCAGCTTGCAAAAACGCAGATGGAGGAAAAAAATCAGGGAAATTATGCAGTTATCAGAATTCAAAAAGAAATCCGCTCATTGAAATCTGAAAACATTATTGCCTTTTTATCTCGTAACAACATAATTCCGCGTTACGGATTCCCTGTTGACTGTGTAGAGTTGAAGACACGCCAGAACAGTGACTATACAAAGGGACCGCTGAGACTACAAAGAGATATGAAAATTGCGGTCAGCGAATATGCACCCGGTTCACAAATTATTGCCGATGGTATGTTATATACCAGTAGGTATATTTCCAGACCAGCTAACAACAATCACGATTGGCGCATGTATGATTTTGGGTATTGTGAAAATCCAGAGTGTGAGAATGTAAATGTAAACATTCATACTTTTGACGAACATTCACAAATGGGAGTATGTAAATACTGCCATTCGGGTAATGTGCGAAAAACAGGAACCTTTATTGTGCCGAGTTTCGGTTTCACAGCAGATATAAATGTTGTGAAAGCAAATATGCGCAAGCCCGAAAAGACATATAATGGCAGGATACATTATATTGGAGATAGAAATGCACGCGAATTAAGCCAATCAAAACAGCACACTATCGGAGATAGAGTAATCAATGTTATTTCATCCTCAAACGATGAGCTTCTTATCATGAATAACTCCGAATTTTATGTTTGTCAAAGTTGTGGATATGCCATGAAAATCAGCCAACCATTTGCACCGAGGTTTGCAAAGCCCAAGGGACGCCATAAAACGCCATATGGCAGAGAATGTACTTCTGATACACTGGTAAAGCGATCTCTTGGACATATGTTTAAAACAGATGTTGTTTGCATGAACTTTGACTATATAGCTGACAGAGGGGAAAGGTATTCGCTGCTGTATGCTTTGCTTGAGGGAATCAGCCGTTTTCTGGAAATTGAACGCACAGACATCGACGGATGTGTTCAGACTGTTTATAATAATGGCCAGTACGAAACTTCTGTTATCATATTTGATAATGTTCCCGGTGGAGCAGGTCATGTATCTCGTATCGCAGGATTTTCAACAGAGCAATTCAAAAAGGTGCTGGGCGCCGCCTATGACGTAGTTGCAGAATGCACCTGTGGCGGCAAAACCGGTGACGCAGCGTGTTATAACTGTTTGTGTAACTACAGCAACCAATTTATACATCCATTGCTTAATCGTCAAAAAGCAATTAACTTTTTATCTAACCTAAAACTTTAACGAAAACGAACACTGCAGCACAAGATAAAATAGGACAATACTTAATGTGGCTCGACGACTTTACCACCCTCATACAGCGTGGACTTTAAAAAACCGTTTATTAATGTTTGTCAGCGTAAGTGTTATTGCTTTAGGTTTGACTAATATTTGATACAAAACTAAAATTCAACATGGATATGATTCGGAGGTGAAGTCATATGAAAGGCTCAGAAATTAAATTAGCACGGTATATGCAAGGCGCGAGCAAACGCTTTGTAATTCCGGTATATCAGCGTAACTATGAGTGGAAAATAGAAAACTGCAAACAGCTTTATGATGATTTGGTAAAGGTCATTAAAAACGGGCGCAAGAGTCATTTCTTCGGCAGTATTGTATCCGTATATGACGACGACGGTCAAAATGAAGAGTACCTTGTAATCGACGGTCAACAGAGATTAACAACGATATCTATTTTATATCTGGCAATGTATAATCTACTGAAATCCGGACTGGTTAAAGCTGATGACGCTCAATTATGTGATAAAATCTATAAAGGCTATTTGATTGATGAATGGCAGCCGGAGGAGACGCGCATTAAGCTGAAGCCTGTCAAAAATGATATGGCGGCGCTTAAGCGTCTGTTTGATGACAAATCCGAGCATATCCGCGAATCCAATCTGACTGTCAACTATGATTATTTCTACAATCGTATTCAGAAAGACGAAATTACGATTGACGAGCTGTACAGAGCTATCGGCTGCTTGGAAATCATTAAAATTACGCTTAACGGCGACGATAATCCCCAACTGATTTTTGAAAGTCTTAATTCTACCGGTTTGGATTTATCGGAGGGTGATAAAATCCGCAACCTGATACTTATGGGACTTTCAACCGAGAAACAAAATACCTACTATGAGCGCTATTGGAATAAGATTGAAATTTTAACAAAATACGATGTATCTTCGTTTGTTCGTGATTATTTAAGCGTTAAGAATCAATCTATTCCGCCATTGCGTAAGGTTTATGCTGTTTTCAAAGAATATGTTGAACTATCAAAAGCAGATACCGAGGATTTGCTAAAGGATTTGCTCGCCTACGCAAAGCGGTATAATATGCTGCTGGTCGGTGGCTTAGGCAACCGCACAATCGACAGCTGCATTCATCGTCTGAACCGCTTAGAAACATCTGTTGTCCGACCGTTTTTCTTAGAAGTGTTGAGATTGTTCGATGAAAAGAAGCTCACCTCGGAGGATTTAGCGGAAATATTTGCCGTTACCGAGAGTTATCTGTTCCGCAGAACAATTTGCGATTTGCCGACCAACTCGTTAAATAAGACATTTTTAATGCTTCACAAGGAGATAATGCGCTATGACGGTACAGAGGATAATTATGTCGAAAAACTGAAATATGCTTTGATTTCGAAAAAAGAGCGCGTTAGATTTCCCGATGACGAGGAATTCGGCAGGAATTTTGCGGAACGCCAGATTTATTTGATGCAGAGCAAAAATAAGATTTACATTCTTGAAAGACTCGAAAACTTCGGAACTGCTGAGGATAAAGACGTCTACCGCCACTTTGATGAGGGCGACTATTCAATCGAGCATATTATGCCGCAGCACTTGACGCCGGCTTGGATCGAGGAGCTTGGCGAGGATTACGAGCGGATTCATGAAACATGGCTTCACAGAATTGCAAACCTGACCTTAACCGCATATAACTCCAAGTACAGCAATAATACGTTTGCCGACAAAAAGAATATGAAAAACGGCTTTATCGACAGCGGTATTCGTATGAATACATACATAAGCCGACATGATAGTTGGTCGTTGGCTCAGTTGGAGGAGCGCAGCGAATACTTGAAGGACAGGGCGTTCTCTATTTGGAAGTTGCCAGAAACGGAGTATTGCCCGGCAGAAAAGGAGCTTGATTTCTTCACTCTTGCCGACGACACCTCCATGAGCAACAGGTTTATTTCAAGGTTTGTATATAAAAACACCGAACAGCCTGTATCGAGCTGGGTTGAAATGCTTCAAAAGGTATTGCAAATACTGTATGATGAAGATAAGAGCATCTTGATTCAGTTAGGCGTTTCAAACGAATACGGTGTGGCACAATTCTTTTCGTATGACGAAAACAGCTTTAGGAAGGCTGTTGAAATATCCGAAGGTTTATTTGTGAACACAAACACAAACACCTCCAGCAAACTGAATCTGCTTGAAAAACTTTTTGAAATGTATAATATCGATTTGTCGGAATTGGGCTTTTATCTCAGGAACACTGCCGAAGAGCGGGAAAGTGAAAGCGGAACACGCTATGAAATTCGCCGTAAATACTGGGCGAATGCTTTACCAGTTCTTAAAGAGGCAAATGCTGAAAATGGTGCCTTTGAAAATGTTGATTTTTCAAAAGCGAATTGGATAAATGGCTATATCGGGATTACAGGATTCAATATTGTTTGCGTTGCTAACTATAACACTGCCCGAGTTGAAATGTATCTCGGGAAGAGCGATAAATCCTTAAATAAGAAAGCTTATGATGCTCTTGTCAAGCATAAAGCTGAAATTGAATCCGCTGTAGGCAGCGCTTTGGTTTGGCAGCGCGGTGACGATATAAAAGCTTCAAAGGTATATATTCAGCTTAATAATTTTAGTATTGAGAACGAATCCGATTGGTACCGTATGGTTGAGTTCCAAGCAAAATGGAGCAAGAAGTTTTATAGTGTGTTGGTACCCATAATAAAGCAGGAAAAAACACAGTATCTTGACTAAGATATAAGGAAATGACTTATGAATAAAGACAATCCACATCAGCTTATCAACGAATAGAGGCAAAAACGATATGGAGGAAGTAAATGAATTTTGATTTTCTAAAGAATCTTAGTGAGTTTAGTTACATTTACGAGAATTGCAACAACGCAGAAAAACTTGCCGTAAATATGCCGGTGCAAAGCGTATTCACTTCGAGAAAAAGCGCGGAATTATTAGCAAGGTTTATTTATTTAGTTGCACATAATCAGAAAATGGAAGAGCTTACTTTTGCAGATATTCTTGCCGATCAGACGGTTCGTAACTTTATACATAATAGAGATGTAATGAATGCATTCCATTATATTAGAAGAAACGGTAATCGAGCAGTTCACGGAGATAATCAAGAAGAATCCATAGATGCGATAGCAGTTCTTGAGGATCTTCACTATGTTGCAGGTGAAACAGCCTGTATTCTAGGCTTGATTAAAAATTATCCATCTTTTAATAGTAAGATAGAGTTGTATCCTAATGCAAAATTTGTAGAAGAGCGAGATATTGAAGCAAAGGCGCAAAAAATGTTCATTGAGTATGTAAAGAAATACAACGCTCAAGTTGAACGTAATGCTTATTACCAGCGCAATATTGATAACTTAATAAGTGAATTCGATTCTATGGGTTCAATATTTCAGATAGTTCCGGGTGAGGTTGACTTAAACGAAGTTCTGGAATTTAAAACTAAGCCGGTGCATCCAGGCTCCTTAAAGCCCATACAAGCATATTATGGCTTTTTAGGAATTCGCAAAATCAAAGAAAATAGAGGTGAATTATGTAGAGAGCTTGAGGGAAGAAATATAGAATTCACTGGAGAACTTACTATATATGGGGAAAACGGATACACTACCTCAGATTTGGGCGAGTTTGTATATGGCGTATTAAAAGATTTACCTTCAGCGGATGGTTTTAAAATAGTCAGTGAATATAGTGGACCTTCTGTTGACCATTGGTTTGAAGCGAACGAAAAGGAACGCAAAGAAGAATTTACCACAGAATTAGAGGAAATCGGAAAGACGGAAAAATTCACCTACATATTATATGAATTCTTATATAACCACGGTGAAGGACGGATTAGAAAATTTAGAAATGGTGAATGGATAGATTTAGAAGAAAAATTCACAACGGATATAATTGATAAAGATTTTGGTATTGATTGGTGGTGCTGGAATTTGGATTTAGGTGTGGAATTTGATTTTGACAAGTATCCGGACATTGTTAATTCGCTTCATCAGTGCGTACGCAATAGCATACCTAAAGATCAGGTGAAATATTGTGAGGATACTTGGGAAGAAGGAGAGGTTGGTATTCTTGTTAGTTCTATCTCATGGTATCCAAGGAAGCTCCGAGTTGTTCAAGATTTCCTAAATGCAATAAATGATATTCTAAAGCCAATAATAAATGAATGCGATAGAAGTGGCTCTGAAGGCAAGTGGTATATCAAAGAAGCACCATTTGCTATTGCTACTTGCGTTTGGACAAACAATGGATTTATTATTAAAGGCACACGGATTTGATTTTGAAATCATAAGGAAATTTGCTGAAAACAAAGGTGAGAAAACTATGATCGTAAACAGTGGCTACAGGAAAAACGGTTTTGACGCGCACGGCGGCAAGCTACTCCAAAAGAAGGATATGGATTTCTGGATGAACCTTCCCGAAAGAACCGACCCGAGCGGCGTTTGCTTTGAGCTCGGCGAAGAAGTAGAAGAAGTGGAGCAGGGCTTCTTTGAATTAGTTCCGACGATATGCGAACTTTGGATATTGAACCCGAATTGCAGGCTGTATCTGTCCGAAACTGAAAAGGCGCTTTTTCAAAAGAATAACGTCCTCATCAGAGGCGAGTTCGACACTTCCGCCGAAGCTTTTGCCAAAGAAAACCACCTTCGTTTTCTTCATATAGACACCGTGATAGCAAGAGAAGGCGACTATTTTGAGCGCGGGATAGATATTCTCACTCTCTGCTTTTATCATGATGGCAGCGCGTATATCAATCAGGATGAAAAATGCCAAGGCATATCCGCAGGAAATACAGGCGGCGGAGAAGTTGATATCAATCTCCCTAAGGATTTCTACAAAACAATGTCGGCAAAAGATGTCGCCGGAATGTGCTGGGGGAATTGTTATGACGACATCCTGAAAAGAGGCATATTAAACTCAATGATGAAAAAGGCTGCAATGAAGAACGGATTTCTTCAGGATTACACAAAGAAATGATAGAATAAAGCAATCTCAAAATTTGCGACGCTGTAAACAAAGATAACGCAAAACTCCGCAACGCCATACGCAGGTGTTGCGGAGTTTTTGTTAATCGTAACCGCTCAATGACCACCCCTCTACAATAACTCGCCAAAATATGAGATAATAGATTGGGATAACTACTCCCCAAAACTCCAAATAAGTGCAATTAGAGTTTTGGGGAGTAAAATTTGACAGAGGTGAGTGATGAAATGAACGAGCTAATGGATATCAGAAGGCAGTGCCGGCTTAACCAGTGGAGTATGATGGTGCAGGAACGCAAGGACAGCGGGCTTTCGATACGCGCGTACTGCGAACAAAAAGGCATCGGAGTTAAAACGTACTACTACAGGCTGAAAAAGTTGAGAGAGGCGGCAGTTGAATCAACTCAGCCTGAGATAGTTCAGGTAGAAGCTCCTGAGATACTCGAACAGAAAAGCATTGTAATACAAAGCGGTAATACATCAATTGAGATTCCCAGAAACGCCAATCCCGAAACCGTCAGGGCGGCGGTGTCCTTCCTGAAGCAGCCATGATCGATCTGTCAAATATCAAAAACTACTACATAGCCTGCGGATACACCGACCTTCGCCGCGGAATCGATGGGTTAGCGCAAATCGTCACGCTGCAATACGGCTATGAAATCGATGAAAACAGCCTGTTCCTGTTCTGCGGACGAAGAACCGACAGAATCAAAGCCCTTTGGTTTTCGGGCGACGGATTTGTACTTCTGTACAAGCGTCTGAATAACGGCAGCTTTCAGTGGCCGCGCTCAAAAGATGAATTGAAAATGCTGACTCCGCAGAGCTTTCGGTGGTTAATGGAAGGCTTGACGATAGAGCAGAAAAAGGTTATAAAAAAGTGCCGTCAGAAGGATATGTTTTAACAAGAAAAAATCTTGTAATAACTGTGGGAAATTGGCTTAAACACTGGACTTATCGCCATTTTTGTGGTATAATAATACCAGTTAAAAACCACAGAAAAGGCGGTGCGGAAATGTCTCAAAAACCAAATAAACCTTCCAAAAGCATCGCCGAATACGAGCATGAAATCAGCACTTTGAAAGCTGAGATAGATGACCTCAAATTGAAACTTGAGCATATGAACGAGATTCTTGTGAATATGCAGAGAGCGCGTTTCGGGCAGTCAAGCGAGAAGCAGAAGTACGTTTCTCCCGACCAGCTCAGTATCTTCAACGAGGCGGAGACAGAGCAGGATCCGAAGGCTCCCGAACCTGATGAAAAAACGATCATAGTTCCCGAACACAAGCGCAAACCCAAGAAATCGCTTGAAGATAAAATCAAGGAGCTGCCGTCTGAGGACGTCATCCTTGAGCTTCCCGAGGAGGAAGCTGTCTGCAATCACTGCGGCAAACCCCTGCGCAAAATGGGCAAGAAATTTTTGCGCAAGGAAATCGTCACAATGAAAAAGGTGGTAAAAGTCGTCAATTACTACGCTTACACATACACCTGCGACAATTGCGAGAAGAACGAGGGCGTTTCGAGAATATACAGTGTCCATGCTCCCGAGCCGCTCATCAAGCACAGCTACGCATCCCCGTCGCTGGTCGCGGACGTGATGACGCAAAAGTACGTAGACGGCGTACCCTTGGCACGGCAGGAAAAGATATGGCTGCGCGACGGCTTTGAGCTTTCAAGAGCAACGATGGCGAACTGGATGATCAAGGTTGCCGAAAAGTGGCTGAAACCGCTCTACAAGCTGATGAGAAAGCGGCTTCTTGAAAGCAGCGTCATCTATGCCGACGAAACCGTGGTACAGGTGCTCAAGGAAGAGGGCAAGACGCCGCAATCAGATTCAAGAATGTGGGTATACGGCTCTGACCTTCGTTCCGGAAAGGCGATACGCATCTTTGAGTATCAGCCGGACAGAACCGGAGAACGGCCCAAACGGTTTTTGAGCAGCTTTAGCGGACATCTTGTAACCGACGGCTACACCGCGTATAACGCTGTTGAAAATGTCACTCGCTGCGGTTGTTGGGCGCATATGCGCAGAGCATGGCGCGACGCGATGCCGAAGGGTGCGACGACGGGGAATTCCAAAGCGGCGGTCGGCTACAATTACTGCAACAAGCTGTTCGCTTTGGAGAAAAAATGGAAAAACGTGAGCAACGCTCAAAGATTGGAAAATCGGCATAATACGGCTGAAAAGCTGGTCGACGAGTACTTTCTTTGGGTGCGTTCTGTCGACCCTGTTGTCGGCAGCAAGCTGGAAGACGCGGTGAATTACGCGCTGAATCAGGAGCAGTATCTGCGTGCGTTTTTGAAGAACGGCGAGGTCGAGATTTCCAACAACTTTGCCGAGAACGCGATCCGCCCGTTTGTCATCGGACGAAAGAACTGGCTGTTCTCCGACACCGTCAAGGGTGCGAAATCCAGCGCGATCATCTACAGCCTGATTGAAACGGCAAAGGCAAACGGTGTTGAGCCATACGCTTACCTCACGCTCGTCTTGACGGATATGCAGTACATGGGCAGACCGTTTTCCAACGAAGAGCTTGAGAACTTTATGCCGTGGAGCGAGGAGTTAAAAGAATCCATCGCAAGCAGGACAAGACCGGCATCATTGTCAGAAGAATAAAACTCTGTATATACTACGCGAAACCCTTTGCTTACTGCGGAGGGTTCGCTTTATATCAGTGGGGTGATTATTAAGCGGTTACG
>Ga0256407_10006192_pt1 | contig 18631 bp, 4 predicted proteins | sample RumenRJG_04DNA_FD_193489 | JGI IMG/M metagenome (GOLD analysis project Ga0256407, IMG submission 193489) | Bovine rumen microbial communities from Lethbridge, Alberta, Canada - RJG_04 | ecosystem: Host-associated > Mammals > Digestive system > Stomach > Rumen | place: Canada: Alberta | collected...
AAAAAAAAAAAAAAAAAAAAAAAAAAAAAAAAAAAAAAAAAAAAAAAAAAAAAAAAAAAAAAAAAAAAGAAGAAAAAAAAGAAGAAGAAAAAAAAGAAGATAAAAAAGATGAAGATAAAAAAGAAGATAAAAAAGAAGAAAAAAAAGAAGAAAAAAAAGAAGAAAAAAAAGAAGATAAAAAAGAAGAAGAAAAAAAAGAAGAAGAAAAAAAAGAAGAAGAAAATAAAAAGAAAAAAGAAGAACAACAACAAATAAAAAGAAATTCAATAAAAAAAAAGTCAATAAAATTACCAACATATGAAATAAAATTTGACATAAATAAAATATATCATGATAAAAATTTTCAAATAGAATCAATTCCATATTTCTTTGGAAGTCATTTTTCAAATCCAGCATACGTATGTTATTATTTATCAAGAGTATTTCCATTTTCTTTTGCAGCAATAGAAATTCAAGGAAATAATTTTGGTGCTGCAGATAGATTATTTATGAATTTAGAAAGAAGTTTTACAAGTTCTTCAACAGAAAAAAGTGATATTAGAGAATTAATTCCAGAATTATTTTATTTACCAAATTTATTTCAAAATTTTAATAATTTAAATTATGGAAGTTTACAAGATAAATCAAAAAATCCAAATGCTACTTCTAAAATATTAAGAGAAATACATAAAATTCCTCCTCCTAATAAAATTTTTGTTAATGAAGTTTTAACTGGATTTTGGAATGAGAATAATCCTAATTTTTTTGTTTTAATTCATAGAAGAATTTTAGAAAATAAAAAATTAAATATTAATGATTGGATTGATTTAATTTTTGGTATTTATTCTTATGGGGAAAAAGCAAGAGAAAAAATGAATTTATTTATGCCTTATTGTTATGATAATGTTGTTTCTTGTAGATTAAGTAATATTGAAAAAGGAATGGTTATAAGTTATTTAAAGTTATTTGAATTAGGTGTTAATCCTAAACAAGTTTTTTTTACTCCACTTGAAAATAGAAAAAAAATTAATGAATGTAATAATTATGTAGAAATTAAAATTCCATTAAACAATAAAAATAATTATAATGTTAAATATTTTTCTTTTAATCAAAAATTTTTTGAGATTAAAGATGAAATGATTTATGAAAATGAAATTAATAATTTTCAAATTAATAAAATTCAATATAATGTAAATAATATTTTTAAAGAGAAAAAAGAAACATTTTTATCAAAAATAACATCTTTTTCTATTTATAAAGCATCATTAGTTAAATCATTTTATATTTTAGGTTTAGAAGATGGAATTACTTTAATTTATATTAAATTTGAAGAATTGAAGATTTATAATTTATATAAAATATTAACTAATCATTCAAAAAGAATTAATTTTATTAATTCAAATGATAATTTAAATATGTTTATTGATTGTTCAAATGATGATTATATTCATTTATATACTTTACCAAATGTAAAATTAATTCATTCAATTAAAATTCCAAATGTTAAATTTGTTTTATTAACATCATCACCTTTACCTGGATTTATAACAATTACTAATAAAAATATATTTATGTTTAATATTAATGGAGAATTAGTTTATAAAATTGAAAATAAAATGCAAATAATACAACCAATAATTATTCATGATGAAGAATTTAATGATTACTTATTAAATATTAAAAATAAAGAAAATATTAAAAATAATAGTACAAGTGGATTCACTGAGATATCACAAAATAATGATAATAGATATGAATTAATTAAATTACCTTTACTTCAAGTTTTTAATTAAATAAAATAATTTAAAAAATATTTAAATTTTATATTAAAAATTATTATTAGTATTTATTAATATATTAATAGTCAAAATAAATATGAGCAGAAATAAAATAATATTTTTATTATCTTTTTTATTATCATTAACTTACTCTAATATTATTCCTTCAGATTATATAATTTCTTTAAATGATAATAATTTTGAAGAAGCATTTTCAAATTATAAAAATTTATTTATTGAATTTTATGTAACTTATTGTACATATTGTATTTCATTTTATAAAAATTTTGAAGAAACATCAAAATTATTTAATAATGAAAATATAACATTTGTAAAAGTAAATTTAGAAAAAAATGAAAAATTAATTAAAAAATTTAAAATTGATTATGACCCTTATTATTTATTATTAAAAAAAGATGAAAACTTTAGTAGAATTTATAAAGGTCCATATAATATAAAAGAATTTGAATTTTTTATAAGAAAACATTTATATAATTCAGTATTTGAAATTAAAAAAATTGAAGATTTTAGAAATTATTTTTCAAATAAAAATCCTTCTATTATTTATTTAAAAAATGATAATGTAAATAATGAAAATTTTGAAATTTATAATAATTTCTCTTTATCAGAAGATAAATATCATTTTTTTTCATTAATAAAATCAAATGAATTATTAAATTATTTTAATATTACAAAAGAAAATCAAAATTTAAAAGAAGATTTAATTTTAATAATAAAAAACTTTGATAATTTTCATGATGAAATAATAATAAAAAAATCTCCTATAATAACATATAAATTTTTATTTAACTTAATAAGAACTTATGCTTATCCAAATATAATAAAATTCAATGATGAAAGTAGAAAATTGATTTTTAATGATAAAAAACCTTCTTTAATCCTTTTTAAATATATAAATTTAAATAATAAATCAGAAGAAAATTTTAAAAAAATTTGTTCAGAAATAAAAAAAAATATACAATGTATAATTTCAGGTTTAATGAGTCAAGATGAACCAAAATTAGGTGATTTAATAGGAATAACTAATTCAGATTTACCAATTTTTTTTATTATTGATACAAGAATTAATATAACTTTATATAAATTTGAAATAAAAAATAATGAATTTGATTATTTTTTACTTAAAAATTTTATTAATAAATTTATTAATAATACTTTAGAAAAATATATTAGAAGTGAAAAATTTGATGAAAAATATTTTTATCAAGAACCAATTTTTAAATTAATTGGAAATAATTTTGAAAAAGAAATTATATTTAATAATCATTCAAATGAAGATTATGTTGTTTTATTTTTTAAAAATTCTTGTATTAAATGTCAAATGTTTTATTCTATTTATCAAAAAATTGCTTTTAAATATTCTTTAAGAGTTAATAAACATATTAAATTTTTTAAAATTGATATTCAATTAAATGATTTACCAAATGATTATTATATTGAAAAAATACCTTTTGTTTACTTTTATAAAGCTGGAAGTAATAATTATATTAAATTAAATTATGATGAAGTTTTATATGAAAAAGATTTAAATGATTTTATATTAAAATATACTTCTTTCCCTCTTAAAGAAGTTACAATGGATGAAATAAAATTAATGATGTATAAAGAAAATCATCCTGATAAAAATGATTTAAATGAGGATTTGTAATAAAATTATATTTATATATAAAATAATTAATATATAATTATTAAATATATAATAAATAAATTAAAAAAATTCATTGTTTTAGGTTATTATTTCTTTGTGGATTTATATTTTTTTGTATTAGTATTAATATTATAAATGATTTGATTATTTAATTTTTAATAAATATTAAAAATAATTTTATGATTTAAGTATATTAAAAATATCTATTTTTAATCTGATTTATCCATTAAAAATATTAGTTTAATTTTAGAATTTTAATAAATTTTAATTGATGGATTATAATTATAATTTGATATTCAAAAAATAATTTATTTTTAATTCTTTTAATTGATATAAAATATGTCAAATTCAATTGAGGATATAATTACATTTAATAAAGAAGAAAATAAATTATATTTCAATAAAAATTATCTAGAAAAATTAATTAATTTATTAAATAATTTAAAAGATGAAAATGAATCTGAAGAAAATAAGAAAAAAGAAACTTTACAAAAATTAAAAGAAATATTTATTGAATATAAAGAAATTTCAATAATTATAATATCTTCTTTTTTCTATGATGAAAATAATCAAATTGATTTAATAGAAATTTTAATAGATATCTATTTAAAAAATGAAAATTTAAGAGAAGTATCAAAAGATTTATTAAAATATTTATTAGAAAATATTACAATTGAAAAAAGATATTATGATTATATTTATTTTAAAATTGGAGTTGATCATAGAAAAAACAATTTAAATGTTCAAAAATTATCAATTTATATTAAATTACTTTTATTATTTTATGGAAAAGAAATTGAAAATAAAAAATTTTTCCCTAAGAGATATTTATTTTTTTTAAATCCAAATGAATCAATTATTAAAACAAATATAACAAAAGAAAATAAATTATTTTTAAGAAATAATTTTTCAATTTATATTTCTTTTTTAATTGATAAATATTCAAATAATGAAAATTGTGATTTAATTGGTTTTACCTTAGAAAATGAACATAATTTAAATATAAAATTAAATCAAAATATAATTAAAGTATATTATGATAATGACAAATGTTATGAAAAATTGAATTTAGAAATTAATTTAAATGAATGGATTATTTTAAAATTTAATATTGAAGAAAATGAAAATAATGAAAACAGTATAATGAATTTATCAATAATTTCATATAAAAAAAATATAAATGATGATAATTATATTTTAAATGAAGAAAAGAAAAGTTGTGAATTTGAAATAAAAAAAAAATTAATATATTCAATTTCTTTTTTAAGAAATTTTAAAGGGAAATTATTATATATTTTTTCAACTAATCAAAATTTATTTCAAGAAAATAATAATGAAAATATGAATTTAATATTTGGAAAATTAAATAAATTAAATTTAGACAAAATAAAAATTAATAATAAAGATTTTAATTTTATATTTTCTCCTTTTTTATTTAATGAAAAAAATTTTGAAATATTTGATCCTTGTCAAAATTATAAATGTTATTTAATTAAACCAGAAAATAATTTTTATCAAAATTATATTTATAATTATCATAATTTTAGAAAAAATATTTTTTTTATAGGAAATATTAATTGTATTATTCCTCTTTTTGAATTTTTATATTTATCAAATAAAGAAAGAGAAGAAGAAAAAAAAATTCAAATTGATATTTTAAATGATTTATTTTATCTTATTGAAATTCTAAATGAATCAAATAAAAATATTATTATTATTAAAGACAGTAAATTTTATAAAATCATAAGTTTTTTCATTGAAAAAATTGAAGATGAAATATTGAATCAAAGTTATTTTTTAGAATTTATAATAAACTTTTTAAAAAAAAATGATATCATTTTAAATGATAATAATTTATTCAAATATATTTTATTTAATTTTAATTTATTTGAAAAATTAACTGATGAAAAAAAAGAAAAATTATTTTCTACTTTGTTTTTATCTAATATTTATGAAAAAATAATTGATAATTTTTCTTTTTCAAATATATTAATAAATATGACTAATTTTAATGTTATAAGTTCAAATATGAGAGATATTTTAGTCAAGCTTTATGCTTTTTATAATAATAAAGAAAAAGAATATGAATATGAAAAAAAAGGTATAACTTATATTTCTAAATTATTATGTATAAAATATCATGAAGAATTGATTAATTTATTATTTCAAATAATAGAATATGAATTCATATCAGAAAAATGTTTTTTAGAATTAATTAAAGAAAGTTTTAGAGATACAATTATTCTTTTTTTTATAAATGAAAAAAGAATAAAAATGCAAATGGAATTTATAAATTTGATAAAATTATTAACTGAAAAATATTCAAATCAATTAAATGGAGAGAAAAATAAAAAAGAAATTAATCAATTAACTAATTTTTTAATTTATTATTATAAAGTTGAATCTTTTCCAGATAATTTAAATAAAAGTCCAACAATTAATCTTAATCAAAGAACAAATAAAAAATTGGATATTTATTTTATTGAAAGTATGAATATTATATATAGATATATTTTTATAGAATTAGTTAATATAAAAGAAATTAATAATATTACTTTGATTGATCCTTATAAAATATATAATGATAATTTTATTTATAGTTTAATTAGAGAATTATTTCAATTTAAGTTTCCTGATAATTATGCAGATAATGTTTTAAATAATTATTATATCTATCATCAATTTATAAAATTTATTTATTATCAAATTATTTTATATGATAATTCTGAAAATAATGAATTAAAAAATCAAATAAATATACATAAAAATTATTTTTTAAAAAAAATAAAATTACACCAATCAAATTATTTTTTGAAAGAATCAATTAAGAAATTAAAACAATTATTATTTGAATCATTTATTTTTTCAATAAAGGAAAGAAATAAAAATATTATTAAACCACAATATTCAATCGAATTATTATATTTATTTTTATCTGAATTTAAAATAAATTTATATCCATATATTTTTAATTTAAATCAAACATATTCTATAAAAAATCCAAATGATAATAATAATATTTATAATTTCTTTTTCAATCAATTAAATGATTTTATAAATGAATATAATAAACATATAAACAATCAAATATTAAAAATTGATTTTAAAAATGAAAATACTTCTTTTTTAGAAAAATTTGTTACTTCTTGTATAATATCAAAAAAAGGTGAATTAATTTTTTTAATTAAAAATGAAGTAATGTATAAATATATTAATAATATTTTATTTATTTTTGATTATCAAACTTTCGAATTTTTTTGTCATTATTTTTTAATTAATATTAATAAAGTTAAACTTAATGATTATATTATTATTATTTTAGTTTATTTAATCCCTCTTTGTTCTAATATTGATAGAAAATATGGTCATCTTAAATATAAAAATAATTTGTATTCAAATGACATAAAAAAAAAATTTAGAAAAATTTTGATTTTATTATTAAAGTTAATTTATATAAAAAGTATTATTGATGAAAAATCAGAATTTGATAAAATATTTAATTATTTAAATATTTTAATAATAAAAATTAATAATGTTATTAATGAAATTCCAAATAATTTTTTTTCAGAAAGTCCTTTTAATGAAATTAATAATTATATAAATAATAAACTTAATATTTGTTTATTTTTAAATCAAAAAAAAAAATATGATGATTTTCAAATTTTAGGGGCATCCAATAATGATACAAAAATAAAATATGAAATCAACATGAAAGAAATTATACAAAAATTATTTGAAAAGAAATTAAATAAAAATATAATATTTGATATACCAATTCCAATTAAAAAAGAAAGCTATGATAATATAATAATAAATAATATAAATGATGATAATAATATAGAACAAAATGAAAAAGAAAATGAAAATGAAATAAAAGATAATCAAATTGATAATTATATAAAAAATGAAAAACAAAATAATATAAATAATAAAAATAAAAAGAAAAATAATCAATATAATAAATTTACAATTGATTATTCTTTAATAAAAAATAAAAAAACTGAAATATATAATAAAAATCAATTATCAAATTTACCAAAATTAAAATTATATAGGAAAATAAAAAAAGAATTATTTATTTGGAATGGTTCATATTCAGATAAAACTTTATTTTTTAAAGAAATAAATAATCAAACTAGTTTAAAATTTAAAAAAAGTAATCATTTAACAAAAGATTTATCACAACCAATTCTTATTCCAATGATTTATTCTTATAATTTTGAAGAATTATATTGTAATCAAAAATTTTTTTTAAATGATAAAAATAATTTTTATATTATTCCAACTCCAGAAATAAAAAATTTTACTTGGATTTTAAATACTAATTTTTTTCATATACAAAATATTTCTTGTTGTATTATTTTTTTAACAAATCATATAAAAGGAAATTTAATTTTTAAAAAAAATTGTTTTAAATTTATAGGAAATATAAATGAAAAAATTAATTGTTATGGTTCAACCATCAAAAGTAAAAAAAATACTTTTTATTTAAAATTATATTACAATGAATTAAAAATGATATTAAAAAGAAGATATTATGATCAAAATTTAGGAATTGAAATTTATACAAAAAGAAATAAATCATATTATTTTATATTTTTAAATGAAAATGATAGAAATAGTGTTTTAAATTCAATATTAAAATATTTACCAAAGAAAATAATAATTAAAAATAAAACAATAGAATTAAATATTGGTTTAACAAATAATAATAATTCAATAGATTTAATAGATATCATTAACAATTGGCAAAAACAAAAAATTTCTACTTATAATTTTATAATGTATTTAAATATTTTAAGTAATAGATCATATAGAGATGTATTACAATATCCAATTTTTCCTTGGATTATAAATGATTATGAAATATCAATTAAAATACCGAAAAAAGAGAAAATTAAAACTTATGATATTGAAATTATAAAAAATAAATTAATTAAATATCAAATTAGAGATTTTAATACTCCAATTGGTTTAATTGAATTAAATGAAAAAGGAATTAGAAGAAAATATTCTTATATAAATTCATATATATCAACTTTAGATTCTATAATTGATGATTTAAAATTAAATAATAAATATAAAAAAATAAAAGATATATATAAAGAAATATTAATAATAAATCAACAATTAAATGAAAGAATAGATAATGAAAAAAATAATATAAATGAAATAACTTCTTCAATGAATGCAACATCATTTTCAGATATAATAAATTCAATTAAAAAACCAACTTTTATAAATAACAATATTAATTTTGACTTAAAAAATTTCGCATTTGAAGATGACTTATATGAAATAATAAGAAATGAAATAACAAAAAAAAATTTAAAATATGATATAATTTCATTTCCATCTTTGTTTGGTTGTCATTATTCAAATTCTGCATATGTTTCTCATTATTTAACAAGAATTTTTCCTTTTACAAAAATTGCTATTGAAATTCAAGGAAATAATTTTGATGCTGCAGATAGATTATTTATTAATTTAGAAAAGACTTATAAAAGTGTAACTAGTGAAAAAAGTGATATTAGAGAAATTATTCCTGAATTTTTTTTTTTACCTGAAATGTTTATTAATATTAATAATTTAAAATTGGGAAAATTACAAAAGGTAGAAAGTTTTATTGATAGAAAAAGTACTTATAATATATTAAAAAATTTCCTAATTAATAATAATGAAAATATTATAGAAAATAATAATAATAAAAATATTGAGAATAATAATAATAATAATTATGAAATAAAAGTAAATAATGTTTTATTACCTTATTGGTGTAAAAATAATCCATATTTATTTATAACAATATATCGTAATTTATTAGAAAAAACAAATACAAAAATAGGAAAATGGATAGATTTAATATTTGGTATAAATTCACAAGGAAAAAATGCTCAAAATCATTTAAATTTATTTGCAAGATATTCATATCCAAATATAATAAATAATGAAATAAATAAAAATGAATATGATAAGGAAGAAAAAGAAAGTTTAATTAAAATGGCAGAATTAGGAATGAATCCAATACAAATTTTATTTGATGAATGTAAAAATAATAAAACTTTAAATTATGAAAAAATAATTAATGATATTATAAATGAATATCAAAAAGGTCATTTTATTAAAAATATTTATGATTTAAAATCTGAACAAAATTATTTTGATATTATTAATTTTATAAAAAGTCAAATTTCAAAAATTATTATTTGTAAATTTAAAAATAATATAATTTTATTTACTGGATTATTAAATGGGAAAATTTATCTTTATAAAAATAAAAAAATGATTTTTGAAGATTTAAATAAAACACAAAATCAAATTAAAGATAATAGTAGAATTACTTGCTTTAATAATTATTATGAAGAATTTGATACTTCTTTTTTATTTTTTGGAACTGAAAAAGGAAGTATTTTAATTTATAAAAATGAATTTTTAAAAAAAGAAATTGAATATTATAATATTATTAATTATCATACAAAAGAAATAATATCAATTGATTCAAATACAAATTTAAATATTTTAATTGATTCTTCTTATGATGGATATATTAATTTATATTTAATCCCTTCATTTAATTTAATAAGAAGTATTTTTTTTAATCCTAATTTATTTATCATTGAAAAAGTTTTTCTTTCATCAAATCCACTTTCTTGTTTTCTTATTTTTACAAATGAAAAAGAATTTAAATGTTTTAGTATAAATGGAAAGGAAATTTATAATGAATTTATTGAAGAAGATTTTATTAATCCCCAAATTATAACTGGGGATAATTTTATTGATTATTTAATTTATGAGGGAAATAAAAATAATTTTTCTATTTTTATTAGACAATTTCCTTATTTAGGTATTGTTGAAAAAAAAAATATTGATGATGATAATTATTAATATATTTTTTAAAATAAATAATTTATTAATTATTTAATACTACCTAATATTATTAAATTATTAATTAAAATAATTTAAAATAATTTATTTTTTATAAATAAAAAAAAGTTTTATAAATAAAAAAAATAAATTAAATAAAAAAAAGAGTTTTTTGAATAATTTAATTGAAATAAAAAAACAAAATACAATTAAAAAAATAAAAAAAATGGAAAATATTCCTTCAGAAGATTTAAATGAAAAAAAGCCAAAATTATTAATTCCAAAACCATTAGGTTCAATAAATAATATAAATAATATAATAAAAAAAGATTTGATAACTCCAAAAAATGAAAAAAATGAAATAAATAATACATTACAAGAAAATATTAATATAAAAATAGAAAAAGAATTAGAATTTAAAAAAGAAAATATTCCAAATGAATCAATTAATAAAATCAATTCAATAATAAGTAAAATAAAAACAATTCCAAATTTAAATAATTATTCTGATTATAAAAAAGAAATATTAAAAATATCAAATGAAAAATTAAAAAAAATAAATTATTCAGATTTCCAAAATTCAAAAGAAGAAAAAACAAAAATCGAAGAAAATGAAATAGAAATAATAAAAAAAATAGGAAAAATTGGATTAAATAAAACATTTTTAGATATAAAAACATCAAATTCAAAAAATATAATATTATCAAATAACAATTGTTCAATATTTTCAAAAGAAGATTTTCAAAGTATAAAAACAAACAATTGTATATTTAAAGGAAAATGGTGTTATGAAGTATTATTAATAACAAATGGTTCATTTCAAATTGGTATTTGTCAATATAATTCAAATTTTTCAAAATTAAATGGAATTGGAAATGATTTATTAAGTTTTTCTTTTGATGGATATAAAAAATTATCTTTACATAAAAATAAATTTTCATATGGAAATAATTGGGATTCTGGTGATGTAATTGGAGTTTGTATTGATTTAGATAATAGAATATTAGAATATTATTTAAATGGAAAAAAATTAGGAATTTGTTTTGAAAATATTCCAATTGGTGAAAATATTGTTTATTATCCTTCTATTACTATTAATAAAAATGAAAAATGTGTTTTTAATTTTGGACAATATAATTTTCATTATAATTATTTTGGATATAAAATTTTTGATTTTAATATTAATTGGACTCCTAGTATTAAATTTTTTGATTTGTTAAAAAATGATTTAGTTTATTATTTAAATCAAGATTTATCTTTTTATGAAAAAATTTTAATTTTTTATAATATTTTTGATTATTTAATTCATATTTCTTTTAATGATTCTTATATTTTTAAAAAATTTGGAATTCCTTTTTTAAATGATTTATATAATGAAGATAAAAATTTATTAAAAATTTTTCTTGATAATTTAATTAATTTTATACCAGAAAAAAAAGATAAAATTAAATTAGTTTATTTTATTATTGATAATATTGCTAGTTTAATAGAAGAAAATTCTGTTTTAGGAAAAAAAGGAATTTCAAATTGGATTGAAAATATTAAATTATTTCAAGGAATTTTATTAAGTGATAATATAGTAAATTATTGGTTTGAAAATGAAAAAGATGTAATGTATACTTTAAAAACAATTTTTAACTCAAATTTTTTTAAATTTACTGATTTTTATAATAATATTATGGTAAGTAAAAATTCAAAAATTAATGTTTTAAAAGCAATAAAAGTTATAAATCATAATTTTTTTGAAAAAAAAAAAAATGATTTTTTATCTTTAAATAATATTTATTGTGAAAAAATTGAAAATTTAATTAAATATTTTTTAACTGAAGAAAGAAAATTTTCAAATAATAAAATATTAAAAGATCAATTTAATGAATTTTTAAAAATTGAATTAAAACCAACTAGTGAAGATTTGTTTAATTTTATAAATAATAATGAAAAAATAACAAAAAATCAATCAATTATATATAAAAATGTTTTTTATCCTCTTTTTCATATTTTTGTAAGAGAATATTTAAATATTCCTTTTGAAAAGTTATCAACTGAACCTTTTTTTTTTAGAGACAATAATTTATCAATTTATCATAATGACATAAATTTAGGAGGAACTATTAATAATATAACAAAAGATTATTTTAATTCAATTGATAAAAAATTTATTATTGAAAATAAAGAATTTTATGCTGATTTTTTTCATAAAATTATTAGAATGGGATATGAATATTATGTAGTTCCAATAAGAAGAAAATTAGAAAATTTTATTATTAAAAATAAAAATATTACTTTAGATTATTGTATTATTGATAATTTAAAAGGTTCTGAAATTTTTGAACAAATATTTAAAAGATATTTTTATTTATTTTCTTATCACTCTCAAATTTTATTTTATAAATTTTCTTTTTATGTTACAAAATATATTTTATATCTTAAAAATCAAAATAAAAATATTTTATATTTTTTACCTATTAATTTTATTGAATTTCCTTTTTCTTTATTTCAAATCTTAAAAAGAACACATTGTAAAATTTTCTTAGACCAAAATATAAGAAATGAAATAAATAAATGTTCTAATTATTTTGTTAATGATGATTATATTGAATCAATATTAGAATTATATTTATATTTATTTTCTGATGAAAGTATAAAAAATCCTTCAATTAAAGAAAGTTTATTATCAAAAGTATTTTCTTTTACTGAAATAATATATTTTGAAATATATGAAAAAAAAAAATATTTATTTGAATATTTAATTAAAGGACTATTAAATAATTTAAAAAATGATTGTTTACCAATGTTATCTTGTAAAGTATTATTAAAATTAGTTAATCCAATTTGTTTTTCAAATGAAGAAATAAATATAAAACCAAATATAAAAATAATAGAAAATTATTTTAAAAATACAAATTCAATTTTAAATGATTTTATGATAAGTCATTTTAAATATTTAAATAAAATAATGACTCAATATACATATCATTTAAGTGGTTTAATAGAAAAATTAGGTAATGATTTACAAAAAAATATTCCAAGAAAAAGTTATTTATTACAACAATTATCAATTTATTATAATTTAATGTGTGATTTATTAAAATTAACTGAGTTTTTTATTTATATTAATCCAGATTCTTTTTTAATAACAGATTCTTTAAATTATTTTAATTTTATTGATATTATAAAAAATTTAAATTCAAGAATTTTAGAAAAAAATTCCATTGATAATTTAATTAAATTAGGAAATGAGTTAAATTCTCATCCTAATGAAAATTCAAAAAAAACAATTTATATTAAAAATTTAGGTTATAGTATAATTGGAATTTTTTTAAAAATTAATTTATATAAAAATAATGATGGTTATAATAATTTCATAGATAAATTTTCTAATATTTCAGATTTGGAATTTGATTCTTTTTTAAATTTATTTGAGATTATGAAAAATGAAATATTAATTCCAATTCCAGAAAAAAAAATTGGTTTAAATGAATTTAAAGATTTTATTTTAAATTTAAAAAAATTAAGAAAAAATATTGGATTCACTAATGAAGAAATTGATAAATTTATTGAAAAAGGAATTTTATGTATTATTTGTTATAATAAAATTGCTAATATAAAATTAATTCCTTGTAAACATATTTCATGTGAAGAATGTTATATTAAATATAAAAAAGATAAAAAAGTTTGTTTTATTTGTCATTCTTTAATTGAAAGAGAAGAAAAAATGGAAATTAATATAAATGAAATTGATAAAGAATAAATATTAAAATAATTATTATTTGGTATTAAATATTATTATCTAATGTTATTGTCTTTAATTTTTCTTAAAAAAATATGTTATAAGAAGTATTTTACTATTTTTATATTATATTTTTTTATTATTATTCATTTAATATTTTTTTTAATAAATTAGTAATTTCTTTTAAATTTTCTTCTTCAGGATCATTAATAGAAATTAAGTTTTTATAACTTAAATTATTATCTAAATTAAAAGAAGTTTCCTCAATTTTTTTTTGATAATTTATATTATTATTATTAAGACAATTAGTGTTAATTTTTGGTAAAAAATTTTTTTGTGAATTATGATTTTGAATCAGTTTTTTTTTATTTACAAAAATATTATTTTGTGAAGAAGATATTCTCATTGTTTTTTCATGTTTTAAATTATTAATAAATTTTCTTAATAAATTAATTTCTTGATCTTTTTCATATACTAATAATTTATTATTTTTTTCCTCATTTATTTTTTTATTTAATCTATTTTGTAAATTTTTATTATTTTTTTTATATTCATCAATAATTTTCAACATTGATAAATAACTTTTATCTAATTTTTTATATTTAATATCTTTATCATTTATTTCTTCATTTAATTTATTAATTTCATTTTCAAAATTTTTTACTTTATTTTCTTGATTACAAATAAAATTTTCCATTTCAATTTTATCTTTTAAAAAATTATCAAATTTTTCTTTATAAATTCTTAATTCATTTTCTATTATTTTTGATTTTTCATTTTCTTCTTTATAAATTTCTAATTTTTTTTGAAGTTGTTCATTCATTATTAAAGAAGTTTTTAATAATTTTTGTTTTGATTCTAATTTATTATAAATATCATTATCTAATCTTTCTTTTAATTGAATTATATTTTGTTTTAAATTTAATAATTTATCTTTTAATTTTATATTTTCTTTTTCTAAATTTTTGTACTTTTCATTTAATTCATTTTTTTGATTTAATTGAGTTTTTAAATCATTTTTTTCTTTTTGTATATTTACTATAGAATTTTTATTTATTTCATTTTCTGATATTAATTTTTTTATTTCTTCTTCCTGCTTTATATTTAATTCTTTTAAATTTTTTATTTGGTTTTCTAATCCTATTTTATTATCTTTTAAAGATAATATTTCTTCATTTAATAACTTTATTTTTTCTAATAAATTTTCATGATTTAAATTATCAATTTCTTTATTTTCTTTATTTTTAATAATTTTATTATTTTCTTTTTTATTTTCTTCAAGAATAATATTATTATTTTCATTTTTATTTTCTTCATTATTTAATTTATTTTCTTCTTCATTATTTTCTTCATTATTAATTAAATTATCTTCTTCTTTATTTTCTTCATTATTTAATTTATTTTCTTCTTCCTTTTTTTCTTCATTATTAATTAAATTATCTTCTTTATTTTCTTCATTATTTAATTCATTTTCTTCTTCATTATTTTCTTCATTATTTAATTCATTTTCTTCTTCTTTATTTTCTTCATTATTAATTAAATTATCCTCTTCATTATTTTCTTCATTATTAATTAAATTCTCTTCTTCATTATTTTCTTCATTATTAATTAAATTATCTTCATCTTTATTTTCTTCATCATTTAATTCATTTTCTTCTTCATTTTCATTATTTTCAATTTCTTCCTGTTCATTACTATCCTAAATTTTAATAAAAAAACTTTACCATTTCAAAAAATAATTTATAAAAAAATATTTTAAATTAAATTAATTAATTATGAAAACAATTTTAAATTTTAAACAATATAATAATAAAATATATGAATTACAAAAGAAAAAAATAATAAATATATAAAACTATAATAAAAGAAAATAAAAAATCTAATTTTTATTATTCATTTTCTCTAACCAATTTTCTAAATCAGGATTAGTGGAAATAATATTACAAGGAATAATTTTTACAACACATTTTGAAATATTTAAAAAATAAACCAACTTTCTTAAAAAAATAAAAACAACATAATTAATAAAAATAATCATTGAAATAATTAACAATAAAATAACAACAATGGCTAAATATTTATTTTTTTTTAATTCATCATTAACACTTTGTAAAACAACATTATCCAATCTATCAATAACAGGAATAATAAATTCATAATAAATTTTTTCCATAACATAATAATTATCAGAAGAAAAAATTTCATAAGAAGAATAATTATTATTAATATTATAATTACTTTCATATTCATATAATAAATTCTCAATTTTCTCAGTTAACATATCAATAAATGCATCAGTATTATTAATTAAAATAACCATATCATCATTTAAACAATTTTTATATTCATCTGTATCATAATCAAAAACTGAGCCACAAGCATTTAAAAGGAAATTTTTATTATAAAATTCATTTAATAAAGGATAATTACTTAAATAATTATAATATGAATATTTAAATTCATTATTTATAAAAGAAGTACAATCTAATGTATTATTAACATTACATTTTGATAAAATACATTTTATTTTTACTGTTAAACAACTTGCTCTTGAAAATCTTCCAAAAAGATAAGTTTGAACTTCCATTATTTGAATATTATTTGCTATTACTTTTTTACTTATTATAAATAATCCTATACATGCAGATATACAAACTATAAAAATTATTGTTAAATGAACATATGATGTATTTTGTAAATTTAATTTTTTATTTTGTTTTATATCTAAATTAAATTCTGATTCTCTTCTTTTTATTTCTTGTTTTTGATTTGTTGATTGTCTTTTTATTTCTTCTGTATTTTTTTTTTCAATTTTTTCTCCTTCTTCTTCAAAAGATTCTGATGATTCATCTTCTTTTTTATTATTTATATTACTTTCTTTTTCATTTTCAATATTATTTTTAAAAGTTTCTGTAAAATTTTTCACTTTTAAAATTATTTCATCTATTTTATCTTGGGAAATTTTAACTAATTTTTCTAATCCTTCACCTAAATAATTATTAGTAATCATTAATTGCCATAAATAAATTGTAAAACAAAGAAAAACAAAAATTAAATAAATTGCATTTAAATACCAAACTCCATTAATTTTCTCATTATTTTTATCTTTAACATAAATTAAAAGAAAATTATTGTGTTCTAATAAAATTGGAATAACAAAATCAAAACTATTATAAATTGATTCAAAAGTTAAATAAAAAATTTCATATTTTTGATCATCATTAAATAAAGAAATATTTTTAGTATAATTTAAATCATGTAAAAGTGTACTCGCATCAACTAAACATTTAGTTAAACTAATTGGAAAAGCCTCAGTATCAATATTAGCAAAGTTAATATAAGGATAAGTCACATTTATTTTAGTCCAAAAATAATCTGCATCACCAAATTCAGAAAAATATCTTTCAATTAATATTAATTTTGTAGTCGTATCATCAGTCCAATTAATATTTTTATTAATTAATGATTCAAAATATTCATTTTGATCTTCAATATATGATTTATATGTTAAATTTGTATTATTTAAATATAAAAAATCACTTAAAACTAAAAGTGATAAACAAGAAGAAATAATTTGCAATAAACCATTTTCAACAACATAATAATAACTTTGTAAAGTATCTAATTTATTTAAAGTCTTATCTGTATTTTTATATATTATAAAGAAAACAATTGAAAAAATTCCAGCACCAAAAACAAAAAAAAGTGCAGTTGTAAACATATAAAAAAGTGAGTTTAATTTTTTATTATTTTTTAATATATTTTCTCTTATTTCAAATATACGATTTAATTTTGATAAATCTGAATTAAATCCTGGTGCGCTACTTTGACTTGCGTTTTCATCATCCATTATATTATTTTGTTTTTGACTTCCGTGTACTCTAGAATATTTTTTTATATATTCTTTATATTTAAAAATTGTGTTTTGAAATTCTAAATTTGAATTTAAATAATTTGAAAAATTGCTTATATTTTCATTTATTCTTTCTTTTTCTTCTAAATTTATTTCATAATAATTTTTTAAAGTATCTATTTTATTTTCTTGAGATAATATTTTTTTGTTTGTTTCATTATTTTGAGAATCATCATCATTTTTATTTAAATTATTTTCTTTTTTATTATCTATACATCTTATTACAAAACAAACTTTATCTTTTCTATAATTATATTTTTTAAAAGTAAAATTAAATTTATATGATAATGTATTTTCATCTTTTGTATCATTTTCTATTAATTCTTCTAATTCTGTAAATTTATTATAAGCAAATAATTTTTTGTATATATTTAATTTTTGTTCAAAAATATTTTCTGGGGAATTATTAAATGTATTATGCAATTGATAGTTAAATTTTACATGAGATATACCATTACTACTTGTACTTTTTTTTTTCTTTAATGCACTTTTTGAATAAATATTTAAATAATTTGTATTTGGTGTTTCATTTGGAGTTGGTGTCGGGGTATTAGCATTTACAAATTTAAGATTATTACTATTATTTTCTTTATTATTATTATTATTATTAGTATTATTATTAATATTATTATTGTTATAATTAATGTTATTATTATTAAAATTGTTATGATTATTTTCATTTTTAATAATTTGAATAT